>Ga0182018_10000490_pt1 | contig 51955 bp, 47 predicted proteins | sample 812P2MmetaG_FD_120490 | JGI IMG/M metagenome (GOLD analysis project Ga0182018, IMG submission 120490) | Permafrost microbial communities from Stordalen Mire, Sweden - 812P2M metaG | ecosystem: Environmental > Terrestrial > Soil > Wetlands > Permafrost | place: Sweden: Stordalen | collected... | reverse complement strand
CGCTTCCCCGACGCCCAGCCGGCGGGCGAAACCCATGATCGCTTCGCCGAAGGGATCGTTTGGATGCTCGGAGCCCGCACAGACCAAGCGAAGTTTTCGCTTCGGATTGCCTCGCTTGAGTTCCGCGAAGCACCGGACGAGCGGAAGGAGGTCCGCCTTGTCGATGGCGCTCAGGCGCCCGACCCAAAGCAGCACGAAGGCGTCGCGTTCCAACCCGAACCGCGAGCGTCCCAAAGCCCGATTCCGCGGCCGAAAACGGTCCGTATCAACGCCGAGCGGTATCCGCTCGAACCGGCCCCTGTAGGAGAGCGACGTTCCGTGCTCCTCGTTGAACCTGCCCGCCACGTGCTCCATTATTCGGCGGAGAGCCTTCTCGGCCGAGGACGACGTTGTCACGAGTGCATCGTATCGTCGCGGCCGGGCCAGCAGCAGGGGCAGGACCGACCCATGCAGGAGCTCCTTGTAGCTCAGGGAATGGTGGAGGATCGTGATCGGCCAGTGCGATCGGGAGCGTACGCGCAGGGCAAACGACGCATAGGAGTCAAATTGAGGCTCATGCCAGGCGGCGAACTCGCGCTGCCCCAACGCCCCAAGGTCTCGTCGATCGCGCACGTGCCCGCGGGCCGGGCCGCGGCCAAGGAGCTTCGTGATCTCGGGCACCTGGCGCGGGTAAGCGTAGAGGGAGTAGTCGAAGCGCCTCCCGTTCCTGAGAAGTGCCAGAACAAATGCGTCGACGGCAACCTGGCGGCCAACGACAACACCCGGCGGCTCCAACTCATGAAAGAGGCCGACAGCGGCCCTGCGTCGCCCGCCTCCATGGGTCATACGAAAGTGGACTAGGCGCCCAAGGCGATCAAAACGGCGCTAAATCGCCCAGCTGCCACCAGGCAACGAGTGAGGAACGTCCGCCCTCTACACGAAGTTAGGCCCACGGGCGTTCGTCAGCGAAATAGTGCCATTGGTGAGGTGCGCATTGGTGAGCGTGATGGTCCCGCCTTTGACGTTTGCTTTGTCTTTCTCCGAGACCCTCGTGATGTCCTTGAACCTCTTGCCCGCGGCCTTGCGGCTCCCTGACTTTTTCGGGGTATGCATATGAATTCTTCCTCTTGTTTTATCGAATGTGATTAAAATCAAAAGACGTGCTCTTTGATCGCGCAAGATTCCTAGCGCGGGCGCATGTTGCAAATCTTTTGATGTCTGCATTTTTGCCGACAAAGCGAGCATCGAGAAGTCGGTTCTCCCCCCTTTAAATGGCGGTGTCTCAGTTTGGTTTTGAGGATACACCGCCATCACTGCGGTCATTTCATGGTTGGGCGCAGGCACAAGATTGCCTTGGGAGGCGCTCCCCGGCATAAATCGCAAATCGGGGCGGAACGCCCAACGTCATGCGGGCAAGCTCCTAAGGAGCCCGGATTCGGCCTTCGACCCTTCGCGGCCGCCGAATAGTAGTTCCGCGTATTGCTTGCGCCCGCGGTACGGTCCACTTTGAGCCCTTATTCCCGTCGAGAACGCTATCGCGCAAAAACCCACTCAATCCAGGCCAGATCAAATCGGGGCAGGGCACTGTCGGGAGGGCGATGGCGGAACAGGGCGTCTGCGAGCCAGTTACGCGGCATTCTGGGGGATCCTGGCTGGCGCCGCCCTGTGCCTGACCGCAGGGGTTGCGCGCGCCCAGGTTGACACGTGGACCAGCACGTCCTCCAAGCTCTGGGGCACGGCGGGCAATTGGAGCGCGGGTATCCCCACCATTGCAGACACCGCGACATTCAACGGCTCCTCCGAGCTGGACACATCGATCACGCTGCTGACCTTGTCGACGGCGGGCTCGCTTTCGTTCGTCAGCACCGGCGGGGCAAATGCCTATACGTTCGACTCCGCGACGACCGCGAACGACAACACGCTGACGATAGCCTCCGGGATCACGAATTCCGACGCGGCCGTCGTCACATTCTACAACGCCACGACCCTGGCAGGCGCCCAGGCGTGGACCAACGACGGGGCAACCATGGCATTCGAGGGCAAGGTGAACCTGGGTTCCGGCTCCTCCGGCTATGCGCTGACCGTCAACGGGACCGGCGCCGTCGACATCGCCGGAATCATCGCAAACGGAGGGTCCGCAGCGGGAAGCCTCGTCTACGCGGGCTCGGGCACGCTGACCCTTTCCGGTGCCAACACGTTCACCGGGGCGACGACGATCAACTCCGGCGCATTGAGCATCAGCGCGGACGACAACCTGGGCACGGCACCGGGCCCGATCATGCCCGGCGCGCTGAACCTCAACGGCGGCACGCTCGACACCACGGCCACATTCACGCTCGCCAGCACCCGCGGCATCTCCCTCGGCGCGGGCGGCGGCACCGTCGACACGGCCTCTGGCTCAAGCCTGACCTATGGCGGCGTCGTTGCCGGCACGGGAGCCCTCACCGCCACCGGCGCGGGCACGCTCATCCTCTCGGGCGCAAGCACCTATACGGGGGCGACGACGATCAACAGCGGGGCGAACCTGCAGCTTGGGAACGGCTCGGCCAACGGAACCATCGCTTCGACGGGCGGCATCACGAACAACGGCACGCTGCTCCTCGACGAGAACTCGGCCGTCACCATCGGCAAGCCCATCACCGGCGCCGGCGGAGTCACGCAGAACGGATCGGTCGTCACCACGCTTTCGGGCACGAACACCTATTCCGGCGCGACACTCGTCAACAGCGGCACCCTGACCGCGGGCTCGACAAGCGCGTTCGGCGGCGCGACGGGCCTGAGCGCGGTGACTCTTAACAACAGCGGCACCCTCGCCCTGAACGGCTTCGACAACACGGTCGGCTCGATTGCGGGCGGGAGCACGACCAGCGCCATCACGCTCGGCTCCGCAACGCTCACCGCGGGGGGCAACAACAGCTCGACCACGTTCTCCGGCGTCATCTCCGGCACGGGCGGCCTGACCAAGGCCGGCACCGGCACGCTGACGCTCCTGGGCGTGAGCACCTACACCGGCGCGACCACGATCGACAGCGGAGCCAGCGTGTCGATGGGCAACGGCGCGAGCAACGGCGGCGTTTCCGGAAGCATCGTCAACAACGGCACGCTGATCCTCGATGAAAACGCCGCCGGGCCCGGCACCAACATCATTTCCGGAACCGGGGCGCTCATACAGAACGGGGCCATCGACACCACCCTTTCCGGGACAGACACCTATTCAGGGACGACCACGGTCAACAGCGGCACCCTCACGGCGGGCTCGACGAGCGCATTTGGCGGCGCGACGGGCCTGAGCGCCGTGACCGTCAACAACAGCGGCACCCTCGCCCTGAACAGCTTCAGCAACACGGTCGGCTCGATTGCGAGCGCGAGCGCGACCAGCTCCATCACCCTCGGTTCCGCAACGCTCACGACGGGCGGCAACAACAGTTCCACCACGTTCGAGGGCATTATTGGTGGCTCTGGCGGAGTCCTGACCAAGGTGGGCTCGGGCACCCTGACACTGGCAGGCGCCAATACCTACACGGGAGCCACCAACATCAACGGCGGCGCCCTGAGCATCGGCGCGGACGACAATATCGGCGCGGCGCCGGGAACGGCCACCGCCGGCCAACTGACCCTCAACGGCGGGACGCTCGCCACGACGGGCAGCTTCGCGCTCAGCAGCAATCGAGGGATTACGCTCGGCTCGGAAGGAGGGACGTTCAGCCCGTCCTCGGGCACGGCCCTGACCTACGGAGGCATCGTGGCCGGCGCAGGACCCCTAACCGTCAACGGCAGCGGCACCCTGAGCCTGACGGGCGCGAACACCTACACCGGCGCGACCAACCTCAACGGCGGCACCTTGAGCATCGGCGCGGACGCCAACCTGGGGGCGGCCCCGGGCTCCGCCACGCTGAACCAGCTCAGCTTCAACGGCGGCACCCTGGCCACCGGCACCTCCTTCGCGCTGAACAGCAACCGCGGAATGACCGTCAACTCCGGCGGCGGCGCGATCAGCGCGGCCTCCGGCACGACACTGACCTACGGCGGCCTCGTTGCCGGCGCGGGAACGCTTTCCCTTCCCGGTGCGGGGACGCTAAACCTGACGAACGGCTCTCTGAGCTTCAGCGGCGGCGCCTCGGTCACGTCCGGCGAGCTCGAATTCAGCGGCACGCTTCCCAAGATCGGCACGCTCACGCTCAACTCCGGCAGCACGCTGTTCCTCAATGCGTCCGATCTCTCCGTCACCAACCTCGTGATCACCGGTAACGCGGTCATCGACTTCGGCACCGGCGGCGCATCGATCCTGAACACGGCGAACCTGACGCTCGGCGTGGGCGCGACGCTGACGATCAAGGACTGGACCAACGAGGTCGACTACTTCTACGCGCAGAACTTTTCCGGGGCCACCCTCGGCACCAAGGGCACCGGGGCGGAGACCCAGGTGGACTTCAACGGCCATTCAAGCAGCGCCACCGGCTGGCTCAGCTACGACAATGAGATTTCGCCCGCGCCCGAGCCGGCGACCTACGGCGCCCTCTTTGTCGGGATCTCGCTCCTCGGGCTCATGTCCTACCGCAGGAGACTCGTAGGTCCACGTGTTGAACCTGGGCCCAGATAAGCCCAGTTCCCTGGCGGCGGGCGGCTGGCAATCCAGGCAGCACCTGGATCATGCAGTTCGCGTGCTCGCAAATCCCGATCTTGTGTAACGGAACTTGTGTCGCCTTGTATAGCCTGTCCGGTAGCGTCGGGCGCCATGTCCAGCGGCCAGCCGTGCACCCAGAGACTTCCCAACGATTGAGTGGCTCACCAGCGAAGAGCGGGGGCGCCGCGGCTCCGCAGACGTTGTCCAGAAACCTGTGGCGCGCCTCCCTCAAGGGAATGGCCTTCCCGGTCGGCCTGCTGGCCTTCTTTTCGGCGGCGCCGGCCTGGCTCAACTACAGGGTGCACGAGTCGATTGAGTCCACGATCGAACGCTCCACCCTGGCCGCGCCCCAAAAAACGAGCCGGCTTCGGGAGCTCGCAGGCATCGATTTCTCTCGGCTGGAGCGTGGCGCCTATCCGGGCCGCTACGCTTCGCTGCGCGCCAATCTGGAGTCGACGGGAATTGGTCCGCGCTTCCGCCGCCTGGAATGGGGCATTCGGCTCTCAGCTTTGCTCGTCGGCATCTTTTTGGCATTCTTTGGCACCACTCTGGCGATGAGCCGTCGGGCACGCCGTTCGCCCGCCGACCTCATTGTGATGTACCGCTGGGGCTGGCTGCTAGCCACATCGGCAGCGCTGGCGAAGATATTCCTGCTGATCCCCCTCCTAGCCTACGGTATCTACGAGTTGACCTCGCTCGCCGCCAACCGCTTCGCTCCGCAGCTCATTCTGGGAATCGTCATCGGGGGCTGCGCCGCTCTATGGCGCAGCGCGGCCGTTCTCCTGAGAAGGGTGCCGCTTGAATTCAATGAGCCGATGTCGCGGCCGGTCAGCGCAGCGGATGCGCCTGAGCTCTGGGCGGTGTTGCGTGAGGCATCGAGCCGCCTCGAGACGGACCCGCCGGACAATGTTGTCATCGGGATGAAACAGAACTTCTACGTGACCGAGCTTTCGGTCCGCAGCGACCTGGCAAAGGTTGACGGCAGGACACTCTTCCTCTCGCTCCCGCTCATGAGGCGGCTTTCGGCCGACGAGGTTCTGGCGATCGTCGGCCACGAGCTTGGCCACTTCATCGGCGAGGACACGCGGATCACCCGTGAATTCTATCCGATGCGATTCAAGGCCAATGAGACGCTGCGGGCCATCGCGCGGTCCGGCTGGGTCGGCTGGAGCAGCGTGCACAGCCTTCTTTTCTTCCAGTGGAGCTTCGGCGCGGCCGAGCAGGCGACGTCGCGCGAGCGCGAACTCAAGGCCGACCAGGTCGCGGCGCGGCTGACATCACCCGCAATAGCCGCCCGCGCGCTTGTCCGGTTTCAGATCTTCAACGAGGCCCTAAACGTGGGCATAACGGGCAATGGCGGGCGCAGGCTGGACCATCCCTTGGTGGAATCGCTCCGGCCGATTATCGAGCAGAACCTGCTCCCTAAGGAAGATTTCTGGACGCGGCTCTTCGAAGAGTCGACTCCGCACCCCGTCGATTCGCATCCAAAGCTGCGGGTTAGACTGGATTCCCTGGGACAGTCGCTGGGCTCGGCCGAAGCGAAGGCCTACGCCGTGGAGGAAGCCGGGAGCGCCTATTCAAGCTGGCTCGGCAACGGCGATGCGCTCTTTGCCGAACAGTTGCGGAAAGCAGAGCAGGCGATCGGCAAGATCCGCTCCCGGACAGCCGTGGCCGAGGCGGACGTCGAGACCGAGGAGGGACGGCAATTTCTCGCGGCGCATTTCCCCGAGCGGCGGTGGAAACTCAGGCGGCTCGCCTGCTGGCTTCCCGTCGTGTTTCTTGCATTGGTGGGCGCGGGCTTCGCCGTCGGCGCAGTCGCGAGCGTAGGAGGGATCCCAAAAGCCTGCCTCGCGAGCGCGGCGCTTCTCTTTGGCTGGTTGGCCTTCGGAGTCTGGCGTCAGCACCGAAACGGTGAGTTTGTGCTGCGCGCGGGCTCGCTGGATTACACCGGCTGGCGGCGCCCGCTCCGGTTTTCAAACGTCCGTACAATCCGCGGCGTCCAAACCTACGGCACAATTTCAGTAACATTCCACCTTAACGAGAAGGAGCCGCCGTTCTGGCGGTTCTCGCTGCTGTTGTTTCGGCGGAAACGGTTTACGTTCAGCCTTGGGATGATCGACGCCAAGAAGGGCGACGTGTTCAAGCTGCTTCACCAATACATCACGCGGCAAGTTGCCGAATAAAATGGCGCCATGAAAAGCCGGCGATGATGCGGATCACCATAGGCGACTTTAGCGACCCGCGCGTGGTTGAGCTCCTGCATGTTCATCTGACCGGTGCCCGGGCGGAAACGGCGCCCGGCAGTGCGCACGCCCTGGATCTTGCCGGGCTGCAATCGCCCGACATCAGCTTTTGGACGATCTGGGAGGGTGAGACGCTCCTGGGTGTCGGCGCATTAAAACGGCTCTCGCCCGACCATGGCGAGGTCAAGTCGATGCATACCGCCCAGTCCGCGCGTCGACGGGGGGCGGCAAGGGCGATGCTACGCCACATCATCGCGAGCGCGCGCGAAGCCGGGATGTCGCGTCTCAGCCTCGAGACGGGCTCCTGGGAATATTTTCGGCCGGCGCATGCGCTTTACAGGAGCCACGGCTTCGTCGATTGCCCGCCTTTCGCCGACTATATGCCGGACCCGAACAGTGTCTTCATGTCGCTCGATCTGGGAGGGTCTTGATCCGCGGCACGATCGTTCGAGATCGGAGCCCGCGCCCAAACCGCCGGCTATCATTGGTGCGGCAGCGCCCCGGGTTGTCCGTGGGACCAATCTTGCGCCGTTTTGAGGGCCTCGGCGCCTCCCTAGATCGCGTTGGCCTTCAGGAGCTGACCGGCAATCCGGTCCCATTCGGCCTCGATGCCGCACTTGGGGAGGGGCTGGCCGGCGCGCCGGTACCAATAGGCTGCATTTCCCGGGTCGTCTTCCTTGCGGTGAAGATAGGCGTGCACCCACGCGCCATTGGCGGTCTCGTCTCCTTGCGCCGCGTCATGCGCGGCAGTCCAGTCACCGCGAGCGTCATGCCAGAGCGCAAGGAGCGCCCCGGACAGGCCCGGAGGCGGCGGCCCGCCGGTCGATTTTCTGAATTCCTCAAGCGACATTGGCGGACAGGTTCTGGGGCCGATCGAGCGCCTTGGCAATCCGTCCGCGGAGTCCGGGTGGAGGACGTCCGGGCCGCCGGGCCTTCAGGCACGCCTGCCGGACTCCTGTCAAATATCGCTCCGGAACTGTGATACCGGCCGGGATTAACCGGTAGCAGACGGTGAGGACATCAGGCCTCGCCGAACTCCGCAAACTGCGGAGCGCGGAGGAATACCTTCCACGTCCAAACGAAATCACTCAACGCCACACAACAATGAATATCCGCCGTCTCTCCGCCCTCCTCCTCGCCGCAACGCTATGCGGGTCCGCCCCGCTCTTTGCCGCCTCCGAAAGCGAGATCCCCGCCTCGTTTTCCATCCAAACGGTCACCGTCGCCTCCGGCGGCGGCCTTAAATTCGAGCGCGGGGACCTGCGCTCGGATGTCATGTTCGCAATGAAGAACAAGCTTTGCCAGAGGCTCTCGCACAACGTCTGGGCCTATGACGGCTTCTTTGCCGAGAACGCCCACTCGGACCTCCTCCGGCGCTGCGAGACACTGGTCGTCACGTTTGAAAACGACCGCGTCGTGGATGTGCAGCTTGTCAACAAGCCTGCCTTCGCCGCCATCGCGGCGAACGTGAAGCTCGACCAGTCGCAGAGGAAATTTGCCAGCAGATAGGCGCTTGCGCGCTCTGCCGCCCGCCCCGCCAGTCCCCATGGGCCCCTGCCATTCGCCCGGCAGGGGCCCAACCTGCGTCCAGGCAGCCTGAAAACGCTCTTGCCCGGCCCCTGGCCGATCCTAGGCTGGGCGCATGCCTAAGCGGTCAAGCTCCAGGGGCCCCAGCATGTCGGCATTCTCGATCGTCGGCCAGCTGACAGACGGGACAAGGCCGCCCTTCAGCGACGTATCCGCGGCATTGGACAACCCGGCCCTCAGGAAGCAGGTGATGCAGGAAATGGGAAGGCGCGGGGGTGAGAAGGGAGGAAAGGCCAGGGCGGCCAGGCTTTCAAAGGGTCGGCTCAAGGCCATCGCCAAGAAGGCGGCCCGGACCCGCTGGAAGTCCGCGAAGCCGGGTTGAGTCCCTGGGGAAGCGATCGACTTGCCAGAATCGCAGCAGGCGCATGCAGCATGAGTGAATCGGCACAATCGGCGCCCAGGGTTCCCAGGGAACCGCGACGCCTGAGGAGGCTGCCTTGGTGGCTCGCGGGAATATACCTGGCATGGAGCTGCCTCGCACGCATTCTCCTGCCGGCCGCCGTCGCCAGCGCCCGGCCCGCCACCACGGCTTCCGCCATCCCGCTCGGCATGTTCTCGGATCAGGGCGACATCGGCTCCGTCAGCCGTCCGGTCGCCGCATCCTACGACGCCGCGAGCCTCACGTACGCGATCGGCGCCAGCGGCGCGAACATCTGGGCCGGCCAGGATGATTTCGGCTTCGTGTGGAAGCCCGTCGCCGGCGACATCGCGATCGCCGCGGACATCGGCTTCGTGGGAGCGAGCAGCCAAGGCCACCGCAAGGCCTGCCTGATGTTCCGGCAATCCCTGGACGCGGGCTCGGCCTATGCCGACGTCGCGGTCCACGGTGACGGCCATATCGCCCTGCAGTTCCGCAGCGAGCCCGGGGGGCCGACGCGCACCGTCCAGTGCCCGGTGACCGCGCCGCGGCGGGTGCGCCTCGAGAAACGGGGGCCGTACGTCACCGTGTCCATCGCGGGAGGCGACGGTTCGTTCTCCTACTCGGGGTGTGCCGTCCGCATTGCGCTCGACGGGCCCTTCTTCGCCGGCCTCGCGGTTTGCGCCCACGACAACACGGCCTTCGAGACCGCGAGGTTTGCCGCGGTCGAGCTCGGCGCGCCGCCGGCGCCCTCCGCCACGCGCGCGTCCGCGCTCGAGGTGCTTTCGCTCTCGTCGCTGGATCGCCGCGTGGTCTACCGCGCGGCGGGTCGCATGGAGGCGCCGCACTTCTCGCCGGACGGCGCCGCCCTCTATTACGACCTCGGGGGGCGGATCTATCGCCTTAAACTGCCCGCGACCGAGCCGCCCGCCGTCGTCGACTCCGGCTTGGCGACCCACTGCAACGACGACCACGGCCTCTCGCCCGACGGCTTGCAGCTCGTCATAAGCGACAACACCAACGGGGGCCCTTCGCTCATGTATCTCCTGCCAGTCGGCGGCGGCATGCCCAGGAGGGTGGATGTGCCGGGTCCCGCCTACTGGCACAGCTGGTCGCCCGACGGTGGCACGCTCGCCTATTGCGCGGCGCGCAACGGCAATTACGACGTCTACACGATTCCCGTCTCCGGCGGCAGGGAGACGCGCCTGACCACCGCCCCCGGCAATGACAACGGGCCCGACTACGCGGCCGATGGCCAGTGGATCTATTTCCACTCCGACCGCACCGGCCGCATGCAGATCTGGCGCATGCGCGCGGACGGCTCGGGCCAGGAGCAGGTGACCGGCGATGCGTGCTACAACTGGTTCCCGCATCCCTCGCCGGACGGGAAGTGGATCGTCTACCTGTCCTCCCTGACCGTACCGACAACCGGCCATCCGCCGGACGGGGACTACTTCCTGCGCCTGGTGCGGGCCGCCGGCGGCGCCCCGCGGGAAATCGCGCGGTTCTTCGGCGGCAACGGCTCCTTCAACATACCCTGCTGGTCGCGCGACAGCGCGCGCATCGCCTATGCGACGTTCGAACCCGTGCCGTGACTGGCTGCGCCTGGCGCTGGCGGCCGCGACCGGCGTCACGCTCCACGCCGACGACGCCACGGTCGCGCAGGGGAAGGCGCTGTTCGCCCAGCAATGCGCCGCGTGCCATGCCCTGGCCCAGGATGGCATCGGGCCGCCGCTTGGGGGAGTGACGACGGTGCTGACAGAGGACCAGCTGGCGCGGTGGATCCACGATCCGGCGAAGGCGCTTGCCGCCGGCGATGCCCGGGTCGCGGCGCTGCTCCGCCGCTACAAGGCGCCCATGCCTTCCTTCGCGTACCTGGACCGCGCCCAGGTCGCCTCAATCCTCGCCTTTATCTCCCAGCAATCCGCCGCCCTGCACCTGGCTCCATTCGCGGTCGACACGGGGGCCCTCGCAGCGGCCCCTCGCCTGATCGCGCCCGTGCAGAAGACCGGCCTCGTGGTCGAGGTTGAGGACTTCGTGCAGATCCCGCGCCTGCCCGGTCGAACCCCCTACAAGGGCATCACGCTCCTTCGCCCCGACCCGCGCGAGGGCGGCGTCCTGCTCATCTGCGACCTGATGGGCGTCATCTACCGCGTGAAGGATCGCCAGGTGAGCGTGTTCCTGGACATGCGCGGGATGTTCCCCAGCTTCATCTGCGATCCGGGGGTGGCAACCGGGTTGGGCAGCTTTGCGCTGCATCCCGCGTTCGTCCGCAACGGCATATTCTACACGGCGCATGCGGAGACGTTTCGCGGCACCGCCGCCATCAACGCCGCCGACATCCCGGCGGACGTTCCCCCCGGCGCCACGCCTCCCCTGGAGTGGGTCCTGACGGAGTGGCGCCTGGCCGATGTCACGGCCGCGGCGTTTGCCGGCACGCATCGCGAAGTGCTGCGGTTTGTCACCCCGACCACCGCCCATGCCTCGCAGGAGATCGCGTTCGCGCCGGTGACGGATCCCCGCGATCCCGACTACGGGCTGCTCTACATCGGCATCGGCGACGGCGGATCGGTCAATCTGAAGCGCCCGGACATGGCGGGCCATCCCCGCACGCTGCTCGGCTCGATCATCCGGATCGACCCCGCGGGCCGGAACGGCGCTAACGGCCAGTACGGCATCCCCCCCGACAATCCCTTCGCGCAGAGCCAGGACCCGACGATGCGACGGGAGATCTGGGCCTACGGATTTCGCAATCCCCACCGCATGAGCTGGGACCTGGCCTACGGCAGACGCATGATCGCGGTGGACATCGGCGAATCCAACGCCGAGGAGGTGAACCTGATCGAACGGGGCGGCTCCTACGGCTGGGGCGTCGGCCTTCTCGAGGGCACCCTGCACATCGACGCGAGGACCGATGCCAAGGCCGTCCGCGCGGCGACCGCAGCCGAGCTGGCGCCCTATCATCCGCCCTTTGGCGAATACGACCACAACGACGGGGCGGCCATCACGGGCGGGTATGTCTACCACGGTCCGCTCGCGGCCCTGCGGGACAAATATATCTTCGGCGACATCGTCACCGGGCGGCTCTTCTTCATGAACATGGGCGCCGACCTTTCCGACCACACCATCTACGACCTGAACATTGTGCGCGACGGCGCGGTCACGGGTGTCAAGGCCTTGTCCCACCTCGATCGGGCGCATCTGCGCATCGGGTATGACGACCGCACCGGCGACCTGTTTCTCACGACCAAGGGGGATGGCATGGTGCGGAGGATCAGCGCCGCGTACCAGAGGTGAGGGGCCCCCGAACACGGTCTTGAGCCCGTCGGGTGCCGCAGAACCCACCATCGGGGGTAGAAGCATGCGTAAATTGATATTTTGCGAGCCCGTGGCGCGAATGCGGACCCCCTGGTCCCTGCCGCCGGCGCCGATCCGGCCTGCCGTGTCAGGCGATCCCCGCCGAGGCTGGACGTGGCGACTCACGCTCCTTGACTCGCCCGAAGGGCTGCGCTCACTCGGTTCCCATGCGCGCAGGTGTCCCGATCCTCATTGTGGCCGTGGCGCTGGCTGCGCCGGCCCGCGCGGACGAGGCCGCTCCTCCTCCAGCCCATGCACCGGAGGTGATGCCGGCTCCGGCCGTTGTTGCCGACCCCGACATAGGCAGGATCGTCTCGGACATCTCGGCGGACCGGATCCAGCGGTCGATCTTCGTCCTGGCTAGCTTCAAGACCCGCCACACGCTCTCCGACCCCCTCTCGAGCGGGGACGGGATAGGCGGCGCGGCGTCGTGGATCCACGCGGAGTTCGAGAGGGCGTCGGCCGCGGCGGGGGGGCGGCTTAAGGTCGAGCTGGACACATTCGACCAGCCTCCCGCGCCGCCCCGCATCCCGCAGGCGGTCCAGATCACGAACATAGTCGCGACGCTCCCGGGGACCGGCCCGGACGCGCCGGGCAGGACCCTCGTCGTCTCCGCGCACTACGATTCGCGGGTGACGAATCCCCTGGATGCGACAAGCCCCGCCCCCGGCGCCAACGACGACGCGTCAGGGACCGCCTCGGTGCTCGAGCTCGCGCGGGTCATGTCCCATTACAAGTTCGCGGCGACGATCGTCTTCCTTGCCGTCGCGGGCGAGGAGCAGGGCCTGAACGGCTCGACGCACTGGGCCCAGGAAGCAAAGGCGAGGCAGGCCGACATCGAGGCCATGCTGGACAACGACATCATCGGGAGCAGCCGCTCGGAGGGCGGGAAGCTCGACCGGGGGACCGTCCGGCTCTTTGCCCAGGGAATCCCGCCGACCGCGGCTCCCGACGACGGGCTGATCGCGCTCATCAAGGCTGGCGGCGAGAACGACACGCCGCCGCGCGAGCTCGCCCGCGCGATCAGGGAGATCGCGGCGTCCTACGTCCCGTCCATGAGCATCCGGGTGATCTACCGGGCCGACAGGTACCTGAGGGGAGGGGACCAGCTCCCTTTCCTCGAGCGCGGCTATCCGGCCGTCAGGTTCACAGAGCCCGCCGAGGATTACCGCCACCAGCACCAGGACGTCAGGGAGGAGAAGGGTGTCGCGTACGGCGACACGCCCGACCACGTCGATTTCGCGTACACGGCGGACGTCGCGCGCGTGAACGCGGCCGCGCTCGCGGTTCTGGCCCGGGCCCCCGCGCCGCCGCGCGAGGTGCAGGTCGAGACGGCGCGGCTTGAGAACGACACGACACTCAGGTGGGCGCCGAGCCCCGAGCAGGACCTCGCCGGCTACAGGATCGTCTGGCGCGAGACGACGTCGCCCTTCTGGGAGCACTCGATGGACCTTCCCAGGGACGTCACCCGCACGACGGTGCGCGGCGTGTCCAAGGACAACGTGGTCTTCGGGGTCGAGGCTTTCGACACCGCGGGCCACGCGAGCCCCGCGGTCTTTCCCGCCGCCCGCAGGACGCTCTAGAGGTTGGCCTTCAGGAACGCCTCGACCCTGGAATAGAACGCCACCGCGTCCTCCGTGTGCGCGAATCCGTGGCCCTCGTCCTTCGCCAGCATGTATTCATAGGTCTTGTGGTACTTGTCGAGCTGGGCCTTCAGCTCGACCCACTGGGTGACGTCCACCCTGGGGTCGTTCTCCCCGTAGGCGTTGAGGAGCGGCACGCGGATCCGCTCGACGAAATTCACCGGCGACCGGTCATAGAGCATCTGGCCGCCCGCGCCAATCGCCTGCTTCTCGAAGCTGAGGAACCCCGCATCCTCCTCCTGGTACTTCCTGCGGGTCAGCTCGACCAGGTCGCTCACGCCGACATAGTTGATGCCGCACTTGTAGAGGTCGGGGGTGAACACGAGGCCGGCCAGTGTCGCATAGCCCCCGTAGCTCGCGCCGAAGATGGCGACCCGCTTGGGATCGGCGTAGCCCTTCTCGATGGCCCATTTCACCGCGTCGGTCAGGTCGTCCTGCATCTTGCCGCCCCATTCGCGGTAGCCGGCCTCGAGGAAGCGGCTGCCGTAGCCCCCTGAGCCGCGGAAGTTGACCTGGAGTACGGCATAGCCCCGGTTTGCGAGGAACTGGACCTCGGGGTCGAACCGCCAGTTGTCCCTCGGGCCGAAGGGCCCCCCGTGCGGGTGCAGGATCAGCGGCCCCGGGGTTCCGGCGGCGAAGCCCAGCGGAAGGGTGAGATAGCCGTGTATCTCAAGGCCGTCCCGCGCGGCAAACGAGATGGGGAGGACCGACGCCATGTTGGCCGGGTTTATCTGCGGCGCGACGGCGGTCACGAGGCCGAGCGAGCCCTTGCCCAGGTCGAGCAGGTAATAGGCCCCGGGATCGCGGTCCGACGACGTGCGGACGAGGATTCGCGTCTCATCCTCGGAGATGCTGGCGATGCTGGCCACGTAGCCTGGAAACGAGCGGTCGATCTTGCTCTGGAGGGCGGCGTATTTCGGCTCGAACCAATGGGCGTGGAGCTTGTCGGTCGTGTATCGGAGCCCGATCAACCGGCTGTCCTTGGGCGAGAAGACCAGGCCGGATGACGGCGGGTAATTCTGCCCGATCTCGCCGCCCTCCGGGGTGAAGAGCGGCGGCCCGAGCGTCGCCGTCGGGGGATCGAACACGCGGAGCGCGCCCACGTCGGAACTCTCATGGTCGTTGATATAGACCTCGCTGTCGTCGGCCGTGAAGCCAAGCACCTGCCAGGCCACGGAGGTGGCCTTGAATGTCTTGATGACCTGCCATTTCTCGCCGGTGTCCCCGCGGTAGAGGAATTCCGCGCTGTCCCCCCTCACGAGGAACGCCGTGCGGACGCGGCCCGCGTGGTCGATGCCGAAGTCGCTGAACGAGTCCGAGGGGTCGCCATCGCCGGCGGGGCAGACAAGCGTCCGCTTGCCGTTGTGTATGTCGATCTTGAGGAGCATCCGCTCGGGCTCGCTCCTCAACGACGAATTCTCCTCGTCGGAATAATTGGAGTCCGTCGTGAAGCCGATGGCATAGATGTGCTGGGGATCCTCCGAGCGCGCCGAGACCATGAACCCGGAATAGAGCGACTCCCTCAGCTTGGTGGTCTGCGCCTTGAGCAGGCTGAAGACCCTCTTGCCCTCGATGTCCGTCACCGCGACCTGCGGGACCTCGATGCCCCCGATCGTTCCCAGGAAGACCAGGTGGTCATTCCCCTTCCAGTAGAATTCCTGGATGCTGTCGCCCTCGGAATGGACGGGAACGGTGACCTTGCGGGTCGCCAGGTCCAGGAGCGCGAGGCTGTACGTGCCCCCGTTCGGGGCGAGGAAGGCGATCTTGCCCCCGTCCGGCGAGAGGACCGCGGAACGAACGTACTTCGTCCCGAAAAATGTCTCGATCGGGACGATCGGGACGGCGGCCTGGGCGGCGACGGCGATGAGGAGGGCAGCCGGGGCTGCGAAGGCTCGTGTCATGCGCAGATGTTGAGCATGCGGGCCCGGTCAGGCAAGCGCCCGCCCGCTTTGCTCTCGACCCCGGCGCCGCCAGCGTCAAGAACCCGTCCCTTGGAGGATGCCGACGTGACCGAAGGGGAACAGCAGGACTGGTTCGGGCAGTTTTCGCCCGAGCACGGCGTGCACCTCTCGCCTCCTCCCAGGGCCGGGGGGCCGAGGGATGAGATCGTCTTCAGGCTGAGCGCGACCGCCCGCAACTACAGGCTCTCCCTCGATCGCGACGGCGTCGCCGTCGCGACGATCCCGCTGCGGGGCTCGATGCACGAGGCCGAGCGCTTCGTCGAGAGGAACCTGGGGTGGCTCGAGCGCGCGCGCGAGCGCCTGCGGCGCCGGCCGCGCGCGGCCGACGTCTGGACGGTCGGGACGCGCGTGCTCTGGCGGGGCGAGATCACGGAGATCCGGTGCGCCGCCGGCGGGGACTGCCCGTGCGTCTGCCTCGGCGCGGACGTGTTCCGGGTGCCGCGCCTCGGGGGCGACCTCCGGCCCGCGCTCCACGCCCGGTTCATCCGGCTCGCGAAGGTCGAGCTGCCCGCCCGCGCCTGGGAGCTGGCGGCGCACACGCGGATGAACGTCACGCGCGTCTCGGTGCGCAACCAGCGCTCGCGGTGGGGATCGTGCACCGCGGGGGGCGTCATCTCGCTCAACTGGAGGCTGATCCTGGCCCCCGATTTCGTCCGCGACTACATCATCCACCACGAGCTCATGCACCTGCGGGAGATGAACCATTCATCCCGGTTCTGGGCTTGCGTCGAGGAGGTCTTCCCGGCCTGGCGCGAGGCCGAGGCGTGGATCAAGCGAAACGCCGGCTACGCGGGACTTTAATGGAACGAATGGGCGCCCCGGCCGTCAGACTGGTCAGCGAATGTCCATGGCACAAAGATCCGATACACGGGCATCCCGAGCGCGGGCGGCCTCAATACGCCTCCTGGCGGTTGGGGCCAGGGGGCGCCGCATGGCGCGAAAGCTTGCTCAGAGCACCCTCCTCGCGGCGGGAATAGCGGCCGCCCAGGCCAGCATCCCCGAGATCGACCCGAGGTTCCCCGTGTTCAACCGGACCCTCGTGGACCGGCTCCATGAGCCGGTCACCCGCTACCACGAGTAGCGGTCAGTGGAAATCGATCAGCTCGACGTCGAACACGAGCGTCGCGCGGTAGGGGATGGTCGCCGGGCGGTTGGGGCCGTCGTAGCCGAGCCAGTAGGGGATGATGAGCGTCCTCTTTGACCCCTTTCTCATAGTGAGGAACGCCTCGTCCCAGCCCTTGATCACGTTCCCCATTCCCACCCTGAACGTGAATGGGCCGCCGTGCGCGGACGAGCTGTCGAACAGGGTGCCGTCGATCAGTCGGCCGACGTAGGTTGCGACCACCTGGTCGCCGACCCGGGGGAGCCCGCTCCCGGTGCCCGGCGCCCGGATCAGGTACATGAGGCCCGACGGGGTCGTGGACGCCGTGGGATATTTCTCCCTGATGATGCGCGCGTCCTCCGCGGACAGCTCCGGCCTGCTCTCGGCCAGGGCTGCCCTCATCGCGGCGTTGAGCGGCTCGCCGGGATTCTTCCGCGCGAAGATGCCGGAGCGCACCACCAGGGCGAGGGTCAGGAGGGCCGCGCCCAGAAGGATGATGTAGAGGAGGCTCCGCATGGGGTTGCCCCTCGACCAAAGGCACGGCGGGCGCGATAGCAACACGCCATTCGGGGAAAAGACATGTTGCCATCCCGTCCGCCGTGCCTTTCACAAACGGCGATGCCGTCCCCGCCTCCCACGCCCCCGGATGCCCCGCCTTCCGCCGTGGACGTGCGCGGCCTCGTCAAGCACTACGGGAAGGTCGAGGCGCTGCGCGGCGTCGACATCCAGGTCGGCCAGGGTGAGATGTTCGCGCTCCTGGGGCCAAACGGCGCGGGCAAGACCACGCTTTTTTCCATACTGGCGACGCTGCGCACGCCGACCTCAGGCGTGGCGCGCGTGCTCGGGCGCGACGTCGTCTCGGAGCGCAACGCGATCCGGCGGGAAATGGGGATCGTCTTCCAGGAGCCGGCCATCGAGCAGCGGATGAGCGGGCGCGACAACCTGTTCCTCATGGGGCTGCTCTACGGCCGCTCGATGGCCGGGGCGCGCAAGCGCGCCGCGGAGGTCCTGGAGCAGCTCGGGATATCGGACCTGGCGGACAGGCGCGCGCAGCAGCTTTCGGGCGGCCAGCGCCGGAAGCTTGAGCTGGCCCGAGCGCTCGTGACCGACCCGAGGATCCTCTTTCTCGACGAGGCCACGCTCGGCCTGGACGTCGATGCGCGCCGGGTGTTCTGGGGCCAGGTGCGCGGGCTCGCCGACGCCGGCCGGACGGTGTTCTTCACGACCCATTACATGGAGGAGGCAGAGGTTGCCGACAGGATCGCGCTGATCGACTCGGGCCTCATCGTGGCCCTGGGGACCCCGCGCGAGCTGAAGGCCCGGCTGGGCGGGGGGATCGTGAGCCTGAGGACGGACGACGACATCCGCGCCCGCGCCTGGCTCACGGAGCACGGGTTTTCTCCGGAGCCCGGCGGCCAGGGGATCATGCTGATCCACGCCGACCCCGCCGCGATCCTTCCCGAGCTGCTGCGCAACCTCCCCGTGAGGGTCGAGCGGGCGGAAGTCCACGCACCCAGCCTTGAGGACGTGTTCCTCAAGCTGACGGGCCGCGGGCTCGAGGGGGCGGGCAAGCCATGATCCGCGGGATCCTCGCCATCGTCATCCTCGACCTGAAGCGGTTCTGGATGGACCGCGCACGGCTGGTCGCGGGCCTTGTCCAGCCCCTCCTCTACATTTTTGTGCTCGGCGCGGGCATCGGCGCCAGCTCGCGGATGGGCGGCGCCGACTACAGGCGGTTCATCTTTCCCGGGTCGATGGGCCTGTCGCTGCTCTTCTCGGCGACATTCGCCGCGATCACCATCGTATTCGACCGCCAGATCGGGTTCTTCAAGGCGGTCCTGGTGGCGCCGATCCCGAGGCCGGCGATCGCCTTCGGAAAGATCATCGCGGGCGCGCTCCAGTCGCTTGCGCAGGGCATGGTCCTGCTGCCGTTCGCGCCCCTGGCGGGCGCGTCCCTGAGCCCGCTCGAGGTGGTCGAGATGATCGGCGCGATGGCGCTTGCCTCACTCACCTTCTCCACGATCGGCGTGGCCATCGCCTGCCGCTTCACCTCGACCACGGTGTTCCCGGTCGTCAGCAACGCCGTGCTGCTGCCCATGTTCTTCCTTTCGGGCGGCCTTTACCCGCTCAAGCTGGCGCCCGACTGGATGAAGGTCGCCGCGTATTTCGATCCCGTCGCGTACGCCGTCGACCTCATGCGCGGCTCGGTCCTCGGGATGTTCTACTTTCCCGTGGCCCTCTCGCTGGGCGCGCTGGCCCTCACGATATCCCTCCTGGTGTGGGCCGCCGTAAGGGTTTTCAACAGGGGCGAGGACGACTCGAGCCTGGGTGCCGCCAAGTTCACCTGGAGGCGATAGTCTTTAGTTCTGGTAGGTGATCGTTCGCGTGCCGCCGACCGAATTGACGGTGATGGTCGTCGCCGCCGTGAAGGCTTGCGGGTAGCTCTCGCTCGCGACCGAGTTGAGAGCCTTGATGTAGGTGGTCGGGCCGATCAGGTCGCTCAGGGTCACGGTCGAGACGCCCGACTCCATGTAGTACTGGTCTGCCGCGGAGGATAGCTGCCGGGCATTGTTAAGCACCGCCTTGTCCTGGGACGCCTTGGTGACGCGCTGGAATGCGGGGATAGCCATCGTGGCCAGAAGGCCGATGATGACTACGACGATCATGATTTCGACCAGGGTGAAACCCCGGTAAGCGGCTTTGGATAATGAATGCATTAGGAATGGGCCGCGCTTTGTGGCCGTACCCAAACGTGCCACCTGCCGGGACCAAAGGCACGCCGCGAAGAGGGGGGTGTGAAAAGTGTTGGGAAAATTTTGTAAAAAATCTGTGATCGCTGCCGGGTTTTGCCCCCTCCAGAGCCGTTTAACCTGCCCATATAGGGCGACGCCCGATGGGTGAGCAAAAATGACCGTCACGTAAACAACTACTGTGGAGTCAGTTTCACTATCAAGCCATCCATTAGCGTATCGACGGAAATCTTGATCCGTTCCGGGTCCGTTTGTAAAACGTTTGGTAAAATTGCCGCAGACTGCGCCACGGATTGGGTCGTGCGCCTTCGCGATTCAGCCAGAAAAGCCGATTCAGCCTTCAACAGGGCCCCCCTGTCCGCCAGTTCCTGCGGGTCGGCGGTCGATCCGGTGAAAAGCTGGGCCGCGGACCTTCCGACGTGCAGGAACCAGTCGTTCCGGTCGGCGAAATAGACCGCGAGGACGCCGTTCTCGTCGTTCCCGAGCGACCGGGCCAGCCCGTCGGTGAACGCCCGGGGCGTGTCTGCTCCGGTTCCGGGGACAAATCGCGCCAGGACACGGACGTTGATCCGCATGCCCGTCGCGCGCTCCACGTTGTTCAGCTTGTAATTGGCGTACATCGCGCGCGGCACGTCGGACGGAAGCAGCTTGTCGGGATCGTCAAAGTGGGCCCTTGGCCCCGGCTCCTTTTCGCTGCCGTACTTCGGGGCCGCGGCCGACAGCCTTGCAAAGGCGGCGGCATCGGCCCGGAACGCCAGCGCCGCCGTACCGATCCGGACGATCCGGACCTTCATGGCGTCGCCCTGGACGATCTTGGGGAGCACGTTTATCCCACCCACGGTCCGGCCAAATACCGAGTAGAGGTAGTTCAGGCGCGGCACCGGGGCCAGGGTTATGAAAAACTGCGAGCCGTTCGTGTCGGGGCCCTCATTGGCCATCGAGAGGATTCCGACGGAATCGTGGCCCAGCCCGGGGCCGAATTCATCGGGAAAGGTGTAGCCGGGCCCGCCCTCGCCCGTTCCGAGCGGATCGCCGCCCTGGATCACGAAATGAGGCACGACGCGGTGGAACTTGAGCCCGTCGAAGAACGGCTTGCGGGGCGCCGGACCGAGCGTTCCCTCCGCCAGCCCGACGAAGCTGGCGACCGTGAGCGGCGCCTTCGTGAACTCAAGCTGGCAGGTGATGACGCCCTTGGGCGTCGTGATCTCGGCGTACATCCCGTCCGGCAGGCGGCCTTCCTGCGCGAACGCGGCGGCCGGCGAGAGCAGGAGGAGGGCGCAGAGGCGTTTCAATTCTGGAAGGAGCAGATGTACTGGCAGATACCGCTTTCAACCACGATGCCGAAGCCGCTCTTCCCCGGGACGTGGAACTGCGAGCCCGACGCGTGGACGCGCACCTCGCTTTCCCCGTCGATCGTGACGCGGCACGTCCCGTCGATGATCTCCATGAGCTCGGGGGCGTCCGTGTTGAAGTGAAAGGAGCCGGGCCGGATCAACCCGAGCGTCTTCCTCTCCCCGTCCGGCAGCAGAAGGGTGTAGCTGACGACGTTGCCATCGAAATAGACGTTGGCCCGCGTCACGACGGACACGCCGTTGAACTGGGTCGCAATCGCAGGCATGGGCTTGGTTTCCCCGAATCGTGGGAGCGCTCCGCGGGAGGAGCCCCCCGCTCAGGGAATCTTGAGTGTGCTCCCCAGGACGAGGCCCTTCTCGTCCTTCACGACGTCGTGATTCGCATTGAGGATGTCCTCCCACCTGCCGGACGTCCCGTAAAACTTCCGGGAGATCCTCGTCAGGGTGTCGCCCTCGACCACCACGTACGTCCTGGGCGCGGGAGGGGGCGGCGCGGCCGCCGCGTCGGCCGGTGCGCTCGCGGCAACGGCCGCGGGGGCCTGGCCGGGACGCATGGGGGTCGGCCTCGAGGATCCCGGGCTCGGCGACTGCAGGGAGAGGCGGGTGCGGAACTCGGCGTTCTCCAGGGCGAGCCGGCTCGCCTCGTCCTGGGACTGCCTGAGCTGCAGGCGAAGGGGTTCGATCTGCGCCGTGGCCGCGGCCTGGACCTGCAGCGACGCGACCGAGGCGCGCGCGGCGTCGAGCTGGGCGCTCAGGGACGTATTGTCCGTCCCCGCCTTTTCGAGAGAGGCCTTGAGCTGCGTATCCTCGTCCTGGACGACCGAGAAGCTGCGGAGCGACACCGCGAGCTTGTCCTGCACGTCGGCAAGCTGCTTCGCGGTGTCCGAGTCGACCGGCGCGCTCGCGGCAACGGCTGCGGGGGCCTGCGCCTTGGCCGCGTCCAGCTGCCTGTGCAGGTCCGCCGCCTCGTCCGAGCTCTTTGCGGCCGCAGCCTGCGAGGCCGCGAGGTCGGCCTTGAGGCGGTCGGATTCCTTCCAGGCGGCCGCGAGTTCGTCCGAGAGCTGCTTGTTGTCCGCGCGCAGGGAGGCGACGTCGTCAGCATGCTGCGCGGGCGCGGCCTGGTCGTCGGCCCTGAGGGAGCCGGTCAGAGCAAGGGCGATTGGCAGGAGGCCGATTCGGAAGGATCTGTTCATGATCTCTGTGGCTGCCGGTCATGAAAACGTCTTTCAAATCGGACACAACCCACAATTCCTAGGGGGCGCCTGCCGGGTCGGCCGAGCATTCCTCCTCCACCCACGCGCACTCCCACGCGAAGAAGTCGGGCGCCGCGGCGTTCCCCCCGTCCCACTGCCTTCGGCGGTAGTCGAGGTACATTTCCCATCGCCTGAGGTAGTATGAGGTCATCATCCCCGACCACTCCTTGTAGGCGTAGTCGTGGACGTTCTCGGAGTTCCTGTCGTTCCCGCCCCAATACGTGACGAGCATCATCGCGTTGTGCAGGCTGTTCCGCCTCTCCGCGGTCGTGTCGCCGTAGCGGAGCGCCTGGGCCCGGTAGGTGCCCAGCCTGTAGAACGCCTCGGTGCCCAGCAGCGGGTCGGTGGCGCGGCCGAGGCGCAGGAAACGGTCGGCGGCGGCCTCGAAAGCGGCCCGGTTCCGCTCCCCGAGTGCCGCCTCCAGCTCGTCGCAGGCTTGCTTGGCCTCGTTGGACAGGACCTGCGCCCTGAAGGCGACGAGATCGAGGCGGTAGGTCTCGCTGTCCCTGAACCGGTCCCCGGCGCGGGCGAAGAGGTCGACCGCGCGGGCGAACACCGCGGGGTCGTAGCCGAGAGTCAGGCTGCCCCAGGTTGTCACCGGGCCGGCGGGCGTCCTCGGCCGGGCGCAGAGGACGTTCTCCGGGATGCCGTCGTTCCTGTCGCTGTAGGCCGTCTGCAGCAGCAGCGCCCACGCCCCGCTCAGGTCCGGGTCCGCCTTGCCGTAGCGGTAGTGTATGTAGCCCTCGAGCCACGGGCCCACGGCGACGTGGTCGCTGCGCCAGGCCATCTCGAGCACGAGGTCGTAGGCGACCGGGTTGTTGGCGATGCCCTCGGGCATGATCCCGACGCCCTGCATGTAGCGGCCGAATTCGCCGGTGCGCGCGCGATGGGTCTCGTCCGCGTAGCGCTGCAGCTTCCCGAAGAGGCCCGGCCTCTCGCCGAAGTTGTCGATGCAGCACCAGATGAAAGGGGTGCCCTCGTAGCCCCGGCGCGTCTCCCAGTTGTGCGTCTTCTCGCCGAAGAGCTCCTGGACCAGCACATGGGTCTTGTCCGTGGCGGCGATAAGCTCCCTTCGCGGGTTGTCGATCCAGCCCTGCAGCACCCACACGGCTCCGGGAAAATGGGCCTGCATCGCGGCCTGGATGGCCTGGCCCGCCTGGCCGAGGTCCACGCCCGCCATCACGCCCCCCTCGTGGAAGGGGTCGCCGGAAAAGCAGCGCAGCCCGGGGCCGTAGAGCTTTCCCATCTCCTCATAGTAGATGCCGGCGATGCGCGCGAATTCAGGGTCCGTGGGGTCGAGGATGTCCGGGCGCCGGAAGCCGGCCCACGCGCCCTGGGCGACGATGTGGGCCTTGAGCCGCGACTTGAGGCTGGCGGGCACCATCCCGTAGAAGCCGGGCAGCACCGGCTCGATGCCGAGGGTCCGCATGCGCTCGATCATCCTGCGCTGCAGGTCGCTGCGGCGCGCGACCATGCCGGGCGTCATCGGGCCGCCAAAGCCCTCGAGGTTCCCCATCAGCCACCACGCGGTGTAGCCCGGGCCGGGGATGAAGGCGGCGATCTCCGCCTCCGAGCACCCCAGCCGCCGGAGCGTGTTCTGCCAGACCGCCTCCTCGCCGTTGGCGACCAGCATCAGGTTGACGCCGCTCAGCGCCATCCAGTCGAGCTCGTGCTCCCAGTCGGCCCAGGAGTAGAAGCTCATCGTGTAGTTGAACGTGCAGTAGTTCAGGGCGTAGCGGTAGCGCACGTTCGCCTCGATCCTGACGGGCCGGTCCAGGGCGGGCAGGGCGGCCACGGGTGAGAGGTTGTCGCCGACGTGGGACATCGAGCGGTGGCAGGAATACTTGAGGTACCATCCGAGGCCGGCGGCCGCCGCATTGGCATCCGATGCCCTGACGACGAGACTGCCGCCCTCGGTCGAGAGCTCGAACGCGCCGGCGGAGGCGCCGTCCAGCCTCTCGAACCGCACCCGTCCCTTCAGCCAGGGCACCCGTCGCCCGACCAGGCCCTCGGGGCCTGCGAAATCGCCGGCAGGGAGCCTCAGGGGAAGGGCCGCGAGGACGAGGCAGATGAGGATTCTTTTCATGGGGATTGGCGAATATTCGGGACCGGCGCGGCCCAGTGCCTCGCCGCCCCGACGGCGCGGGTCCAGCCCGCGCGCAGGCCCTTGAGCGAGGCCCGGGTGCGCCCAGGGCGGAACGTGCGGTCCCTGCCGGCGAGGTTGGCGACCTCGGCGCGGTCCTTCCAGAATCCCACGGCCAGGCCCGCCAGCGCGGCCGCCCCGAGCGCCGTCGTCTCCGTCACCCTCGGGCGGACGACCGCGGCCCGGATGAGGTCGCTCTGGAACTGCATGAGCGCGTCGTTCACCGATGCGCCGCCGTCGACCCTCAGCTCCCGTATCCGGCGCCCCGAGTCCGCCTCCATCGCGCCGATCAGGTCGGCCGTCTGGAACGCGATGCTCTCCAGCGCCGCGCGGGCGAGATGAGCCGCCGTCGTTCCCCGGGTCACCCCCACGATCGCCCCCCTCGCGCCCGGGTCCCAATGGGGGGCCCCGAGGCCCGCGAACGCGGGGACGATCGCGACGCCGCCGCTGTCCGGCACCCGCGCCGCGAGGGCCTCCACGTCGGAGGAGCGCGAGATCAGGCCAAGCCCGTCGCGAAGCCACTGCACGACCGCGCCCCCGACGAACACGCTTCCCTCGAGGGCGTACTCGGTGCGGCCGCCGATCCGCCAGGCGATCGTGGTGAGGAGCCTGTGGCGCGACGGGACCGGGCGGGTGCCGGTGTTCATGAGCATGAAGCAGCCCGTCCCGTAGGTGTTCTTGGCCATCCCGGTCCGGAAGCACCCCTGGCCGAAAAGCGCCGCCTGCTGGTCGCCCGCGATCCCCGCTACCGGAACGCCGCGCAGCGCCGCGATCCCGTCGATCTCGCCGAAGATCCCGCTGCTTGCGCGGATTTCCGGGAGGACGTCCTGCGGGATGCGCAGCGCCCGGGTGAGCTCGGGGTCCCATTCGCCCGTGCCGAGGCCCGCGAGCAGCGTGCGCGAGGCGTTCGAGGCGTCCGTCGCGTGCACGCGCCCGCCGGTGAGCTTCCAGAGAAGCCAGGTGTCGACGGTCCCGAAGGCCAGCTCCCCCCGGGCCGCGCGCCGCCGCGCGCCCGGAACGTGGTCGAGGAGCCATGCGAGCTTTGTCCCGGAGAAATAGGGATCGAGAAGGAGGCCCGTCCTTGCCCTGAAGAGGGGCCCAAGCCCCTTTCGCTCGAGCGCGGCGCACGCTCCCGCGGTGCGCCGGTCCTGCCAGACGATCGCCCGGTGGAGGGGGCGCCCGGTGGCCCGGTCCCAGAGCAGGGTGGTCTCCCGCTGGTTGGCGATCCCGACGGCCGCGACGTCCCCGCGGCGGACGCCGGCCTTTCGCAGGACGGCAAGGGCGACCCGCCGCGTCGTGTCCCAGAGGTCGCCCGGATCGTGCTCCACCCAGCCGGGACGCGGAAAGTGCTGGCGGAACTCCTCCTGGGCCGAGGCGACGGGCCGCCCGCGCCTGTCGAATAGGATCGCACGGGAGGAGGTCGTGCCCTGGTCGAGGGCGAGGACGCAGCGGGTCATGGGCGGGGTGGCCTCGAAAAACGTCGCAGGCCGCCGCGGCGGGCGCAAGCGCCGCGGGCGCCGGGGGCTTTCGCAAACGTTTGACGCCCGTGCCCGAAAAATGACTGAACATGCTCGCCCGCGCGCAGTCTCAGCCCATACCTACCAGACACCTACCGACCCATGACAACCAGGCATTCCATCTCCAAGCTGGCCGCGCTTTGCTTCGTCGCGGCGCTTGCCGGGTGCGCGGCAGCGCCCGGCACCCAGGCGCCCCCCGACTCGGCGAAATACACGGTCGAGAACACGGACCACTTCGCGGCGCTCGATCCGGCGGCCGATTCCGCGGTCAAGTGCACGGGCCTCCAGGAGCGCACGCTCGGCGACGGGCGGCTCGAGGTCATCGCCAACGTGAAGAACCGCGGCAGCGACGCGACACGGGTCCAGATCCAGTGCGTTTACCTGGACGCCCAGGGGGCGCTGGTCGGCTCCGAGGGCCCGTGGCAGGAGCTGTCGCTCACCGGGAACTCGACCGAGGTCGTGCGCTTCACGGCTCCCGACACGCGGTCGACAAGCTACTCGATCCGCGTCCGCAGGGTGCGCTGAGCGCCCCGGCCGTCCCGAACGGGCGCGCCGCGCCGCCTTTCCGGCAACGTATCGTTGGACTTCGCCCGCCCGCCCCCGTTAAACCTCGTCGATGCAGGCTGTCTTCCGCGAGGCGCGCGCCACGATACTCCTGGCGATTCCCATCACCATCGGCCAGGTGAGCCAGGTGCTGATGGGCATCACCGACAGCGTGATGATCGGGCGCACCGGGGCGGTGCCCCTCGCGGCCTCGGCGTTCGGGGGCAGCGTCTTCAACATCTTCTTCCTCGTCGGGGTCGGGCTGCTGACGCCGGTCGCCGTGTTCGCGTCGCGCGCGAGGGGCGCGGGCCGGCACGACGAGGCCGGGGAATACCTCCGGCACGGCCTCGCGCTCGCGCTCGGCTCCGGGGCGGTCGAGGTCGCCCTCATCCTCCTCATCGGCGCGCACCTGGACTGGTTCGGCCAGCCTCCCTCGGTGCTTGCGGCGGTGAACCCCTTCTTTCTCCTGATCGGGCTGTCGCTGGTCCCGGTGCTCGCGTACCTCGCCCTGCGCCAGTTCGCCGAGTCGATGGGCCGGCCCTGGGTGCCGATGCTCATCATTCTCGGGGGCGTCGTGCTCAACGCGTCGCTGAACTGGGTCTTCATCTACGGGCACCTGGGGGCGCCGCGCCTGGGGCTCACCGGGGCGGGGATCTCGACGCTGATCTCCCGCACCCTCGGCTCGGCGGTCATCTTCGCATGGCTGCGCCTCGATCCCGCGATGCGCTCCGCTTGGCCGAGGCGGTGGTTCGCGCCGCTTTCGCGTGAGCGGCTCGGGCGCATGCTCGCGGTGGGTCTGCCCGCCTCGGGCTGCCTGCTTTTCGAGGCCGGGGCGTTCGGCGCCGCGACGATCATGATGGGCTGGCTGGGGGCGGTGCCCCTCGCCGCCCACCAGGTCGCGCTCTCCTGCGCGGCGTTCACGTTCATGTTCTCGCTCGGCCTGTCCATGGCCGTCGGGATGCGGGTGGGCGCCGCGGCCGGCGCGGGGGAGCATTCGAGGCTCCGGCCGATCTGGATCGGGGGGACCTGGATCGTCGTCATCATGGGCGGCGCCTTCGGGGGCGCCTTCCTGGCCTTCGGCCGCGCGATCTCGTACTGCTTCATCGACGACCCCGCCGTCGTCTCGACGGCGACGGCGCTGCTGGTCGTCGCCTCCGCGTTCCAGGTCTTCGACGGGGGCCAGGTGATGAATTCGGCCGCGCTCCGCGGGCTGACCGACGCCAAGGTGCCCGCGGCCATCACGTTCGTCGCGTACTGGGTCATCGCGCTGCCGCTCGGCTACGCGCTGGGCATCCGCGGGGGCTTCGGGCCCTCCGGCGTCTGGACCGGGCTCGCCGCGGGCCTGGCCTTCGCCGCGGTGCTGCTCGGCGTCAGATTTGTCCGCCTGACCCGGCCGGGGGCCCCCGCGGGGCGCTGAGCGGGCCGCTCTAGGCGCCCTCAAGCGCCTCGCCGAGCGCGCCGATGATGGCGTCGGCGGGCTCCGTGCCGACGCAGAGCCGGAGCAGGTCGGGATCCAGGCCGTTCGCCGCGAGCTCGGCGCGCCCCGCCACGGAAGTCACCAGGTCATAGTGGGCGAGGTACATGAAGGGGCAGATCAGCGTGGTGCGCATGCCGAAGCTCGGGCCCTTGGGCAGCCGGAGCCTGTCATAGAACGCATCCAGGCGCCCGCGCAGCGTGAACGAGATCACACCGCCGGTCGCGCCGGGGGACCTTGCCACGCGCAGGTAGTTGTCGCGCGAGGCCGGCCCGAGCGCCCAATGCGTCGCGCGGACCGCCGGATGGGAGGCGAGGAACGCCGCCACCTTGGGTGTGCTCCCCTCGATCCGGGCGAGGACGGCGGCGGTGCTGCCGATCTGCGCGGCGAGGCGGCCCAGATCGCGCGGGTAGGGGCTCTCGATATTCGCGGCCACCGCGCGGCGGAGCGCCCCGGCGTCGGGCGCCGCCGGGTTGACGGCGACCAGGCCGGCGATGACGTCCCCATCGCTGCCGGTGTATTTCGTCAGGCTGTTCACGACCAGGTCGGCATGCGCGAGGCAGTCGACGCTGAACGCCGACGACAGGGACGGGTCGAGGATGAGCTTGATCCCGTGGGCCCGGCAGAGCGACGCGAGCATCGCCACGTCGGGGGTCTGCATCAGCGGATTGGTGGGCACCTCCGCGACCACGCCGGCGATCCGCGACCCGCGTTCAGCGAGGACGCGCCTGAGTGCGTCGAGGCCCATGACGTCCGCCACGTGGATGTAGTCCGACTTGGACACCGTGAATTTCCTCAGGATCGCTATCGTGTCGAGGTAGAGCCACCCGAGCTGCACCCAGCCGGTCCGGCCCCGGGCGGCCTGGAGGTCGCTGACGGCCCGGAAGGCCGCGTACACCGCGTTCATGCCGCAGTTCGCGAGCATCAGGTCCTGGTGGGCCGTCCCGGCAAACATTGGCCCCAGGACCCGGCGGACCTCCCCGGCGGCGTCCCCGTGGAAGGTCGTCTCGCGGCCAGGGGCGGGCCCCATCCCCATCGCGGCGAGGCGGTCCTCGGACTCGCGCGACGAGATGAAACCCCCGACGTTCTGGAGGTAGAGCTTCGCGCGCAGGGCCGTCTCCGGGGACTCCGGGTGCGAGACGCCGTGCACGCCGTCTGACCCGAAGCCCGCGGCCCCGGCCTGCCCGAGGTGGGCGAGCAGCCCTTCCGCCATCCGGCGCGACGACGTCAGCCAGAGCGTCCTTCCCGCGAGGCCGTGCCTCTCCGCGAGGGCCACGCCGAGGCGGCGTGAAAACGGGTGGACCAGGAACCTGGGGTAGCCGCTCTTCAGGTTCCCGGTGACGGCCGGATCCTTCTCCTCGTACCCCCGCACGGCGGCCATTGTCGGCAGGCTGCAGGAGACCGCGTGGGGGCTGTCGGGTATCGGCGCCCCGAGGGGAATGGGTTCAAATGCCTGCATTCGGAGCGCGAGTCTTGGCGGGCCTGCGCCCATGGCAACCGGAAGGTGGCGCCAAGCGTGTCATCAGGAGCGCTGCGAATGCGCTTTTTTTTGGACCCTCCGTCGCTATCATGGCGCGCGCCGTGGGCCCCCAGGCCGGCCGTCCCACCACCCAATTACCATGATCTACGCCCTCACCCACCTGAACTGGGTCGTGATCCTCGTCCTTACGGTCCTTTGCTTCGGCCTTGGAGGTATCTGGTATTCACCCTTCCTTTTCTCCAAGGCCTGGATGGCGGAGGCGAAGATGACCCCGGAAATGTGGAAGGCCGATCCCGGGCGGACCCGAATGGCGATGATCGGCACGCTCCTGCTGACGCTCATCTCGACGATCACCCTGGCGACCCTCGTTTCCGCGCTCCATGTCACGGGCGCGCTAAAGGGGGCCGAGTTCGGCCTCGTGGTCGCCGCCGGGCTCGTGGCCACCCGCCAGGGCACCAACGCGCTCTTTGAGCTCAAGACTCTAAAGCACTTCCTGATAGTCTCGGGCCACGACGTCGTCCTCCTCACCATCCAGGGCGCCATCCTGGGCGTGTGGCGCTGAACCGGTGAGGATCGCATCCTGGAACGTCAACGGGGTCAGGGCCGCCCTCAAGAAGGACCTCCTCGGGTTCATCGAGGAGGGCGGGGCGGACGTGGTGTGCCTCCAGGAGACCAAGGCGCAACCGGGCGACGTCCAGCACGTGAAGTGGCCGGCCGGATACGAGGTGTTCTGGAACAGCGCCGAGAAGAAGGGGTACAGCGGCACGGCGATCCTGAGCCGCGTGAAGCCGAGGGCCGTGCGCAGCGGGATCGGCTCGGGCGCCCACGACAGGGAGGGCCGCGTGCTGGCGTTGGAGTTCCCGGACTACTGGCTCGTCGACGTCTACCAGCCCAATTCCCAGCGCGGGCTGACCCGGCTCGACTACCGGGTGAAGAAGTGGGACGCCGCGTTCCGGGCGTACCTGAGGAGTCTCCAGTCGGGGGGCAAGCCCGTGCTGTTCTGCGGCGACCTGAACGTCGCCCACACGGAGATCGACCTGGCAAACCCGAGGTCGAACCGGCGCAACGCCGGCTTCACGGACGAGGAGCGCTCGAATTTCGGGCGGCTTCTCGACGTCGGCTTCGTGGACACGTTCCGTGAGTTCGAGAAGGGGCCCGGGCACTACACCTGGTGGAGCCAGATGGGGGACTGCAGGGCCCGCAACATCGGGTGGCGGGTGGACTACTTTGTCGCCGCGGCGAGGCTGCGCCCGGCGCTCAAGCGCGCCTGGATCAGCCCGGAGGTGATGGGAAGCGACCACTGCCCCGTCTGGCTCGAGATTGGCTGACCCGGGCATTTATCGGTTCGCAACCCGGCGCCCATCCCGCATCATCGGGGCCATGAGAACGCTCATGAAGATAGCCGGGTTCCTCATCGGCCTGGTCGTCCTGCTTGCGCTCGTCGGGTTCGTGCTGCCCGGCCATTACAGGGTGGAGCGCTCCACGCTCATCTCCGCGAAGCCGGCCGCCATTTTCCCGATGGTCGGGGACCTCAGGGCCTGGCAGAGGTGGGGCGTCTGGTTCCGGCGCGATCCGGCGATGCAGATCTCCTACTCGCCCAGCACGACGGACGTGGGCGGGTGGAGCGAGTGGACGAGCAAGACCCAGGGCAACGGCAAGATGACGATCACCTCCGTGCAATCCCCGTCGCTCTTCGTGTACCGGCTCGACATCACCGACATGGGAATGGCCTCCAGCGGCACGATCGCGCTTGCTCCCGGGCCCGACGGCGCGACGAGGGTGACGGCGGGCATGGAGGGCGACCTCGGCCGAAATCCCGTGAACCGCTGGTTCGGGCTCTTCATGGACAGGATGATCGGCCCCGATTTCGACGGGGGGCTCGCGAACCTGAAGCAGATCAGCGAGAAGCCGTCCCCCTGAGCGCGCTGCCATGAGCGACCTGAAGGGCCTGATGCTCCGCGGCCCGCGGCTGACGCTCGCGGTCGCCGAGAGCCTGACATGCGGGCGGCTCCAGGCCCGGATAGGCGCGATCTCGGGGGCCTCGGAGTTCTTCCTGGGCGGCATGACCGCGTACTCGCTTGACGGGAAGGTGCGCCACCTCGGCGTGGACCGCGAGAGGGCGCGCGCCGTCAACGCGGTCTCGGGCCCGGTTGCCGAGCAGATGGCCCGGGGCGCCTGCGTCCTTTTCGGGGCCGACCTCGGCGTGTCCACGACGGGCTACGCCGAGCCCTCGGCCGAGTGGCGCGTCGCCGAGCCGTTCGCATGGTGGGGCCTGGCCCGGCTGCAGCCGGGCGGCGGCTATGCCGTCGCCAGCGGCCGCGTGGACTGCCCCGGGCTGTCCCGCATCGATGTCCAGGAGCGCGTGGCCGGGGCGGCCCTTGACGCGCTCGTCGCCTGGGTCAGGGGGACAGCTGCTGCACGTACGCCATGAGCGGCTGCACCTCGGCGGGCGGGGTGACCCAGTCGCTGTAGAGGAGCTCGGGCATCGTGTACGACGTGTTGTAGAGGGTGTAGTTGGCCGGGTCGTTGCGCTCGACGCGCCCGGCCTTGACCGTGGCCCCGGCGAACAGGCCGACCGACTTCGAATAGACGAGGACGGGGGCGACGAACGTCCTCGTGGTGTCGTTCTCGGTCTCGGCCGAGAGCGGCCCGGCGACCGCCTTGGCGTCGACCCCGATGTTGAGCCGGTTCGTGAACAGCAGGCGCGGCGTCGCGTCGTCCATGAGGACGAAGACGGTGTCGGTGTCCTTGGCCCCGATCTGCAGCCCGAGGCTCGCCTCGCTGGCGTCGATCAGGACGGGAAGGCTCCAGTGGCCGTCGGGCTTCTTCACCATCAGGACGCCGAAGCCGCCCTTCACGCCGAAGATGAACCCGGCCTTGAACTGGCTCAGTATCATGAGGCCGCGCGCCCGCTGCCACACGGACGGGGGAATCGTGGTCGCGGGGGTCGCCATGAACTCCCGCAGGATCGCCTCGCACGTCTCGACACGGACGACGAGGTCGGACCGCGGCGTGTGGGAATCGCCCGCGCGCGCTTGGGCTGCGCCGAAAAGCGCGATCAGGGAGAAAATGAGCAGTTTCTTCATGGCTGGTGTCAGTATACCGGGAGTCGCCGGAATTGCGAACCCGGAGGAAAGGTTAAAACAGGGAGGCGACGACTTGGAAAGCGCGGATTGGGCATGGTTCCCTGCCCGCGCCCGCGCAGGGCCGCGGGCTAGTCGAGGCCGCGGGCGGCGATCTGGTCCTCGTCCCAGCCGAGGAAATGCCCGAGTTCGTGGAGGTACGTCAGGCGCACCTCGTCGCGGTAGGCCTCGACGTCCTCCTCCGCGAAATCCCACAGATTGGCCGTGTAGAGGAATATCCGGGGCGGCTCGAGGTCCCCTCCGGAAAGCTCGGTCCCGTGCGGGCTTCCGGTGAAGAGGCCCAGGAGGTCCGGCTCGAATCCGTCGGCCAGCACGTCGGCGCCGGGCGCGGGCTCAAGGCGCACCGGCACGGCCCTCGCCGCCTCGCGAATCTCGGGCGGAAGCCCGCGCAGGGTCGCCGCGACGGTGTCGGAGGCGATGCGGACGAGCCGTGACTCTTTCACCGGATGTCGCCCGAGAGGTCGAACTTCCCGAACCTGTCGCCGAGCCACCACAGCCCCACCGCGGCCTCCCCGGCGAGGATCGCCAGCACCACCGCCGTGGCCAGGGCGATGGCCGGCCCGGCCCCGAGCACCCAGGCCGACGAGAGGATGATCAGGGCGGCGGCGCCCGCGGCGGGAGCCGCCACCAGCAGCGCGATCAGGAGCTGCCCGACCCCGAGGATGAGCCGCTGACCCAGCAGCTCGATCCCGCCCCCGCGGGAGCGCGACGCCTGGTACCATCCCGGCAGGAGCACCATGATCGAGTTGGGGAGGATCAGGAGGATCAGGCAGAGGAGGGGCGTCACGGATCCCAGGCACAGGACCAGGGTCACGCGGACGCCGGGGGTCAGCCACTCGATCGCGCCCTGGGAATCTATCGCGAACGCGCAGACGATGATGCAGAGCCAGAGGACCAGCGAGAGGACCGTCGCGGGCGCGAGCAGCTCGCCGAGCGCCAGCCTCCACCCCTCGATCGGGTAGGTCTTCAGGATGTCCACGTTAGGCAGGTCGTTTCGCAGGTCCTGGCGCACGAGCTGGGGCCCCATGAGGAGCGTGTAGGCCGAGGCGATCCCGCAGAACATCACGATCAGCAGACCGTAGACATCGGCCCCGTTCGAGCGGGCCCCCGCGGCGAGGAGGGGCTTCAGGCCAAAGCTCAGGCAGATGATGACCCAGAGGGAAAGCAGGACGGTGCGCCGGTTGAGGAGCGTGCTGCGCATCGAGATCAGGTTCTTCCAGAGGAACGCGATCTCCGGCGGTCCCTGGGGCGAGAGCGGGAACGGGCCCGACCTGGCCTTGGGCTTTGAGCCGAGCTTCGAGAAGTCCCCGCTCAGCGCCGCGGCCTTTGTCGCGGCGCGCTTCTCGGCGAGCGCGATCGAGCCCTCCTCAAACCGGGCCTCGGTGTTGGACACCCAGTAATAGTGGAGCGCGAGCAGCCCGAGCGCCGGAACCAGCGCCAGCCCGAAGTCGCGGGCGCCGTTCGCGAAATAAGGGCCGAACACGACCTTGAACGGGAGGAGGAGCCATTGGAGGGGCGACGAGCCCGCGAGGCCCTGGATCAGGCTTCCCAGGTCTCCCTGCCTGGCGAAGGCGCCCGGCCGGAGCCCCTTCAGGAACGCCATTGTCGACAGGACCACCGCGGCCGCGTAGGCGGCGATCGCCGCGACCGCCACGGTGCGCCAGAGCACGTAGCCCGAGCCCCTCTCCTTCAGGCGGGAAAGCGTCAGGTTCGTCCCGTTGAGATGGAGGTCGAAGATCGAGAGGATGACCCACCATCCGATGGCATGGGTGAGGTTGCTGCCGCCGCTGCTTCCAAAGCGCCGGAAAAAGAACACGATAAGGACCGAGGTGAACAGGATGGCGATCTGGGCGCTCAGCAGCCGGAAGTGGATGAGCGTCTTCCGGGTGACCGGGGCGGGGAACAGGAACGCGATCTCCGCCTCGCTGAATCGCAGCCCGGGATTGTCGGCCGGCGAGATCCAGGTGAACGCGATCCTGATCAGGGCGAGCGCCGAGGCGGCGACGCAGATGAAGACGACGACATTGTTCATCGCCGACGCGACCCCAGGCGCAGCCGAGGCCGGGCCGCCCTGCATGCCGGTCCTCTTGAGCAGGATGAAGTAGATGTAGCACACCGCGACCGCGGTGCCGACAAGGTACTTCGGCTGGCGCAGCCTGCTTATCCGGTAGACGACGAGGTTCCGTAGCGACGTGAGCCGGAGATAGAGGAGCGCGCCGATCATGCCGGGATGCCGGGGGCCGGTCAGCTCTCCGATCCGCCGGTGGCGCGGATGAAGACCTCCTCGAGGCTCACGTTGGGCTCGCCGTTGCTGAACTGCGACGCCACCTCCGCAAGCGTCCCGACGGCCACCTTGTCCCCCTTCTTGAGGATGAGGACATGCGTGCAGACCTCCTCGAGCAGGTGCAGCAGGTGGGAGCTCAGCACGATGGACGCCCCGTCCCTCGAGCGCCGCATGATGGAGTCCTTCATGCGCCGGATGCCGAGCGGGTCGAGCCCCGTGAGCGGCTCGTCGAAGAAGATCACGCTTGGCGAGTGGAGGAGCCCGCACGCGATCACGAGCTTCTGCTTCATGCCGCGCGAGAGCTCCCCGGGGAGCACGTCCGCCTTCTCGACGAGCTCCAGCTCCTCGAGGAGGGGCTTCGCCAGCTCCTCGTGGCGCTCGACCCCGTAGATCCGCGCCACGAACGCGAGGTGCTGGCGCACGGTGAGGTAGTCGAACAGCCGGGGCTCGTCCGGAAAGAACGCGAGCGCGCGCTTAGCGGCGACCGGCTCCGACGCCAGGTCGTGGCCCGCGATGCGCACGGTGCCCTCGCTCATCGGTATGATGCCGGCGAGGCACCGGAGCGTGGAGGTCTTTCCCGCCCCGTTCGGCCCGACGAGCCCGAGCACCTCGCCGGGGCGGACGGAAAACGACAGGTTTCGGACCGCGGTGAAGCTGCCGTAGCGTTTGGTAAGCGCCTCAACCTCAATCATGGGCGGAAACGCTGCAGGGAACCGGCCCCGGGGGCAAGTTCTCCGGACAAAAATGAGTGACGTTGGCCGACGGGATGCGTCTTATCATGCATGAAGCAATTCCCCGCCATCTCCCTTTCAATGTTCTCGGTCGGCCTGGCCCTGTCCGCGTCACACGCCTGGGCGGACGACCCGGCCAGCCCACCCGCCGCCCCGGCGGCGCCCGCCAACTCGCAGACCTCTCCCGGCGCCGGGGACGAGCCCACGCCGACGCCCGGCCCGCAGCACCACAGGCGCATGAGCCGGGGCTACGTGCTCGAGGACCTTACTGACAAGCTCACGCTCACGGCCGACCAGCAGAAGAGCGTCGGCGGGATCATCGAGAGCGGCCGGAGCCAGGCCAAGGCCCTGCATGGCGACGATTCCCTCTCGGGGGAGGACAAGCGCGCCAAGATGCGCGCGATCATGACGTCGACCCACGACCAGATCCGCGCGGCCCTCACGCCGGACCAGCAGAAGATCTTCGACACGCTGCCCGCTCCGGGCGGGGGCAAGCCGAAGAACCAGGACAATAACTGACCGGGCGGGCCCGGGGGACAGCGGCCTGTTTTTTCGCGTGCGTTCGCGCGCGGAAACGTCATGCCTCGCTCCCGCGAGATGTCCATTGGGGAGCTTTTCAGACTCATCCTGCCCGTTTTTGCGCTGATCGCGGTCGGTGTCGCCCTGCGCCGCAGGCACTGGATCGAGGGGACGGCGGAGACGAGCATGATCCGGCTCGTCGTGTACGTCTGCATGCCGTGCCTCGCGTTCGACACCATCGTCGGCAACCCCGCGCTTCACGACGCCGGAAACCTGCTCCTTCCCCCGATCGCAGGTTTCGCGACCACGGCGGCGGGCTTCGGGGTGGCCTACGTTGTCGCGCGCCGGATCGGCCTCGAGGTGGGCACGGGCCTGCGGACGTTCGCGCTGTCGGCCGGGGTCTGCAACTACAGCTACCTGCCGTTCCCGATCATCGGGGGGATCTGGGGGGCGCGGACGCAGGGCGTCATGCTGGTGCACAACATGGGGGTCGACATGGCGCTCTGGTCGGTCGGGCTCCTCGTGCTGACCGGCGCTTCGCCCCTGAAGGGATGGCGGCGCCTGGTCTCGCCGATGCTGGCCACGCTTGTGGCCGCGGTCGCGATCAACCTGTCCGGGCTCTCTCCGCACGTCCCGGACTTCGTGGTGAGCATGGCCCATTCGCTCGGCGTCTGCGCGGTCCCGCTCGGGGTCCTGATGACCGGCGTCAGCCTCGCGGACTACCTCGATGAGCCGGCGAAGCTCCTGCACCGGAACGTGGCGATGGCGGCCTGCGCGGTGCGCCTGGGGATCCTGCCGGTCCTCATCCTCTGCGTCGCCCGCTGGCTGCCCTGTCCCGTCGAGCTCAAGCGGGTGCTGGTCGTGCAGGCGGCGATGCCCGCCGGCGTGTTCCCGATCATCATCGCACGCCACTACGGCGGGCAGCCCATCACGGCCGTGCAGATCGTCCTTTCGACGACCGCGGTCGCGCTCCTCACGTGCCCTTTCTGGATTCGCGCCGGGCTGGCCTGGGTGGGCCTCTCGTAGCGCGCGTACCCGGGATGTCCCGGCCCGCCGGGCGCCGCGGAGGATGCCGGGGCTTCGCAATCGGGCGAAAATGTGCAATGGTTCCGGGATGTTCCGCCGAATCCTCCTCTCCGCCGTCGCCTCGGCCGTCCTGGCGCCGCTCTGGGTCCGCGCCGACGACAAGCCCGTTTCAGCGATTGAGCAGCAGGTGGCCGACGCGACGAGCTCCGCCAAGGTCACTGTGGTCCACTTCTGGGCGCCGTGGTGCCCCAACTGCAAGGCCGAGCTGGCCAACGGCGGCTGGAGCGGGTTCATCGCGGGCAATCCCGACGTCAATTTTGTGTTCGTGACCATCTGGAATCCCGTCGACGGGCGCGATATGCTCGGGAAGTACGGCGTGGGCCCGCAGAAGAACTTCCAGCTGCTCCTCCATCCGAACGGCTCGCGGAAGAAGGGGGAGAAGGTGACGGAGCTCATGGGGATCCCGATCTCGTGGATCCCGACGACGTGGATCTTCAGGGACGGCAAGCTCTGCTACGCGATGAACTTTGGCGAGCTGCGCTTCCCCATGCTCCAGCAATTGATAAAGGACTCGACGGAGAGCTGGGACCGCTGAGGGGAAGCGATGCCGGGAAAGCCATCCATCGCTTTCATCGGGACGGGCGTGATGGGCCGCAGCATGGCCGGGCACCTGATGGCCGCGGGCCACGTCCTGCACGTCCACAACCGCACGAGGGAAAAGGCGCGGGCGCTGCTGGATTCCGGGGCGCGCTGGCACGACTCCGCGGGGGCCGCCGCGGCCGAGGCCGAGGTCGTGATCACGATGCTCGGCTTCCCCCAGGACGTGGAGCAGTCGTACCTTGCGCCGGGAGGAATCGTCGAGCGGGCGCGACCCGGCGCCCTCCTGGTCGACATGACGACGTCGAGCCCGGTCCTCGCGCGCCGGATCTCGGCGGCCGCGTCCGCGAGGGGGCTCGACGCCCTGGACGCGCCGGTGTCGGGGGGCGACGTGGGCGCGCGCGAGGCGAGGCTGGTCATCATGGCGGGAGGGGAGGCCGCGGCCTTTGAGCGGGCCCTCCCCATCCTGTCCCTTCTCGGCAAGAACCTGGTCCTCCAGGGCCCCGCGGGTTCCGGCCAGCACTGCAAGATGTCGAACCAGATCGCGTGCGCGGTCGGGATGGTCGCATGGTGCGAGGCGCTGGCGTACGCCAAGCGCGCCGGCCTCGACCCGGCGCGCGTCCACGCGAGCATCAGCGGGGGTGCGGCCGGGAGCTGGGCGCTGACGAACCTGGGCCCCCGGGCGCTGGGGGGGGACTTTGCCCCGGGATTCTACGTGAAGCACATCCGCAAGGACATCGGCATCGCGGTCGCGTCGGCGCAGGAGATGGGGCTCGAGCTGCCCGGGCTCGACTGCGCGCGGATGCTCTACGACCGCGTCGCGGGGAAGGGCTGGGAGGAATTCGGGACCCAGGTCCTCTACCGGCTCTACACGTCGCTCTGACCCGGCGCGCCGAGGGCTTTGGCGACCCGGGCCTACCGGAAGTCCACGCTGCTCGCGTCCTCGATCACGCACTTCGCGTCCTTCGCGTCGTGGAGCGGGCGCCCCTGGTACTCCAGGCCCTCGATCCGGACGTTCTCGACGCGGTGCTCGGCGTCGAAGCCGGCCACGACGCTGTAGGGCAGGGCCCCCTCGACCACATGGAGATTGGTCACCCGGATGTTCCTGATGTGCCCCCGGAACCTGGCCCGCTCCGCCTTTTCCCCGGGCGGGTACCTCAGGAGGCCGTCCCAGGTTCCCCCGCGGTCCAGGCGCCGGGAATTCTCCTCGTCGCTTGCCGGCCTGTCCGCGCCGTATTGCGCGTAGATCACGGCAAAATCGATCAGCTTGCGGCGCGCGTCCTCCACCCGGATGTCGTCATAGGACACGTCCTCGACGGTGGAGGCGTCCCCGTTGTGGATGCTGATGGCGGATCCCCGCTCCACATGGATGATGTCGATGTCCTGGAAATGGATGTCATGGATCGGCTTGTTCCTGGTCTCGAAGCCGATCTCCAGGCCGTTTCCGCCCGTGGGCATGTCCCAGAGCACGGCGTGGCGCACCGTGATGTCATGCGTGTCGACGTCGCCCATGTTCTTCACCACGACGCAGTCGTCATTGGTGCGGACGAATATGTTTTCGACCAGCACGTCGCTCGAGGAGACGATGTCGAAGCCGTCGTTGCCGTAGGCGTCGCTGCCGCTGAGTATCCTGACGCCGTCGACCCTGGTTCCGGTGGTCCCGTTCATGTACACCGTGAAGGCGCCGGCGCAGTTGGCTATCGTGATGCCCTCGATCCTCGCGCCGGCGGTCCTTTCCAGGTAGACCATGTTCCGCGTCCCGTTTCCGTAGGGGACCTCGGGCCCGGAGCGCTGCGGGATGTCGGATCCGTCGAGAACCCCGCGGCCGCGGATGGTGACATTCCGGGTCCCGACCGACCGCACGTTGCCCCTGACCCACGCCCCGGGGGCGATATACAGCGTCTCGTTGTCCTTGAGCTCGATCAGGCCCGGCTCGTGGATTCCCGGCCCGAAGAAGCGGACGTTGGGTGTCCCGGGAGCCGGGACGTCCTTCTCGGGCGCGTAGCCGAACAGGTGGACCACGCGCGCGATGTCGTCGTTGAATTCAACCGTGAGCGGAACGGCGCCCGTCATCGTGAACCGGACGCTCCTGTGGTCGGCCCCGATCGATGCGGCGATGCGCGCCGACTTGGGGCGGACGTTCACCCAGCGGACATCGAAGCCCAGGCGGATCTCGACGTCGACCGGGCTCGCGACCTCGAAGAGCCCGAAAGCGCCCTTGGAGAACTCGTGCAGCTCGAGGGGCTGGCCGTTCACCTGGGCCTGGAAATCCGGGGCGGGCGCCGGTGGCGACGGCGTCGACCCGCGCAATGATGCCGCGAGTCCGAGCGCCAGGATCCCGCCGAGTCGCATTGCTCCCATTTAGTCCTCCGAGGGCGGCGTGAATCCGCGGCGCATGACGTTCTCGGCTATGGCCCGAGGGAACATGAAGTTCTCCAGGTAGCCCTTGCCCCCGGCCTTGGTGCCCCCGCCGGACATCCTGAACCCGCCGAACGGGTGGCGCTCCACGACGGCGCCGGTGATCCCCCGGTTCAGGTAGAGGTTGCCGACCCGGAATTCGCGGCGCGCGCGCTCAAGGGCGCTGGGACTGCGCGAGAAGAGGCCGCCGGTCAGCGCGTAGTCCACCTCCATCGCGATGGCGAAGGCCTCGTCAAGGTCGCGCGCCCGCAGGATCGCGACGACCGGGCCGAATATCTCCTCGCGCGCGATCGAGGCCGCGCGCGGCACGTCGACGAAGACGGTGGGGGGCACGTAGGTGCCGCCGTCCGCCGCCCCCTTCGGCAGCTGCGCCTGGAACGCGACCTTCGACTCCTTCTTCCCCTTCTCGATCATGCCCATGATCTTGTCGCGGGCCTCCGCGTCGATCACCGGGCCGACCAGCGTGCCGGGATTGGCCGGGTCGCCGACCGGGATCGAGGAGCATGCGGCCACGAAGCGCTCGACGAAGCGGTCGTGCACGCCTTCGAGGACGATGAGGCGCGAGAGCGCCGAGCACTTCTGCCCGGAGTAGCCGAAGGCGCTGTAGAGCGCCGCCGGGATCGCCTCGTCCAGGTCGGCGTCGTTGTCGACGATGAGCGCATTTTTCCCGCCCATCTCGCAGACGACCTTCTTGAGGTTCGCCTGCCCGGGCTGGGTCCTTCCGGCGGTCTCCCAGATCCTGCAGCCGACGGTGCGCGAGCCGGTGAAGGCGATGAAGTCTATCCCGGGGTGGGCGACCAGGCGCGCGCCGACGTCCTCCCCCATCCCCGGCACGAAATTGACGACCCCTGGGGGCACCCCCGCCTCCACCAGGATGTCCATGAGCGCGGCGGCGATGACCGTGGTCTGCTCGGCCGGCTTCATGATGACGGCGTTGCCCGCGACGAGCGGGGCCACCGTCATGCCGCAGAGGATCGCGAGCGGGAAGTTCCACGGCGCTATCGCCACGCCGACGCCGCGCGGCGTCCAGACCTGGATGTTGCGCTCGCCTGGGACCGCCTGCGTCGTGCGGGCCCTGCCGAGCGCGCGCATCTCCGAGGCGTAGAACCTGCAGAAGTCGACCGCCTCTGAGATGTCGCCGTCTGCCTCGATCCACGGCTTCCCCGCCTCGAGGACCTCGAGCGCGTTGAGCTCGAACCGGCGCGACTCCATTATCGCGGCTGCGCGGTCCAGCACGGCGGCGCGCTCGGATTCGGGGCGGGCCGCCCACGACGGCCATGCGGCGCGGGCGGCCGCGACGGCGGCGTCCGCGTCCGCGACGGTTGCGCGGGCCCAGTGGCCGACGACCTGCGAGGGCCTGGCGGGATTGGTGGAGGCGATCCACTCGCGGTCGGAGATCCTCCGCCCGCCGATGACGATGGGGTGCCTCGCGCCGAGCGCCTTTCCGGCGCTGGCGAGCGCGGCGTGCATCCGGGCCCGGTTCCCCTCGATGTTGAAGTCGGTGTTGGGCGCGTTCCGGAACGCCGGCTCGGCCGCCGCGGCCCGGGTGCGGACGGGTGCGGCGACTGCGCCCAGGATCTCGACCGGGTTCTTGAGGAGCGCCTCGCTCGTCGCGCCCCCGGCGTCCTTCGCCCGCAGGAAGCCCTCGTTCGAGGTGTTCTCGAGGAGCCTGCGCACGAGATAGGCCATCCCCGGGAGCAGCTCGCCGACCGGGCAGTACTCGCGCACGCGCCGCCCGCTGGTGATGAGCGCCGACTTCAGCTCGTCCGCCATCCCGTAGAGCGCCTGGAACTCATAGGCCCTGGGGTCGATGCCGAGGCGGTCCGCCTGCGCGATCGCGTGGGCGCAGGACCGGACGTTGTGCGAGGCGAACGCCGGGGCGGCGATGTCGGCGTTTTCGAGCAGGAGGAGCGACAGCTTCTCGTAATTCGCGTCGCTCTCGGGCTTCTCGGACCAGACGGGCACGGGCCATCCCCTCTGGCCGGCGAGCGTCGTCTCGTAGTCCCAGTAGGCCCCCTTCACGAGGCGCACCACGATCGGGCGGCCCGAGCGGCGGGCCCAGGCGATCAGGTCGCGCAGGTCGCGCTCGCAGTCGCGCAGGTAGGCCTGCATGGCGATTCCTATGGCGGGCCTTTCCCGGAATTCCTCCTCGACGAGAATCGACCTGAAGAGCGAGAGCGTGAGGTCCTTGAACGCAAAGCTCTCCATGTCGAAGTTGATGAAGGCCCCGATCTCGCCGGCCCTGCGGAGGATCGGGCGCAGCCGCGCCTTGAGCGCGCCGATCGAACGCTCGGGATCGGCGGGGTGCACCTCGGGCGTCAGGGCCGAGACCTTGACCGAAAGGTTGATGCGGGGCACGGGACCCTTGGGGCCCAGGTCGCTGAAGCAGGGCTTGCCGTCTTTGGCGAGCGCCTTGGAAACGGTCTCCAGGACGTCCAGGTTTCGCCGGAGGAAGGCGTCCGCCTCGGACTCGCTCACGACCGTCTCGCCGAGGAGGTCGATCGTGGTCGCCACCCCGGAGGCGGCGTTGGCCCTCAGCCGCTTCACCAGGTCGGCGGGTGTCGCCCCGGCGACAAACTGGCCGGCCATCGACGTCACGTTGGCCTTGACGGGCCCGGCGACGAGGCCCGGCGCAAACGCGGCGGCGGCGAGCCCCGTCCGCATCGCGGGATTGAGCTCCACGGCCTTGTCGCCGAGGTATTCCTGCAGGTGCCGGACGATCTCGGCGGACGAGTCCAGCGAGGGCAGCACGTCGACGAACCGGAAGAGCTGGGCCTTGAAGGCGGGGTCCTTCATCGACCACTCCATGATGCGCGCATAGGCCCCCTTCTTCGAGAGGATGCCCGGCGCCGGATGGGCCTCCATCAGGCGGAGCAGGCCCTCGCCCGTCGCGCGGACCGCGGCCTCGATCGCGGGCTCGGGGGGAAGGAAGGGGGCTTCGGTTGTCATGCGCCGCGGTATGCCGGGGGGGATTCAGCGGAGTGTCCGGCGCATGGTAAGAGTTTGCAAGGGCCCCACGCGCCGTGAGAGTGATTAAACGCCAGCTTATCAGCCGGGTAAGCGCGGGCGCAACCCCGACAGTTTTGACAAACCCCATGACCCTGCGGAATCCATTCCCGAAAGGGCTGCGCCTTGCGCTCGCGGCCCTCGCCCTCTCCTGCGCCGCCTGCGCCCCGGCGGTCCGGGCCGCCGACCCCAAGGCCGCCGATCCCACGCTCGAGCAGCGCGTGGCCGACCTGGAGGCCTACGTAAACAACGGGCCGAGGACGCCGAATGTCGCTTCCCGGGTGGCCGGGCCGGGCCCGGGGCACAACGCGTGGATGATGACCAGCGCGGCGCTCGTCCTCTTCATGACGCTGCCGGGCCTCGCGCTGTTCTACGGCGGCCTGGTCCGCAGGAAGAACGTGCTGTCCGTGCTCGCCCAGTGCCTCGGCATCGCGGGGCTCGTCTCGATCCTGTGGTGGATGGTTGGATACAGCCTGGTCTTTGCGCCCGGGACGCCCTACATCGGCGGCCTCAGGTACGCGTTCTTGCGGGGCGTCACCTCCGCCCCGAACACGGACTACGGCGCATGGGTGTCGCAGAACGTCTACGCGATGTACCAGCTCATGTTCGCGATCATCACGCCGGCGCTCATCATGGGCGCGATCGCCGAGCGCATGAAGTTCACCGCGGTGCTCGTGTTCGTCACGCTCTGGATGTTCCTCGTCTATTTCCCGCTGGCGCACATGGTCTGGGGAGCGGACGGGCTGATGAACGGCGTCTGGAACGCCTCGGCCGGAATCAGCTCGATCGACTTCGCCGGGGGCACGGTCGTCCACATGTCCTCGGGCTGGTCGGCCCTCATACTCTGCCTCGTCCTCGGCCCCAGGATAGGCTTCAGGAGGGAGATCATGTCGCCGCACAGCACGGTCCTGTGCATGGTCGGCACCGCGATGCTCTGGGTCGGATGGTACGGCTTCAACGCGGGCTCGGCGCTGGGCGCCGACGCCATCGCGGCGAACGCCTTCATGACGACCACCCTCGCGACGGCGGTCGCGTCCTTCACCTGGGCGATGCTGGAGTTCATGCACAGGAAGCACGCGTCGGTCCTCGGGTTCTGCTCGGGGGCCGTGGCCGGCCTGGTCGTGATCACCCCGGCGACGGGATTCGTCGACGCGACGGGAGCGGTGATCATCGGCCTCCTCGCCGGGTCGATACCCTTCATCTTCTGCAACAAGCTCAAGGCGGTCTTCGGCTACGACGACGCGCTCGACACGTTTGGAATCCACGCGGTCGGCGGGACGGTCGGCGCGTTCGCGACGGGCCTGCTCGCCACGGCGGCCGTCAACCCCAACCTGACCTCCGCCAACCCCTCGGCGAAGGCAAACGGCCTCGCGGGGTACGTCGCCCATGGGGGCCTCTGGCACGAGCAGCTGATGGCCATCGGCGTCACCCTTCTCCTGGCCACCGCCGCGACCGCGGTCATCGCCTTTGCGCTCAGGGCCACGATGGGCCTTCGGCCGAGCACGGACACGGAGCGCCAGGGACTCGACGTAACCGAGCACGGGGAAGAGGGTTACATACTCTGACCGGCGCGCTACCCCGACCCCCGGGCCGGCCCGGCAGAGCGGGCTTCTTTGTTGGCCGGAATTGTGCGACTTTGCCTCCCCCGAGCGTGTTCTGGACATGAACGATGAACCTCCAGTGCAAAACCAACCCTCGGGGCTAGGCCCGCCGGCAGACTTCACGACCTTCATGCGCAGATATCAGGACATGGTCTTTACCACCTCGGCTCGCCTCGTGAGAAACGACGCCCAGGCGGAGGACATATCCCAGGAGGTCTTCCTCAAGGCCCATGAGCATTTCGAGATGCTCTCGACCAGCCCCACCGCGGGCGGATGGCTCAAGACCGTGGCGACCAACCTCTCGCTCAACCACCTCCAGCGCTACCGCAACCGCTGGCGCTTCTTCTCGGAGCTCGGGGGCAAGTCCGACTCCGGCGAGGACGCGCCCGAGGTCGAATTCGCGGCGCCCGACACCTTCTTCGAGGGTGTCGACGCCGAGGAGCGCCGCGTCTGGGTCGAGGAGGCCCTTTCCAAGCTTCCCGAGCACCAGCGCGTCCCGCTCGTCCTGTACCATTTCGAGGACATCCCCTACGACCAGATCGCGGGCCGGCTCGGCGTCTCGCTCGCGAAGGTCAAGACCGACATCCTGCGCGCCCGCGTCGCGCTGGCCAAGATCCTCACGCGTCCCGGGGCCTCCCTTGAGGCGCGTTCGGGCTGATTTCAAAATGAGCACACACGATCCAGAAAAACTAGAGGCCGCGGTCCACCGCCTGCTGAGGTCGGTCCCCGACCGGAGGGCCCCGGCGGGTTTCGAGAGCCGGGTGCTTGCGGAGCTGGGCCGGCGCGCCTCGCTGCCCTGGTGGCGCAGGTCGTACGCCTACTGGCCCTCGTCGGTCCGCGTCGCCTTCTTCATCGGGTCCGCGCTCGTCGCCGCGCTTCTCGTGTCGGGCCTCATCGCGCTTGGGAGCACGTCGGGCGCGCAAGAGCTCGCCGGCGGCGTGACGCAGCGGTTCTCGTGGCTCAACCTATCCCGGGAGATCGCGATGTCGGCCTACGACAGGGCCCGGCTGTTCATCAGCGCGATCCCCTCCCTCTGGCTCTACGGCGTCATAGGGACGGTCGCCATCTGCTATGCGGCCCTGGGGGCGATCGGCGCCGCAACGTACCGCGTGGTCTCATTCACGCGCCCAACCCCCTAAACCAGACTCAACATGAATACGAAATCCAAGACGCTTTATGCCGCATTCCTGATCGCGGCCCTCACTCCATTCACCCTTCCCGCCTTTCAGGCCCAGCCGGCGCCGCCGGACGCCGCCGCCACACCGACCCCCGCCGTCAGCGCGGCCGATGCCGGCCAGGCGCCGACTGCCGCGCCGATACCCACCACAGTGCCAGCGCCCACGGTCGCACCGGCGCCGACGGCCGTGCGCGTCCCGGAGGCCGCCCTGCACGAGGTGGGCGCCAGCGCCGCCTCGGCCACGGTGACCCCGACCGCCGAGCCCGACGAAAAGACCCTTCACCATCACCACCACCACAATGGCGATGAGGATGACCGCGTCTCGGTAGGCGACGCGACCTACGTCGGTCCGGACGAAAACATCCGGGGAAACGCCGTCGCGGTCCTGGGACCCGTTACCGTGGACGGAACGGTCGAGGGAAACGCCGTCGCCGTGCTGGGATCGAACACCATCAACGGCACGGTCCACGGAAACGCCGTCGCGGTCATGGGCAACCTGAACCTCGGCCCGAAGGCCCGGCTCGACGGGGACGCCGTCTCCGTCGGGGGAAGGGTCATCAAGGATCCCTCGGCGGTCGTCGGCGGCCACGTGGTGCAGCAGGCCCCCAGGCTGGATTTTGACGACAACGGAGCGGCGTCCTCGTGGTGGAAGCACGGGCTCAGGATGGGCCGCCCGCTGGCGATCGGGCCGCACCTCCACCTGTTCTGGATCTTCAGCATCATCACGATCGCGCTCTACATCCTTCTCGCCCTGGCATTCCCGAACGGGGTCCGGAAATGCGCCGACACGCTGCAGCAGCGCCCCGGCATCACGTTCCTCACGGGGATCCTGTCGATGATCGGCATACCGCTACTCTTCATCCTGCTCTGTTTCACGCTCGTCGGCATCCCGGTCGCATTCGCGGTCCTTCCGCTGTCGGTCATGGCCTGCATCGCCTTCGGCAAGACGGCCCTCTACTCGCTCGTCGGCCGGTCGCTCATAGGCAGGCAGAGGCATCCGGCCCTCGCGGTCATCGTCGGCGTCGCCATCGTCCTGGTGCTGCTCCTTGTCCCGATCCTGGGCCTGATGGTCTGGTTTCTCGTGGCTTTCCTGGGGTTCTCGTGCGCGCTGACGACGCTCCTGACGTCGAACAAGCCCGCGCCCGCGGCGGGAATCCCGCCGGCAGGGACGCCGCCGGCAGCTCCCGTGCAGCCTGCGGCGGCGGTGGCGGCCGGGGCCGCGGCCGCGGTTGAGCCCGGGACCGCCCCGGTTCCCCCGCCGGCGGAGGCGCCTCTCTCGGGGACGGGTTCGCCGGTCGTCTCGGCCCCCATTCCCGTCGTCGTTGCGCCGATTCCTCCCATCACGGAATCCGGGCTCCCGAGGGCGGGATTCTGGGTGCGCATGGTGGCGCTCCTGATCGATGTGCTCCTCGTCGGGATCGTCATCCGGTCACCCTCGTTCTTCCTTCTCGTGCTGGCGCTATACGGGGTGGTGCTGTGGAAGCTCAAGGGATCGACGATTGGCGGCATCATCTTCAGCCTCAAGGTCGTCCGGCACGATGGCAGGCCGATGGACTGGGCGACCGCGGTCGTCCGCTCTCTCGCCTGCTTCCTCTCGCTGTTTTTCCTGTTCCTCGGGTTCATTTGGATCGCGTTCGACCCTGAAAAGCAGGGCTGGCACGACAAGATCGCGGGCACGGTTGTCGTCCGGCTGCCCAAGGGCGCCTCGCTCGTCTGACAGAAGGCGGTTGAAGTCCGGAGGCGGGGCGTTGCAAGGTAGGCGGCGCTTACCATGGCTTCCAAACGCAAACCGGCAAAGGGACCGCGCCCAAGGCAGAGGCCCATCGTTGGGCTGATCATGGGAAGCACCTCCGACTGGGAGACGATGCGCCACGCCGCCGAGACGCTGGACTCCCTCGGCATTCCCTACGAGAAGCGCGTCGTGAGCGCCCACCGCACCCCCAGGCTCATGTTCGCGTATGCGTCGGGAGCCGCGGCGCGCGGCCTGCGGGTCCTGATCGCCGGTGCAGGCGGGGCGGCCCATCTTCCGGGGATGACCGCGTCCCTGACGACGCTTCCGGTGCTGGGGGTGCCTGTCGAGAGCGCGTCGCTCAAGGGCATCGATTCGCTTTTGTCCATCGCGCAGATGCCCGGCGGAATCCCCGTGGCGACCTTTGCCATAGGCAAGCCGGGTGCGATCAACGCCGGGCTTTTCGCCGCGGCGGTCGTCGCGCATGGCGACCCGGCCGTCGGCCGGGCGCTTGCGGCGCACCGCTCCGCGCAGACAAAGCGGGTCCTCGCCGCCAGGCTCCCGTGATAAGCCCGGGCCAAGCGATCGGCATCCTCGGCGGCGGGCAGCTCGGCAGGATGCTTGCGCACGCGGCCCAGGACCTGGGCTATCGCGTGCATGTCTACGAGCCGTCGGGCCCCAGCCCGGCCGGCGCGGTGGCCGACTGCGAGACCCGGGCCCCATACGACGACCTGGCTGCGCTTGGGGCGTTCGCCCGGTCCGTCGACGTCGTCACCTACGAGTTCGAGAACATTCCCGCCGAGGCCCTTGAGGCCGTTGAGAACATCGTGGAGCTCCACCCCGCGCCCGGCGTGCTGCGCATCTGCCAGAACCGGTGGCGGGAGAAGGCATGGCTGAAATCCAACGGGTTCCCCCACGCAGCCTACGCGGAGGCGCTCGAGGGGGACATCGAGGCGGCGGCCTCGCAGATGGGGCTTCCCTGCGTCGTCAAGACGGCGGACTTCGGCTATGACGGCAAGGGCCAGATGAGGATCGCCACCGGGGACGACCTGGCGCGGGCCGCGGCGATCTTCCGGGGGCGCCGCTGCGTCGTGGAGCAGTGGGTCGATTTTGAGCGCGAGATCTCCGTCATCTGCGCGCGGACGCGGTCGGGCGAGACGCGCCCGTTCCCAGCCGCGGAGAACCTCCATGCGAACCACGTCCTCGACGTCTCGATCGTGCCCGCGCGGGTCGCGCCATCGGTCGAGGCGGAGGCCCGGAGGCTGGCCGTCCAGATCGCGGACCGGCTGGGCGTCGTGGGACTGGTCGCCGTCGAGATGTTCCTCACGCATGGCGGCGCCCTTGTCGTGAACGAGCTCGCCCCGCGGCCCCACAACTCGGGCCACTGGTCGATCGACGGCGGCGAGACGAGCCAGTTCGAGCAGCACGTCCGCGCCCTGTGCGGGCTGCCGCTCGGGCCCGCGGGCGCCCGCAATCCCACCGTCATGGTCAACATCCTGGGAGACGAGTGGAAATGGCGCGACGGGGCCGTGATCGGCGAGCCGGACTGGGCCGCCGTGCTGGCCGAACCCCGGGCGAAGCTCCACCTCTACGGCAAGCCCGAGCCGCGGCCAGGCCGCAAGATGGGCCACCTCACCGTCCAGGGGGAGGGCGTGGACGACACGCTGGCCCTCGCCATTGCGCTCAAGGCCACGCTTTGACCGGCGCCCGGCTCTCGCTGAGGGACGCCAGGCGGCCGGCGGGGCAACTGCGCCGCGCGATCCGGTGAATCGTCGCGCGCGTTTTAGGCTACTTGGGCAGCAAGTCCGACACGAGCGACTTCTCCTCCTTGAGCTCGTTCTCGGTGGCCACGATCCTTGATTTCGAGAAGTCGGTCAGCTGGAGCCCCTGGACGATCCGCCATTTCGAGCCGTCGCTGCGGATGGGGTACGAATAGATGAGCCCCTTCTCGATCCCGTAGGAGCCGTCCGAGCAGACCGCGACGCTGAACCAGTCGCCCTCGCGGGTCGGTGTCGTCAGGTTGCGTACCGTGTCGACGACGGCGTTGGCCGCGGAAGCCGCCGAGCTCAGGCCCCGCGCCTTGATGACCGCCGCGCCCCGCTGCTGCACGGTCGGGAGAAAGGTGTCCTTGAACCAGGCGTCGTCTCCGATCACCTCGTTGGCGGGGCGCCCGCCGATCCTGGCGTTGTAGAAATCCGGATACATCGTGGAGCTGTGGTTGCCCCAAATGGCGAGGTTTGAGACCGAGGCCGTCTCGGCGCCGGCCTTAATCGCGAGCTGGGTGGCCGCGCGGTTCTGGTCGAGCATCGTCATGGCGAACCAGCGGTCCCGGGGCACCGGCTTCGCGTTGCCCATCGCGATCAGGCAGTTGGTGTTGCAGGGATTGCCGACGACGAGGACGCGCACCCCCGGGGCTGCGTGCGCCGCGATCGCCCGGCCCTGGCCGGTGAAGATCCGCCCGTTTATCCCCAGCAGCTCGCTGCGCTCCATGCCCGCCTTCCGGGGGACGGATCCGACAAGGAGCGCCCAGTCGACCCCCTTGAACCCGTCCTCGAGCGACGCGGTGGGGACGATTCCCTTGAGCAGCGGGAAGGCGCAATCCTGGAGCTCCATGACCACGCCGCCGAGGGCGGGAAGGGCCGGCTCGACCTCGATCAGGTGCAGGATGACGGGCTGGTCGGCCCCGAACATCGAGCCGGACGCGATGCGGAAGAGCAGGGAGTAGCCGATCTGACCGGCTGCTCCGGTCACGGCCACGCGAATGGGGGTTTTCATGGGAGCCCTAAAATGTAGCACTTGCCGGGCGGAGCGCACGGAGGAAATTGCGGCGCAGCCCGGCCGGCATTCGGCCTTGGGCTTTTTTGGCATCAGGATGGTCGCCGTCCTACTGTCTGTATCTCCGGCGCAGAGCCCAAATCACGAACAAGGCACCGAAGAACAAAAGCACCAGCAGCATTCATCGACAAAATAACCTGCCCGGATCGCAGTCAACCGCCGCAGAGATGAATCTCGGCTCAAAATGACCCACTACCCGGCGCTCAGGCGGATTGCAGCCTCGGGCCTTTTGTGGTTACTCGCACCCGGACACGGGTCGCCCCGGGCCCGCAATCCCATGAACCACCGAGCCATCGCCGCGCGCCGCGCGGGCGCTTCCCGATGAAGGCCCTGGTCCTCAGGGAATACGGCCGCCTTGTCGTCGAGGACGTGCCGCGGCCCGGCCTGCAGGCGGACGAGGTCCTCGTGCGGGTCCGGGCCTGCGGGATCTGCGGAAGCGACGTGCACGGGATGGACGGGAGCACGGGACGGCGGATCCCGCCTCTGATCATGGGCCACGAGGGCGCCGGCGAGATCGCCGAGGCGGGCGCCGACGCGCGCGGATGGAAGCCAGGCGACCGGGTCACGTTCGACTCGACGGTCTATTGCGGACGATGCTGGCACTGCCTCCGAGGCGAGGTGAACCTGTGCGACGAGCGGCGCGTCCTCGGGGTCTCGTGCGCCGAGTTCCGGCGCGACGGCGCGTTTGCCGAGTATGTCGCCGTGCCGGCGCGCATCCTCTACCGCCTGCCCGACAATCTCAGCTTCGAGCAGGCGGCGATGGTCGAGGCGGTCTCGGTGGCCGCGCACGCGGTCAGGCTGACGCCGCTCGCGGCGGACGGCTCTGTCGCGGTTCTCGGCGCGGGGATGATCGGTTCGCTGGTCATCCAGGTCCTCAGGGCGGCCGGCTGCCGCGACATCCTCGCGGTCGACATCGACGGCGACCGCCTGGACCTCGCCCTCAGGCTGGGCGCGACGGCCGTGGCGCGGGCGGACTCCCCCGACCTCGCCGGCGCGGTCCTCGGATTCAGCCATGGGCGCGGGGTCGACGCGGCCTTCGACGTCGTGGGACTGGCGGGAACTGTCGGGACCGCCGTGGGTTTCGTGCGCAAGGGCGGCAGCGTGACCTTGGTCGGTATCACCGAGCCGCGCGCCGATCTGCCACTTCAGGCCGTGGTGACCCGCCAGATAACGCTCATCGGCTCATGCGCCTCGGCCGGCGAATACCCCCGCTGCCTCGAGCTGATCGCGAGCGGCAGGGTCGACGTCACCAGGTTCATAAGCGCGACGCCGCCTCTCGACGAGGGTGCGAAATGGTTCGACCGCCTGCACGCCCGGGAAAAGGGGCTGATGAAGGTGCTCCTGAGGCCCTGAACGCCGGATCCCTGGACCGTCGGAAACGTAACTATTGGACCTCGTAAACCTCGACGAGGGCGACGCCGGTGTCGCCGGTGGCCCCGGTGACCTGCGCGGTGTAGGCGCCCGGGGGCAGGGTCGTCAGGATGGCGGAGTCGTTGCTCGAGGGGTCGCTCCAGGCAAACGCG
>Ga0182018_10000487_pt1 | contig 52148 bp, 45 predicted proteins | sample 812P2MmetaG_FD_120490 | JGI IMG/M metagenome (GOLD analysis project Ga0182018, IMG submission 120490) | Permafrost microbial communities from Stordalen Mire, Sweden - 812P2M metaG | ecosystem: Environmental > Terrestrial > Soil > Wetlands > Permafrost | place: Sweden: Stordalen | collected... | reverse complement strand
CCGAGACCTTCGCTTTGAGCACCGCGGCTTCGATGGGCTTCTGCATGACGTCAACCGCGCCGCTCGCGTACGCACGCAAGATGCGCTCCCGATCAACGTCGATCGCGGTCACGAAGATGATCGGAGCGCGGCGCCCGAGCGTGGTCGCGCGCCCTCTCACCTTTAACGCGGTCTCGACGCCGTCCATGGTCGGCATTTGGAGATCGAGCAAGATGACCGCGAACTCCCTTCGTTCGAGCTCGGCGAGCGCTTCCACACCCGAGGTCACACTGACGAGCTCGTATTCTGCTGAACTGAGCACGGCCTCGAGCGCGAGCAGATTCGCGCGTTGATCATCCACCAGCAGGACGGGCGCCCTCTTGTCGCTCACTTCCACGCGCCCCGTCTCCGCATGCTCCATCGCTGTGTATGCCAGGCTCGCAGCATAAGCGCTCTCAGCGGTTGTGACGAGGCAGATGCGCCGAGAACGTCGTGCCACCAGCATCCGTTGATGTCACGTCGAGCCTTCCGCGATGCGCCAGTACTATCTGCGACGCGATATAGAGCCCCAAGCCGAGCCCAGTAGTCTTCTGCGCGTCGGTGTGGCGAACCATTGGCTCGAAGATGGTAGTCAGACCGCCCGGAGGAATCGGCGGCCCGTCATTGTGGACCTCCAACGATACCTCGTTACCATTGTCCTTCACACCGACCGTGATAAGGCCGCCCGTGCTGCCATACTGAATTGCGTTTCGGACAAGGTTCGAAAGCACCTGAGCGATGCGGTCGCCATCCCATTCTCCACGAAGGTCACCGGTTGTGGTAAGGCGTATTTCACCGAAAGGGCGAAGTCCCTCGAGCTCGGCTACCACCTGGCCGCATACGGGACCGAGATCGATGGGCTTGGGCTCGATGGGAATCGGGTCCCCAAACCGGGTACGGGTCAGATCAAGAAGGTCACCGATCAGTCTGTTCATTCTTTGTGCGCTGCTCAGCATGCGCGCCGCAGTCTTGACACTCTTGTCGGAAAGCTCCTCCGCATTGATCAATAGGGTCGCACCCATCACGATGGCCGAGAGCGGATTCCGCAGGTCGTGACCTAGTATGCCGAGAGACATGTCTCGGTGGTGGTCTGATATCTCCGTAAAGCCGTCCACCGCTACGGTGAGAGCCTCATCGATCGCCTCGTTGAATCTGGTCACCCCTCCAGGGTCGCTGTCCTTCCCCTCCCAAAGTCGAAGGACGCTGCCACGAAGTGCCCGATACTCCGCCACCATCTGTCCGAGCTTGAAACCCGCCTCAATCCGCAACACAGCATGAACCTTTCCCACTTCGCCCATTCTATGCGCTTCCCCGAGGCCTTTTGACTTCTCAGCCTGCTCCGCTCCCGTCTGACCCAACCTCATGTCCCGGACGATGGCGCTCAATATTTCGTCGGCATGGTCCCGGAGGGCCAACGCGGTGAGGCCACCTGCGGCAGGCAATAGCGATCGGGCGAACGCTTCCCATTGCGCCACGATGGCGACCCGTTCTGCATCGATGAACTCGGCAAGCGATTCACCCACGACTGCTCTGCGAGGCAACGATCGCGCCCACGTTGATGTTGAGCGGATTCAGCTACATCGGTGCGGTCGCGCTACTCGCCAGCCCGCATGACCTACCATTTCGCCACACCGCGCTCGACAGGGAGCGGTCCAATTCAGCCACGAGGGTCGCAAGCGCGGCCGGGTCCGGGAGGGCCACGGAGCCGATGGCGTCGCTCTTGCGATAGATCGCCTTCTGCTTTGCGCTGAGCCGGTCGTAGTACTCGAACTTCACGTGCAGGAATTCTAGAAGCGCTCGGGCCGTCCGCGCGAGGGCCTAGCATTCGATCACTTGCGCCGGGGCTTCGCCCGTTTCGGGGGCTTGATCGGCGAAGGGTGCTTTGGCTGGTAGACCCCGAGCTTGCCGCCGCCGGGCAAAGTCAGACGCGTGATCGATCCCCAGCGCTGCTCGTCGACGGGGGAGCACGTGATCTTCTTCGCCTTCATCTCGGACATGAAGGCTTGGACGTCGTCGCACATGAAATAGAGTTCATGCACGCCGTTCTCGTCCGAGGGGTGGACTGCGACCTCCGCGGGCGGCAGGGCGAAGATGAGCCACCCGTGTCCCGCGTCCTCGAACGGATACCGGAGGACGTCGCGAAAGAAGGCGCGGTCCGCCTCGGCGTTCTTGCTGTAGAGGATGACGTGGGCGCCGTAAATCACGGGCCGACTGTCTGGCGGGCCACATGGGCTGTCAAGGGCCACTCCACTGATCCTGACTTGTGCCGCCCGAGCTGAGGCTGGCGCTGACGCGCTCTCTGGTGGCTGACCAAACTCGGTGTGCGAGTCGACGTGACGGATGGGAGAAGAATCAGTGTGGTAGCGTCCGCGAGTTCGCGATGGCCGGCCGCCGACTCGAGACCGACGCGGACATCGACGACCTTCTGGCGCGCACGAAGCGAATCGCCGTGCTCGGGATCAAGACCGAGGCGCAGCGGGATCGGCCTGCGTTCACCGTGCCGGCGTATCTCGCCCGTGCGGGTTTCGACGTCGTCCCTGTGCCCGTCTACTACCCCGAGGTCACGACCATCCTTGGCAGGCCGGTCTATCGGCGCCTGGTGGATATCCCCGGCGACATCGATCTGGTCGATGTGTTCAGGCGCCCCAACGACGTGCCCGGACACCTGGACGACCTCCTCGCCAAGCACCCGCACGCCGTGTGGCTACAGCTCGGTATACGCAACGATGCCGTCGCCGACCGGCTGACGGCCGAGGGGATCGATGTCGTGCAGGATCGATGTCTGCTCGTGGAGCACCGCCGCTGGTTGGCGCGAGCACTCTGATTACTTGCGCCGGGTCTACGGGCACCCGGACGCCGCAACCACCGTCGAGCGCGTGCTGGAATTGTAGAGCGAAACGACGAAGCTGCCGGCGACGTTCGTCATGGAAACCTCGTCGCCGTCGTCGTACGTGTGCGCGAACACGGTCTCGGGCCCCTGATGCCCTACGCCGTCGGCGTTCACGTAGGCGAAGCTGACCTGGGTCGGGTAGAGAAGCGCGAGCCCGACTCCACCGGCGCCCCCGGTACCGTCAGCGATCGCACGCGCGGCGTTGGCGCGCGCCCCGCCAGTGAAGGTGAAAGTTGGAAACGCGCCTGCGTCCCCGCCGTCCGAAGGGCTACCGATGACTCCTGCGTCACCGGACGTCGGCAAAAATATCTCCGCGACCGATGAAGGCGACGGCTTGTCGTAGAAGTACACAAAGCCGTTCGAGGTGCCGCCCACGGCGGACCAATTTCCATCGGTATTGGGGACGAGTTCGAAGGAGCTTCCAACTTGATTACCTATGGGGTCCAGGACCGTGATCCCGGGGTTGTTGCCCGGAGTGTCGAGGTAGGCGACACCGAGGAGACCTCCCGACGCACCGACGCTGCCACTCACGGAGCTAGGCACTAACGAGTACCCCAGGGTGGGGTTATAGACGTATCCGTTTGGATCGTTGGTAGGGACTGGGTTAGTGCTGCCACCCGCGGCCTGCCCTCCCACAAGGAACTTGGCGACCGCAACCGACGCGCCAGGACCAGGGTCGCCAGGACCCGGGTGATAGAACCACGATATGACGAACGCTTGGCTCGCGTCCGACCAGATCACGTACGGCTGCCCCGTCATCCAAACCGTCTCGAGCAGCACGATGGTCTTGAGCTGGAGCCCGGCCACGGACCCGGTCCCAGCGTCGACCTCGGAATCCAGAAAGGCAGCGTAGAGTCCGATGTCAGTGTTCCCGTTGTGATTGGCTCTGTAGACGAGCGCGATCTGGCCTGTCGGCGAGACTGCAGTAGAATACAGCGCACTTACGTAGCCGCCGACGTCCGAGTTGATGAGGTTCGGTTGGACAAAGAGTAACTGTGCTGGACCTTTGCTCACGGCCGTCTGTGCGTCGAAGGCCTGGACGTAAGTCGCATTGATCGTCGGGGCTCCGGCGTCTGCGGTGGGATCGGGTCCCACATACCCGCTGAAGATGTACAGATCCGTGGCGGTTCGTGCCCCCACGCCGGACTGGAAGTTCGTGTTCACGTCACCCTGCGCCGTGATGCCGAACTGCGTCTGCGCGCTCGGGCACGAGTTCGACGCGTCCGTGCCACCGCCGCCACTCGACCCGGTACCGCTGCTCGCCCCGCTGGAAGTGCCGGTCCCGCTCGAGCTTCCGCCGCCAGAGCCGCTGCTCGACCCAGATCCCGAACCTCCGCTCGAAGAAGAACTCGAGGAAGGAGAACTGCTGTCCGCTCCTCCGCCGTCCGTCGGACCATCACTCTTCGAGCTAGAAAAGCATCCCCCAAGCGCCGCCAGGCACAGGAGCCCGCCTGCCAGCCTCTCGAGCCCTCGCTTCGGCAATCCCCCGCCCGAGCCCACCCCGCGCCTTTTCCAACTCATGTGTGGTCGCGTACCACCATCCCACAGCGCCGTCAGTAGTGATTCGTTCATCGGGTCGGGCCTCTCACGTCCGAAGCGAGCGCACCACGCACGCCGTTCTCGTCCGGGGGGTGGACCGTTGGTGACCGCGCTGCTGTAACGGGGGGTCCACCCCGTGAGTATACGCTCCGGGGTGCGCTATATCGTACGCGCATGCCATCGACGAGCCCCTCCGCCGCGCCGCGCGCGCGCATCCTCACGGGCGACACCCCTTCGGGGAAGCTCCACATCGGCCACTGGGTCGGATCGCTCGAGAACCGCGTGCGCCTGCAGGACACGTACGAGTGCTACTTCCTCATCGCCAACCTGCACGCGTTCACGACACGCGCCGATCAGCCCTCCGAGATCGCGCGCGACACGCTCGAGATCCTCAAGGACTGGCTCGCCGCGGGCATCGATCCCGAGCGCGCCACGGTCGTCGTGCAGAGCGAGGTGCCGGCGATAACGGAGCTCACGTGGCACCTGTCGATGCTGCTGCCCTTCAACCGGGTCATGCGCAACCCCACGCTGAAGGACGAGCTCGACGTGAAGGGGCTGGGCGACAAGTACAGCTTTGGATTTCCCCTCTACGCGGTCGGGCAGTGCGCCGACATCCTCGCGTTCCGTCCGGCGCTCGTCCCGGTCGGCGAGGACCAGCTCGCGCACATCGAGATGTGCCGCGAGGTGGCCCGGCGCTTCAATCACACCTACTGCGGGGTGGATCCGGCAACGCCCGACGCCGATCACGTCGCGGCGGGCGGGCTGCTCCCGATCCCCGAGGGGCTCGTCGGACGGGTGGGGCGCCTCGTCGGCGTCGACGGCACGCAGAAGATGTCGAAGAGCCTCGGCAACGCGATCTACCTCACCGACACGACGGCGCAGATAAAGAAGAAGGTGGCGCAGATCTACACCGGCCGCGTCGACATGAACGCGCCGGGCGACACGGACAACGCGCTCTTCCAGTACGTCCGCAGCTTCATCACCGATCCGGCGCGGGTCGCGGAGCTGGAAGACCGTTACCGGCGGGGCGACGCCATCGGCGATGGGCACGTGAAGGTCGAGGTCGCGGCCGCCATCGACGCGCTGCTGGCGCCGATGCGCGAGCGACGCGCGCGGTTCGACGCGCCGGGCAGCGAGGACATCCTCTACGACATCATCCGGACGCACTCGTCGCGCGCGAACGCGACCGCAGCCGAGACGCTCGGCCGGGTGCGCGAAGCCATGAAGCTTCGGTTCGTGCGCTAAATGCTCAGAAGACGTATCCCGGCGTGCCGACGCCCGCGGCGAGGCGGCCCGCTCGCAGCAGGTTCTCGCAGAGCGCCGCGACGGTGACGGGACCGACGCCGCGGGGGACCGGAGTGATGAAGGACGCGATGCGCTGGACGTTCTCGAAATCGACGTCGCCATGCATCTTGCCTGCCGCGTCGATTCGCGTGGCGACGTCGAAGACCGCCACGCCCGGCTTCACCATATCGGCCGTGATCCGGTACTCCGGGGAGCCGACGGCCGTGACGAGGATGTCGGCCTCGCGAATGAGCCGCTTCTGGTCTTCGAGCTTCACGTGCCGATGGCACCAGATCGCCGCGGCGTTGCACATGCGGCCGCCCAGCATGTTCAGGATCGGCTTCGAGGTGATGTCGTTGCGCCCCACGACGACCGCCTGCCGCCCCTCGGTCTCGACCCCGTAGTGGGCGATCATCCGGCGCACCGCGAGGGCGGTTCCTGGCATGAGGAGCATGCGCTCCTCCTGCGCGCGATAGAGCGAGGCGACCGCAACGCTGCCGACGCCGTCGACGTCCTTCTCCGGCGCGATGGCGTCGAAGACGTCGAACTTGTTGGTCGCCGCCGCATGCTCCTCGATGTGAGGGGGCAGCGGGAGCTGCACCAGGATCCCGTGGACTTCCGGCGATCGGCTCAAGCGTGTGACCTCCGCGACCAGGTCATCGGCGCGAATGTCCGGGGAGAACGCCTTGACCTCGGCGCGCATCTGCAGCCGGGCGCAGGCCTCGATCTTCTTCTTCACGTACCGCTCGGAGGCGGGATTGCTACCGACGAGCACGATGGCGAGCGTGGGCACGAGCTTGTGCCTCTCGATCAGCTCGGGAACGGCGGCTCGGACGCGCGCGTCGATCGCCTCCGCCACGGGCTTGCCCAACATGACGACGGGGGTCATTCCGGTCGGAGTCATCGCCTCCCTTCTAGAGCAACCGCCGTTCCGATGGAACGGCGCGGAGCGCGCCGCATTCGCGGCGCGGTTGCTCTAGCCGGTCTAGAGGGGGGGACTCGTCCCTCACGGCGCGCTCTTGCGGCGGCAAGCATGGGCTCGCTCGGCTTCCCCGAAGCCTGGGTTTGCTGCGAGACGCTATTGTAATACAATAAGCGCGTGCGCTTCACGTGGGATGCGCGGAAGGCAACCGCAAACCTGAGAAAACACGGCACCTCGTTCGACGAGGCCGCGACGGCTTTCGAAGACAAGCTGGGCGCGTACTACCCCGACACGCTCCATGAGACGCGATTCGTCCTCATCGGTTATTCGAAGCAACATCGCCTCCTCTATGTGGTGCATGCCGAGGTGACCGCCGAATGCATTCGCCTCATCAGCGCGCGAAAGGCGACCAAGAGTGAAAAGAGACACTATGAAAATGACTGACCCTCTCGAAGGTGAGGTTGATTTCGAGCGATTCCGGCCAGTACGTCGGAACGCCTTTGCGGGCGCCGGTGAGCGAGGGGGCCCGTCTCTGCTCGCTCTTTGGGAAATGCCGGAGATAAGCTCGGGCGCTCTCCTTCTTCGGCGGGGAAACCCGGGCAAGGGGGAGAGCCGAAAGACGGTCGTCCGCTCGGTCCGACTGCCAGCGGCGGTGTGGAGGGAGGTCGAAGAAAAGGCGCGAGCCAAGCATCTGAACCTGCACCAGGCGATGCGTGCTGCGCTGGTTGGATGGGTTCATCGTTCGGGCTGACCGCCCCGGGCGATCACCCCTTATGACCGCTTCAGGAGAATCGCCGCCTTGTCTTCCAGCACGCGGAACGTAAATGACTCGGTCAGATAGAGCTCCACGTTCTCGCGATCGTGAAACGCGTACCCGATCGACATGTCCTGCCCGACGGTGAGCTCGTAGTCCCCGCCCCGCGTCGTCAGGAGCAAGGCACCCGAAACCAGCGCGGGAGCCCACACGAGCGGGCCGTCGACGTTCGCCTCGATGCGCTGGCGCAGCGGATACCCGTCCTCGCTGTCCGCCGTGAGCTCCGCGTACGCCTGAGGGCCGAGGACCAGCGCGTACGGCCCGTTCATCCCCGCCGCACGCAATACATCCTTTGCCTGGACGACCGCTCGTGGCCAGTCGAGGCTCGCCTTGACGTCGATCGGCGCGTGAGGACTCGACTCGATGATCCCGCCGATGCGGGCGTCCTTGAACCCACCGAACGCTGCCATGTCCTCGGCCAGCGCGATTCGCTCCGCCGCCGCTATCACGGGGTCCAGATCGAGATCGTCGGCTCCGCGCGCGGCGTAGTCGAGCTCGAGAATCTTGATCACGAAGGGAGCGCGAATCTCGATGAGCGGCTGCACGTCGCGCACCGCGTGCTGCACTTCCGGGAGCGGCCCCTTGTGAATCGGCTTGAGGCGACCGGTATTCACTCCCCCGAGCTTCCACCCGTGGGGCCCCGAGAAGTCGACGACCTTGCGCGCTGCAAGGTGAAGCTTGAGGACGCGGCTGGCCTCGTTGTCGATCTGTTCCCATGCCTCCGGAGTGATCGGAGCGAGCTTTCGCTTGAGCAGATCCATCAGGCCCCCTCTCTCAAGCTGCCGATACCGAGCGACGGCGACGCCGAGCTCGACGCCTTGCCGCCCGAGCTCTTCGCGCTCCCCGCTTGCCCGGCTTCGATCTGCACGATGGGGCCGCGCGAGTTCACGTAGGTCGCGATGTTGGCGTCGAAGGTCGGGTCATGGCGGCGGATCCATTCGAGGACCATCATCGCGTGCTCGATCTCCTCGTTCTTGTTGTGAATCAGCACCGCCCGCAGCTCGTCGTCCGAGCAGCCCTCGGCGCGCTGGGCGTACCAGTCCACGGCCTCGAGCTCCTCGCGAAGCGACACGAGGGCGCGGTGCATGTTCTTGGTCGCCTCCGAGAGGTGCTCGGGGGCCTCGTGATAACTCTCGCTACCCATGCCGGGCATACTAACGCCTGACCTGCCGCCGGCATCGACGGAAACGCGTCGCGCCGCCGGTCGGGGTCGCTTTGCGTTCTCTACGCCTGCGCGGTGTTCGCCGTGCCGGCTGCGGCGGGAGCCGGCCGCGCGTCGTTGCTCATCACCGGCAGACGCCGGCGGATGAAGCGCTCGATGTCTCCCAGCAGAGACCGCTCGTCCGAATCGCAGAACGAGATCGCGCGACCGGTGGCCCCGGCTCGTCCCGTACGGCCGATGCGGTGCACGTAGCTCTCGGCCACGTTGGGCAGGTCGAAGTTGACCACCAGCGAAATCCCCTCGACGTCGATGCCCCGCGCCGCGATGTCCGTGGCGACGAGGACGCGCGTCGTTCCACGGCGGAAGGCCTCGAGGGCTCGCTCGCGGGCGCTCTGGGTCTTGTTGCCGTGGAGGGCCGCCGAGCCGATGCCGGCGCGGTCGAGCTGTTCGCAGAGGCGGTTGGCGCCGTGCTTCGTCCTCGTGAAGACGAGCGCTCGTCCCACGGTCTCCGCGCGGAGGAGGGTCTCGAGGAGCCGGCGCTTGTCGGCGCGAGCCACGAAGACGACGGACTGGTCGACGCCTTCGGCGGTCGTCACCGCGGGCGCGATCGACACGCGCACGGGCTGGACGACCATGGCGCGAGCGAGGCCCTCGACGGCGGGCACCATCGTGGCCGAGAAGAAGAGCGTCTGACGGCGGGTGGGCAGCAGCGCCACGATTCGCCGGACGTCGTGCACGAAGCCCATGTCGAGCATGCGGTCGGCCTCGTCGAGGACGAAGTGGGTCACCGTGTCGAGGCGCACGAGCCTTTGGTTGATGAGATCGAGCAGGCGGCCCGGCGTCGCCACGATGATCTCGGGCGCGTTGCGCAGCGCAATCTCCTGCCGGTGCTGGTTGACGCCGCCGTAGATGACGGTGTGACGCACCGGGATGTAGCGGCCGTAGGCCGCCACGCGCTCGGAAATCTGCGCGGCGAGCTCACGCGTCGGCGTGAGGACGAGGACGCGAACCCCCGGGCCGGCGGACGCCTTGAGCTGCTGCAGGATCGGCAGGACGAACGCGGCGGTCTTCCCGGTGCCGGTCTGGGCGCAGGCGAGGACGTCGCGGCCCGCGAGGACGTGCGGGATGACTTCGGACTGGACGGGCGACGGCTTCTCGTAGTGCTCGTCGAGGACGGCGCGGACGAAGGGCGCCGCGAGGCCGAGGGCGGTGAACGGGGACGCGGCGATGGCTTGCTCGGTCTCCGGGGTCATCGGGGTGGGACGAAACTCAGCGGCTCGAAGCGGTTGTTCGTGGGCTCCGGGCGTGAAGGTCGAGGGATGGGTGCCCGGCGGGCGCGAAGCCTGGGGCCGACCCGGGCGACGCCGCGGGTAATGGAAGGAACTCATGATCGATGGTCACACTCTTCTCGCGGCAAGCGTCGGGTAGACGCCGTCTTAGGTGATGCCATCCTCGATGCCGCGGCTCGGAAGGGCGCGACGGGGCACCTGTAGTGGGCCGCGTCATCACGCCTCCATCGCGCAAACGTAACAAAAGCGCGCTGACCCGAGGCCAGCGGCGAGCGAGGTGCTCGCGGGATCGATTCGTGAGTGGCGTGTATGTAGCTCGTCCACTCACCCCGCGCAAGTTCTAGCGCAAGTCATGGCCGTGAAATTTCGGCCGCGTTTTACTCGAGACAGCTCGAGGCGAGCGCCCGGCGGAACCGAACAAATGACTATTGTTGGGGAGGCCTTGGGCGCGGCCGCCTGCAGCTCGTCGACCGAGCCTGCGAGCGACAAGAGCTCCGGGGGATAGCCGCCCCACGTCTACACATGGACCGCCCAGGGACGGCCCCTGGGCGGGGTGTGGTACCTTCGCGACGTGACGGACACTTTCTCGTTCGAGCACGAGCAGGGGTTTCGCCAGGGCGAGGTCTCCGGTCAGCTGCAGCTCGGCAAGTTCGAGGCTCACTACGAGGAGATCTTCGCCGAGGTCATCGAAGACGGCGTCATCACCCTCGAGGAGCGCGCCCGCCTCAACAAGGCCGCCGACGCTCTGGGGCTCGATCGATCCCGGCTGCGCAGGCTCGAGGAAGCCCTCGAAGCCGCCTACGAGGCCAGGCATCGCGTCCGCGTCCGGGAAGTGGCCGATGAGGAAGAGCCTCCGGCGTCCATCGTCCTCACGCCGGAAACCTCAAAAGATCCGCGTGTTCCCATCCTCGAGCGGCGGGTCGCGGGGCTAGAGGCCCAGGTCGCCGAGCTGACGGCGGAGCTCGAACAGGCACGGTCCCAGGTGGCGGTCGAGGTGGACCTCTCGAACATCTCGGCCCCCGCGTCGGCGCCCGAAGCCACTCAAGAGTCGCCCGACGAGCTCGCCCGGCGGGTTCGCACCGATCCCCGTGATGTCCGTAGCTTGCGGAGCCTGATGAAGGCGTACGGGCAGTCCGGCTCCGACCGCGATCGCCCGTCGCTCGTGGCGCAGGCGCTCGTCTACCTGGGCGTTGCGGACGACGACGAGAAGAAGGTCGCCGCTCGGAGCCGGGCCGCCGGGCTCATCAAGCCAGGCAGCTCGCTGACGGGCGACGGCTGGAGGCTGCTCTTTCACCCGGACGAAGAGGTGCTGACGGGGCAGATCTTCGCGGTGATCGTCCCGGCCGTCCTGCTCGGGCGCGTGTCGACGCTCCGGCGCGACAAGGCCCTCCCGATGCTGGACCCCGCCGCGAGGCAGGACCCGAAGGTGTCGACCATCCAGGCCGTGCGTTGCTTCTCGTGGGCCGGCGCCATTCTGGGGCTCGGCTCGCCGGTGCTCTATGCGGCCCCGGATTCGCCCGGGCTGGTCGAGATGGTCCCCGGCCTGCCCCCGGCGGCGAAGCTCGGAAGGAAGGTCCTCTCCGGCCGCTCGCCGTTCGAGCTCGCGTTCCTCGCGGGCTGTCACCTTTCCTGGTACCGCGAAGAGCACTTCGTGCGCCTCCTCGTCGGGACGATCGCCGATCTGGAAGACCTGTTCCTCGCCGCGCTCAGCATCGCCAACGCGGGGCTTCCCCTCTCGGGCGACGTGAAGCGCCGCGTCGCGCCGCTCGCGCGGGCGATCGAGCCGGTGCTCGAGCCGGTCGCGGTCGACCGCCTTCGCGGTCACTATCTGCGGTTCCTCGAGGAAGGCGGTCGCACGAACCTTCAGCGATGGGCCGCGGCTGCGGACAGGACGGCCGCGCGCGCAGGGCTGCTGCTCGCGAACGACCTCGGGGCGGCGCACGCCGTCCTCGAGATGGAGCAGCCGGACGCCGCCGCGTCCAAGATGGACGATCTCATCGTCTTCGTGACGAGCGATCGCTACACGAAACTACGTCGGATGATTGGGCTCGGGGGCGCTGGAGGCTGAGATGCGAATCAACGCGATTGTGGGTGTGCTGACCGTCGTCTGCGCGTGTTCGAGCTCGAGCGGCAGTCCCGCCGCGGGGTCCGACGCCGGGGACGGCGGAGGTGGTGCCGCCGAAGACGTGCCCGTGGCGCCGGTGTGCACCGGCAAGCCCCAGTCGAACAATGCCGGGTCGTGCACCTTTGTGGGGATCGCCCCAGAAGATGCGGGCGAGGCGGGTGTGGCTCCCCCCGTGTGGTGCATCGAATACACGGGGTCGGGCCTCGTGCCTTCCGGAACGGCACTGGCGTGCAAGACGATGGTGGGAGACTTCTCCACGTCGACGTGCGCGACGGTCAACACGGACGCGGTCGTGGCGGGCTTCTGCATCCGCTCGTGCAGTACGCCTCAGGAGTACGTGCAGTACTACTACATGGGATCCGGCGCCGTAGACGCCAAGGCTCAATGCCAGGCGCTCATGGGCGAGGTGTGGGTTCCCCAGTAGACGTTATCGGAGTCGACGTACGGGTCGAGGTCCCGCCGAAAAGCGCTTACCATCCAGGGGAGCGCACGTGAGATTCCCCTCCTTCGATATCGTGAGCGTGTGCCTCGCGGGCGGGACGCTCGCGGCGGCGTGCGGGAACGGGTCTCATGGCTCGCCGGCGGATGCATCGGCCGCGCGGCAGGTCTCGGGCCTGGACGGCGCTCCCGGATCCGTCGACGGCAGCCCCGGCTCGGATGACGGAGTGGACGCAAGCCAGGGCGCGACGGTCGACGCCGGCCCCATCGTCGCGCCGCAGCCTCTCAGCCCGTTCATCCTCGTCGACCAGTTCGGCTATCTGCCGTCGTCCGAGAAGATCGCGGTCATCCGGAGCCCCGAGACCGGGTTCGACTCGGGCATGTCGTTCACGCCTGGCGCGACGTACGCGCTCGTCGACGCCCATTCGAGCCAGAAGCTCCTCGAGGCCGCGCCGGCGCAGTGGAACGCCGGCGCGACGGACTCGTCGTCCGGCGACAAGGCTTGGTGGTTCGACTTCTCGACGGTGACGACGCCGGGCGACTACTTCGTTCTCGACGAGACACAGAACGTGCGTTCTGCCGTGTTCAGCCTGTCGAGCGGCGTCTACCGGAGCGTGCTCGTTCAGACGATGCGCATGTACTACTACCAGCGGGACGGCATCGCGAAGCTCACGCAGTTCGCGGGCGCCGACTGGGAAGACGGGATGGCCCACCCGCAAGACGTGATGTGCGGCCTTTACTCGGACGGCTCCGGCCCGCAGGACCTTCACGGCGGGTGGTTCGACGCCGGCGACCAGAACCGGTACACGAGCTGGGCGGCGAGCGACATCATCGAGCTCTTGCGCGCGTACGTCGAGAATCCGAGCGTCTTCTCGGACGACTACAACATCCCGGAGTCCGGCAACGGCGTGCCCGACATCCTCGACGAGGCCAAGTGGGAGCTCGACTGGCTGGTGCGAATGCAGCAGCCGAGCGGGGGCGTCCTCAGCATCGCCGGCCATGCGGGGGCGAGCCCGCCGTCGGCCGACACGTCGCCGTGCAAGTACGGGCCCGTGAACACGTCGGGGACGCTGACGTCGGCGGCGGCCTTCGCGTACGCGTCGATCGTCTTCGGCTCGGTGAGCAGCGTGAAGACCGCCTATCCCGGTTACGCGAGCTCTCTCTCGACCAAGGCGCAGAACGCGTGGACGTGGGCCGTCGCAAACCCGGCCGTGACCTTCTACAACTCGCAGAACGGCGTCGGCGCCGGCGAGCAGGAGGTCGACGCGGCGGGGACGCTGCTGAAGAAGGCGCAGGCGGCTGTGTTTCTCTTCGAGCTGACGGGGAGCGCGACGTACCAGACGTTCTTCGACGGCAACTACACGCAGCTTCTGTCCTCGTTCGATCCGTTCCACATGGAGCAGCTCGACACCGCCCTCGAGTACACCAAGATCTCCGGCGCGACCGCGTCCGTCGTCCAGGCCATCTCGAGCGGCTTCAAGTCGAACGTGGAGGGGGCGAACTACTTCGGCACGCTGCAGTCGAACACGGACCCCTACCTCGCGTATCTGCAGACGTACACGTGGGGGAGCAACCAGACCAAGGCGGGCCAGGGGAACATGTTCGAGGACGTCCTGGCCTTCGGCATCGACTCGTCGGCGGCCGCGAACGCGACCCGGTACGCCGGACGTTACGTGCACTACGTCGACGGAGTGAATCCGCTGGGGCTCGTCTACCTCTCGAACATGGACGCGTACGGCGCCGAGGGGTCGGTGACCCGTTTCTTCCACTCGTGGTTCGCACACGGCTCGATGTGGGACGCGTTCGGCGTGTCCGAGTACGGGCCGCCTCCGGGCTATCTCACGGGCGGCCCGAACCCGGGATACTCGTGGGACTCCTGCTGTCCGTCCGGCTGCTCCGGATGCGGCACGGCCCCGCTGTCGCCGCCCGCGGGCCAGCCCCCGCAGAAATCGTACAAGGACTTCAACGACAGCTGGCCGCTGGACTCGTGGTCCGTCACCGAACCGGACGACGGCTACCAGGCTCAGTACGTGCGCCTCCTGTCGAAGTTCGTCCAGTGACCGTCGAGCGCCGGGGCCATGACGATCCCGACTGGCGGCTGTTCTTCGAGCAGGCGCCAGTGCCCATGTGCGTCTTCGACCGAGAGACGCTGATCATTCGCGCTGCGAACGACGCGTTCGTCGCCCAGTACGGCTGGTCGCGCGAAGAGCTCATGCGCATGCGGATGAGCGACGTCAGGCCCCCGGAACAGCGGGCTCACTTCGAGCAATCGCTGCGCAAGTTCGCCGCCGGCGACGCGCGCGACGTCGCCTTCGAGGCGCCGTGGAAGCACCACCGGAAGGACGGCTCGCGCATCGACATCCGCGGCTACGCGACGCGCACCACGTTCGCGGGGCAAGCTGCGATCCTCGCCGTCCTGATCGACGAGACGCCCCGCCGCGCCGTCGAAGCACGCTGGCGAGAGGCCGACGGCATGTGGCGGTCGCTCGTGGACACGTCGCCCGACGTCGTGACGATTTTCGACCTCGAGGGAACGGTGCTCTTCGTGAACCGCATCCGGGCGCCGTTCGCGGACCGACAGATCGTCGGCTCGAAGGTGTGGGCCTTTGCCGGCGACGGCGGCACCGATCGGATAGCGGCGCTCATCGAGCGCGTCGTCCGGACGAGGGAGGCCGTGGTCTACGAGGCCCAGGGCCCTTCCGCGTACGGGGTTGCCTGGTACGAGGCCCGCGCCATCCCGCTCGTCATGGACGAATCCGTGCAACGCGTGATGCTGATTGCGACGGACATCACGGAGCGAAAGCTCGCGGCCGACAAGGTGCAGGCGAGCGAGCGGCGCTTCCGCGCGATCGTGGAGCACGGCTCGGACTGCATCGTCCTCTTCGGCGCGGACCACCGCATCACCTACGCGAGCCCGGCTCTCTTGCGCGCCCTCGGCTACGAGGCACAAGAGCTGATCGGCACGGTCGCGCGCGGCTTCATCCACCCCGACGATCACCACGCCGCGCAGGCTGCCGGCCTGGGTTCCGACGAAGGCCAGGCGATCGCGGGCACGCTGCGCATTCGCCACAAGGACGGCTCGTGGCGCTGGCTCGAAGGGACGTCGACGAATCTCCTGAGCGACCCCGGCGTCAGGGCGATCGTCAGCAACCGGCGAGACGTGACCGACCGGATGCGCCTCGAGGAGCAGCTGCGCCAATCGCAGAAGCTCGAGGCGATTGGCCTTTTGGCCGGCGGGGTCGCGCACGACTTCAACAACCTCCTAGCCATCATCGTGGGCTACACGGAGGTAGCCGAACAGGAGCTCGCGAAGGGTCGCCCCGTGTCGGAAATGCTGAAGGAGGTGACTGCCGCGGCGCGGCGCGGCGCCGATCTGACGCGGCAGCTCCTCGCGTTCTCGAGGAAACAGTTCATCCAGCCACGACCCGTCGACCTGGGGTCCACCGTCACCGCCTTCGCGCGGATGGTGCGGCGCATCGTGGGCGAGGACATCGAGTTCGAGGTCGTGCTCGGCTCCGAGCTTGTCGTCGTCAACGCGGACCCGGTGCAGCTCGAACAGGTGCTCCTCAATCTGTGCACGAATGCCCGCCAGGCGATGGCGGACGGGGGACGACTGCGCCTCTCGATCTCCGCCGAGACGTTCGACGCCGCGTTCGTGGCGAGCCACCCGTGGGCGCTCGCGGGAGAGTTCGCCGTGATAACGGTGAGCGATACGGGCGTGGGCATGGACGAGGCGACTCGGGCCCGAGCGTTCGAACCGTTCTTCACCACCAAGGCGGAAGGAACGGGGCTCGGCCTGGCGACGGTCTACGGCATCGTCGAGCAACACGGCGGCTTCACGCACCTGCGCAGCTCGTCCGGCGAAGGGACGACCGTGCGCGTGCACATTCCTCGGGTCGGCGACGACGCACTCGCGGTGACCCCGTCCGTCCAGGGCGCAGTCGCGGACACGCGAGGCACCGAGACGCTGCTTCTCGCCGAGGACGAACCCTCGCTCCGGGCGCTCGCGGCGACGACGCTCAGCGCGCTTGGTTACCGGGTCATCGTGACGGCCGACGGCGAAGAGGCCGTCCGCGAGTACGAATTGCACGCGGCGGACATCGCGCTCGTCGTGCTCGACGTCATCATGCCGCGCATGGGCGCCCGCGTGGCGTACGAAAGAATCCGGCGTCTCCGACCCGACGCCAAGGTGCTCTTCACGACCGGCTATGCCCCCGAAGCGACGCGCCTGGGCGAACTCATCGACGGCGGACGGACGCGGCTCCTCGAGAAGCCGTTCACGCCCGGCGAGCTCGCGGCCTGCGTGAGGAGCGCGATCGACGCGTGACGGGGCGTGACGGGGACGGTCACGACCCGCCTGCGGGCGCGGGGTATTGCCGGTCGATGAAGCAGAGCCCTTGCGAGTTGAGGTGGCCCTGCGTCGACTGCGTGTACCGGATGAAGTCGTAGTAGTCGCGGATGGCGGGGCAGTCGTCCTTCGACGAGTCGACGCCGGGCTGTCCGGTGCAGACGCCGTGCGGGTTCTGGGGGACGCTCAGCGTGCTGAACGACATCGCCCCGTTCGTCGGCGGCGTGTAGAGCGTCGGCGCGCAGTTGCGCCACGGCATGACGTCGCCCAGCTTGTCCGTGAACGGATTGAAGGGGACGCCCTTGAGATCCTCGGTGTGCGCCACGGGGTTCGCGACGCCGATGTATTGCGCCGCGATCTGGTCCCAGTGCACCGGCGAGTTCTCGGCGAAGCTCTCCCAGAAGGGATGGTCCATGTGGATCGTGATCTGCGCGACGACGCTCTGGCTGGGCGAGGTCTGCACTCCGCGGATGGTGGCGCTCTCCTGCTCGCTGAGCGTGTAGTTGACGCAGTTGACGTAGTTCGTGGGCGTCGAGAAGCCGAGCTGGAACGTCATCGTCGGCGGTAGCCTGGTGAAATCGTAGCCGCCGATGCCCGCGTCGTCCGCGCCGCCGCCCTCGGCCGTCCCGGCGTCGGCGCCGGTCGAGGCCACGCCGGTGCTCGTCTGCGTGCACATGCCGGTGAAGCCGGCCGCGCTCCCGTTCTGGTCGCCGGCCCACGTCGCCGTCCCGTAGTAGTAAACGCTGTAGCCGCCCGCCGCCATGTACGCGTAGTCGGCGGCCTCGGTCGCGTCGAGGTTCACGTTGATCGCGCCGTAGTTGGCCGGCGCGGGGACCGTGCTGAACCCGAAGCCGTACGTCGTCGTCGGGTCGAACGGCGCGCCGCCGTTGTCGTTCTGGTTGGTGATCGTCGTGATGGCGAGCGCCTGCTCCCCGCCGCCCCCCGCGCCGGCGAGCGAGCCCCCCTTGTGCAGGTCGACGACGAACGGGCCGTCGGCGTGAGCAACCTGCGGGCCGTGCTGCGACTGGTCGGTCGGGCTGACGTTCGGGTTCGACCAGAGGGCGATGTGGTCGAGGACGACGATGTACTTCTCGATTCTCCAGTTCCACCCGTCGACCATCCACGTCTGCGAGGGGTCGAACGGAGGGAAGGGGTAGCCCGATATGGCGTTCACCTCGCCGGAGACCGTGACGACGAACCCCCCGGCGCCCGGATCCGCCGGACCGGTGAACGTCTTCAACGTCTGGCCCTGGCTGTCGCCGATCGTCCCCACGGGAGGCGTCGGGTAGACGATGGGCTCGACGCCGTTGGGTCCACCCGAAACGGTGCACGCCGTATCCAGCGCGCCCGCAGAGACGATCGTGCCGAGGACAATCCTCGGAAGGGACCTCCTTATCCGCCCCAGAAGCATGAGCCACCTCACTCGATCAGCCCTTCATTCGCTTGACTGCGCCTTCGCAAAGGTGAGCGCGTACGCGGCGGGCCCTGCGGTGCGGATGCCGGTGTAGAGATTGCGACCTTGAATAGCGCCCAGCCCCGTCGCGAAGTTCGTATCCGGAATGCAGTACTTGGCATTTCCGTATATCGAGTTCTGATCCGTCTCGCACTCGTCGTCCGTGACGATCGGGAGCGACGAGAAGTCGATCGGCAGCGCGAACCATCCGCGGGGGTCGACCGTTACCTGGAGAGCCCCACCGGCAAAGAGCTGCAGGTCGATCCCCCCCTCTTCGAGGATGCGTTGCTTGCAGATCGGGTTCATGCCGGGCTGCGAGGGGTCGCTGACGGGGACGCCGCGGTTGTCCTGGTCGATGTTCACCGTGGCGGCGAATGTGAAGACCGTCCCGTCCGACTCGCGCGTCGCCGTCCCCTCGAGGTCGACGATGTTCGGCGTCGTCGCGTTCGTGTTGTCCGGGTTGTTCACGTCGCCGTCCGTGAGCCAGAGCTCCCAGCTTTGACCCAGATCGGCCGTGCCGTTCCCCTGGACGGAGAAGGGCTGCGGTGCGGTCGAAAGGAGATTCACTTCGCCTCCGCGGACCCCGGCGGGGACCTGCGCCGCGTAGACGCCGGGATTCGTGCAGATGGGGGATTCGGCTCCGGTGGCGAGCGGCGCTTCGTCGATGTAGACGGCGCCAACGTACATCTGCGCGAACGTGAGCCTGATCGTGTACCCGTTGACCGAGAACGGCTGCGACGCGCCCGGTGCGCCTGCCGCGTAGGCCGGGAACGTGATGAGCTCGTCGCCCGTCGTCCCGTTGCACGAGGCGACGGCGAGCCCAGCGCCGCAAAGGACAAGCGAGAGCCTTCTCACGACCCGCCCCCCAGCGTGACGGAGAGCGAGAGCATGAGCGTTTGCGGCGCCCCGGCGGTGAACGACCGCTCCGGGGCGAGGGTAGGCTCGGGCTGGGAGTGAAAGTCGGAGGCGTAGTTGTACTCGCCGAGCTTGTACTTGGCGTTGAAGAGGTTCTGCCCCGCGAGGCGGACCTTCCAGATACTCCAGCCGAAGGTCAGCGACGCGTCGGAGATGAAGATGACGTCGCTCAGCTCGCTGTACGGGAGCGGCCGACGCCCGACGTAGCTCACGCCGTAGCCGAGCGTCGCGCGTATCGGCTTGTGATCGACCCGCCAGGGGAGCTCGTGGAAGAACGCCGCGTCACCGCGAAGGACGAGATCCGGCACATAGGGAACGAGGAGATGCGTGTCGTCGAACGTCGCCTTCACGAGCGTCGCGTTGGCGGCGATGTCGAAGAACGTCCCGAGCGCCCTCGCGGAGCCCGACCAGCCCGTACGCGTCGACCCGCCCGCGAGCGTGTTTCGACCCTGGGTCGGATCGAAGAGGAGATCCTGGTCCGAGTGCGTCTCGAAGAAGACGGACTTCGCCGTGATGCCCGTCGCGCCCAGCTGATTGACGTACGCCGCGCCGAGGTCCCGCGATTGGACGCTGATGAACGGGGTGAGGAGCCCCTGGGCGACGTAGCTGGGATCCACCGAGCGCACCCCGTTGCCCGCGCTGGCGCTGAACTCGAAATGGTCGACCGGCCCTACCGCCAGGGTGCCGCGCGGCATGATCGCGCCGCTCCCCGTGGACGAGCGGGAGGTCGGCTCGCGGTAGACGCCTTGCTCGAGCTCGCTCAAGCATGGCTGGTCGACCTCGAGGTACTGCTTGGAGGGGCTGTCGACTCCTATGCTCGACGGGACGGCGCAGTTGTTGAGGACGTCGAACAGGAACATGTCGGTGCGGACGCCGCCCCGGAGGCTGAGCCACGGCGCGAGGCGCACGTTCCCGTCGACATACACACCGACGTCGCCGAGCGTGGAGGTGAGGTCCGCGTCGGTCAGATACGGGTCCCCGTTGGCCGCCATGTCGCGGTGCTGCGTCGACGTGGTCTGATCGACGCGCGCGAAGTAGCCCCCCTCGAACTCCTGCTTCAGTCCGAACGCCTCGCCGTGCCATCGGGCGAATCCCCGCGCGCCGAACGTGGCCTCGTCGAAGTGAAAGTCGATGAGATCGCCCCGCTGGTCGTGCGGCGACTGGGTGGGCTGCTGCACGTCGAGGAGAAAGCCGGTCCAGTCCTCGAGGAGGCGCATCGTCCGGTCGATGACGAAGACCTGCTGCGAGACGTCCATCTGACGGAAGTGGTTCTCGTAGGTCGCCGAGAGCGACACGCGGCTCGACGTGTTCCCGACCTGGTTGGGATCCTCCGTGCCGTAGAAGCCCACCCGCCCGGACTCGTAGTCGTCCTCGCGGACGACCCCGGCCTCGTTGTACTCGGTGACATAGGCCGTGGCGTTTACGCGGACGGTCCCCTTAGCGCCGACCGGAAGCTCGTACTGCCCGATCGCCGTCCCACGCCTGGCCTGGCGGTTCGTCCCGAAGCCGTCGGTCGTGTAGTACTCCGCGGCGGCGAACGTCCCGGAGGGAGCGTCGTCCGGCCCCCACAAGAGAAGGAGGCGCTGGGTGTCGTAGGTCCCCGTCGTGTATTCGGTCGTTAGGCCGCGACGGTCGAGCCCGAGCTGGTAGTCGGCGCTCCCCGCGACGGCGAAGTCTCCCTGCTGCGGCGCATACGGACCCTCGAGCACCCGGACCGAGTGAATGAGCTCCGGGATGATAAAGTGAGTGTCTGCGTACCCGTTGCCGTGATAGTTGCCCGCGTCGTTGATGGGGACGCCGTCGACCGAGAACTCGAGGTCCTGCCCTTCGTGTGCGTCGAAGCCGCGAAGGAAGACCTGCTCGGCATGGCCGGAGCCCCCTTCGTTCGTGAGGAGAAACCCCGGCGCGAGCTTGAGCGCGTCCGACGCATTCGTACGCGGGATCGCCTGCAGTTCACCGACCGTCACCTGGTAGTCCGACGACCCGTGCGATCGGACGGCGATTCGGCCGTGCACGTTGACCTCGGAGTCGGGCGTCGCGGCCGCGGGGGGTTCCGATGGGCTCCCCTCGGGCGGCGCCGGGACGCTCGACGGCGCGGGGGGTGACGGCGCGGGCGCGGCCTGGACGGCGGGGTGCACGGGGAGCTCGTCGGCGGGGTGCGGGGTCTCCACGATCTCGGGGGGCGAAGCCGGAGGCGCGAAGTGGAAGGGCACCTTGATGCGGCTGCGGACGGGTTTTCCCGCGCGGATCGCCGGCGTGAACGTCCACTGCCGTGCGGCGATGATGGCCGCCTCGTCGAGGTCCGCCCCTCCGGACTGGAGCACGTCGGTCTTGGAGACGTGGCCGTCGACGTCGACCGTCAGCGCGAGGACGACGTCGGCGTGCTTCTGCTCAGCCAGCGCCGAGGACGGGTACACGGGGTCGACGTGGTCGACGACCACGGGGGGGGTCACGTCGGCCGGGGCCGCGCCCTCTGCCCATGAAGGAGAGACCCGCCCCACACCCATCCCGAGGCCCAATACGAGCCCGAAGGCGAGCGGGAACGGGAACGAGCTCTTGTGGTGACGGAAGGTCATCGCAACTCTGTTACAGGTGTGATGGATACTCAACTCCACCGTGCCTGCAACTCATTTCGGGCACGGTCTCGCGCGCCCCGGCGCGTGGAGATGCAGTTCCGCTCGTTGCCGCGGGCCCCTGCACGCGCTACTTTCACTCGGGTGACGAAGCGAAGCGCCTTGACGATGCAGTCCCGAGTGCGCGCGCTACGTCCACCCGCCGAGCTCACCGACGCGCTTCACGCGGCCGGCCTGCGTCGGACGTCGCCGCGCATCGCCGTGTTGCAGCGCCTCGAGGCGGCCACGGCTCCTCTCAGCCACGGCGAGATCGCCGAGAAGCTCGCGACGGCGGGATACGATCGCGTCACCGTCTACCGGAACCTCAGCGACCTCGTCGAGGTCGGCCTGGTCACCCGGACGGACGTAGGCGACCACGTCTGGCGCTTCGAGCTCGTGCGGCCGCGGGGAAAGTCGCACGGGGTCGAGCACCCGCACTTTCTCTGCACTGACTGCGGTGACGTCTCCTGCCTCCCGGACGACGCCGTGAAGATCGTGCCTTCGCGCGACGTCCCCCGTTCGGTCAGCCGGCGCGCGATCGAGGTGCAGGTGAAGGGGCGGTGCGACGCGTGCGCTCGTTGAGCTCGGGCTAGTACGGGCGGTGGGGGACGCGGTCACGCTGATCGTCCTCGTGGCGGCGGGCGCGGCAGGCGATCCGACCACGGTGGCGATGACGGGAGCGACGCGCGATGCCCTGGGCGGCGCGCCCGTCGAGGTGCGCGAGACGCGCGGTGCACCGGACGACGAGGCGGCGCTCGCGATCGAGACGAGCGCCCATGCCGACGCGATCGTCGAGCTTCGATGGGCTCCGCGCCACGGCCAGGCGACGCTGCGCCTGCACATCGCCGCGGGGGGGCGCTGGATCGAGCGCGTCATCCGCTTCAAGCCGTCGGACGCCTATGCCGAACGCGGGCGGACCCTCGGCTTCGAGGTTGCGTCGATGCTCCCCGAAGCGGCCGCGGATCGCAGCCCGCCGCCGGTCAGTCCCTCGGCCACCCCGACGACCAGCCAGGCATCGACGCCTGCCGCCACCCCATCCGCTTCTTCGGCCTCACCGTCCGATTCCTCCCACCCGCCCCCGACCGCACCGACGGCGCCACCTGCGACACCCGTCGCGACGCCCCCACCCCCACAACCTGCAGCGCCGTCTGCGCCTACGCCGCCCGCGCAGTCCATCCCGCCTCCTCCTGCGGCTTCCCCCCCTTCGCCGACGTCCCCGCCCCGGGACGGCGCGCGCGTCGCCCCGGCGGCGGAAGGCTCGAGTGCACCGGCGACCGCACGCGAGATGGCGCTGGATCTGACGGCGCTCGGCGCCGTTGGCATGGCCGGAACGGCGGAAAAGGTGGCCGGCGGCAGCGTGGCCGGACACTGGTTCGTGCTGCGCACGGTGTCGTTGCGACTCGCGGCGGCGGTGCGGGGAGGGCACCTGGACTCCGCCGAGGCAAGCACCCTCACGTTCTTGGGGGCCGCCGGAGTCGTCTGGCACGCCTGGCGGCCGACGCCCTCCCGGCGGCTCGGACTGTCATTCCGGGCCGACTACCTGCTGGAGCACCCGTGGGTCACACACCTGTCCGACACCCATTCGTTTCGCTGGACCTCCGGGGCCGACGCCCTGGTCGAGGCCGGCTTGCTGCTGACGGCGGACGCCGACGTCGTGATCGGGATTGGCCTCGAAGGCACATTCGCGCAGACGTACATCGACCCCCAGAGCCCGCAGGCTGCCACCCTTCCACCGCTGAACGCAGTGGGGGAAGTCGGCATTCAACTGCGGTTCTAGGAGGGGCAGGCGGGCGTTCGGCTCCACCGTCATCGTGCACTGCCTGCGTCAAGGGTTGTCGGGGTACTCTGAATCCGGGATATGACCTCGAGCCCGCACCGCGCGCCCAAGTTGAGGCTTGTCCCTACCGACCCAGGGATTGCGCAGCCCTCTGCCCCGCCCGCGCTGGACGACAGCGAGCTGCTCCTGGCCCTCCGCGCCGGCGACGCGACCGCCGCGACGGCGTTGCACGACAGGGTGCGCCCACAGGTCGACCGCACGGTCCGCCGTCTCCTCGGACCTGGCGACATCGACCGCGAGGACGTGGCGCAGCTCGCGATGATCGAGCTCGTGACCACAATCGATCGCTACCGGGCCGACTGCTCGCTCGATACGTGGACGAGCACCATCGCGGCGCGGGTCGTGTACAAGCACATCCGACGTCGCAAGACCGAGAGGCGCATCTTCAGCGCACTCGACGCCGACCTGCTCGCCGCGTCTCGCTCGACGTCACGGCCGGGGCGCGAGGCCGCCTTGCGCGGCGTCACCCGTCGCGTGCTCGAGCACCTCGACGCGATGGACGAGAGCAAGGCCTGGGCGTTCGTGCTGCACGACGTGTACGGGTACGACCTGCGCGAGATCGCCGAGATCACGGACGTGAGCGTCACGGCCGCGCAGACGCGGCTCGTCCGGGGGCGTCGCGAGATCCACGAGCGCATCGCAGGCGACGCCGACCTGGCGCAGGCGCTCGAGTCCACACAGGCCGAGCCATGAACGACCCTCGCTACGCATGGCTCGTACGCAAGCTGCTCGTGAGCGGCGGCGCATCGATCGCCCCTGTGCCACCTGGACCGATGGACCGCGCTCGGGCGATCGCGGCCGTCGCACAGGCCATCGAGACGAGGGCGCGCAGGCGACGCACCGCTCGCTGGGCGGGAGGGGCCGTCGCTGCGGCGGCCGCCGTCGTGGGGGTGTTCGTCGGGTCGCACGCGCTCGGACATGTCGTCGCGCGCGCTCCTTCGCAGGTCGCGTCGAGCGGGGGGCCGGAGATCGTCGCGCACCCGGCAGCCGGCGGCGCCAGCGTTCTCGTCTCCGGCGCGCAAGCGCCGCTGGTCGAAGGGCGGTCGCTCGCTTCGGGCAGCCGCATCGTCACTCCGCCGGGCGGACGCGCGACGCTCTCCTTCTCGACGGGGACGAGTGTTGCGCTCGGCGAAGGCGCAGACGTGACGGTGGGAGGCGACGGAGGGTCGGCGGTGCTCCAGCTCGCGGGCGGAGTCGTCGACCTGCACGTGGCGAAGCTCGGAGCGGGACAGCGCTTCGTCGTGAACACGCCGGACGCCGAGGTCGAGGTCCGCGGCACGCAGTTCCGCGTGGGGCTGGCCGCGCCGGATCCCGGGTGCGGAGGTGGAACGACGACGCGAGTCACGGTCACCGAGGGCGTCGTCGTGGTGCGCCACGCGGGAGTGGAGTCGCGCGTCCCCGCGGGAGAGGGGTGGCCGGCTGCGTGCTGGCGTACGAGCGTCTCCACCTTGCCCCCGACCGATGCACCTCTGGCCATGCCGCCCGCCTCGAGACCCCTCGCCGCCGGTCGCCCCGTGTCCGCGCTCGCCGAGCAGAACGATCTGTTCGCCAAGGCGGCGACGGCCCGTCGCCGCGGGGACGTTCCCGGAGCGGTGGCCGCCTTCGATCGATTGCTCGACGAGTATCCGGCATGCCCCCTCGCGGAGGGTGCGGCGGTCGAGCGAATGCGCCTGCTCCGGAGCACGGCTCCCGGCCGCGCCGTCACCCTCGCGCAGCAGTATCTCGTTCGCTACCCCAGAGGCTTCGCGCGCGCCGAGGCAGAGGCCATCGTCTCCGGACTGCCGTGAAACCGGAGGCGCTGGTCGCGCTCGTAGCCTTCGCGCTGGGGGCGTGCGGCGCGGAGGATTGGTCGTTCGAGGAGGACGCGGGGGACGCGGGCGACGCCGGTGCGCGCGCCGACTCCCCGGACGGCGGATGCACGAGCGACTCCGACTGCAAGCTGTTTCACTGCGATACCATGTCGGGCCAGTGCGTCGCCTGCGTCATGGACAACCAGTGCACGCAACTCGGCTTGTTATTCTGCGTGGCCGAGCGCTGCGCCCAATGCGGCGTCGACGCCGACTGCGGCGCCAGCCAGGCATGTCAGCCGACGACGCATCAATGCGTCACACCGTGCACGAGCGACGGTATGTGCCCGAACGAATCGCTGTGCGGTCCCGCGCACGTCTGCGTCGAGTGCCTCACCGACCAGGATTGTTTCGACGGCAGGGTGGGGCCGACGCAGCCGCAAGAGGAATGCGACACGATGAGCGGCCAGTGCGCCGAGTGCACGTCGGACGCTCAATGCCCACCTTTGTCCGTTTGCGATCGCACGACGGATCGCTGCGTGGGCTGCCTTTCAAACTCCGACTGCCCCCGGGACGCGGCGTGCGATCCGGACGTGCACATCTGCGTCGGCCCGACCGACGCGAGCGCCTTCCAGGCCGAGGGCGGCCGCTGACTGTGCCCTGGAAAGAAGCGGCCACAGCGGAAGACGCGATGCGTAGCCTGTTTCTTACTGCCCTGGGGCACTCTTACGGCGGGGCTGGACGATAGGCCGCAAGGCCTCGGAGGAGAGCGCTCATGGACGTCAACGTTTCGATACGCCGTTTCGCAGCAATCGTGATTCCGCTGATGCTGCTCGGTGGGTGCGGAGGCAACTCGAGCACGGGTTCGGGGGGCGGCGACGAGGCAGGGGCCAGCAACAGCGCTTCCAGCGGTGGCATAAGCGGCTCTAACCCCACGGGAATGTGCGGCAGCGAGGCCTGCAGCGGCTGTTGCGACACGACCGGCGCCTGCCAGACCGGCCCCGTCGACACGTACTGTGGCAATGACGGCGTCGCCTGTCAGGACTGCGCGTCCGCGGGGATGACGTGCCAGTCGGGCGCCTGCGCGGGCGGTGGGTCGAGCGGCTCGGGAACGGCGTCCGGGGGCGGGTCGAGCTCGGGGGGCATGACGTTCCCGTTCGAGGACGGAGGCATGTTTCAAAGACCGGACGGCGGGCGCTTTCCGACCTTCGACGGTGGCTTCCCGGGCGCCGACGGCGGCATCCCCACGTTCGACGGTGGTTTCCCGGATCTGGACGGGGGCGGCTTCACCTTCGACGGCGGCCGAGGCCGGATCTAACTAGACGAGTAGTTCTGGCTGCTCCCGATGGCGGCGCTGCCGCGGCCGTTGGTTGCGGCGCGCCACTCGTCTACCGCGACCCTGCGCACGCGGCCGAGCGCGCGTTGGATGGACGCGGCGTCGGGGTCGACCTCGGAAACACGGGACGTCCCGTTGGGGGTCCAGCGAACCAGCGTATCCGCCACGAGCGGCGACGGTGCGTTCGGGGGCGTCTCGAGCGCGGGGGAGTGCGCCAGCGGGACGAACACGGCGCCGTTGCGATACCCGATGGCGGCGCGCACGACGCATCCCGGAGGCAAGTCCCGCACGAAGAACTCACCGAGCGTCGTGTGGACCTCGTGGTCGCGGATGCTCGATTGGGGCCCGTCCCACGTGGGCACGATCACGATCACCCGGAGGACGATCGTCCCCCCCGGCTCGTCGCCGCGCACGTAGTCGAGCGTTCGCTGGCGCACTTCCCAGTAGACGTAGAGCGTCGCGGGGTCGACCGGGATCGCGACGCATTCGTCGACGTCGTACCGCGGAGGCAGCGGCTCGTCGTCGAGCATGTGCGAGGGTTCGCTCGGGGTGACGTCCTCCGCGTCGCCGGGGGGCTCGCTTGCCGCGGCGGGACTTGTCTCTTCTTCCGGCGGCATCCGCGGCGCGGGCACGGGGTAGGCCGAGTCGCGGAGCCGCGCGAGGAGGGCCGCCGCCGCGACGTGCTCGGGCTCGCGCTCGAGGACGCCTTCGAGGGTCTCGACCGCTCGCCCGCGATGGCCTTGTGCGGCGTAGATCTCGGCCAGGGTGACGGTCGGCATCGCCGCGGGAGCGCTGGGGCGCGCCTTCGTCGGGGTGCCCATCGCGCGGATGCGTTCTGCCGCGTCGGGCAGATGGAGTCCCTGCTCGACCACGCGGGCGATGAGGTCGCGGGCGATGCCGAAGAGACCCCGTGCGCGCTGCTTGGTGGCGTAGTCGCTCGTACTCCTGAGGAGGAGTTCGTCGACCAGCTCGGGGCGCGTGAGGACGCGTGCCCGCGCGACGCCCGCCCCCTCGGCGCGCGCAATGAGCCCCTCGCGATCCAGGCGCTCGAGCTCCGCGCGATTCATGCCCACTTCATGGAGCAACGGGGCCCTGGAAGCAAGAGACGAGCTTGTCTCGCGCGTCGATCGCGTCGCGCTCGATCTGCGCCTTGAGCTCGGCTACCGAGCCGAACCTCATCTCGTCGCGAAGCCGCGCCATGAGGTGGACGCGCAGCCTCTTTCCGTAGAGGTCCCCGGAGAAGGCGAAGAGGTACGTCTCGATGCGGCGCTCGCTGCCGCCCACCGTCGGACGCATCCCCACGTTGGTGATGCCCTGCCCGAGCGGGCGGAACCGTCCCGCTCCCTCGTCGAACGCGTCCACCGTCACCGCGTAGACGCCATCTCGCGGGTGGAGTTCGGGCGCATTGCCCAGGTTGGCCGTCGGGAAGTCGATCGTACGGCCCCGATGGTCGCCGTGCACGACGACGCCCGTCATGGCGTGTGGCCGGCCGAGCACGTTGCGCGCTTCGGCCACGTCTCCCGCCGCGATGGCTTCGCGCGCGCGCGTACTCGAGAAGCGCCCTCGCACGTCGGTCGCGACCGAGTGGACGCGCGCCTCGAAGCCGAGGTCTTTGCCGAGCGCCTGCAGCAGGGGGAGATTCCCCGAACGCCTCGCCCCGAAGCGGAAGTTCTCGCCGACGACGACGACGCGCGCCCCGAGCGCCTTCGACACGAGCTCGCGCGCGAAGCGCTCGGGCGACCACGACGCGAAGTCAGCGTCGAACCGGCGCACGTACATCCGCGGCACGCCGATCTCTCCGATGAGCTCTGCCCGCGTCTCGAGCGTGGTCAAGAGAGGAGGAGCGCCGGCGCCGACGACCGCCCCGGGGTGGGGATCGAAGGTGAGGACGCAGGCTGCCAGGCCGCGGGCATGAGCCTCCGCCACGGCCTCGCGCAGGACGGTCTGGTGGCCTCGATGAACCCCGTCGAAGTTCCCGACGACCAGCGCGCACGGCACGGCGCCCAGGTCCGACGCGGACGTGGTGCCATCGACGTGGACCAGCCGGGCCGAGGTCATTACGCCCCTAGGTTTAGCATGCGCGGCCTTCAGTCAGCGCCCGCGTCGGACGCCTGCGGAAGGCAAACCTGTGGAACGGCCTGCGCCCCCTGGCAATGCGTCGCGTCGTCGGTCGGGACGATCTCGACCACGGCGCGAGGACCCTGCGAGACCAGTACCGGGCGCGGCTGGAGGGTGCACTGCGGGGGCGTCGTCGAATACGCGGTCGGCCCTTCGGTGCCCGAACACCCGCCGGCCTCGTTGGGCACGGTCCACGCCTGACCGTCGGGATAAACGACGTTGATCGCGTATCGTCCGACAGGCAAGCACCCGGTGACCGGTGAGCCCTTCACGAGCGGCGCGATCTGCGGACTCTGCAGGGCGCTGAGCGGCGCAATGAGCGCGTCGGCCATGCCCGTCGGCAAGTCCGCCGTCGTGCCGAAAAGAAACGGCGTGACCAGCGTGCCGCGCTTGTCGGGCTGGGTGGGGTCGAACAGCGAGTCGAAGCAGATGACGTTCGGACGCAGCAGCACCGTCATCTGATTCTGGGTGACCACCTTCGGCCGACCCGACGCGTCGAACAGAGCGCCGTTCTGCGCCGCCCCCATCGTGTCGAAGAGCAGGGACGAGCTGCCCTGCCCGAGCAGCGTGATGGCCTGCAGCACGATGACCGGAGCCGTCGCGCTGCCCTGCTCGGTGAGGCTCGCGGGATCGGCCGTGTGCGTCGGGTCGTCGACGAGCTTGGTGAGGACGACGAGCGGCCAGATGGACGGGATGTTCTCTCCCTCGGGGATCTGCAGAGGCACCCACGCCTGGCTGGCGGAGTCGAAGCTGGCGTTCTGCCAGAGGGAGAGCGCGCCTCCACCGGCCGGCGGAAGCTGAAAGTGGAAAGGCTGCGACGTTGCCGTGGCGATCGTCTGCTCCGAGGCGGGAAGGCCACCCTCCAGCACGAGGCGCGGGAAGCTCGCCTCGTAGTTGTCCACGTTCGCCTGATTGACCGTCGCCGGCGGCGCAAGCACCAGGAGATCCTGCGGAATCGTCAGCACCGGGGCGTAGTGCGGATTCAGCGGCTTGAGGTCCGCCGAGCCCATGTCCGGCGTCGGAAGGGAGCCGTTTGCCAGCGGCGGTCCTACCTGGAAGGTGGCAGGGTTCGCGGCGTCGAACGCGCTCTCGGCTCCAATCGGGTAGAAATAGGGCCGCGGGAGAGTGAGCACTTCGCCGATCGTCACCGTCACGTTGTCGGCGAGGAACCCCGTGGCGGGCATGACGAAGACGGGCACCGCATCGGGCGGTGCGCTCGCCGGGAGCGGCTGCGGGACCCCGACGTCGACGGGCAGAAAGTGGGGCTGGTAGTCCAGGTTGCCGACGTTGACCGGCTTGAGCGCGTCCGCCGTATCGATGTCGCCGCCGCCGACGTCTCCCTTCTCGGGCAAATCGCGGAACTTGAACGTCGGCAAGAAGTCGCCCGTGTAATCGTAGAAGGCCTCGAGCACGTAGGACGCGGGGTCGACGGGCGAGATCGTGAACGGCGCGCTCACCGTGATCGTCTCGGCAATACCGTGCTGGAGAGGGCAGTACACGTCGGCTCCGGCGTAGCGGGGCTCGTTCGCGAAGAGGACGTCTCCCGTCGCGACGCCGAAGTTGAGCGCCGTGCTCGCCAGGCCGCTCGGGGGCGGCGGGTTGGCGCGATCGAAGACGAGAACGATCGCGCTGCCGACGATATGGCCGTTGCTCGAGCAAGGATGCGGCCCGCTGTAGACGACGTTGCCGCGGATGACCCCGGAGGGCTGGATCAGCCGCCCGTCCGGCGGAGGCTGGGTCTCGTCCGGCACGGAACCGCACGCCGCCGCCGCGCCGAGAAGTGCGAGCTGCACGAGCTCGACGAGAGGAATGCGCGCGATGGCCATGGTCTTCTCAGAACCTGTACGTCAGGAGGCCCATGATCTGCCGGCCGATAGTCTGCCCGAACGGATGCTCGCGGTGCTGGTCGTCGAGCAGGTTGAAGGCCACGACACTCACCGTCGCCTGCCTGTTGCGGAGAAAGCTGTAACCGACCCGCGCGTTGAGCAGCGCGTATGCGCCGAGGTGGTACGACTGGTACACGATGCTCTGCTTCTGAACGTCGATGACCTGTTCGGCCCAGGTCTGCGGCGACACGAAATGGACGTCGATCTCGCCGTCGAATCCCGACTTCGATCGGACCTGCACGCCGCCGTTCAGCTTGTGCATGCTGGTCCTCGCGTCCGCCACCTGCGGTACGGAGCACCCGGACTGGTCGTCGACGACGTCCATGAGCGTGTAGTTGCCGTAGACGTCGAGGCCCTCGACGGGGAAGACGCGCGCGCCGATCTCGGCCCCGTAGACGTCGTACTTCTGACACTGGTTCTGGTAGCCGCTGAAGAAGAGCGGGTAGAGCCCCGTGGACGGACTGAATGTGGTCGGCGCCCCCGGCGCCGCGAGGTCTCCGACGGTGATCGCCGTCGCGGGTGCGATCTCGATGAGATTGCTCGCGCGGTTGTAGAAGAAGGCGGTGTCGATCGTGAAGTAGTCGCTCTCCGAATTGAGGTACCCGAGCTCGGTCGTGAAGATTTGCTCGGGCTGCACCTTCGGGGACGAAGGCGACCTGTACTCGCCACCGCCGGCGTACGGAAGCTGGATGAAGTTGCCGATGTACGACTCGAGAAAAGTCGGCGTCCGGAAGGCCGTCGCCACGATGCCGCGCACGGTCGATTGCCTGCTCGGATGAAACAGGACCGACCCGCGCGGCGATTGCACGATTCGATCCAGATAGGGCACGAAGTCTGCCCGGTAGTCGCCCACGACGGCGAACTTCTGCCCGATGTTTACGGCGTCGTGCGCGAAGAGGCCGGCGTGATTCTCCGTTTCATCCGCGAGGAGATACGACCAGTGGACCTCCTTCAGGCGGTATTCGGCGCCGATGTGCAGGTCGTGGACGACGCCCTTGCCGGTCTCGAAGCGATCGATGTACTGCGCTTCGCCGTCGACGACGTTGGTGTCGAATATGGCACCGAGGAGGGATTGACCGATGTACGCGGCGTTGTTCGAGTTGGTCCCGTCGTTGTGATTCCAGAAGGCGCGAACCTCGACGTGCTTCGACCGCAAGGTGGCCATGAGGTCGGTGACCGTGCCCGAGATGATCACGTCGTTGATCGGGCCTTCGCCCAGAATCTCGAAGGTGCCGTCGACGAAGCCGCCCTGCAGGGCGATGGTGACGTCATGGCCGAGCTGGCGGCTGATCTGGGCGTCGATGCGCTCGCCTCTCATCGACGCGTTCTGGTCCTGGGTCGCGAGCTGGAGGTCCGCGCGCCCGGGGGGGACCTCGCGACTCCAGCGCGGCAAGTACTCGTAGTTCGCAGACAGGCGGTACGCGGTCTCCCCCGCTTGCCCGCTCGCCCAGATGGACCCGTGCGTGGCGTTCTGCGTCCCGTACCCGACGTTGAACCCGCTTCCGCCGGTGCCGGGCGCCTTGGTGATGATGTTGATGACGCCGTTGAAGGCGTCGGCACCGTAAAGGGCCGACCCGGGACCGCGAACGACTTCGATGCGCTCGACGTCCTCGACGCTTATGGAGAGGGCGGGCCACAGCGTCGCGCCGAGCAGATCGATGTAGACGCTCCGTCCATCGATGAGCACCAGCACCTTGTTGGAGAGGCGCTGGTTGAATCCTCGAAGGGAGACCTCGCTCTGGGCGCCCGTCACCTCCATGATGTCGACGCCGGCTAGACGACGCAGAAGCTCGGGGAGCTTCGTGATGCCCGACAGGCGAATGTCCTGCTCGGTGATGATCGACGTCGAGTTGGGCGCGTCGAGGGGGCTCTGAGCGGTCCTCGACGCCGTGACGACCGTCTCCTCGAAGAGCTGCTCGGTCTTGAGCGAACCGCCCTCCCCGGCCCTCGGGCCTGGCCCGACACCGGACTCGGCAACTGCCGCCGGAGTTCCCCCCGGCGCCGTCCCTGCTCCAGGCCCTCCCGCGGCACCAGTTGCCACTGGGGCAACCGCGGCGGGAGGAGGAGCGGCCTGGGCCTGTTGCGTCTCGAGGAGCTGCGCCTGCTGCTTGCGAATGCGCGCTTCGAGGTTGAGGACAACCTGGGCGACCTCGTCGCGATCCTTGGGAGCCCCTTCGAGGTATCTCCTGTAATAGATGACCGCGTTCTCGAGATCGCCCACGTCGACGTAAGCGCGGGCGATGTTGAAGAGGACGTTCGGGTGGGGGAGAATCTCGTAGGCTTGCTTGAGGTCCTCTATTCCGGCCTCGTACTGGCCGTCGGCGATGGCGGCCATGCCCCTCTTGAAGTGGGCGCGGGCTTCCGAGCGTTCGTCCGCGAGGGCGGTGGCGGAGCCGAGGACGAGCGCGCCGAAGACGAAGGCGGCCGCGATCCTCGCAAGGTTGCGTAGACGCACTTGCCTGAGACTAATACGGCACGTCGGTCTTGTACCCGGATGGAAGCGCGGGGCCCTCGGGTCTCGCGACGGCCTGCGGCGCGACCCGCGGAGCCTCGGCCTTCGCGAGCTTCACCGTGACGGGGCTGTCCGTCACCTTCACGCTCCGCGTCTCGGAGCGATAGCCTGGCCGGCCGAGGGTGAGCTTGTGCTCGCGGGAGGGGTCCGCGTCGGGCCCCTTGTAGAGAAGGTCGCACGGCGTGCTGCTGCAAAGCTCGACGCCGTCCTCCCGGACGCTTGCTCCGTCGGGATCGGTATTGACGCGCATCTTCACCATCGCCGTCGCAGCCGCCGCTCGCGTCGCCTCGGGAGCGATCGGTTCGGGCGTCGCGACCAGACGCTGCGCGACGGCGGGCTGCGCGGCGGCGCTCGACGGCGCTTCCGGGCGGAGGGCCACGTAGGCGAGCGCGCCCGGGACGGCGAGCGAACCTATCACCGCGAGAAGGAGGAGCCTCTTCGATCCGCTCGTACCGGGCGGCGGCCGCGATAGCAACGGCGCCACGGAATGGGGGCCCGCGCTCAACGCGGAGAGGGGGGCGGGGATGCTTGAAAGGTCGCTCGCGCTCGGCGAGAGGAACGTCGGGACGACGTTCGGGCCCGAGACGACGCCGGACGTGGGAGGCGAAGTCTGCGGTCCGCTCCCCGAGGTGGAGAGCGCCCGGTATTCTCCGGTGACGCGTCCGTTCGTCGCGGCCGCGCCGACGCGCTTCAACGCGGCGAGGACCTCGTCCATCGACCGGAAGCGTTCATCCGGTGCCTTGCGCATGCAGCGGGCGATCGTCTCTTCGAGCTCGGGCGAGGCTTGCGCGTTCGGGTTCATCTCGCAGAGCGGGATCGCGGTCTCCTTCACCTGCGCCATCAGGATGTTGACGCTCGTGGAGCTATCGAACGGCACCTTGCCGGTCACCATCTCGTACATGATGACCCCGAGCGCGTAGACGTCGGTGCGAACGTCGACCTTCTCGCCGCTGATCTGCTCCGGGGCCATGTACTTCGGGCTTCCCATGAAGAGACCGCTCTTCGTCAGCTCTTCGCCCTTCGTCTCCGCGACGTTCTTCACCAGCCCGAAGTCGAGGACCTTCACGAAGTCGGTCTCGTCGCCGTGCTCGACGAGGAAGATGTTCGCAGGCTTGAGATCGCGGTGGATGACGCCGAGGGCATGGGCCTCGCGCAGCGCCCGGCAGATCTGACGCGCCACGTGGGCGGTGCGCTCCTCGGCGAAATGGCCGGCCTCGCGGATCGCACGATGAAGGGTGTGCCCCTCCAGGTACTCCATCGCCATGTAGTAAATGTCGTCGTCGGTCCGGCCGTAGTCGAAGATCGTCACCGTGTTGGGGTGCGTGAGCTTCGACGTCATGCTCGCCTCGAGGAAGAAGCGCTTGTGGAACTCGGGGTCGTGCTCGCCCGAGTAGTTCGGATTGAGCACCTTGAGAGCGCAAAGGCGACCGAGAGGGGCCTGCTCGGCGCGGTAGACCTTGCCCATACCGCCACGCGCGATAAGGCCAGTGATCTTGAACCTCTCGTTGACGACTCGTCCGATCAGCGGGTCGGGCCCACTGGCCCCTTTGGAAATTGCCGCCGACGCGCGATCCGTCATGGACTCACTCCGCGGGGCAGCCCGAGCTGCCCCCCTCGGGCGCTCGCAGAAAAGGCGCCTAATCGTGAGTCTGCCCGCCAGGTCAGAGACTGTCAACGAGAGGGCGATCGATGTAGCCTCTGCGCGGCATGAGCTCCCAAACGAGAACCATCTCCCTCACGCGCGCCCTCTTCGTCGCCTTCGCTTCGGCGGCGGTGATCTTTCTCTCGGGCCGTCAGGCCTTCGCCGGTGGAACGTTCAGCATCAAGACGCCCACCGTCGACGAGAAATCCGGCGAATGGCACATCAAGGTTCGCATCGACCTGACGCGAGCGCCTTCGATGATGCATACGCCGATGCGCTTCACGTTCTCGAAGGACGTCGTCGACGAACGGGCCATCATGTCGCAAGGCGCGGAGCCGGTGCACCACAGGATGGTGGTCGACACGCCGGCCAAGCAGATTGTCTCGATGGACGTCGACTTCGCCGATGCCAGCGGCAAGGTCTACAAGTCGACGTATTTCGAGTTCGACCTCCAGCGAGCCAAGGGCTACTTCGAGGCCGGTGAGTACACCGTGGCGCTGTCGGGACAAGACGGCGACGTGGGCGGCACGCAGAAGCTCGTTCTCAAGGGCGACAACCCGCCTGTCTACCGCGGCTCGATGGACTTCACCGGCAAGGACACCAAGCAGAAGGGCCCCAAGATCCAGAAGGTGGACAACGGCATGGACGGCGGGTCCGGGGCACAGAGCAACAACGACACTCCATCCGCGGCGCCCATGACCACGGACGTGGCCCCCGTGGGCAACGCACCGGGCATGGTTCCCGATAGCGCGTTCAACAAGACGTCGGAAGAAGAGGCGGTCCAGGACCATCCGAAGGGTTGCGGCTGCGTCGTGGCGGGACTCGAGCAGGGGTCGGCCGCCGGCGGCGTCGCGATTCTCGGACTATGCATCGCTCTCGCCCGTCGCCGGCGGAAGTGACCCTGCGGTGACGCCCGGCGAAGCGGTCGACCAGGCCAAGAAGGGGGAGCTCCTACCGCTCTATCTGGTCGCGGGAGAGGAGCGCCTCCTGCGCGACGACGTCATCGGCGCTCTCCGGGAGGCCTCGCTTGCCGGAGGTATCGCGGCGTTCAACGAAGATAGGTTCACCGCGGGAGAGGTCGACGTCGAAGCCGTGATCGCGGCGGCTCGCACGGTGCCGATGATGGCGCGCCGCCGCTTCGTCCTCGTGCGCGGCGCAGAGCGATGGGAGGCCAAGGAAGCCGAGACGTCGCCCTTCGACAGGCTCGCCGAGTATGCCTTGGCGCCCGTGGACTCGACGTGCCTCGTCATCACGGCATCCAAGATCGACGGCCGCCGCAAGCTCGCCCTCGCCGCGCGCAAGCAGGGCTTCCTCGTGTCGTGCGATCCGCTCGACGACAGGGTCCTTCCCCGATGGATCACGGAGCGCTTCGCGGCGAAGGGTCACACGATTGACCGCGACGTCGCGGAGCTCCTGGCCGCCCTGGCCGGGCCGGGGCTCTCGCCGGTGGACGACGCCGTGGAGCGTCTGTCTCTCTACGTCGGGCCTGGCGCACCCATCGACGAGGAGGCCGTCGCGACCAGCGTCGCTCGCGTGCGCACCGACGACACATGGGCTCTCGTCGACGCCGTCGGCGCGCGCGATCTCGGCCGCGCGCTGAGGACGCTGGCCGACGCCTACGACCCGCGGGAGCGCGGATTGCCCCTGCTCGGCGCGCTGGCGTGGTCGATCCGGCAGCTCGCGCGCTACCAGGCATCGATCGAAGGGGGAGCGTCGCCGGACGAGGCCGCAAGACGCGCGGGCGTCTTTCAGCCGAACCGCGCCCGCGACCTCGCGACGAAGGTGCGCGCCGTCGGTACGAAGGAGGTCGAACGCTGGATGCTGGTCCTCGCCGAGACCGACCTCGCTCTGAAAAGCTCGCGCCGTCCGGCCGATGCGGTCCTTGAAGAGATGCTCACGCGGCTCTGCCGTGCCGAAACGCGCTCGGCGCGCGGCGCATCGAAGAGTGCGTGACGGGCGAACGTCGGTGCATTTGACGGCCACCGGGCTCGTCCCTATGTTCTCGGATGCGTCGCAATGGCACATGCGCCCGACGCTTTTGCAAATTCACGCGGAGATTGAGATGCACGTCCCCCCCCGACGGGTGATCCGGCCTCAAACATTGCAAGCCTCGACGACCGAGTGGCTCGCTGGCGCAAGGATCCCCACACGCCACGGCGAGTTCGAGACCCACGTCTTCCGGAGCAGAGGCGGAGCCGACGCCCATCCGGACGAGCTCCCGCAGGAGAACGTCGCGCTCGTCTTCGGCGACGTCCGCGATCAGGAAGACGTCCTGGTGCGCGTTCACTCGGAGTGCATCACGAGTGAAGTCTTCGGTTCGCTCAAATGCGACTGCAAGGAACAGTTCGACGCGGCGATGGCGGCCGTGGCGCGCGCGGGGGCCGGTGCGGTGCTGTACCTTCGCCAGGAAGGGCGCGGCATCGGGCTCGCCAACAAGATTCGCGCCTACGCGCTCCAGTCGCACGGACACGACACCGTCGACGCGAATCGCCTGCTAGGCCTCCCGGACGACGCCCGCCGGTACGACGTCGCGCGGGACATGCTGGAACACCTCGGAGTCGCGAGCGTGCGGCTACTCACGAACAACCCCGCCAAGGTGACCGCCCTGCGCCGCCTCGGCGTCCGCGTCGTCGGCAGGAGGCCGATCATCGTGGCGCCCACGCTGCACTCCGCGCGCTACCTCGAGACCAAGCGCTCGCGCATGGACCACGATCTCCCGGTCGCCTTGCTCGCCGCCAGCGGCGACGCGGAATAAGGGGGCTTTGAACCGCTGAGGCGCAGAGGACGCAGAGAGTAGGGCCTGCAATCCTCAGCGCTCTCTGCGCCTCAGCGGTTTTCTCGAATCTCCGATGCGTATCGCACTCACGCACAACCTGCGCGTCACCGATTCCGAGGAGGAAGCCGAGTTCGACCCGCCCGAGACGATCGCGGGCATCGTGAACGCGCTCTCGCGGGCGGGACATCGCGTCGAGGCCTTCGACGTGACGGGGCCCGCGTCGCTCCTCGTGACGCGCCTCGAGGCCTTCGCGCCCGACATCGCTCTCAACCTCGCCGAGGGACACCGTGGCAAGACGCGGCGCGCCTTCTACCCCGCCCTCTTCGAGGAACTCGGAATCCCGTCGACCGGCAGCGACGCGTACACGCTGTGCGTGACTCTCGACAAGGCGCTCACCAAAAAGCAGCTCGCAGGCTGGGGCGTCCCCAGCCCCCCCGGCCGTTTCGTCACGATGCGCATGCTGAGGAACGGAGGGCTGGACGAGCTCCCCTTCCCGGCGATCGTCAAGCCTAACTTCGAAGGGTCGAGCAAGGGAATCGGGCAGGACAACGTCGTCGCCGGCCCGGTCGAGCTAGCGCGCGTGCTCGAGGAGCTCCTCGTCAAGTACCCGGACGGTGCGCTCGTCGAGCGGTACGTCCCGGGTGTCGACGTGCGCATCGTCCTCGTCGAGGGCTTGCCGCCGCTGCCCGCCGTCGAGACCGTCGTCGACCCGGCCTACCCGCGCCGCCACGACATCGTCGACTACAGGCTCGCGAACCTGGACACCAGCGCCGTTCAGCGACGCGCCCCGGCCGATTTGCCGCGAACCGTGCAAGACCGCCTGCGCGATCTGAGCGATCGCACCCTCTCGGCCTTCGCGCTGCGCGACGTGGCCGCGCTGGACTTCCGCGTCGGCGCGGACGGCGAGGTCCTCTTCCTGAGCGCGACGGCCATCCCCAGCTTCGCCCGCGACGGCGCCCTCTTCGCCGCGACCCGCGCCGTGGGAGTCGACTACGACGCGACCGTCCTGGCCGTCCTGCGCTCCGCGGCGGCGCGTCACGGACTGACGCCGCTCCTCGACGCGACGAAGCCCCGCCCCGCCTCACGCGCTCGCCGCACGAGTCTGCGCGTCGGCCTCGCGTTCAACATGAAACGCATCGACTCGCACGCCGGGGACGACCGCGAGGCCGAGTACGACGCGCCCGAGACGATCCAGGCCATCACCCGCGCCATCGAGAGCCATGGCCACGTGGTGGTGCCGCTCGAAGCGACGCCCGATTTCCCGCGCGTCCTCATGGCGTCGAGCGTCGACGTCGTCTTCAACGTCGCCGAGGGGATGGTCGGCCGCAGCCGCGAGGCGCAGGTACCGAGCCTCTGCGAGCTCCTCGGCGTCCCGTACACCGGGAGCGACTCTGCCACCCTCTCCATTTGCCTCGACAAATCCCTGGCGAAGCGCCTCCTCGTGGGAGTCGACACCCCTGCGTTCCAGGTGCTCGTCACCGGACGCGAGAAGATGAGAGCCCTCCGCTACCCGGTGATCGTCAAGCCCAACCAGGAAGGGACGAGCAAGGGCATCACCGACAAGAGCGTCTGCGACGACGAGACCAGTCTCCGTGACATCGCCCGCGATCTCATCGACCGCTACGGGCAGCCGGCGCTCGTCGAGGAGTACATCTTCGGGCGAGAGTTGACCGTCGGTCTGCTCGGGGAGCGAAGGCCGCGCGTCCTCCCTGCGATGGAAGTGGTCTTTCTGTCCCCGAACGAGCGGCCCGTCTACGACTACGCCTGCAAGCAAGACTGGCAGCGGCACGTCCGGTACGAGTGCCCGGCGCAGCTGACGAAGGACGAGGCGCGGGCCGTCGAGCGCGCCTGCCGCACCACGTTCATGACGCTCGGGTGCCGCGACGTCGCCCGGGTCGACCTTCGCCTCGCGCGGGACGGGCGGGTCTACGTCATCGAGGTGAACCCACTGCCGGGGCTCACACCGGACTACAGTGACCTCTGCCTCATCGCGAACGGCACCGGGATGGAATACCGCACGCTCATTGGGGAGATTCTGAGCGGGGCCATCAAACGTTGGCAGACCCGCCAGCGCACGGGCGAGCGGGTGGAGCGGGTCGATGGCGTCGACGCGAGATCCGACGCAAGAACCGAGTACAGCGGCGCGGTCGATGGGCCGAACGGGTCGAGCGGGGGTATGTCGTAACGGAGCCTACAGTCTCGCCAAGGTCTCTGGAGCGGAGAGCGTTGTCTCCCGCGGTGCACCGCGTAGACTGCTCAGGATGCACAAGAGTGGTCGGAGCGGCACGGGGAAACTTGTGGCGCTCATGGCCGCCCTAGCCGCCGTCTCGTGCGCAGCCGGGGAGTCCGCACCGGCCGGCACCACCAAGTGGGACCCCACGACGTCGACCTCGAGCGCCTCCGGCTTCGGCGGAACGAGCACCGGCGGTGGAGACGAGGCGGGTGACGACGGACCGGACGAGACGACCAGCTATCCGAGCAGCGGCGGCAGCAGCGCGTCGAGCAGCGGGTCCAGCGGCGGATCCACCAGCGGGACTAGCGGGGACGACGGCGGATGCGCAGGCTCCTGCGCGGGATGCTGCGACACGAACGACAACTGTCAGGGCGGCACGGAAACCACCGCGTGCGGCTCCGGCGGAGAGTCGTGCACCAGTTGCGCGTCGGGCCAGGTCTGCAGCGGAGGCTCGTGCGGAGCGCCGGTCAGCTCCAGCTCCTCGGGCGGTTCCTCGTCGGGATCAGGCAGCTGCAACGCCCCCGCGTGCCCGACTTGCGTGATCGGGACCCCGTGCTGCTCGTCGATGGGAGCGTGCGCGTGCGCCCTTGGTTCACTTTGCCTCTAACAACGGCACTCACACACGGATCGCACTTGCTCCGTCAAAGGATGTCGTTGTCCACGGCCGCATGGCGCGTAGACTTGAAATGATGCGGAAGGGCGTTGGTTGCGTCGCGGCGAGGCTCATGGCGCTCGCCGTCGGCGCGGTGGTCGTGTCGTGCGCGGCGGGCGAGGTCGTCACCGGCGATGCAGGCACGTGGAACCTCACGGGCGCGTCGGGCTCGTCCGGCGTATCGGGATCGAGCACGAGCGGCGGATCGAGCTCCAGCGGATCGACCAGCGGCGCGCCGGGGGACGACGCCGGCTACGCGACCTCGAGCGGCGGCGGGTCGGGCGGGGGTGACGACGCCGGGTCGAGCGGCGGCGGGGACGACAGCGGTTCCAGCGGTGGATCCGGCGGAACGAGCGGCGGGGACGACGCTACCGGATGCTCGGGCGCGAACTGCTCGGGCTGCTGCGACTCGACCAACACATGCCAGGGCGGGACCGCGGTCGGCGCGTGCGGCTCCGGCGGTGAAGCTTGCACCACCTGCGGTTCGGGCCAGGTCTGCAGCGGCGGCTCCTGTGGAGCGCCGATCAGCTCCAGCTCTTCGGGCGGCTCGTCGTCGTCGTCGGGGTCGGGGTCGGGCGGTGGATCGTGCAGCGGCAGCAGCGCGAGCTCCTGTCCAAAATGCGCGCTCTGCAGCGCGTGCTGCACGTCCGCGGGCGCCTGCGGATGCCTGACATTCTGCATCCCCGACACCTGCAATTGAATCGTGCGCCCGCGAGGGTGACCGAGAGTTCAGGTACTCTTTCTCGCGAGCATGCGCCAGGGACGACGGCCGCTCGCGACGTTCGCACTCGCCGTGTGGATGGCGGCTTCCAGCGCCGCCGCGCAAACGGCTCCCTCGATCGACGCGCGCACGTGGCGGCCGTCGACTGATCCCGAGGCCACCCTCGCGCTCGAGCCCGTCGCCACCCCCGGACCGTGGCAATGGAACGTGGGCGTCTGGACGTACTACGCGCAGGACTCGGTATTCCTGCGTGACCCCGCGACCGGTGACGTCACGAGCCGTCCGGTCGAGCATCTCGTCGGCGCGGACCTCGTGGCGGGCGTCGGCATCGGTTCACGCGTCGCGTTCGGCGTCGACGTGCCCGCGTTCCTCTGGCAAAACGGGACGGCGTCGGTCCCGACGAGCGGCCTCGGAGACGTGGCTCTCTCGGGCAAGGCGACGATCGTGTCGAACGACCGCGAGGGTCTACGCGCTGGCTTTGGCCTCGCTGCCCTCGGTGACGTCTCGCTGCCGACGGGCGACCGGTCGAGCTTCCTTGGCGAAGGCCAGGTCACCGCGACGCTCCGGCTCCTCGCCGAGTACGGCCTCGGCGTCGCGGCTCTACGCGCGAGCCTCGGCTACGCCGTTCGGCCGGCATCGCGCCCATGGCCGCAAGCCGCTGCGGGAGGACCGACGTTGGGCGACGCGATCCCGTGGGCCGTCGGTATCTCGCTTCACCCGCGGGCCGTCGCCCGGAGCGTCGACGCCGACGACCGCCAAATCTGGGAGATCGCCGCCCACGGCGCCCTCCCGGGCGGCCCCGTCGCTCCATTCGGGCTGAGCGGTTCGGGATCCTCGCTACTCTCTCCCGTGATGCTCGCCATCGACGACCACGTCGCCCTCGGGCACTCCCGGGACACGTACGTCGTCCTCGGCGCCGACATCGGCCTGGACGACGCCTTCGGCGTTCCGCTCGTGTGCGCCGTGGCATCTTTTGGGTGGGCGCCGCGCCCGCACGACAGCGACAGCGACGGCGTGCCGGACGACGTCGACGAGTGCCCTGACCTGCCGGAGGACAGAGACGGCATCCAGGACCAGGACGGCTGCCCGGAGGACGACGCGGACGGCGACGGCGTCCTCGACGCGGCCGACCGATGCCCCCTCGTCAAGGGAGTGCCGAGCGCGGACCCGAAGACGAACGGCTGCCCGGCCGGAGACGGCAAGTGAAGGGGCGATCCCTCGCCACGGCCGCCGCGGTTGCACTCACGCTCGTAGCGCCCGCGCCCGGGCATGGTGCCCCGGGTCCTACTGTCGAATCGGCTCCGACCCTGCGCTCGCGCTTCGGACTCGACGTCGCTGTCCGCCTCATGCGATCGCCCGACGCCGAGGAGAGGCTGCGCGGGATCGAACGCACCACGGCCATCCACACACCCGACGCTTTGGCGCTCCTCGTCCGCGCCGCCCTGCCCAGCCCTCCCGGGGGACTCGACGCGCACCCCCCGGTCGAAGGCATCTCGCGGCTGGATCCGCGCGCGCTGCTCTCGGTTGTGCGGGGCCTAGCGACGTGGGTCAACATCGGGTCGGCCCGCGACGCGCTCGCGTCGATCCTCTCGGCGCCCACGCAGACGCTGGACACGCGGGTGTCGTCAGTCCCGCCCCGCGATGTCCTTCGCGACCCCGGCGAGCCGGGGGCGCTCGTGACCTTGGCGCTGGAGGAGGCGGCCATCGCCCTCGATCGATCGGGAAACACCGTCGCGCTGGAGGCTCTCGTCACGGTCGCGCGTTCGGCCGGGGCCGCCCAGGAGGCAGCGCTCGAGGCGCTCGCGGTCGATCCACCTGCCAGTCCCGTGGCCCTCGGCGGGGTCGCGCTCACGACGAAGTCGACCATCGCACTCGCCGCACGCCTCGGCGATCTCCGCACGCTCGACGCGATCCTGGGCATCCTCCAGGCGAGCGACGCCGCGCTTCGTGCCGCGGCGATCGAGGCGCTCGGCATCGCAGGCGACACGCGCGTCGGCGATGTCGCGCGCTCGTCCATTCACGACGTCGACGCCCGGGTGCGCCTGGCGGCGGCGGGCGCGCTCGTCCGGCTGCGAACCCCCGACGCGGGCGCCGCGGTCGAGGCGGCTGTGGCAGACAAGGAAACGGCTCCCGAAGCGCTTGCCCTCGCCCGGGAGGTAGACAGCGAAGGGGTGACCCGGGCGGTCGCGGCGCTCGCTGCGGCCTCGGGCGATCCGTCGTTGCGCGCCTCCGCGCTGAGCGCGCTGGGCAGGCAGACCGCGCCGCTTGCGGTGCGCGCCCTGCTTACGCTCGCCGAAGACCCGACGCTGGCGGGCGACGCGGCTTACGCGATCGCGCGATCGCCCAGCACGGCCGCGCTCGCAGCGCTCGAGGAAATGATGGCCACCGGCGCGCGAATGGCCGCCCGCGCGTACCTGGTGAGGAGGTACATCCGGGGCGAGAGAAGCGCGCGCCTCGACGCCCTTCTGCGACGACTCGCCGCCTCCGGCGATGCACGAGACCGCGCCGTCGGGGTGCAGGCACTCGTCGTGGTCGGCGAAGTATCTCTCGAGCGTGCTCTCGCTGACCGGGACCCTCGCGTGCGACGGGCGGCGGCGATGGCGGGTACGCCCCCCGGGAACCGACACGTCCTTCTCGCACGGATCCCCGTGGAACCGGACGAGACGACGCGGCGGGTGCTGGCGGCGGGGCTGGCGGAGGGTGATCCCGGGGGAGCGGTGTCCACTTCCGCGCTGATCGAGTGGGCGCAATCGGGGGCGCCCGACGCTCCGCTCGCAGCGCTGGCCGTGGCGCAACGGGCGGACAGCGCGACCGACGTGACGGTGGGCGCGCTGCTCGCGTCGAGGGACCCGGTGATGCGGGTCCATGTGGCGCGGGGACTGGGTCTGAGCTCGGCGCCCGACGCCGCGGGACGCCTCGCGCAGGCCTACGAGTTCGAGACGGTGGTCGGAGTGCGTCGATCGATCGTCGCCGCGCTCGCGCGCCGGAGCAAAGAGGCCGCTCATACCCTCGAGCTCGCGGCGCAGCTCGATCCCGACAGCGAGGTGCGTTCGCTCGCGAAGAGCGCCCTCGACGGCGCACGACCGGCGACCCGGCCGCTCATCCGCGAGGTCGCTTGGATGCGCGTGGTCGGAGCGGACGGCGCCTTCCCTCCCGTCGAGATGACAGGGATGCTCGTCCAGAGCGACGGGCTCGCCGTTCCGGTCGCGTTCGACGAGGACGGATATGCGCTGGTTCCGGGCGTGCCGCCGGGCGAGGCTCGGCTGCGCCTTGCGCCGGGCCTTCCGGCGTATTTAGCTCCATCCCCATGAACCCGCGCCCGCCCGCCCCGCCGCCCGAAACATCCGCCGCCGAGATGCCGTCGTTCGAGGCGTCCATCAAGCGGCTGACGGCGATCGTCGAGACTCTCGAGCGAGGAGACCTCCCGCTGGAAGAGTCCCTCAGGCTCTTCGAGGAGGGCGTGGCCCTCTCGCGGTCTTCCCAGAAGCGGCTCGACGCGGCGGAGAAGCGTGTCGAGCAGCTCCTCGCCGTCGACGAGCAAGGTCGAGCCCGCACGGCGCCCTTCGAGACGGACGCGACGGGAGACGATGAGGAGGGCGAACCGGGTTGAGAGCGATCGACACCGCTCTTCAGCGGCCGATGGCTGCGCGGTACACCCAGCCGTCGCTGGCGAAGCCTTCGCCGTATTTCACGGGATACCAACCATCCTTCGCCGCGCCGACCCGGAGAGCGGTGCCGCGCTGGAGGCGTGCGAGGACCTTGCCGGTCTTCGGTGCGTCGCGGATGATGGCGACCTCCCAGGCGACCTGAGCGGCGGCGTCCTCGGCCTCCTTCACTTCCGCCGCGGGCGGCGAATCGCCATGGCCGGCGCGGTGGCGACGGCTCGTGCTGCCGACGTCCGCGGCAGGGCCTGCCGGAGCCGCGGGCTGGGACGGCGCGGGGGCAGTCGCCACTGCGGGGGGGAGAACGGACGTGGCACCGACGGCCGACGCCCCGACGACAGCACCTGAAGCCGACGGTGCCGCGGCCGACGAGGGCGCTTCGGGCACGCTCGGCCCGAGGCGAACACCCGCCAGTCGAGGCCATGCGACACCAACGATGAAGCCGATCGCGGTGATGACGCCCACCCTCCCCCAGGACGGACGATCCCCGCCCGGACGGGGCACCTCGACCGCGAGCGGAGCATCCGCGTTGCGCCGCACCATGCGAGCGCACGAGTACCACACGGCCTCGCGCCGGGGCGAGAACCCTGCGCGCGGGGGGACTACCGGGGAGCGGGCGCTTGGTCCTGCAGCCGACCGAGGGTCACCTTGAGCTCGAAGCGCTTGCCCATGCGCTGGACGCGCAGCGTCACGGCCCGACCCACGCCGGCCGTGCTCGCGAGCCACGGGAGCTGCCCGAATCGCTCGATGGGTTGGCCCTCGAAGGCGACGATGATGTCTCCTCGCTGGAGCCCCGCCTGGTCCGCCGGCCCCCCCGGGTTCACGTCGCCGATGACCGCACCCGAGAGGCGCTCGCCGTCGGCCACCCCCAGCACCTGCCGGTCCTCCTTCGAAAGGAGCCGCGAATCGAGGATGCGCACGCCGAGGGCACTGCGCGTGACGTGGCCGTCCCTGAGGAGCATCGGGAGCAGCTGCTTGACCATGTTGATGGGGATCGCGAAGCCAATCCCTTGCGCGCCGCCGCCCCGGATGGCCGAGTTGATGCCAACCACCTCGCCCTTCAGGTCGAGGAGCGGGCCGCCCGAGTTGCCCGGGTTGATGGACGCGTCCGTTTGCAAGAAGTCGTAATAGCCCGCTGGATCGAGCTGCACGTCCTCCCTCGTGCGCCCCTTGGCACTCACGATGCCTGCACTGACGGTATGCGACAGCCCGAACGGGTTGCCGATGGCCACCACCCAGTCCCCCACGTCCAGGGCGTCCGAATCGCCGAGCGGCAGCGGACGCACGTCCTTCGCGTCGATGCGCACCACGGCCACGTCGGTCGGGGGATCGGTGCCGACGACCTTCCCCGGGAACTCGCGCTCGTCGGAGAGCTTCACCACGATGGCGTCGGCCTCCCCTACGACATGATTATTCGTGAGGATCGTTCCGTTCCTGTCGATGACGAACCCGGTGCCGAGCCCGCGCGTCTCCCTTGGCCTGACCCGGTGGGTGAACGGCGAGATCTCTGCCTCCTCACCGACCGTGGTGATCGTGACGACGCTCGGGTCGGCCATGCGCGCGATCGGCGCGAAGCTCACCGGCCCGGCATGCACGATGACGGACGCATCCGGCGATGCCGCGCTCACCTTGGGCGGCGGCGCGTCGTTCGGTACGAGCGTCGCGGCCGGCGGAAGGGCCGCCCCTTGCGGGTTCTCGTAGGGCGCTGGCGCTGCCTTCCCGCACGCGACGACGGCGACGACAGCAGCCAGACTGGCCCGCGAGCGCCGCATCACTTCGGCTTCGACTGCTCCACGTACCGCATTCTGAGGTCGAACAGGATCTGTCCGATGAGGCGCTCTTCGTCCCCGGTAAGGTTGCCGCGCGTCTTCTCCTCGAGCATGCCGAGCAGATCGATCGTCTGACGTGCGAGCGAGAGGTTCTTCTCGAGGGTGCCCGTGTCGGGGTGCTCCGCCTCGCCGAGGTGCAGTAGGGCCGAGTGGCTCAGCGAGAGGACGAACGTCGCAAAGTCGACGCGAGGCAGCAGGTCATCCGCCGCCTTCTGGCCTTTCTCGCTTGCATCACCCACGACGAGTCTCCTCCCGCCCGGCCAGCCCGATCAGCTCTCGCGCCCTCCGAGCGCGGGCGCCGCAAAGCCGATGGAGTCAGCTTGCTCGGACACGTCCGGGAGCTGAGCAATGTGTTTCTCGACGTCCTTGTCGTCGATGATCCCCTTCCGGATGTTGCGCTCGCGCACGCGGATGTCCCAGTCCCAGGCATTGATCGTCTTGGCGGTATTCGACATTGGCTTTCCTTCTAGGCTCCTGCAGCGAGGGCGAGTTAGGGCTTGCTAGTTGACGGCGCGCTTGCCGGGATGGGCAAGTTGCCCGAGCTCTATCGGTTCGTGGGTGTGGTCGCAGTCGGGGCCGTGCACGTGCTCGTGGGCCTCGTCGAGGTCTGCCGCGGCGCGCTCGATCTCCGCCTCCGTCGCGAGGCGGACCGACCGGACCGCGACGTTGTAGCGAAGGGTCATCCCGGCCAGCGGATGGTTGGCGTCCACCACGACGACGTCGTCCTGCACCTCGACGACTCTCATCGCGACCTCTTCTCCGTCGGGCGACTCCGCGACGAACTCGTCGTCGACGGCCACCGCCTTGGGGTTGGGGAATTCGGCGCGGTCGACCTCGACGAGGAGACTCTCGTCGTACTCGCCGTAGCCGGAATCCGCGGGCACGACGATCTCGCGCTCGTCGCCGACCTTCAAGCCCACGAGGGCGGCCTCGAGGCCAGGTACCAGCATCCCGTAGCCGTGGACGTAGCGGATCGGCTCTCCGCCTTCGATCTCGCTCGCGTCGAGCAGATCGCCGTCCTCGTCGCGAAGCTCGTAGTCCAGCGTGACATGGCGGTTCGGCTGGATGTCGAAATCGGTGATCACGGTGGGGCCAAGGACTAGCGCGGGACAGGCTGCGCGTCGAGCATTGCCGGGGAGGGGACCATCGTGCCGCCTCGAAGATGCCATTGGCTACAGCTCTTCGGGCGAACCGATGCGCCCGAGAATGGCGCTCGCGGCGACGACGAGCGGGCTCGCCAGGTAAACCTTGCCCGGGCCGCTTCGGCCGGGAAAGTTCCGGTTCTGCGCGCTCACCGTCACCTGGTCCGGCGAGTCGCTCGCACCGGGGCCCGCCTTGATGCACGCTCCGCACGACGGATCGACGAGCTCGGCCCCCGCTCGCTCGAACAGCCGCGTATATCCCTTCTCCTCGGCGTAGCGGCGAATGTCCTGCGAGCCGAACTGCAGATAGAGGCGCACGCCCGGCGCCACTCTCCTCCCCCTGGCGACCGCCACGCCGAGGACGCGGGCGTACATGTCCATGTCGCCCTTCTTGCCCCCCGTGCACGATCCTCCGTACGCGATGTCGATCTTCACGCTGGCCGCTAGCTCGGCGAGCGGCAAGCCGTTGCGAGGATCCCCCGGCGTGGCCACCATCGGGCGTATGGCCGCGAGGTCGACCGCGAAGGTCGCCGAGTACGTTGCTCCTGGATCCGCACGGACGATACGCCGGCGAACGTCGTCTGCGCGGAGGCCGCGCTGCTCGACCAGGTAAGTCACGACGGCCTCGTCTGCCTCGATGATACCGGTGAAGCCACCGGCCTCGACGGCCATGTTCGTCAACGTCGCGCGCTCGTCGAGCGGCAGCCGTGACACTCCCTGGCCGGAGAACTCGAGCACCTTGCCGATCCCGTCTCCCGATCGGAAGAACGGCTGCGCGAGCAGATGCAGCATCACGTCCTTGGCGCAGACGCCCGGCCCGAGCGCGCCCTCGAGAACGAAGCGGGCCGTCTCGGGCACGGTGACGCGCACGTCGCGCGTCATCCAGGCATTGGCCATGTCGGTCGACCCGACGCCGAACGCGAAGCAGCCGAGCGCCCCCGCCATGCACGTGTGGCTGTCGGTCCCGGCGACGAGCTGCCCGGGCAAGGCAATCTCCTCGATGACCTTGTTGTGGCAGATGGCCTCGGAGCCGACCAGATGCCCGTCCCGATGGACCTCGCCGTAGAGGCGTATGCCCATGCGCCGGGCGAACGACTCCTGCGCTGTCGCGAGGCTCCGGGCCTGCACGTCGAGTCCCATGTCCCTGTGGGCCCTCGGCATGATCGTGTCGAGGAACGTGAGGTGATCGCGGAAGGCGAAGACGCTGTCCGGTTCGACCACCTTCGCCTCCGGCCCGAAGCCGTGGCGGAAGAGCGCCTCGGCCATCGGCGTCACGTACTCGTGCGAGAAGCGCACGTCGGCGCGAGCGAAGAAGGCGTCACCCGGCTTCACGGCCGCCACCCCGACCGCATCCGACCGCAAGTCGACGACGGCGTGGGCGGCGAGGATCTTCTCGCAGAGCGTCATCGCCCGCGGCGGCGTGACGACGGGCGGCGGCGACGCCTTCCCCTCGAGGCGCGCGGCGTTGTACGCGAAGAGGCCCCCCTGCTCGACGATGGCCGCGCTGATGGGGTCGAGCCCGCGCGTGAACTCGTCGATGGGGATGGCCTCGCCGCGCGCGATGCGGGACAGCAGGCCGAAGTCCGTGCTGGTGAGGAGGCCGATGTTCTGCGCGTTCTGGCGGTAAATCTTCTCGATGCTGCCGGCGATGACGAGGCGGATCCCGGCGGCGAGCTCGCTGTAGGGAGCGGTCTCGCGCGACGACCCGCAGCCTTTCGATCGCCCGCTGACGACGACCGAGAAGCCGCCGCGCTGGATCGCGTCCGCCGCGACCCGCCCGCCTCGCAGGCCGACCAGGCAATAGCGGGCGAGGGTCTCGTCGTAGTAGTAGCAAACCCAGCCGGGGGTGAGCTCGTCGGTCGAGATGCGCTCGAGTAGCGGCAGCGCGGGATCGAACGGAAGGTCCATGCCGGCGAGCTGCGCGTCGATGCGGTCGAGGTCCTCGGTGAGAAGGAGGACGCGGCCGGGGAAGGTGACGGTTCGGCGGGAGCTCACAATCCTCCCTTTTCCATTACCATCCAGGGCGCAATGCGCATTGCGATCGTCACGACGAGCTGGCCTTCGTCCGAAGGGGATCCGAGCGGGCACTTCGTCCGAGCTGAGGCGCGAGAGCTCGAGCGGCAGGGAAACGACGTCGTGGTCATCGCCCCACCTACCGGGGGCGCGTTCGGCTGGCCCGGGACGGCGGCGCGCTTGCGCGAGCGGCCTGCGAGGGTCGCCGAGGTGCTGAGCTGGACGGCGGAGGCGCGCCGGCAGGTGCGAGGAATGCGCGTCGATCGCGTGGTCGCACACTGGGCGCTCCCGTGCGCGTGGCCGGTCGGCGCGAGCGCCACGGAGGCGCGGCTGGACGTGGTCTCCCACGGCGGGGACGTGCGGCTCGTCGTCGCGCTGCCGGGGCCGGTGAGAAGGAGGATCGCACGGAAGATCGCGGAGCGAGCCGCGTGCTGGCGCTTCGTGTCCGAGACGCTGCTCGAGACGCTGCTCGGAGCGCTCGACGGGGACACGCGCGCGCGGGTCGAGCGGATCGCGTTCGTGGAGGCGCCGCGGATCGAGATGCCCGACGTCACCGAGGCGGTGGCGCACAAGCGAAGCGAGCTCGCGGGCGCGCGAATCGCGGTGAGTGTGGGGCGGCTCGTTCCGAGCAAGAAGGTCGAACGGGCGATCGAACGCGTGGCTCGATCGCGCGACGTGGACGCGCTGGTCGTCGTGGGCGACGGGCCGGAACGGGAGCGCCTCGAGCGGCTGGCACGCACGCTGGGCGTCGACGCCCGGTTCGTGGGGACGGTGGCGCGAGACGAGGCGCTCGCGTGGATCGGCGCGGCGGACCAGGTGATCCACGCGTCGGTCGCGGAGGGGATGAGCACCGTCGTCCGCGAGGCGGAGGCGCTCGGGATTCGCGTCGTGAGGGGATAGGCCCGGGTCTCAGGGCATGGCGCGCGACGTTCCCGCGTCGGCAAGCCACTGGCTCACTACTGCGGAAGATATCGTGGCGCCGAAATCGAAATCCGTGGCATCGAGCCGTCGGAGGGCGATGGAACTAGTGGGAGCATCGAAGATGACGATGAAGGTCGCCGTCTCTTCCACCGGTCGCTGGAAGTAGGAGTCGCCGCCGTTCGTGACGCCCTGGAACGAATAGATGGTCGTGGTCGCCTGCATGGGGTGTGCGGGCGTGGCCGTGTTCCCGCCGAGCACCTCGGCGACGTCGAGCTCGCCGCACCCCCCCTGGCCTCCTTCTCCACGGCAGTTGCATCCGTACTGGGCAGTCCGGACGACCTGCGCGGGCAGGATCCAGTAGGCAGGTGTTACGTCGCCGATCGGCATACGGAACTTCGTCGCGAAGATCTTGCTCCCGACCGCGTCGCCTTTGAACCCGTGAAGGGCAAGACCGAGGCTGAATCCACAGTCGGACCCGGCGGTCGTCCCCGTGCAAAGCGTCGAGCTCATGACGTTGACCCCGACGCCCGCATCGAGATGGCCGGCGAACTGGACGGGGGTGGTGCTGCTCGCGCTGCCGTCGTCGGTCACGTAGCTCTGGACGTAGCCGCCGCACTGGTACCAGGCCTTGTTGCCCACGAACGCGAGGCCCGCTGTCGTGCAGCGGTCCCAGTAGGCGACGCGCTGGTACCCGCCGCTCCCGGGGTCGTACGCGGCGACCTGGTAGAGATCCATCGGGCCGCTGAAGACCATCGTCATCTCTTCATCGAAGGGGACGAGCGGCCCGCTGACGTCGAAGGGGGTCTTATTGCAAACGTTGGCGACACACGACGGCGCCATCGTCGATGAGACGACCTGATCGTAGCTCCCGGTGGCGCCGACGTTCGTGTAGGTGATGGCGTCGACTGCCGTTCCCGTCGGGTCGGGGGTGTCGGTTCCCAGAGGCGTGTTGCCGACGTCGCTTGCGGGGCAATCGGCTGGAGTCCCCGGCGCTCCGTCGACGCCGGGGCTTGCGTCGTCGTTCGCGCTGATCGCGCTTCCGTCGGTGCCCGCGGCGCCTTCCGCCGCGCCTCCCCCTGAGTCGGCGACTCCGGTGCCTACGGTCCCGCCGTCGCCTCCGGCGTGCGATGCGCCCGCGTCGCCGTTGTTCGCAGGCGAGCCCGAGCACATGACGAGCACGAGCGGGGCGGCGAGGGAGAGAGCGCGCGAGCGGGGGCGGGGCGCCATGCGACGGAGTCTAACATTGAGGGGGTTGGGGGTCGGGGATCGGGG
>Ga0182018_10000486_pt1 | contig 52222 bp, 43 predicted proteins | sample 812P2MmetaG_FD_120490 | JGI IMG/M metagenome (GOLD analysis project Ga0182018, IMG submission 120490) | Permafrost microbial communities from Stordalen Mire, Sweden - 812P2M metaG | ecosystem: Environmental > Terrestrial > Soil > Wetlands > Permafrost | place: Sweden: Stordalen | collected... | reverse complement strand
GCGCACATCCACAGTCCCGTGGGTGGACAAGGCATGAACACTGGCATCGGCGACGCCGTGAACCTCGCCTGGAAATTCGCCGCCGTGCTGCACGGGCGCGCGAACGCGTCGCTGCTCGATAGCTACGAGCCGGAACGGATCGCCTTTGCGCGGCGCCTGGTCGCGACGACCGATCGCGCGTTCACGGGCGTCACGAGCCCCGGAGCGATCGCGAGGCTAGTGCGGCTGCACATCGTGCCGCTCTTGATTCCGCGTTTGTTCGCGCTCAAGAGGATGCGGCGATTGATGTTTCGCACCGTTTCACAGACCGGGGTGAATTATCGCGGAAGCAGCTTGAGCGAGGGGCGCGCGGGAACGATTCACGGCGGCCACCGTTTGCCATGGGTGACGGCGGATTCGAACGGTGTCGCCGGCGACAATTTTGCGCCGCTCACTTCGCTGGACTGGCAAGTCCACGTGTACGGAGATGCCGCACCAGAAATGAAGCCGGCGTGTGACGCGCGCAACTTACCGCTGCACGTTTTTCCGTGGCGCCCGGAGATGAATCGAGCGGGGCTGAAGCGCAATGCTGCGTATCTCGTGCGGCCCGACGGCTACGTGGCGCTAGCGGATCCTGCCGGAAGCGCCACGGCGGTCGCGTCCTACCTCGACGCGCGCAACCTCACTGCGAGGAAATAGAAGGTTGGAGACGGCCGCTGATGCGGAGGAGACGTCAGCGATCGCGCCCACGGCTGAGTCCGGCCCAATTGACTATCACCGTTATCGGCGGTGTAGCTTTGTCATCGAGCGCCACGACGCTCAGGAAGCGCTGCCCGTCGCTCGGCCCACGCAGGACTTCCCCTGCCCCTTCGGTGAATAGCGACGTCGGCGTCCCGGCATCGATTGTGCCGTCGCTTCTGAGCCTTACGGTCACCGCCATCAGGCTACCCGCCGTAACGTAGAAAATCTCCTTGCCATCGCGTCGCCAAAACGGCCTTTGGCCGCCATTCGTCGAAATCGGCCACGCGCGCCCGGGTCCGGGAAAGGGTCGTACGTAGATCTCATTCCGTCCCGATTCATCCGAGGTGTAGGCGATCCATTTGCTGTCTGGCGAGAAAATTCCGGCCGTCTCCTCCGCAGGACCCTGAACGACGGCGAAAGGCTTGTGCTCGGGACCTTGAACCGGGAGGGCCCACAGGTCGCGCGCAGTCACTGGGCTCTGAGTGGCGAAAAGAATGTACTTTCCATCCGGTGACCAGTCACTCACGTTCTTGGCCTCGGAGGATTCCAGCAGAAGCTCCGCGGGACTGGCACTGCCGACATCCCTCCAGTAAATATTGAGCACTCCCTTTGTGTCGGAGCAAAACGCGATCCGGCGACTGTCCGGGGACCAGGCAAAATTGCTGGCGCCGTCACTCGTAAACGGATCCAACGTTCCGCGCGCGGTGTCCATGAGCCAGATGTTCGGCTCGCCGCTTACGAAGCGGTCGATCGCCACGAATCGCCCGTCAGGAGACAATCTCGCGCTGTCGTAATCGACCAGCGGATCGCCGATCGTACCAACTTGGCGGCCCGAACGATCACGCCACACCAACTGTCGCCTGACGCGGGCAGCCGGGTAGTACGCGATTATCCCCGTCATCGAAGCCGAAGCTGGTTTGCGTCCGGTTGGCACAGCCGACAAGTCCGAGGCTATCGGCAAGGGATCGCCGGTTAGTGCAAACCGATTAAGGTCCACCCGCTGAGCGTAAAGCACGCCCTCGCGCACAAATAACACTTGGTCCGGTGGCGCCCAAGAGGCCGGTCCATCCGCGTCGAAGAGGCGATGAACGTCGGTTGCGTCGAGCGAACCGATGTACTCGCCTCGGACGCCGGGCGGCCCGAGCACCCAAAAGATAAAATGATGGCCGTCGGCCAGAAACTCCGGATCGCGGTGTCCCGCGTCCTGCGCGGCCAGTCGCGTCACCGGCTCCGGTGCGCCGCCCGACGACGCAACGCGATATAGCGGCCCGTTCCCGCCTGGAGCGAAGAGAATTGTGCCGTCGGCGTTCCACGTGCCGCCGCGCGGAGTCGGCGCATCAGCCAGCGTCCGCACCGTGCCACTTGCGACATCGATCCGTTTCAGCTTCTGACTTGCGAAGAATCCGATGGACTGGCTGTCGGGTGACCAGAACCATGCCCCTCCTGCCGTGTCGGCGAGCAGCTTCGCGACCTCCGAGTCGAGCGGGCGCAGCCACAGCCCTGGTCCGGAGGTCGAGCCGTATGCTATCTGACGGCCGTCAGGGGACAGCAGCACTTCGCCACCTGAGGACGTGGGTGTTACGATCTGCAGCCGCACCTCTGGTGAGGCTGGAGGGCGTGAAGTCGACCGCCAGACAAGAGCAACGATAGAGGCGGTCACGGCAAGGAGCGTCATGACGAGGGCCACCACCCAGGCTAGCCGTTCACGACGTGCAGCAACAGCGGAGAGACTAACGGGAGACGAGTCCAGCGGCGCGCCCGAGAGAACTCCGTCGAGCGAAATGCGCGCCTCGCCGATGGCTTGCAATCGCTGCTTGAGGTCTTTCTGCAAGCACCGCTGGAGCAGCACTCGAACTTGGATCGGTGTTGTCGCTGGAAGCTGAGACCAATCCGGTTCTTCCTTAATAACCGCCGCCAGCGTGTCCGTCACTGTCTCTCCGCGAAAAACCACCTTCCCCGTGAGCATTTCGTATAGCACGCACCCAAACGCCCAGATATCCGCGCGCCGATCAACTGCTTTTCCTTTCGCCTGCTCCGGCGACATGTACGCCGCAGTTCCCAGTAACACTCCTGCCTGCGTCGCCATCCGGCTGAGCGTCGGCGAATTCGCCATGTCGGTGGATGCGGCGTCGCCCTCGATAGCTTTTGCAAGTCCGAAGTCGAGAACCTTCACGGCGTCGTCGTTCGTCACTTTCACGTTCGCGGGTTTCAAATCTCGATGCACGATGCCGCGCTCGTGCGCGTATTCCATCGCGTCGCATATTTGCCTCGCGATCCGCAGCGCCTCATCAATCGGAATCGGGCCGGAGCGAATGCGGTCGGCGAGCGTCGGGCCTTCGACCAGTTCCATCACCAGCGCGTGCGTGCTGCCGGAATCTTCGAGTCCGTAGATCGAAGCAATGTAGGGATGATTGAGCGATGCGAGGACTTTCGCTTCGCGTTGGAATCGCGCCATGCGTTCGGCGTCGCGCGCGAATGCATCAGGCAGGACTTTCAGCGCCACATCGCGCCCGAGCTTGGAATCGCGCGCGCGGTAAACCTCGCCCATCCCGCCCGCACCAATCGCGGCAAGAATTTCGTATGGCCCGAGGCGATTGCCGGAGCTGAGCGCCATTTGGGGCTGAATTATACTCCCGGAAGTATTAGCGCATCGCGTTCAAATCCCGACATCGCTTGCCCCGACGCCACAAAAATGTTTTCATCTGACGTGATGCACTGGGACTTCGCGCTCATCCTGATTTTTCTTGCCACAGCTGTGCCGCTGCTCGGGCGGCGCCGCATCCGCCAGTTGATGCGCATGCCGGAGACAACCAAGCGCGATCGCCTCAGGCTCTACGCATCCACCGTTGCGTTTCAGTGGGTTGCTGCCGCCGTTGTGCTATGGCGCGCAAACGCTCATCAAATCGCGCTTGCCCGTCTCGGAGTCGCTATTCCCAAACCGGAACTCACCGCAATCGTCTCGGTTGTGCTGGCGGCGCTCGTCCTGGCAAACCAGCTCGTAAGCCTTCGACACTTGGCCACGCACCCCGCCGAGGCGCAAGGCGTGCTGCCGCAGCTCGCGCTAAAAATATTTCCTCAGGACACTGTCGAACGGGTCGCGTTTTCCGCCGTCGTCGTTACGGTTACTATCTGTGAGGAACTGATCTATCGCGGTTTCGTCCAGCGCGTATTTGAGGACTGGTCGGGCGGCCTCATTCTGGCCGGCATTTTTGGTTCTGCGGCGATGTTTGCGGTCGCGCACCTGTATCAGGGTAAGCGCGGCCTGTTAACTACTTGCGTAGTTGGTATTCTCTTCGCAGCCATCCGTACCTGGACCGGGAGCTTGCTGGCGCCGCTCATTGCGCACTTCATTGCCGACATAACTGCAGGTCTACTAGCGCCGTCCCGCCTTCGATCGGCATTATCTAGCGTTGTGACTGCGGCGGCCACAACTAACTTAATATCAATGCGATAGGGTAGTATCAGTATTTGTCTAGCTGTATAATGAAGATGATTTCAAATTCGCTGATCGAAGATACGCTCCATGACTATGGCGTAGCCCTCGTGCCGGGCATGACCGACAAGATCAGCTCCTATATCTCCCTGCTTTTGAAGTGGAATGAGAAGATTTCCCTGACAACGGTTACAACTCCAGCCGAGATACTCAAATTTCACTTCGGTGAAAGCATTTTTGCAGCTTCCGTCTTAGATTTCGAGAAAAGTCGGCTCGCCGACGTTGGCACCGGAGCAGGTTTTCCGGGGCTGCCGCTCGCGATCGCTGTTCCAAGTCTTGTTGTCGTGTTGATCGAGTCAATCGGAAAGAAATGCTCGTTCCTATCGGAAGTCGTAAGGACCTTGCAGCTCGAAAATGTCATAATCTTCCGCGGGCGGATGGAAGATTTTCCCGCTGACTCCGAACCACATAATTTCGTCGCGGCCCGAGCCTTGGGCCGCCTCGCCAAGCTTCTCGCTTGGACGAAAGGACAAGTCGCCGCCGACGGCAAGGTAGTTCTCTGGCTCGGCGAAGCGGACTCTCGCGAGATCTCCATGAACCGGGGTTGGCGCTGGGAAGCTCCTAGTCCGATCACTGGCTCCGAGAGGCGATACCTATTGGTTGGCTCTCCAAACAGATGAATTTCGCCGAGAGCTAATCGGAATGTTCCACGTGGAACATTCCTCGCGGGTGATTCATAATTGTTCCACGTGAAACATCTTGCGCCTCATGAAAACTCTCTGATACATTCGCGCTGCAATCTGGGGGATTCGCTTGGCGCGAGTTATTGCCATCGCCAACCAAAAGGGCGGCGTTGGAAAGACAACCACGGCTGTAAACCTCGGTGCCTCGCTCGCCGCCTCCGAGCAGCACACCCTAATCATTGACTCCGATCCGCAGGGAAACGCCACCAGCGCGCTTGGTTTCGCCAAGGATCCTGCCCGCCGCACACTCTATCAGGCGCTGATTCTCGGCGAGCCCATCGAACGCGTCACAATAGACGCACAAATCGATCGCCTCGATCTGATTCCGTCAGACAAGAACCTAGTCGGCGCGGCTGTCGAGCTGATTTCCATGGAAAACCGGGAATATCGCCTTAGAGAGGCAATTCAGCCGCTCCGCGATAAGTACGAGTATATTTTGATCGATTGCCCCCCATCTCTCGACATTCTCACGGTCAACGCGCTGGCCGCGAGCGATTCGATTATGGTCCCCGTTCAGTGCGAATTCCTGGCCCTCGAGGGAGTATCGGAGCTTCTTGATACTCTTGCCCGACTTCGCCGCGCCATTAATCCGTCGCTCGCGATCGAGGGAATCCTACTGACGATGTACGATGACCGCACCACCCTATCCAAGCAGGTGGCGGCCGACCTCCGGAGCTTCTTCGGAGCGCAAGTGTTCGAGAGCGTAATTCCTAGGAACGTCCGTCTGGCCGAGGCGCCGAGCCACGGAATGCCGGTGATGTTCTACGACATACATAGTAAAGGCGCCGAAAGCTATATACAACTAGCCAAGGAGGTTATCGTCAATGCCCAGAAACGCGTTGGGCCGGGGACTGAGCGCACTGATCAGGGATCCGGAACCACAGGAACCTCAGCCGCCGCAGCAGCAGCCGGCAGCAGCGGCGCGGGGAGCAGCAGCGACGGCGGTAGCGCCGGCCCTGGCACCGAATGAAGCCTTTCTGCAGGTTGATACTGACCTGATCGATCCCAGCCCTTTTCAGCCGCGCTCTCGATTTCGCGAAGAGGCGTTGGAGGAATTGGCGCGATCCATCCGCGCCACCGGCATCGTGCAGCCGCTCGTGGTTCGCCGGATGGGCACGCGCTTTCAATTGATCGCCGGGGAGCGCCGCTGGCGCGCCGCGCAGCGATCAGCCCTCGGCCGCGTGCCCGCCGTTGTTCGCGAGGTGCGCGACGAAATGGCGCTTGAGATGACGCTGGTAGAAAACCTCCAGCGCGAAGATCTCAATCCCGTCGAGCAGGCGCGCGCCTTTCAGCGACTCACCGATGAATTTCACCTCACCCAGGAGCAAGTCGCGGAACGCACCGGCAAAGACCGCGCGACAATCGCCAATTCCGTTCGTCTTCTCAGGCTTGAGGAGCCGATCCTGGACCTGCTTGAGGAAGGGCGCCTTTCGGCCGGGCACGGCCGCGCACTGCTTGCGATCGCCGAGCCCAAGGACCGCCTCGACCTCGCGCGCAAAATCGCCCGCGGCGGAATGACGGTCCGCCAGGTCGAGCGCCTCGCCACGCGCAGCTCGAAGGTGAAGGCTGACTCGCCTGCCTCCGCGGTAGATGCGAACACAAAGTGGGCGATCGATGAGCTACAACGGAAATTCGGCACGAAAATTGTCCTACGTCCGCTTCGGCCCGGCAGGCCCGGCCAGTTGGCATTTGAGTACTACGACGCGAGCGATTTGACGCGCCTCTACGATCATCTGATGAGAGAATGAAACTACGTACCTAGGAGAATCAGATAGTGTGGTTTGACCGCAAGAAACACGATCCAGCCGAGTGGACCGGCTTCCTCGAACAGGGAGTCAAAGTCGAGGGGAAGCTCGAAGCCTCTGGCACGTTCCGGATCGATTCCGCCCTGAAGGGAACGATCACTTCCGACGACACGTTGGTACTTGGGGAGCACGCCTCGGTTGAAGGAAACATCCACGGCAACTACGTCATTATCGCTGGCCGCTTCGACGGCGTGATTCACGCCCGCGGCCGCGTCGAGATCCAGCCGAACGCCATTGTGACCGGCGAGATTCACAGCCCCTGCTTGGTGATCGAGCCGGGCGCCGTCTTCGACGGGAAGTGCCACATGCTCGCTCCCACCGAAGCTTCCAAGACCGTTACGATTCCGATTCGCTCCGCCGCCGGCCAGAATTCCCGCTAGAATTTCGCCACTCGGCCCCCGATTTGTGTGTCACTTTGTGGTGGCACCCATCCTTTGTTTTCAAAGACTTGGGCTCGGAATTACTTTGCATGGTGTGTCACTTAATTGGCCCGTGTGATTGCGAAAAACGGCCGGCAAGACGTCCGAGCGCGCAGAGGGTCGTTGCGACGCGACGATCGTAAGAGCACAGACAAGAGTGTCTGTGCCACTCAAACCGAAACTCCGATTCAGTTGTCAGAGAGCAATTACGCCCTCGCCGGGAGAACGTCCTGCAAATGGGCACGGCTGCGGGGCAAAAGATGGCCCCAAGCTACGCTAATGCAGTTCGGCTCGGCTGTCTATTGTGGGAACTACGTACAAGGCCCGTCTCCTCAAGGAGTCGAAAGGCCTCAGAGCCTCGCGACAGACGGCGTCGCGAACCCTTGAGCTACATAGGACTGAAGATTACTCCACGACGATACGGAGGAATTTTTTCTTCCCGGCGCGAAGCAGAAATTCGGCCGGCTTCGAAAGTTCTATGTCCCGTTTCACATCCTCGACGCGTTGACCATCGAGTTCCACGCCACCCTGTTTGATCAATCGCTCGGCCTCACTGCGCGAAGTCGCAAGCTTCAATTCCACGAGGAGCACCGAAAGGCGTTTCGGTTCGCCGCGTCGCAGATTGTGTCGCGGAGCTTCTTCCGGCGCCTGCCGGTCGCGAAACACGCGCTGAAATTCTTCGGTGGCTTTCTTCGCGGCATCTTCGCCGTGAAAACCAGCAATGACCGCGTGCGCGAGCTGCATCTTCGCATCCATAGGATGCAGCGTGCCGGCGCGGACTTCCTCGCGCAGCCGCAAAATCACGGGCGGCCCGAAATCCGTCAGCAGATCGTAGTAGGACCACATCAGCTCGTCGGAGATGGACATTAGCTTCCCGAACATCTGGCCGGGAGCTTCCGTGATGCCCACGTAGTTGCCCAGGCTCTTCGACATCTTGCGTTCGCCATCGAGCCCTACGAGTATCGGCATGGTCAGCACGACTTCAGGAACCTGCCCATACTCGCGCTGGATTTCGCGATGCACCAGCATGTTGAATTTCTGCTCCGTCGCTCCCAGCTCGACATCGGAGTGGAGCTCCACGGCGTCGTACGCCGTCAGCAGCGGATAGAGCAGCTCGTGCACGGAAATCGGCAAATTCTTATCGAGGCGCGAACGAAAATCCTCGCGCTCGAGCATCCGCGCCAGCCTATAGTGGCCGCAGAGCCGCACCACATCGTAGCTCGACATCTTCCCGAGCCATTCGCTGTTGTAGCGAACTTCCGTTTTTTCGCGGTCGAGAATTTTGTACACCTGCGCCAGATACGTCTGCGCGTTCGCGTCCACCTGTTCGCGCGTCAGCGGCGGCCGCGTTTCGGATTGTCCCGTGGGATCGCCAATCATCGCGGAAAAGTCACCGATCAGGAAAATGGCCGTGTGGCCCATATCCTGAAAATGTTTCAGCTTGCGCAGCACGACGGTGTGTCCCAGATGAATATCCGGCGCGGTCGGATCCACGCCGAGATACGCCCGCAGCGGTTTCCCCGTCTTCGCCGATTGCTCGAGCTTCGCGCGCATCTCGCTTTCAGGAATGATTTCCGCCGCGCCCTTTTTCAGGTGCGCCAGCTGCTCGTCAACGGGTTTGAATTTCGCGGATGGCACTTAATTTTCTCGGGCCTGTTTTGTGACTAGTACGCGGCGTCCTTCCAAGCGATAGCGCCCTTCGAGCACAATCCGCACCGCCTCCGTGTAAATGCGGTGTTCTTCGCGCAGGATGCGTTCGGCGAGCGTGTCCGGCGTGTCGCTATCCTCGATTGGCACCACGGCTTGCATCATAATCGGCCCCGCGTCCAGATTCTCGTCCACGAAATGCACGGTGCAGCCCGAAAATTTCGCGCCGTGCTCCAGCGCCTGGCGCTGCGGTTCAAGTCCCGGAAACGCGGGCAGGAGCGACGGGTGAATATTCAGAATGCGCTGCGGAAACGCGGCCACAAAATACGGCGAAAGCAGCCGCATGTAGCCAGCGAGGCAAACGAGGTCCACGTTTTTCTCTTGCAGCGCCGCAACCACAAGCTTGTCGTACGCTTCGCGCTCCAGGCCCTTCGAGGGAATTGCGCGCGCCTCGATTCCGCGGGCGCGCGCCTTCTCGATTCCCTGCGCGGTTTCCCGGTTGCTCACCACAATCGAGATTTCGGCGTTGGGAATGCGCCCCGCGGCCACACTGGCCGCCAGCGCGTCAGAATTCGAGCCGCGCCCCGAAAGCAGCACGCCGATGTGCTTTTTCATGAGTAAGCGAAATTAGCATAGTTCACCCAATCGGCGAAACGGCACGGCAATGCGCATTGGTGGATTAGTTTGAAGAACGCAATCGTGGTTAGGTGGTACTTGTGGGGCAGCGCGTTTAGCCGTCGTAGCGGCGTACATTTAGTGGGCCGCGCGCTGGCTGGACAAACCGTATGATGTTTGTCAGGGGAGGGTGATATCGATCGCACAAACAATTCAAGGCCACGCAACCGCGCTCGTCATGCATTCCGTTTGTGTGTCCGCACTTACGGCAGATCATCGTGGTGTTCCTCCGTGAACTACTCGCCGGTGAGGCGTCTCCTTGCAGTCTGAATTCCTCAGCCAACTAAGGATAAAAAAAGGCCTCGGAGGGTGTCTGTCCCATATTGGACACTCTGAATAGATCACCTTAGGAACCCGGTACGTGGCAATCTAGGGAAAAGGAAAGCTGAGGGCGCGCCGAATGGAACACCAATTTAGCTGCCCCTATTGTGGCGAAGAGATTTCGATGGTGCTGGACTTGTCCGTCGGCCGTCAAACCTACGTCGAAGACTGCGAGGTATGCTGCAAACCAATCGAGATCAGCTTTACTGTAGAAGATGATGAAGTCGCTACCTTCTACGCGAAAACACTTGGTTAGAGATCTCCCCGCTGGACGATGAATCTCTGTCCGGCTCTCCATCACCGGCAACTCCCGGCGCTAAACTTCCGCCTCTTGACACGGTCCCGCCTCCGAGTCATCTTCCTTTCGCACGAACGCGACTCACTGGAGGTTTTTCCATGTCACGAAACCGCTCGTTGATCTTCGCCGCCGCTTTCATCGCATGTTTTGCCGCCGGTTGCGGCCAACAACAGCCCGCTGCGCCACCGGACACTCGTGCCGCGGACGAAGCCACCATTCGCGCGGCGGACGCCGACTTTGTCAAGAACGCAGCGGCGAAAGACCTGGAGAAGTGCATGTCGTATTACGCGGACGACGCGGTTTTCTTTACCTCCGGTGTTCCCGCCGCAGTCGGAAAGGACAACATCCGCAAAGACATCCAAGGATTGCTAGCCGCGCCGGTGCAAATAAACATTACGGTTGCGAGCGTGTATGTGGCGCGCTCCGGCGACCTCGCCATGGATAGCGGCACGGTGCAAGAAACCGTGACCGACAAAAAGGGGAACATTTCGACAAGCAACAGCGATTATGTTCTCGTATGGAAGAAAATGGCGGACGGCTCATGGAAGATCGAGGCGGACACCAGCGCCGACGAGGTGTTGCCGCAACGGCCAGCCGCCAAGAAGTCGAAGCGCGCGAGGCGGAGGAAGCGTTAAAGCGGAAGTTTTCCCGAACAAACCACGCGCGCTTTTCCGCGCGCAGCTCGCTCGCTGCGGTAATATTGAGATGACGCGCGCGAAGAAAAACCCATGATTGACACAGTCGAAGCCCTGATTCTCGATCTCCTCGAGTGGCTAGCAAGCGGAGAGAAAAGCTACGAAGGAGTGATGGATGCGTGGCGCACGTCATGCCCCAGACTCCCGGTCTGGGAGGATGCCAACGATCGCGGACTTATTATGACGGAGCGTGTGAACGGGCGCTCGGTTGTCAGGATTACACCGGCAGGCCTCGCGTTTCTTCAGCGGCGAGAGCGTTTCGAAAGATAGAGCATCGCGAACGGTCTGGTTAAAGCGAAAGCTTTCCCGAATAGACGACCCGCGTTTTTCCGCGCGCCGCGCGCTCGACGCGCCCGATCAAAAAGAATTTCTCGCGCCGGCGCTTCAATTCGGCCTCCACGCGCGAAATGTGCTTCGTCGAGACCACCAGGATCATGCCCACGCCGAGGTTGAAGGTTTTCAACAGCTCGTCCCGCTCGATCCGCCCGAGGTGGGCCAGGTAGCGGAAAATCGGCAGCACCGGCCACGAACCCAGTTCGATCGCCGCTTGCACGGTGTGCGGCAGCGCCCTCGGCAGGTTGCCTGTGATTCCGCCGCCGGTAATGTGCGCCATCGAGGAAACCCATCCACGCGCGAGAATGGTTTTCAGCAACGGCCAGTACGAACGGTGCGGCTTCAGCAGCTCCGCGCCGATTTTGTTCCCCACTTCGGCGACGTAGCTTTCGGGCTCAAGCTTGGCCACACCGAAGACGAGCTTGCGCGCCAGCGAATAGCCGTTGGTGTGCAGGCCGCTCGAGGGAAGCGCCACCAGCAAGTCACCGGGACGCACGCGGCGCGGGTCCAGAATTTTCTTTCGCTCGACGGCCCCCACGATAAATCCCGCCAGGTCGTAATCGCCGGGCGCGTACACGTCGGGCATTTCCGCTGTTTCGCCGCCGATCAGCGAGCAGCCCGCCTGCTTCGCCGCACGGCTCATGCCCTCGATCACCTGCTCGAGGATGCGCGTGTCGAGCTTGCCCATGGCGATATAGTCGAGGAAAAAAAGCGGCTCGGCGCCCTGCGTCAGAATATCGTTCACGCAGTGGTTCACGATGTCGGCGCCAACAGTGGAATGGCTGCCCGCCGCGCAGGCGACTTTCAGCTTCGTGCCCACTCCGTCGCAGCTCGCCACCAGTACCGCGTCCCGCCAGCGCTTTCGGTCGAGCTGAAACAGCGAGCCGAATCCGCCGATCGGCGCGAGCACGCCGCGGCGAAATGTTTTTCCGGCCATCGCGGCGATTCGCCGCTTGGCTTCATCCGCGACCGTGATGTTGACGCCGGCGTCGGCGTAGCGCATGTGAGAGGCTCGTTTTCCGAAATGGGGGCGGGCCGATTCGAGAATTCTACAGCGTATGGAAAAGCCGCTTCCAGCGCACACGGGCGGGATGGACGAACACGCTGGCGTACGTCTCGAATCGCTGGACGGCGAATCCCGGGCCCCAGACTTCGTCCGGGTCCGGCGCGTCAATGGACATGTAGATGATCAGCGGCGTCCCGATAATATCCGCGCGCGGCACAAAGCCCCAGAACCGGCTGTCGCGCGAATTATCGCGGTTGTCGCCCATCATGAAATATTCGCCGGGCGGCACCACGATCTCGCCGTTCACCACGTGGTTCGAAAAATCTTCCGCCCATTCGTGCGTCACGCCGCCATCGAGCATCGTAATGCTGCTCGGCGGATAGTTTTCGACGGCCGAAGTGTCGGCGCCAAATCCGTGGACCGCGTACGGCTCGTTCAGGCGCACTTCGTTGACGAAGACCTCGCCGCCGACAACTTTGATATGGTCGCCCGGCACGCCGATGCAGCGCTTGATGAAATCCGGATAGCCCTCTTCCGGCAGCGGCGCGCGGAACACGATGATTTGCTGCCGCTGCGGGTTGCGCCAGAGCGGCACGTGCCAATCGGTGAAGGGAACGCCGGCATCGTAGCCGAAGCGGCTGACGATCAGATGATCGCCGATCAGCACGGTATTTTCCATCGAGCCACTGGGAATCACGCGCGCCTGCACCCACGTTCCTTCGATCAGCAAGAACGCCACGATCACCCAGAACCACGAAACCACCTCGCGCCAGATGCGCTCGTTGGCCGTGGACTGCGCCGGCTTGCGCTTTTCGTCCGCCAGCGCTTCCGCCGTATCAGCTTTCACGATGAGCCTCCACTTCCAATTGCACGAGCTCGGTCGGGTAGCTGCCGGTGTAGCACGCCGTGCAGAATTTTCCTTCGGTATCTTCGACGGCCGCGCGCAGGGATGGAAGCGAGAGGTACCCCAGCGAATCGGCGCCCAAAAATTTGCGAATTTGCTCCACGGAATTGTGCGATGCGATCAACTCCTCGCGGCGCGGCGTATCCACGCCGTAATAGCACGGCGAAATCGTCGGCGGGCAGCTGACGCGCACGTGTACTTCCGTTGCGCCTGCTTCGCGCACCAGGCGAACGATCTTGCGGCTCGTGGTGCCGCGCACGATCGAATCGTCCACCAGAACCACGCGTTGCCCTTCCAACATCCGCCGCACCGGATTCAGCTTCAGCTTCACGCCGAAATCGCGGATGGCCTGCTCGGGCTCGATGAACGTGCGGCCCACGTAATGATTGCGGATCAACCCCATGCGAAATGGAATTCCGGATTCCGCGGCATAGCCGATCGCCGCCGGCACGCCCGAATCGGGCACGGGCGTCACGATGTCCGCTTCCACCGGATGCTCGCGCGCCAGCAATCGTCCCAACTCCTCACGGCTCTGATTCACCGGGCGCCCGAAGACCACGCTATCGGGCCGTGAAAAATAGACGTGCTCGAAAATGCAGTATTGGTGAGGCTTTTCGGGCGCGAAGCGGATGGATTCAATTCCGCTGCGCGAGATGCGCACCATTTCGCCCGGCTCCACTTCGCGCACATATTCCGCGTCAATCAGATCGAACGCGCACGTTTCCGAACCCGCCACCCATGCGCCGTCAAGTCGGCCCAGAATCAGCGGCCGGAATCCGCGCGGGTCGCGGATCGCGTACATTTCGTCGGTGGTCAGCAGCAGCAGAGAGTACGCGCCCTCCACCTGATTCAGCGCCTCGGCCAAAGCGCCGGGCAGATTTCGCGCATTGCTCCGCGCGATGAGATGGACGATCACTTCGGTGTCGCTCGTCGTCTGGAAAATCGCGGCGCGGTGCTCGAGCCTCCGACGCAGTTCGAGCGCATTGGTCAGGTTACCGTTGTGGCCCAGCGCGAGCTTGCCCTTGTTGAAATCAATCGCGATCGGCTGCGCGTTGATCAGCGTGTTGTCTCCGGCAGTGGAATACCGCGTGTGGCCGATGGCGGACGCGCCGGGCAGCCGCTCGATCACCTCCGGCGTGAAAATTTCCTGCACGTGCCCCAGGCTCCGGTGCAGATGCAAGTCCACTCCGTCGGATGACGCGATGCCCGCCGATTCCTGCCCCCGATGCTGCAGCGCGTAGAGCCCGAGATAGGTCAGCTTCGCCGCCTCGGGATGCCCGAACACGCCGAACACGCCGCAGTGATCGTGGAAGTGATCGTCGTCGAGCGTGAGAATTTTGCTCATGATGCCGTCTCGATCGCCTTCCCGAGCGATTCGCTCCACGTCCGAAGAAACGAATCCATTTTTCCTCGAATCACAGGAGCGCCATTATATTGGATTCGAAAATCGCCGCGCGTCACGCTGCCGATTCGTCGGACCTTAATATTGTATTGTGCCGTAATCGCGGTCGCATGGGCAAGCGACGCGGACGCAAGCGACACGACTGCGCGCGCGCCGCGCTCGCCAAAGAGAGCAAATTCCGCGAGCTCGCCGGTTTCCTTGGACGATCCAAGATCAATTTGCGCCGAAAGTCCGGCGCTGTCGAAGCATGACTCGGCCACCGTCGCGGCCACGCCGCCGTCGCTCACATCGTGAGCCGACAAAATCGCGCGCTCGGCTGCAAGTTTCACCAGGCAGTCAATCAGCCGCTTTTCCGCCGCCAGATCAATCGCCGGCGGCGCGCCGGCCACAATTCCGTGAATCGCCTTCGCATATTCGGACGAAGAAAATTCGCTCCGCTGCTGTTCGCTCGAAACCGCTGACGCGCCGCTGGCATCGAGCAGCAGAATCAAATCGCCTTCGTTGCGAAATCCAGACCCCAGCGCGCACTCCGCATCTTCCAGCAATCCCAGCACCCCCAGCACAGGCGTCGGATAGATCGGCTTCCCCAGCGTTTCGTTGTAGAAGCTGACGTTACCGCCCGTAATCGGCGTCTCCAGCACGCGGCACGCTTCCGCGATTCCATCAATCGCCTCGGTGAACTGCCACATTACCTCCGGCTTTTCCGGATTACCGAAGTTCAGGCAGTTCGTCGCGGCGATGGGACGCGCGCCCGTGCACGCCACGTTGCGCGCCGCTTCGGCGACTGCGTGCATCGCTCCCAGCCGTGGCGACAAGAACCCCCAGCGGCCGTTGCCGTCGGTTGAAAGCGCCAGCGCGTGCTTCGTTTCCTTGAGTCGCAGCACGGCCGCATCGCCCGAGCCCGGGCCCACGCGCGTGTTCGTGCGCACCATCGAATCGTATTGCTGGGTCACCCAGTATTTCGATGCGATCGCGGGCGATGCCAGCAGCCGCCGAAAATTCTGGGTGAGATCCGTTCCCTCTCGCGCAAATTCAACGAGCGGCAGGTCCGAAGCTGGCGCAGCCTTCGGCGCCGCAATCGGACGCTCGTAGCGCGGGCCTTCTTCGGCCAGCGCATGCGCCGGAATTTCGGCGGCCATGCGGCCATGATTCAGGACGCGCAGCTTGCCATCGTCCGTCACGCGCCCGATTTCCACCGCGTCGAGTCCCCACTTTTGGAACACGTCGAAGACTTCGCCCTCGCGCCCTCGCTCGGCGACCAGCAGCATGCGTTCCTGCGATTCGCTGAGCATCATTTCGTACCCCGTCATGCCGGTTTCGCGCTGCGGCACGCGCGCCAGATCAATTTCGATTCCCGCGCCACCGCGCGATGCCATTTCCGAGCTGGTGCTCGTCAGTCCCGCCGCTCCCATATCCTGGATCGCCACGATCGCGCCCGTGCGCATCGCCTCCAGGCACGCCTCCAGCAGGAGCTTTTCCATGAACGGGTCGCCGACCTGCACGTTGGGGCGCTTCTGCTGCGATTCCTCACTGAATTCCGCCGACGCCAGCAGCGACGCGCCGTGAATACCGTCGCGGCCCGTTTTCGCGCCCACATAGATCACCGGATTCCCCGCGCCGTGCGCGCGCGCGAAGAAAAGCTCGTCCTTGCGCGCGATGCCAAGCGCCAGCGCGTTCACCAGCGGATTATTCGAATAGCACGGCTCGAACATCACTTCGCCGCCAACGGTCGGCACGCCGAAGCAGTTCCCGTAGAACGCAATGCCGCGCACCACCCCGTCGAGAATCGCGCGGTTCCGCGCAATTTCCTCGGGGATGACTTCAGGGGCTAAAGCCCCTTCCTCTTTTGGCGACGGAATGTCGGAGCTGAAGCTCCGACCCCCTAAGGTACTACCGGCGACCGCGCGGCGGGCACCGGAGACTTCCGACGTGATGGGCCCAAACCGCAGCGAATCGAGCACCGCAATCGGTCGCGCGCCCATCGTGAAAATATCGCGCAGAATCCCGCCAACGCCGGTCGCCGCGCCCTGAAACGGCTCCACAAAGCTGGGATGGTTGTGCGATTCGATTTTGAAAACAGCGACGAGCCCGTCGCCGATGTCCACCACACCCGCGTTTTCACCCGGCCCCTGCACCACGTGCGGGCCGCGCGTCGGAAGCCGTTTTAAATGCACGCGCGAGGATTTGTACGAGCAGTGCTCGCTCCACATGACGCTGAAGATGCCCAGCTCGGTGAGGTTCGGATCGCGCCCCAGGATTTTCTGCGTACGCGCGTATTCGTCGGGGGAAAGACCGTGCTCGGCCGCGATCTGCGGGGTGACTTTAATTTCGGTATCGATCATCGGCACGCGGGCTAGGGTCAGGAGCGCAAATTTTCGCAGCAAACGGCGTCGCGCGCAAGCGCGAGAAAATCGGATCAGGCAGGAACGCGTTCGGCCGAAGCCGCAGCCTTCGTTTTATTACCTTCGCGTGAGAGGCTCTCCACCATCGAGCGCAAAATCACCAGCCCATCCGCCGAGCCAAGCGGCGACTCCACCGCTCGCTCCGGATGCGGCATCAGCCCGACGACATTCCGCTCTCGATTGCACAAACCCGCAATCGCGGCGAGCGCACCATTCGGGTTCGCGTCGAAATCATCCGGCCCGGCATCGCGCCCATCCGGGTGAACGTAGCGGAAAACGATCTGTTTGTTGCGTTCGAGCTCGGCCAGCGCGGCCGCATCGCAGAAATAATTCCCTTCCATGTGCGCGATGGGCATTTTCAGAATCTGGCCGGGACGCGCGGCGCACGTGAAGGGCGTATCGGTATTCTCCACGCGCACATGCACCTGGCGGCACAGAAATCGAAGGCGCTTGTTGCGCATCATCGCGCCCGGGAGCAATCCCGCTTCGAGAAGAATCTGGAATCCGTTGCAGACGCCGAGGACCGGCCCGCCCGACCGCGCAAAGGCGCTGACGGCCTTCATCACCGGTGAAAATCGCGCGATTGCGCCGGTGCGCAGATAATCGCCGAACGCGAAACCGCCGGGAAGGATGATGGCGTCGAAGCCGGAGACCTGCTCGGACTGGTGCCAGATGAATTCGACCGGCTGCCCGATCACCGAGCCGATGGCGTGATGCGCGTCGTCATCGCAATTCGATCCGGGAAATTGCACCACGCCGAATTTCATGGGAACCACATTTTAGCACAGTTGAAACGATAGAACTGGCGGAGCAGCAGCGCCGGGAAGGAAGTGTTGGCGGGTGCCCCATCCTTGCGGTGTGTGCAAGGGTGGGGATTTTTCTTGGTCGCTTTGCACCTGCGCACTTCACGAAGACCAAATTACTGAACCGGCGATTTTTCGTACGCGTAACCGGGCTTGACCCAGTCCGTGTAGAAATTTGTCGGGATCAGGAGCGCGCGCAGATGCGTGAAGCCCATGTCCCGCAGCGCCACGAAGGCGGGACGAAGATTCGGACAGTGATCGAGCGGGCAGCAGCCGCAATAGATCACGATATTCTCCGAGCGCGGTTCGGACTGGGCCCACTTCTTCAGGTCGTCAATTCCCTGCGCCGTACTCCCGGGCCCATGGAAGAGCGCGCCGACAATGTGCCCTCCTTCGTATAGCACGTGCGGCGCAACGCAGACCACGGTCGGCTTGCCCGCGCCCTTCGCGTAACCGAGTTCTTTCGCGAGGTCGGCGGGCTGAACGCTTTGCGCTGCCGTCCAAGGGTCCGTTTGCGCATCGGCCGCGGCCCCGAAGACAAATCGCGCGCCTCCCGCTATGCAGACCCCGAGTAGGACTGCCAGCATTCCGCCCAACAACGCTTTGAAGCCATCAGACTTTGGACCGCGCATTCGCTTGCCTCCAAAAACAGCCGCATGATACTCCTGCTCTATCCTCGTGGGCGGCCACAATGTTTATATCTTCGTAGGGGCGCAGCATGCTGCGCCCGGCAAAGATTCTTGGGGTGATCGCGCCATTCGGCGCGCGTGCAGCACCGAACTATCGGCGGCGAGACTTTGCGCGAGGACGCGGCTTCGATTTCGCGCGGTGAGACGCATGGCGCTTCGATGACTTCGCTGGTTTCTTCGCAGCGGCAAGCTCGCGACGCCGCGCTTTCGCCCAGCCGAGCTTGTTGACTTGCCGGCCGCGGGCGAGCGCAAGCGCATCCGCCGGAACATTCTCGGTGATCACCGACCCAGCCGCGACATACGCCCCGTCGCCGACGCGCACGGGCGCGACCAGCGCCGTATCGCTGCCGATGAAAACGCCCTTGCCGATTTTCGTTTCGTGCTTCGCGATGCCGTCGTAATTGCAGGTGATCGTGCCTGCGCCGATATTTGCGCCCGGGCCGATGGAGGCGTCGCCAAGATAGCTGAGATGGTTCGCCTTCGCGCCTTCGTGCACCACGGATTTCTTCACCTCGACGAAATTACCAATGTGCGCGCCCGCGCGAATATCCGCGCCAGGACGCAGCCGCGCAAACGGTCCGACCGTCGCGCCCGGGCCGATGCGAGAGGCAATTGCATTCGTGTGCGGGCCGACGATTGCGCCGTCATCCACGCGCATGTCGTGCAAAATGCTGCCGGTGCGAATCTGGCAGTGCGCGCCGATGCGTGTTTTGCCGAGCAGCTGAACTCCCGGCTCGATCACCGTGTCCGGCCCGGCTGTCACGTCGGGGTCAAACACCACCGTCTCGGGGAGATAAATCGTCACGCCGGAATCCATCAGCTCCGCCGCCTTGCGCGCGCGCAGGACGCGGTCGGCGCCCGCAAGGTCGGCGCGTGTGTTGCAGCCGAGAACTTCGTTGGCGTCGGAGGCGATCTGCGCGAGCACGCGTTCGTTGCGCGCGCGAAGCATGGCGATCGCGTCTGTGAGATAGAGTTCGCGATGCGCATTTTCCGGGCGCAGCGCCGCCAGGCAGGGCCAGAGCTTCTCGAGCGTGAAGCAATAGATCGCCGAATTCACCTCGCGAATCGCGCGCTGCTCCGGCGTCAGGCTCGTGTCTTCGACGATGGCCTGCACGCGGCCTTCGGCATCGCGCACGATCCGGCCGTACGCGCCGGGATCGGCAAGCTCAGCGGAGAGAATTGTGGCGGCCGCCTCGCCGCGGCGGTGCGTATCGAGCAGGGCCGCGAGCGTTTCGGTGCGCAACAGCGGCGCGTCGCCGGGAAGGACGATGACGAGCTTCGCGCTCTTGCGTATCGCGCGCTTCGCGACCTGCAGGGCATGGCCGGTACCGCGCTGCGGATGCTGCACGATGGTCTGAATGGGTGTCTGCGCGCCAAGCTGCTCGGCAAGCGCGGCGACTTCCTGGGCCTGGTGGCCCACGACCACCAGAATCTGCGCGGCCTTGAGCGGCTGGCACGCGCGAATCACCGTCTCAAGGATCGGCCGCCCGCCGGCGCGATGCAGAACCTTTGCGAGGTCGGAACGCAGGCGCGTCCCTTTTCCCGCGGCGAGAATTACGATAGAAGTATCGTTTGCGGCCATCAACGCGAGCATTGTCGCTCCGCCCGAACCCTTTCGCAATGGAAACCACGAACTGTCCCAGTCTGACACTTGGGCCTTCGTCGTCTGTTGCTCGCCGCAGCGCAACCCATCGGGCAGCGGGTTCGCAGCGGCCGCCTTCAGGCGGGAGCTTTACGGGGTCGGAGCTGAACTTGTCCCGAGCGCATCCGTTGACATTCCGCTGCCAAAAGGATAACCAAGTAGATAAATTCTCTTGGCAGCAAGGCAAGCGGGAGGTGTTGCAATGTTCTGCGCTCTCTGTGCTGCGGATAATCCCAACGACGGCCGCTTTTGCAACAAATGCGGGGCGGTGCTGCAGGGACAGAGAGCCATGGGGCCGCCCGGCGAGGCTCTTGGCGGACCGGGAACGCCCTACGCCGGGGCGACGGAAACCAGCGGCAAAGCGATCGGCAGCTTGATCTGCGGGCTCTTATTTTTCTTGTTTCCGAGCGCGATTGCCGCGATCATTCTCGGCCATCTTTCGCTGTCGGATATTCGAAAGGCCGGCGGCCGGCTGACCGGACAGGGAATAGCGACTACTGGACTTGTGTTGGGCTACATGGGCGTTGCCGTCGTTCCTTTGGTGTTGATCGTCGCAGCCATCGCGATTCCGAATCTGCTGCGCGCGAAAATGGCGGCGAATGAGGCCTCCGCCGTTGGCTCGCTGCGAACAATCAACACGGCGGCGATCGCATATCGGGGTACTTACTCGAACGGTTTTCCTCCCGGCCTGGCGGCATTGAGCGGAACAGGGAGCGCTAACGGAAGTTGTGATCATGCGCAGCTGATTGACCCCAGCCTTGCCTCAGGACGGAAGAGCGGTTATACCTTCAGCTACATTTGGACACTTCCCAAGGGCGCGGATCCACAAACACCCGAGCCAGAGGCGGCCACTAAAGGCTGTACTTTGCGAGGAGGGGATTCGTTCGAAGTAAACGCAGATCCCATCACCATGGGAACGACGGGACAACGAGGTTTTTTCACAGATCAAACAGGCTTGATCCGGGTCAGTGTAGAAGGCCCCGCGACGGCAGACAGCCCGCCGATCCGCTAGCTGCAGGGTTTCAATCGGCCGGGATGCCGGCGTCGATCGGTTCGGATGAGGAAACGTGATCCGAGGAAGAGCCTGGCGCGCGCGCCTCGGTGGTTTCCTTCCAAAGTGAGCGGTCTTCCAAGAGCCGCGTGACCAGCTGAGTGTGCAGCGCATGGCCGGCCTTATGCGCGACGATCCGCGCCTGCAGCGGCCGCCCGACCAGCGCCAAATCTCCGATCAAATCGAGCGCTTTGTGGCGGCCGAATTCGTCGGCGAAACGCAGCGGGCCGTTCAGGATGGAGTTATCGTCCATCACAATGGCGTTGGCCAGCGAACCGCCGCGAATCAGTCCCATTTTTTGCAGCGCGACAAGCTCCTTCACGAAAGTGAACGTTCTCGCCGGGCCCAGCTCGCGGTTGAACGATTCGCGATCCACGGACATCTCGATTTCCTGCGGGCCGGCGCACGGATGGTGATAATCCACGAAGCAGTGGACGCTAAATTCATCAGCGGGATAGATGCCGATGCGGCGGTCGCCATCGGAGAATTCCAGCGGCTTCACAACATGGATATAATGCCGCTGCCGCCGCAGGCGCCGGGTCCCGGCCTGCGCCAGCATTTCGATGAACGGCTTCGACGAGCCGTCGAGGATCGGCAGCTCGAGCGCATTGAGTTCCACGTAGATGTTATCGATCCCGGAGCAGTAAAGTGCCGCAAGCAGATGTTCGGTGGTCGAGATCAGCACGCCCTGCTTCATCAAGCTGGTGGCGTAGCTGACGCGGGCCACGTTGCGGACGTGAGCCTCGATTTCAAAATTGTCGAGATCCACGCGGCGGAAAACGATGCCCGTATCCGCGGGAGCGGGCACCAGTCGCAGATGGCTTTCGACTGCGGTATGCAGACCAATGCCTTCGATTTCCACCGGGCGCTGAATTGTAAGTTGGCTGGGCATTCGAAAGGGCACCCTTTTAGTGGCACTTTGGGGGCCGTGCCAAGGCGATTTTACGCCTTTATTTACAAAGACATACAGGCTAAATAATTCCCCAGTTCGAGATTGCGTTGTAATTGTACAACACTTCGACCTGTTCAGATGTGGCTCAATTAGAACAGGTTGCGAAAGCGAAAACCCCTAGCGGGGAGCCTTTGCGGGAGCGATACGAGGGGTTTCGCGTTCACTTTTGGCGCCGAAGCGGCAAGCGAGGGCGTGACGGGCGAGAGCGCGACGAGCGGATTGTTTCGAGCGTTTCAGATGCGTAGAATAAGCTGAGCTTCGAACGCTGCGACTGAAAAATGGCTGCTCCTTTCAACATACTGCCGAACACTCCCGCGCCGCCGCCGGGCGGACATCCGCGTCCACCGTGGTTGAAGGTGCGATTTTCCGGCGGGGAGAATTTTCGGGAGCTCGATCGGATCATGCGCACGCTCGAGCTGCACACGGTGTGCGAAAGCGCGCGATGCCCGAACATGGGCGAGTGCTGGGAACATCGCACGGCGACGTTCATGATTTTGGGAGATATCTGCACGCGCGCGTGCGGATTTTGCGCGGTGCCGAGCGGCAAACCTCTAGGGCCGCCCGAAGAAGACGAACCCGGGCGCGTGGCGGAAGCAGTGGAACGGATGGGGCTGCGTTACGCGGTGGTGACGTCGGTGAACCGCGACGACCAACGGGACGGAGGCGCGGCGATTTTCGCGCGCACAATCGAGGAGATACGCCAGCGCGTTCCCGACTGCAAAATCGAAGTGCTGATTCCGGATTTCCGCGGCGACTGGGCGGCGCTTGGGAAAGTGATGGCAGCGCGGCCGGATGTGCTCAACCACAACATGGAGACGGTGCCGCGGCTCTATCGCCGGGTGCGCAAGGGAGCGGTCTACGAGCGGTCGCTCGAACTCCTGCGCCGCGCGCGCGAAATGGCGCCGGATGTGCCCACAAAAACGGGAATGATGCTGGGCCTCGGCGAGACGCGCGACGAAGTGTTGCAGGCGATGGAAGAAATCGCCGCGCAGGGCACGCACATCCTGACCCTCGGGCAGTACATGCAGCCGACGCACCAGCATCTGCCGATCGAACGGTACGTCCATCCGGATGAGTTCGCGGAATTCAAAAAACTCGGCGAGCGGATGGGATTCAAACACGTGGAAGCAGGTCCGCTGGTTCGTTCCTCATATCACGCCTTCGAGCAGGAAGAAGCCGCGCGAGCATAAAGTCAATACCTCGCGCGCATTTCAAACACACGCCAAGGGGAAATTCCTAGCCCGCTGGGCGCATTCGAACTGACAACTCACTGGACCCGCGGCGGCGATCGCAACGAGGCGAGGAAGATACTTGCCAGGTCGTGCATGCGAGCAGCGCAGGCGGAATCGGGGATGGATGTCTTCTGCACGGCGTAAAAATATTCCTGTGCCTTCGGGTTGCGGCCTAGCTCCATGTTGAGGTTGCCGAGCAGGAGCATAAAAATCGGGTTCTGCGGATAGCGTGCGGCGAGCGGTTCGGCGTCCGACAGCGCCTCTTCGTATTTTTGGTCGTAGGTTCGCAAACTTCTCGCGAGAATGAACCGGATATCAACCGCCAGGAACGAGCCTTGATTCATTCCGATTTCCATTTGTTTGATTCCGAGCTGCTTGTCACCTCCCGGAATTCCCATGAAAATGCGGAGGAGCTTCACGATTGGGGAGAGCGTATCCACATAGTAGTTGTAGATTCCGAGGGCGGCGGTGGCGTCCGCCATTTCCGGATCGAGTTTCAGGGCGGCGAGCATCTCCGTGCGCGCGTTGACCCCCGCGTGAGCGGCGGCGCGATTCTCGCCGCGCAGCGCGTAGACCCTTACCTGGAGCGCCCAGCCCAAGCCTGCGTAGGTGCGCATCTCCGCCGTATCCGATTTGGCGAGTTGAGCTTCCGCGAGAGTGGTTACCTTGCCAGTGAGCGCGAGATAATCTCCGTCGTCGGGTTCCTTGCTGCGCTTCCATGCTTCCAGGATGCCGTATTTAATTTCGCAGGCGGCGCAGTACCTCTTCCACCATTTTGCTTCGCTTTCGATGAGATATCCGAGCGGGTGATCGGGTTGCGCTTGTTCGATGTCGCGTGCCATGGCGATGGCCGCATCCGGATCGCCGCTGTAGATTTTGTCGAGTGCTTGCATGGCTTTCGGAGGCAGCGTGATGCCGGTGCCGAAGGCCGAAGCGGCAAATAGGGCGGCAACAAAGAAACCGATAACGAACCGAAAGGCCCCAGGCCTGAATACCTGAGCTACATCGAGTCTCATGAATGCTCCGGCATCAGCCGCGGCGAATGGGCGGCGCGCTGGCAAGTATCAGCGCCGGGCGCAGCATGCTGCGCCCCTACGAAACTATTGGCGGCGCTCGCAGAGAGAATCATGCCGATAGAGTGGGAACCGCCTCTCACTTTACCCTCTTGAGCCAGCCGGCCAGCCAGGCGGCGGTAACGTACATCGCGAAGCATTCCAGGGCAAAAGGAATAAAGCCGAGATAGCCGGGCGCGGGCATCTCGAAGACTTTCGTCTGCTGGAACATGGGAAACGTATAGTGCCATTTCGCGTGCGCCCAATTGTTCCAGAATTCCCAGAGCCAGCCGCAAATCCAGCCGGAAGCCAGAAATCCGTAGAAGCGGCGCGCGAACCCCTCGGAGAGATCGCCGAGAAAGGAAGGAAGGCGGAGTCGGCGATTCAGCGGGTCGAGCAAAAGGATAAATCCGAGCCACACGAGAACGAAGAGATACGCGGCGATATGCCGCGGGACCACGAGCGGGACGATCAGGAACGCCGCGCCGCAGGCCATCATCGCGTTTTCGGCCGCGCGCGAAATTCGCCACGGTTCCGTGGGCAGCGCCGGGAGGAGCGCCTGGATGAGATCAGCAGTCTCAAAAATCGCTGGCGTGATCGTGGCGAACGCCCAGCCATATCCGGCGAGCGCGGCGGCCCAGCCGAGCGGCACGCCAATGTAGGTCCAATTTTGGAGGCGGAGGTTATACGCCTCGAAGATGAGCCAAAGCGGAATCGAGAGAAGCGCCATGCGCGCGAGGGTGATTGGGGCGTCGTGCAGGCGCGAGCGGTTCGTGAGCGCGAGAACGGCTGCGTCGGCGATCAGGATGTAGGCGCTCCAGGCGATGGGCGTGAAATACGTCGCGACCGGGTCAATGCCGCCGAAAAGCATCAATTCCGCGCCTGCAAGCGCGACGAGGCCGAGCCAGCCGTGCGCCGGGAATGCGTGCCGGCGGCGACGGCGGAAAAATCCTGCGACGAGAACCGCGACGGTGGCGGCCGTGATGGCGAGGCCGATGGTGACGTGGAGCGGCAGCGGGAACGTGTGTTCGTCCATTGGCTGGACGCGTATGGTAGCGCAGTCTGCAGCGGTTTTCGGGGATTGGACCGGCCTTTATTGGCCCTAGTCGGATTGCGCCTTGGACCAGAAGTCGGCCGAGGTGAGCACGGGAACGATTTCGAAATCCACCAGATCGTCCCAGCGGCTGATCCAGGAAGCCAGCGATTCCACGTGAGGCGCCTCCATGATCTGAAAGCAACGAGCACCAGACGAATCCATCCAGCTCGCGTGATAAGCGACACCTTCCGGCAGCATTCGCCCCTGGCGTCTAAAACCGCTCACCGATTGGCCCAGCGTCGCCGTTCTTGAAGCGCTCAATGACCATGAATAGCATGGACGGGAGTGTACCTGAACGCGCAGTCGCAGCAAACTGACGCGACGCCAGTTTTCGGATGACGGCATGGCGTTTCTTGCTATGCTCTGCCTGCTTTTTCGGGAGGAAAATGTGAGCGAGGCGGCGAAACTCGAGCGCGGACTGGGGCTGGTCGAGGCGACGTCGCTGAACATGACGTTCATGGTCGGCATCGGGCCGTTCGTCGTGATTCCGTTCGTGATTCAGGCAATGGGCGGGCCGGGGAGCCTGCTGGCATGGGCGGCGGGCGCGCTGCTGGCGATGTTCGACGGCTGCATCTGGGCGGAACTCGGCGCGGCCATGCCGCAGGCCGGCGGGAGTTATGTTTACCTGCGCGAGGCGTACGGAGCGCAGCGTTGGGGACGGTTGCTGTCGTTCCTCTACATCTGGCAGACGCTGTTTCAGGGACCGCTGAGCATCGCTTCGGGTGCGCTCGGATTCGCCACGTACACGCATTACCTGGTGGAAAAATCGAGCCGGGCCACAGAAATCATGGGCGCATTCGGGACGCGCGGCGACAACGTGATCGCCGGGGCGATCATCGTGCTGGTCGTGGTGCTGCTCTACCGACGGATCACGGAGATCGGGCGAATTTCCGTGGTCTTCAGCGTGATCGTGGTTGGCACGATTTTGTGGATCATCTGGGGCGGCGCCGCGCATTTCAGTTCAGCGCGCGTTTTCGATTTTTCCGGCGGCGGATGGAATTGGTCATGGCTGTTGTTTGCGGCGCTCGGGCACGGGATGGTGCAAACGATCTACAGTTATCTCGGCTACTACAACGTCTGCAACCTCGGCGGCGAGATGAAGAACCCCGAAAAAAATATCCCGCGCGCGATTTTTATTTCCATCATCGGGATCACGGCACTCTATCTGGCGATGCAGACGAGCATCCTGAGCGTGATTCCGTGGCGCGAAGCGGCGCAATCGAAGTTTATCGTGAGCACATTTATCGAGCGCGCGTACGGCAGCCAGTGGGCCACGCTCGCGACGGCGCTGATTCTGGTGACGGCGCTCGGATCGGTATTTGCGGCGATGCTTGGATATTCGCGCGTGCCCTACGCCGCGGCACTGGACGGAAACTTTTTCTCGATTTTCGCGCGTGTGCATCCCACGAAGCATTTTCCGTACATTTCGCTGGTGGCGCTGGGGGCGGCGGCGATGGCGTTCAGCCTGCTGTTCAGCCTTTTCTCGGTGATCCGCGCCATCCTGGCGATGCGCTGCATCATCCAATTTATCGGCCAGGGGGTGGGGCTGATCCTGCTGCGGCGGCGCTGGGGGAAAGCGCGACTGCCGTTCCGCATGTGGCTGTATCCGTTGCCGGTCGTGGCCGCAATCATCGGCTGGATGGGAATTTTCATTTCCACGGGACGAACGCCGATGCTGGCGTCGCTCGCTGCGGCCACAGCTGGAATTCTTGTATATTTAGGACGCGCGCGTTGGATGCGCCAGTGGCCCTTTGAGGAGATTGCCTGATGCGTGGAAGGACAGCTCGAAGAATTCGGACTTTGGCCGCGATCATTTTTGCCGGCGCGGCGGGATTAGCGGCTCTCCCGTCCGCATCGGCGCAATCGCTCGCGGACACGGTTCAGGCGATCAACAAGGCGCGCGTGACGACTCGAATCCTTTACGTAACCGCGCACCCCGATGACGAAACGGCCGGTCTGCTCGCCTATCTTTCGCGAGGACTCTACGCCGATGTCGCCTTATTGACGATCACGCGCGGGCAGGGCGGGCAAAATGCGATTGGCCCCGAGCAGGATGGGCCGCTGGGCGTGGTTCGCACCACCGAATTGCTGGCCGCGGATTCGCATTACGGCACGCATCAGTTTTTTACGCGGGGCGTTGACCCTGGATTCTCGAAGAGCCCCGAGCGAACGATGAAGATTTGGGGCGATCAAATTCCGCTGGAAGACATGGTGCGCGTGATCCGGATGTACCGGCCGCAAGTGGTGATCAACGGCTGGGGCGGAGTTCATTTCGGGCACGGCCAGCATCAGGCAAGCGGAATCCTGACGCCGCAGGCGGTGGCTGATGCGGCCGATCCCACGAAATTTCCGGAGCAGATTGCGCAGGGGCTCACGCCGTGGAAGATTTCGCTCGAGCTGCGTCCAGGGAGTTTCGGATTCGGCCCTGCGACGGCGAGCACCGCACCGGGCGGCGTGGCATTACCTGTGAACGACGTTTCGCCGCTCTGGGGACAGAGCTATGTCGAAATGGGAATGGAAGGGCACGCTCAACACGTTTCGCAGGGCACGCCATCCTTTACGGGCAATCCATTTTTTCGCCGCTCGCCGACCCTAATTGTCGAACACGGGCAGGAGGGAGGCGGCTCATTTGACCCGAACGAATTGGCCCAATCCATAGCGTCGCTGGCCGATCGGTATTCGCAATGGCAGAGTTCGATGGAGCCCGCGCTCACGACGGCGGACCAGGACATCGCGGCGGCGGCGAAATCGGCGCTCGAGTTGGATCGCGCGGCGGCGGCAAAATCGCTGGCGGCAGCGGGCAAGGAGATTTCTGGATTGCGCCAGAAGATATCGAGCGCGGGCGGGGCTGATAGCGCAGCGGCGCTGTGGGAACTCGATCGCATCAAGGAAAGAATTGACGGCGCGCTCGTGGATGATGTGGCGCTGCCCGTGGACACCCAGGCGAGCCGTCACGAACTCGTGGCGGGCGAAACGTTCACGGTGGACGTGAATTTTCTCGACAATCCCGCGACGCCGGCGAAATGGACCGTAGACAAATCGAGCCTGGTGCTGCCGGAGGGCTGGAGCGCAAAGCTGGACGAAGCCGATTCACGAGGCAAGGACTATCACTTCACGGTCTCCGTTCCCGCGGAAGCAAAGCCACCAACCTCGCCCGCCGACGCGGTGCTGCCTTTCCCGCCGCCGCTTGTGAAGCTCGCGCTGCACATGAGCGTTGATGACTATGAATTCACGCTCGCCAAGGCCGTGGAATCAGCCGAAGCGAAAACCACGGCGATCGTGGTTTATCCGCTCGAGCTCGTTCGGGCAGTGACGCTGACTGTCGAGCCTTCGCAGGTGATGGTGCCGGAGAAGCGCGCGGCGGCGCCCACCGAACTGCTGGCCCGAGTGCGCTACCACGGGACAAAACCGGCGATAGTGGCAATCGGGCTGGACGCGCCGCCCGAGTGGAACGCGGCGCCGATCGCGGCGATTAATTTTTCCGGGGCCGGAGATCAGTTGGTTCGTTACGTGGTAAAAGCTCCGGCGAAAATCGCTCCGGGAGCGTACGTGCTGCATCCTTACGCCAAGCTCGGCGACGAAGCATTTCGTACCTCGGTCGAACCGATCCCCACGCTGCCGACGCGCAATTGGAGCGAGCCCGACGACGTGACCGTGCACGTGCTCGATCTGACGGTACCTGCAGGACTGCACATTGGATATATCGCCGGCGATAACGATGTGCTGCCGGAAACTTTGCGGCAGGTCGGCATCCAGGTGGACGTGCTCGACGAAGTGGCGCTCGCGTTCGGCGATTTGAGCCGCTACGACGCGATCGTGGTGGGAATTCGCGCCTACGAGCTTCGTCACGATGCAATGGCTGCAAATTCGCGGTTGCTCGACTACGTGCAGAATGGCGGAACGCTGCTGGTCTTGTACGAGCGCGATTTCGCCTGGGCCAAGCTGCTTCCCGCGCCTTTCAGGGCCGAGATGGCGGCGCAGGCCGTGCGCGTGACGGATCAGAATTCTCCCGTGCGGTTCCTCGCGCCGGACAATCCCCTGCTGAATTCGCCGAATAAAATCACGCTCGATGATTTCAAGGGTTGGGAACAGGAACGCGGCCTCTATTTCTGGAGCACATGGGATCCGCGCTACCAGGCCGTGCTCGGGTTGACCGATCCGGGCGAGCCGGAAGCGACGGGCGGCCTTGTCTATGCGCGCGACGACAAGGGCGTGTACATCTATACGGGACTTTCGTTCTTCCGCGAGCTGCCGGATGGAGTGCCGGGAGCGTACCGGCTGTTCGTGAACCTGCTGAGCCAGACGCTCCATTCCGCGCCGCGACGGTAACGGCGCGCCCCCGGCGCTTGTGTGCGCCGTTGCGACACACGGCGCGACTTCCGCTTGCCAGGCGATTTTCGCTTCGTGCTATGCTCCCAGCCGATCCCAGACGGAGGGCGAATGAAGACGAAGCTTGTAAATTTCGCGTGCGCGCGCTGGCTGACTGGCATGCTGGCCGCTGTTTTGATCCTCGCTGTTTCCTCAAGCGCCCTAGCTGGACCGCAAACTAACAAGAAATCGAAAGTCAAAACCAACGATCAGACCGATCCAAATGCGCCGCCGATGCCCCCGGGCTCGGACGCCGATCAGATTGACCGCGCCATTGGCGAGATGCTGGCCGGGTTTGAGCTCGGAAACGTGGAGATGATGCACAAGTATTACTCGGACAACGTGACGTTCGTGAGCGGCGCCTACGAGCCGCCCATCGTGGGCTGGCAAAATTACGTGCCACTGTACCAACGGCAGCGTGCGGCGTTTCAGTCCATGCAGCTGGTTCGCCGGAACACGATCATCTTTCCGCACGGAGACGTTGCGTGGGCTATGTATCAGTGGGAATTCGATTCACTGATGAGCGGACAGCCTTACTCGATGCGCGGACAGACGACGCTGGTATTCAATAAGATCGGCGGAAACTGGCTGATTGTGCACAACCATACGTCTGAGATCGCTGCGACACCGGGTCCTGCCCAACCGCCTGCGGCACAGCCCGTCCCGGCAAAACCCTAGCAGGGCGCCGGCGGGAAGCCCTTCAAGCGATCAGAAACTCTGGATGCTTTGCCAGATCCACACACCCGCCATTGTCACGAAGAGCAAACCTGATATCGCCATCAGCGCAATGATCGGACGGCTGAGCTTTTCGATGCGGGCCACGATCGCGCGCTGCTCTCGCGCCATGGAGTCTCCGGCGGCATCGAGAAAAATCTGATCTTCCTCGCGGTTCTCGAGTGCGCTCCGGTAAATCCACATGCAGACCAAGATTGCGGTGACCACACCCCAGGCTATTAGCACCATCTGAAGCGTTCCCATGGATACCTCCCGTGCCCGCGGGAAGACTCTGCCTGATGGCAGGCCGGCCCATGCGGGCCCTTCGGCCCTAATTTGGCGGGATTATAGCACTAGCGGCGGGGGAGGGTGTCCAGTGGCGCGGGCCTTGTGTGGTCGTGTTAGTCAACTGCGTCGCTGGTGTGGAGTGCGGTGGATCGCCAAGATGACTGGGACGGCAATGTTGCGTGGAAATGGCGCCGTTACCGGCGTTCGTCGGGGAATGAGACGCCCCAGAAATTGCGGGCAGGGTGAAGGATTTCGACGCCCAGCTCGAACGGGCCGTGCTCCGTCTTGTCTCTCAAGGAGATGACGCGAAATTCGCGCACCTCGAGCGAAAGGCCGTGGAGAACTTCGATGCGGGAGCCGAGCTCGGGCAGGAACGGCAGGCGAAGCAGCGCGCCCGTCCGGCTGACGGAGATGGCTTCGGCGGAAGCGTCGCGCGGTTCGCCACCGGTTCCATTGGAATGAACTTTTACAGGGATGCGAGCGCTTACGCGGCTTGACCGGCGGCGCTCCAGCATCGCGCGGGCAGTTGCCATGGTTATGCCCTCCTCTAACTCGCGACCGCTGAAATAACTGTAGGGATTGCGGGGGCGCGGGTCAATGGTACTTCGGCGGAGCGTGCTTCGTTGACAAACCACCGGCCGCGCGGCAATATGGATTCGCCTCGCTTTGCAACACGATTTGCCCAAGTGGCGGAATTGGCAGACGCGCTAGCTTCAGGAGCTAGTTCTCGCAAGGGAGTGGAGGTTCGAGTCCTCTCTTGGGCACCATCACCCATCAAACGCTAATTCGTTTTGCCGGCCGGCAATAGACTTTCCGCGTAGAGAGCGCCTTCGGGCGTGTCTTCGTGCTTGAAATAGGCGAAGACATCGCCGCGGTGCGCGGCCTCCGCCACTCGATTTGAAATCTTTTTGCGGGCGCCGGCCGAGTATTGCTCTTTCCGCAGGCGGAAATAGCAAAAATCGGCCGTGGCGACGTCCGGCGTCTCGAGCTTATCGCTTTCGGCCTGGCACAATGCGATGTTGGCGCGCCCCAATCGCTCGTACACATCATCCACAAACCATGAAGGATGCCGGAATTCCATCGCGACTCGCGTTTGGTAACGCAACGTGTCGAGAAAATCTTCCAGCAGCGCGAGGTCGCATTTCAGATTCGGGGGAAGTTGAAACAGCACGGGGCCCAGCTTGCCCGCGTCGCGCAGAGGCTCAAGCGATATCAGGAACTTCGACGTTTGGCCGGCGGCGGCGCGCAGGCGCTTGATGTGCGTGATTTTCTGGTGCGCCTTCACTGCAAATTTGAAATCCGCAGGAGTCGCCGCGATCCAGTACGCGAGCAGTTTCTTCGTGACCTGGCTGCGAAATGTGTAATTCACTTCCACCGAATTCAAGCGTGTCGCGTAATAGCTGAGAAATTTCGCGGAGGCGAGCTTCGCGGGATAAAATTTTGGCTTCCAGCTCGCGTACGCCCACCCGGAGGTGCCTGCGTGGACTCGTCCCGCTGGAGTTTTCCCGGTCATGATTTCCCTTCTCGCGATTCAAGCGATCGTCGTCGAGCGCGAAAGTCTATAACACAAACAAAGCGCAAACTAGGACGATACACCCACGCAACAGGCTTCGCGCGGATTCGGCCGCATAGTGTATAGTTTTTGAAGGCGCGGCCATCGTAAACGCCGGGTTGTTTTCGCATCAGGCCACTTCGAATTGCTTTGCGCCCGATCCTCCTGATACATGAAAAAGCCATTGCGAGTGATGAAATTCGGCGGCACGTCTGTGGGCGATGCTTCATGCATCGCCCGCGTCGCGAAGATCGTCAAGGGAGCGGCCGCGGAAGGCCCCATCGTCGCCGTGGTTTCGGCGATGAGCGGCGTGACCAACCGCCTGATTGATGCCGCAAACCTTTCCGCATTGGCCGAGGGCAAGCAGGTGGACGTGATTTTTGCGTCGCTGCGCCTTCAGCACGAGACCGCGCTCGCCACGCTGATCCACGACGATGCCAGGCGAAAGCGGGTTGCGGTATGCCTCGCCAAAATCTTCGACGAAGGCGAGCGCCTCTGCCGGGGCACCGCGATGCTGCGGGAACTGACTCCGCGGTCGCTGGATGCGATTTCGAGTCTTGGGGAGCGGCTTTCCGCGCCCATGATTGCTGGCGCTCTCTCGGAATTGGGAACGCCCAGCGAATTCGTGGAAGCCACCGAGCTGATCGTGACGGACTCGAGCCACGGCGGCGCCGATCCTCGCATGGATCGCACGCGCGAGCGCTCCGAAGCGCGCCTGCGCCCGCTGCTGCAGGAGGGCGTGGTTCCGGTGGTCACCGGATTCATCGGCGCGACGCAGGACGGCGTGTTGACGACGCTCGGGCGCGGCGGATCGGACTACTCCGCCACAATTCTGGGAGCGGCTCTTGGCGCGGGCGAGGTGATCATCTGGACCGATGTGGATGGCGTGATGACGGCGGACCCGCGGCTGGTTCCCGATGCGCGCACGATTCCTGAAATCTCCTACCGCGAGGCAACCGAACTCGCCTATTTCGGAGCAAAGGTGCTGCATCCGAAAACGCTGCATGCAGTGTCGCAAGCGGGCATCCCCGTCTGGATTCGAAACAGCTTTACGCCGGAGCGAACGGGAACAAAGATCACGCCGAAGGGGCGCACCAACGGCGGAGGCGTGAAAGCCCTTACCGCGATTCGCGACGTCGCGCTGATCACTATCGGCGGGCCGGGAATCGTGGGCCTGACCGACGTGGTGGGCCGCACGTTCTCGACGACCGCCGAGGTGCGCGCGAGCATCCTGCTGATCACACAATCCTCGTCGCAGAACGACATCTGCTTCATCGTCGCCGCTGCCGATGCGAAGCGCACGGTCGAGGCCTTGCGCAAGGAGTTCGCGCAGGATGTGGCGCACGAAAAGGTGGAGCACATCACGATGGATACGACCATCGCCATTGTGGCCGTGGTCGGCGAAAACATGCGCGGCACTCCGGGCGTCGCGGGGCGCACGTTCAATGCCGTAGGACGCGAGAACGTGAACATCATCGCGATCGCGCAGGGATCGTCGGAGACAAACATCTCGTTCGTCGTGTTCGAAAAGGAAATCAAAGTGGCGCTCGCGGCGACGCACCGGGAGTTCGGTCTGGCGGGATCGAAGGCCAAGGGATCCTGAAATGATGGAAAAAACTGCGCGCGCTGCGGACAAGGCGGCCGAGAAGGCCGTGCAGCGCTGCATTGACTCCGCTTGCGGCGCTATATACGGGCTTCGCGAGCGCATCTACGTGTGCCCGCGATGCGGCGGGACGCTCGAGATAGACTGCCACCTCGACGCCGCCGGCGATCCGGCTGCGATCCGCAAGCGCTGGGAGGAGCGGGCTGCTTCGCGCGATCCGCGCGACGTGAGCGGCGTCTGGCGCTATCGGGAAATGCTGCCGTTCGATGAGCCCATCCCGTTCGTTACGCTGTTCGAAGGCAATACTCCGCTTTATCACGGACCCCGCTCCGCGCGTTATTGCGGCCTGGACGATTTGCGCCTGAAGCATCAAGGATGCAATCCAACCGGTTCGTTCAAGGACACGGGCATGACGACCGCGATCACGCAAGCCGTCGTGCTCGGCGCGCGAACCGCGGTCTGCGCCAGTACAGGGAACACGTCGGCGAGCCTCGCGGCATACGCAGGGCGGGCGGGATTGCAATCCGCCGTGCTGCTGCCGCGCGGACAGATTTCGGCGGGAAAGCTTGCGCAAAGCCTGGATTACGGCGCGCTGGTCTGCGAAATTGACGGCAACTTCGACGACTGCATGCGCCTGATACAGGAACTGGGCGACGATCCCTCGATTTACGTGGCGAACTCGATCAATCCATTCCGGATCGAAGGACAGAAGACGGTCGCGTTCGAGATGATGGAGCAGTGTCTCTGGCAGGTTCCGGACCACGTGGTGGTGCCCGGCGGAAACATGGGGAACAGCACGGCGCTCGGCAAGGGATTTCAGGAGTTGCTCGACCTCGGTCTGATCGGCCGCTTGCCGAAACTGAGCGCAATTCAGGCCGAAGGCGCTGCGCCCGTGGCGCAGTTGTTCGCGACACTCGACCTGACGCGGGCGGACGGCGGCGCGAATCTTCCGGCGACCATGGCGCCGGTTGAAAATCCGCGCACGCTCGCTACGGCGATCAAAATCGGAGCGCCCGTTTCGTGGAAAAAGGCGCTGCGCGCGGTGCTGCGCTCGGGGGGGAGAATTATCTCCGTGAGTGAGCAGGAAATCGCCGACGCCAAAGCGATGATCGGCCGCGACGGAATCGGCTGCGAGCCGGGATCGGCCACCACAGTCGCGGGAATCAAGAAACTCGTGGCTGCGGGACACATCCGGGCCGATGAAAACGTGATCGCCGTGCTTACCGGGCACATGCTCAAGGATCCGGACTACGTGAGCGCATATCATCGCGGAACGCTCGCCCTTGATTCCGGCGCGAAGGATGGTTCCGGCGCGCCGCAGCCGATTCACGGCGCGTTTCAGAATTCTCCCGAGCGCGTTGCCGCAAACAAAGCCGCGATTCTGGCGACTCTCGAGCGACGACGATAGCGACGGTGATGTTCAGCCCAGTCCAATGACCGCGTCCCGCCAAAGTTCGTTTGAAGTGCGCGTCCCCGCTTCCACCGCGAATATGGGCGCGGGCTTCGATTGCCTGGGCCTCGCGCTGGAAATGTACCTGAGCGTCCGGGCCACGGTGCTCGCGAAACCCGAAGGGCGCGCATTGGCGCGAAGCCGCGGTGTCCGCGGCACCTCGGAACTTCCCAGCGATCCCGATCAAAATTTAATTTTCCGCGCGATGCGCCATACCGCCGAGCGCGAAGGATTCGCTTTGCCGCGCGTGCGGCTGGCCGTGCAAAACGAGATCCCCGTGGCGGGCGGACTTGGCAGCAGCGCGGCGGCTACCGTAGCGGGCATCGCCCTGGGTTTTGCGGTCACTGGCCGCGCCATCGCGAAGGAAGCAACTCTGCGTTACGCGACCGAGATGGAAGGCCATCCCGACAACGTCGCCGCAGCACTGCTGGGCGGGTTGGTGGTGACGTTCAGCCGCCCCGACGGGACGGTTGCCGCCGTGCGGAAACACTGGCCAAAAGTGATTCGCTTGATCGTGGTCACGCCGAACGTCAAGCTCGAAACGAAGAAATCGCGCGCGGTGCTGCCGGCGAGCGTTCCGCGGGCCGACGCTGTCTTCAACTTGCAGAGGTCGGCGCTGTTTGTTGCCGCCCTCGAAGACCGCCGCTACGACCTACTGTGGGACGCCATGCAAGACCGGCTGCATCAAACGGCGCGCCAAGCACTCATCCCAGGGCTGGCTGAGGCGCTCGCGCTTCCGCGCATGCCCGGCCTGCTTGGCATCGCGCTGAGCGGCGCTGGGCCGAGCGCGGTTGCGCTGGCCACCGGCCGCTACGACGAAATCGGGAAGGCGATCGCGCACTGCTTCGAGAAACATAATCTGGCGCCCACTGTCCGGCAGCTGGAGGCCGCACAGGAGGGCCTCACCTCAACGCAGAAATACACCTCGCAGAAGTAGTCCTGGGCGCCCCCCGCGTTCCACCCGAATTTCGATTTCTAATTCCTGCGTGCGATAATGGGGGGTCCACGGAATCCTGACGTGTGGTCCATACGTCTCATAAAGGAACCTTCGGAGCGCTGAAAAGATGTGGATTGTTCGACTCGCATTACGCCGTCCTTATACCTTCATCGTCGCCTCGATTCTGATTCTGATCCTGGGCGTGGTCTCGATCGTCCGCACGCCCGTGGACATTTTCCCAAACATTGATATCCCGGTCATCACCGTCGTTTGGCAATATACGGGACTCTCGCCGGAGGAGATGTCCAATCGGATCGTGTTCAATTTCGAGCGGTCCCTGACGACGACCGTCAACAACATTCAGCACATTGAATCGCAGTCCTTGGCCGGGGTCGGCCTCGTCAAAGTTTTCTTCCAACCGCACACCGATATAGCCTTCGCAATCGCGCAGGTGACGGCCATCAGCCAGAGCACCGTAAGGAACTTGCCCCCTGGCATCACGCCCCCATTCATCGTCGAATACAGCGCCTCGTCCGTGCCGATCCTCCAATTGGGTCTCTCGGCCCCCGGCCTGAACGAACAGCAATTGGCCGACATGGGCCAGAATTTCATCCGCACCGGCCTGATTACGATTCCCGGCATCGAGATCCCATATCCATATGGTGGGAAGCAGCGCACGGTGATGGTTGACCTCAATACCACCGCGTTACAGGCCAAGGGGCTGTCTCCGCTCGACATCGTGAACACGATTAACGCCCAGAATCTCATTCTTCCCGCGGGCACGGCCAAGATCGGCTCATTTGAATATCAGGTGGATATGAACGGCTCTCCGCAGACCGTGAATGAAATGAACGATCTGCCGATTAAGACCGTGAATGGCTCGACGGTTTACATCCGCGACGTGGGATTCGTCCGGGATGGCTTTACGCCGCAGACCAACATCGTCCGGGTAAACGGGCAGCGCTCCGCTCTGATGTCGATCCTCAAGCTGGGTGACGCTTCCACGTTGGATGTCATCGCGGGCGTCCATAAGATGCTGCCGTTGGTCGAGGCCTCGCTGCCCTTGCACGTGGATATGCACGCGCTCTCGGACCAGTCGATTTTCGTGAAGGCCTCCATCAACGGAGTGGTGCGCGAAGGAGCGATTGCCGCCTGCCTGACTGGCTTCATGATCCTTGTGTTCCTGGGGAGCTGGCGCAGCACGCTGATCATCGTCGTCTCGATTCCGCTTTCGGTGCTGAGTTCGCTGATCGTCTTAAGCGCGCTCGGCGAGACGATTAACATCATGACGCTCGGCGGCTTGGCCCTTGCCGTCGGCATTCTGGTGGACGACGCCACAGTGGAGGTGGAAAACATCAACCGGAACCTCGACCAGGGAAAGGAAATCATCCAGGCGATTCTGGATGGCGCCTCCCAGATCGCGGTGCCCGCTCTTGTTTCCACGCTTTCGATTTGCATCGTGTTCGTTCCGATGTTTCTGCTCTCCGGTGTGGCGCGGTATCTGTTCGTGCCTTTGGCCGAGGCTGTGGTCTTCGCGATGCTCGCGTCTTATCTGCTCTCCCGCACGCTCGTCCCCACGATGGCTCGCTACTTGCTGATCGAGCAGACAGAAGACGAGCGCCGCGAGCGAACCGAGAGTTCGCGAAATCCGTTGGTGCGCATGCAGGCGAAATTCGAGGTCGGCTTCGAGCATTTCAGGGATCGTTACCATCGCCTGCTGGAAGCGGCAGTACGCCACAGAAGGGTTTTTGTCGTCTGCTTTCTTGCCTTCTGCGTGCTCTCGTTTGCGCTGATTCCGTTTGTGGGAGAGGATTTCTTCCCGAGCGTTGACAGCGGCGAATTCATCCTTCATGTTCGCGCGCCCACCGGAACCAGGATCGAGGAAACGGCCGCGTTGTGCGACCGGGTCGAGACGGAAATCCAAAGGGAGATTCCTTCCACCGAACTCAGCGCGATTCTCGACAACATCGGGCTTCCCTATAGCAATCTGAACCTGTCGTACAGCACCTCCGCTCCCATCGGCCCGGGAGATGCCGATATTCAGGTCGAGCTGACGCACGACCACCACCCGACCGAACAGTACGTCCGCGCCCTCCGGAAGAACTTGGGACGCGATTTTCCGGGCGTCACTCTCTACGAATTGCCGGTGGACATCGTGACTCAAATTTTGAATTTCGGGCTCCCGGCGCCGATCGATGTCAAGATTGTCGGCCGCAACCTGAGCGCCAACCGCGATTTCGCCGAGAATCTGATGAACCGCCTGAAATTCATCCCCGGCATGGTGGACCTGCGAATCCAGCAGCCCTTCAATTATCCCAAGCTGCACCTGGACGTGGACCGCACCAGGGCCGGCGAGGTCGGCTATACACAGCGCGACGTGGCGCAGAACCTTCTGATCGCGCTCAGCGGCAGTTTTCAGACGGCTCCGGCGTTCTGGCTCGACCCGCGCACCGGCGTGAGCTACAGCATCGCGACGCAAACGCCCCAGTACCTAGTGAACTCGCTGCAGGATCTTCAAAACATTCCAGTCGCCAATGCCAGCGACGGCACCGCCGCGCCTCAAATTCTCGGCAACCTCGCATCCTTCGAGCGGGGCGCTGAGATGGGCGTCGTGACGCACTACGATATCCAGTCGGCCATTGATATCTTCGGCGCGGTGGACGGGCGCGATCTGGGCGGGGTTTCGGGAGACATGACTTCCATCATCGCGCAGAGCAAGAAAAATTTGCCGCCAGGATCGCAGATCCTGGTCAGCGGCCAGATCGAGACGATGCACTCCTCTTTCGTTGGTCTGCTCACCGGGTTGGGATTCTCGATCATTCTCGTCTATCTGCTGATCGTCGTGAATTTCCAGTCCTGGCTCGACCCGTTTATTATCTTGATGGCGCTGCCGGCTGCGCTGGCGGGAATCGTCTGGCTCTTGTTTGTAACCGGAACCACGATCAGCGTCCCGGCTCTGACAGGGGCGATCATGTGCATGGGCGTGGCCACGGCAAACAGCATTCTTTTGATCAGCTTTTCGAAGGAAAAGCTGCAGGCTGGGAAGACTCCCGCGGAAGCGGCCCTCGAAGCCGGCTTCACGCGATTCCGTCCCGTGTTGATGACCGCGCTGGCCATGATTATCGGCATGCTTCCGATGTCGCTGGGGCTCGGGGAGGGCGGCGAACAAAACGCGCCGCTGGGCCGCGCGGTGATCGGCGGGCTGCTGTTTGCCACCGTGGCGACGCTGTTTTTCGTCCCGGTGGTATTCGCCATCGTGCATGGCTGGCACCGGAAAGACACCTCGGCAGGGGCTTCGGCGTGAAACGAATGCTGGCCGAAAATCGTCTAAGGTCTAAACTGCCAATATGAAGAGGAATGCATGATTGAAGGGAAAAACGCCGGACCGACTGCGGAGCAGCCACGATCGAAACGGAGCGGGCTGTGGATCATCCTCGCGCTGTTGATCGTTGCGGCCGTCGTCGTTGCCGGAATCGTCCCGCGAAGGAGGGCCAGGGCGGCCCTTCGCACCGAAACGAACGATTTGGCGGTTCCCTCCGTCTCCGTCGTTCATCCGAAGGTTGGCGCGCCACTTTCCGAGATTACCCTTCCGGGCAACATCCAGGCCTTCACGGACTCGCCGATTTATGCCCGCACCAATGGATATCTGAAGAAGTGGTACGTGGACATCGGGGCGCGCGTGACGGCGGGCCAGTTGCTCGCGGACATCGAGACGCCGGAAGTGGATCAGCAGCTCGATCAGGCGCGCGCGGATTTAAATACGTCCCAGGCGAACTACAACCTGTCCCAGATCACGTCCACCCGGTACGAGGATCTTTTGAAGACCGACTCGGTCTCGAAACAGGACGTGGACAACGCCCACGGTGATTTTGAAGCCAAGAAAGCCATGGTGTCGTCTGCTCAATCGAATGTAAAACGCCTCGAGGAGTTGCAGTCGTTCGAGAAAATTTACGCGCCTTTCGATGGCGTGATTACCGTGCGGAATACCGACGTCGGGCACCTCATCAATTCCGGCAACGGCGGGCCGGCCACGGAGTTGTTTCACATCGCCGCGATCCGGACCATGCGCGTTTATGTCAATTTGCCGCAGCAATATTCGCAGGCAGCGAAGCCGGGCATCACCGCCGATCTGACCCTCCAGGAATTTCCCGGGCGCCGATTCCCGGGAAAACTGGTGCGAACGGCTGACGCAATTGACCTTGCCTCACGCACGTTGCTCGTGGAAGTGGATGTGGACAACCCCCTCGGCGAGCTCCTTCCCGGTGCTTACACCGAAGTTCATCTGAACGTACCCACGGGCGTGCCGGCTCTGATTCTGCCGGTCAGCGCGCTGATTTTTCGCTCCGACGGTTTGCAAGTCGGCACCGTGCAGAATGGCAATCGGGCCGCGCTCACAAAAATTATTCTCGGGCGCGATATGGGCAGCGAGGTCGAGGTCGTTTCGGGTTTGTCGGCCGACGACTCCGTGATTGCGAATCCACCTGACTCGCTGATTTCGGGAGAAACTGTCCGGGTGGTGACCGCCGGGGCCAATGCCGACGGGAGTGGCGCGTCCGGCAGCGCCCAGTGATTACGCGGTAAGATTAATAAGATTGAGATTTTGAACCGTCGAGAAAATTGCAGGTCTGAGGAGGAATCAGAATGAAGCGTTTTTATCAAAGCATCGCGGTCGTCTTAGGCCTGGTTCTGCTGTTGTTTGTGGCCGTGCGCATCGACCGCACCGCCGGCGCGCAAGGATTCACACCACCACCGAGCCATGCTGTTGACCCCAACGCCAAGCCCGGCACTCCGGGCGTGTTTACGGATTTCAAGGGCGAAGCGCCCGGCAACGTGCATCACATCACGGCGAACGATCTGCCGGACCCCTACGCGACGAAATCCTCGGCCGTCTTCTCGCGTCCCGTCCCGCGCGGTGACGCATGGCCGCAGGCGCCCGCCGGATTCAAAGTGGAGCTCTACGCCGAAAGCCTGAAGGGCGACGACGGCAAGCCCGTCTCTCCGCGCACCATCATCACCGCCCCCAATGGCGATTTCTTTGTCGCCGCGCAGAATCAGGGCGAAGTCCTTGTATTCCGCACCGGCCCCGACGGGAAAATGGCCCAGATGCAAGTTTTCGCTTCAAAGCTCAATCTTCCGTTCGGACTCGCCTTTTATCCCGCAGGTCCGAATCCGAAATATCTGTACGTGGGCGATACAAATGCGATCCTCCGGTTTCCCTACGCGAACGGCGATATGAAGGCGAGTGCCGAGCCGGAAACCGTCGTGCCCGATCTGCCTGCCGGTCCGAATCATTTTTCGCGCGGCGTGGCGTTCTCGCTCGACGGCAAGAAAATGTTCATCGCCGTCGGCTCGCACACCAACGTCACCGACATTGATACGGACAAGAGCGAATTTCACCGCGCCGACATACTTGTCGCCGATCCCGACGGCAAGAATCTCGACGTATACGCCACCGGCATTCGCAATGGCTCCGGCGTCGCCGTCAATCCCACCACCGGCGAACTCTGGACCTCGGTGAACGAGCGCGACGAGCTCGGCGACAATATCCCGCCCGACTACATCACCCACGTGCAGGCCGGCGGCTTCTACGGCTGGCCGTGGTATTACACCGGTGGGCATCCGGACCCGCGCTTTCCGGGGAAGCATCCCGAGCTGAAGGACAAAGCGATCGTGCCCGACGTCCTGATGGAACCGCACAACGCCTCATTGAACATTACCTTTTACGAAGGCAAGCAGTTCCCGAAGCAGTTTAAAGGACAGCTGTTCGGCGCCGAGCACGGATCGTGGAATCGCTCGGTCCGCACGGGCTACGAAGTGATCATGGCTCCGATGAAGGATGGCCACGCCACCGGCGAATATCAGGATTTTCTTACCGGATTTGTGACGTCCGCGGGAGAATGCTGGGGCCGCCCGGTGGGAGTCACAGTTGCAAGCGACGGCTCGTTGATGGTGACGGATGACGGCTCGAATTCCATTTGGCGAGTCACGTACGCAAAGAAATAGCCCCATCGCGACTCGCTGGTTTCGGCTGGTTTCGAAAGGCTGGCGCAGCCGCCGGGCGGAAGTCTTGGGCGTTGCCGTTCTTCTGCTCGGCGGCTGCACGGTCGGACCGAAATACGTCCGGCCCTCAGCCGACGTTCCCGCCGATTACAAGGAAGCGGGCGCCTTTAGAGCCGCGCAGCCGAGCGACGCGATCGCCAAGGGAAAGTGGTGGGAAGTTTACGGCGACCCGCAGCTCAACGCGCTCGAAGAGCAGGTCAGCGTCTCGAATGAATCGTTGAAGGCAGAGCAGGCGCAGTTCCTGGAGGCGCGCGCGGCGATCCGCACCGTTCGTGCCGCCTATTTTCCCACCGTCACCGCGAACCCTACCGTCGCCGGCAACCGCGAATCACAGAACAAAGCGCTTTTTGGTACGACCTCTCCGATAAATTACGCTGATTATCAGCTGCCGCCCATTGACGCTTCCTGGGAACCCGACGTCTGGGGCCGTGTCCGCCGCACGGTTGAGGCTGCGCGTTCCGAAGCGCAGGCGACCGCCGCCGACCTGGCGAACACGGAATTGAGCCTCCACGCGGAACTGGCGCTCGATTACTTCCAGTTGCGCGGGCTCGATTCGCAACAGCAATTATTGGATTCGACCGTAGAGTCGTACGAGCACGCGCTGGAATTGACCGATAGCCGGTATAAGGGCGGCATCGCATCCGGCGTGGATGTGGCGCAGGCGCAAACGCAGCTCGAAACCACGCGCGCGCAGGCCGTGGACGTCGCCGTGGATCGCACCGCGTTCGAGCATGCCATCGCCGTCTTGATCGGCAAGCCACCCTACCAGTTCAGCCAGCAGCCTCTGCCGCTCGCGACCCCGCCGCCCGCGATTCCGCCGGGCTTGCCTTCCGAGCTGCTCGAGCGCCGGCCGGACATTGCCGCAGCCGAACGCCGCGTCCAGGAAGAAAACGCGCAGATCGGCGTCGCTCGCGCCGCCTATTTTCCGATTTTCGCGCTCACAGGCGGCGGAGGATGGGACAGCTCCAAGCTCACCAATCTTCTCGATGGCCCAAGCGGTTTCTGGTCCCTCGCCGGGTCGGCTGCCGAAACGATTTTCGATGGTGGCCTGCGCCGCGGAGTCACCGAGGAAGCGCGCGCCAACTACGATAAATCGGTGGACACCTACCGGCAGACCACGCTGACGGCATTTCAGGAGGTCGAGGACAATCTCTCGGCGCTGCGCATCCTCGAAAATGAAGCGACGATTCAAAATGCCGCCGTGGCGGCAGCCGAGCACTCGCTCGATCTATCGAACAGCCGCTACAAAGGCGGCGTCGCCAACTATCTCGAGGTGACCACCGCGCAGAGCGCCGCGCTCGGCAACGAACGCGCTGCCGTGGACGTCCTCACGCGCCGCATGGCTGCAAGCGTTCTGCTCGTGAAGGCGCTAGGCGGCGGCTGGAACGTTTCGCAGATTCCCCCGCTATAGCCCTTCGATGTAGGATGCTCGTGCGCCGAATTTTTTCGGCGCGCAATGAACTCTCCACCGAAATTCGCCGCCTTCTTTTTCGCCGCGCTGGGATTTATCCTGGCATTGTTCGCTCCAGCTCCGCGGATCTTGGCGGACTCGCGCGATGCCGCGAATGAACGCGTATTGCTTCACGACGGCTGGATGCTCCAGTCGTCCTGCAAGGTCGCCGCAAAGGGCGCGCAGATTTCGCTCCCAGGCTTCGGCACCGATGGCTGGCACGCCACGACCGTGCCCTCAACCGTGGTCGCCGCGCTCGTGGAGGACAAGACCTTTCCCGACCCCTACTTCGGCGAAAACCTGCGCTCGATTCCGGGCGCCACCTATCCCATCGGCAAAATGTTTTCCGTGCGACCCATGCCGAAGGACAGCCCGTTCCGCTGCTCATGGTGGTACCGCACCGAATTCCGCGCGCCGGATGGATTCGAAGGCAAGCGCGTGTGGCTGAATTTCGCCGGCATCAACAACCGCGCCAACATCTGGCTCAACGGCCAGCGAATCGCCGGAGAACATGACGTCGCGGGCGCTTATCGCACGTACGAGTTCGACATCAGTTCGCTGCTGGTGCGCGACGGGCCGAACGTGCTCGCCGTCGAAACCATCGCGCAAACCGAGAAAGACCTGGGCGTCAATTGGGTTGATTGGAATCCCACGCCTCCCGACAAGGACATGGGACTCTGGCGCGAAGTCTCCCTCCGCGCGACCGGTCCCGTGGAAATTCGCTTTCCGGCAGTCGCCGCGCACTTCCCCGCTGCGTCGCTCGATGAGGCTGACCTCACCGTCGAGGCCGAGCTGCGCAACTCCGGCCCGGCGCCAGTCACCGGCGCTCTGGAAGCCGAGCTCGAAGGCCATCGGATTCGACAGGCGATAACGCTCAAGGCCGGCGAGGTCCGCACGATTGGCTTCGCTCCCGAAGCGTTCTCCGAGCTTCGCGTTCAAAGCCCCGAATTGTGGTGGCCGCATCAGATGGGCGCGCCGGCGCTGCATTCGTTGTCGCTGCGCTTTTTGCTTGGCGATCGAGTGTCCGATTCGGCGTCCATCCGCTACGGCATCCGCGAAATCACGTCCGAGAATGACCCACAGGGTCATCTTCTCTTCCGCGTGAACGGAAAGCGCATCCTGATCCGCGGAGGCGGCTGGGCGCCGGACATGCTTCTTCGCCAATCTCCCGAGCGATTGAAAACGGAATTCCGCTACGTGCGCGACTTGAACCTCAACGCGATTCGCTTGGAAGGCCCCACGGAGTCGGACGCGTTTTTCGATCTCGCCGACGAGCAGGGCGTTCTCGTCATGGCCGGCTGGACCTGCTGCGATTACTGGCAGAAATGGACCGACTGGAAGCAGAGCGACATTGAAATCGCCACCGCTTCCGAGCGCTCGCAGATCGAGCGCCTGCGAGCACATCCAAGCATGCTCGCGTGGCTCAACGGCAGCGACCAGCCGCCGCCCGCTGCGGTCGAGCGCCCGTTTCTCGCCGTGCTCAAGGAACTCGACTGGCCGAATCCGGTTCTTTCGTCCGCGTCGGAAAATATCACGCCGATCACCGGCCGCTCCGGCGTGAAAATGCGCGGCCCCTATGACTACACGCCGCCGGATTACTGGCTCGCCGACACCGCAAAATTCGGCGGAGCATACGGCTTCGCCACGGAAATATCGCCCGGCGCGGCTGTACCGCCCCTTTCGAGCCTGCGGAAAATGCTGCCGGCGGAACATGTCGTTCCCGATGATCCGGTCTGGAACTATCACGCGGGCTCCGAACGATTCCAGAATCTTCGCCATTTCGAAGATGCGATGAACGCAATCTACGGCGCTCCCTCCGATCTCGCCGACTACGAACGTAAATCGCAAGCGATGGCCTACGACTCCGAGCGCGCCATGTTCGAGGCCTATTCCCGGAACAAGTACGGCTCGACCGGCGTGATCCAGTGGATGCTGAACAACGCGTGGCCCTCGCTGATCTGGCATCTTTGGGATTACTACTTGCAGCCCGCGGGCGGATACTTCGGCGCGAAAAAAGCTTGCGAGCCGCTGCACGTGCAGTATTCCTATGACGATCGCAGCGTCGCCGTGGTGAACAGCACGTACCAGCCCGGATTGAACCTCAGCGTGACGGCAAAACTCTTCGATTCCGCGCTGCATGAAAGATTCTCCGCGACCCTCCCGGTGGATGTCCCCGCGGACGGCGTCACGAAAGCAGGCGCCTTTCCCGAGGGAGCGTTCGATCCGGCGTCGCCGGTTTATTTTGTGGACCTCGTGTTGAAGGACAATTTCGGCAAAGTGTTGAGCACCAATTTCTACTGGCTCTCGGCGAAGAAAAACATCTACGACTGGGCCGCCGAGGACAATGACGCATTCACGCCCGTGAAATCCTACGAGGATTTCACCGCCCTTCAGTCTCTGCCCAGTGCCGGCAAGATTAGTGTCGGTGCCGGCGTGCTGTCGGGCGCCGGAGGCCCGCTGGTCAGGGCGATGCTCCAGAATCGAAGCGACCATCTCGCTTTTCAGATTCACCTTGGAATCCGGCGCAAGAATGAAGGCGCCGACATTCTGCCGGTGCTCTGGAGCGACAATTACTTTTCGTTAATGCCGGGTGAATCGCGCGAAGTCACGGCGCAGTTTCTTTCGCCTGACGCTTTGAGCGGCGAGACCGAGTTGCGTGTCACAGGTTGGAATATCGAAACGGTGACGGGGCGGCTGAGCGACAAAGAAACAAGCGCCATTAGTGCGGGCATCGTGCATTGATGGCCGGCAGCGCCGAATCACCGCAGCCTGGCTCATCTCCCGCTCGCCTCAAGCGCGCCCTCACACTTTGGAACCTCATCATCATCGGCATCGTGATCATCCAGCCGATTGCGCCGATGGGCATCTACGGCGTGATCAACAATGAAGCGCGCGGCCACGTGGTGACCACGATCCTGATCGCCATGGTCGCTATGCTTTTCACCGCCGTCAGCTACGGGAAGATGGCTCGCGCGTATCCCAGCGCTGGATCGGCCTACACCTATGTGGGGCGGGAAATTCATCCGGCGCTCGGCTATGTGACCGGATGGGCGATGGTGATGGATTACATCCTGAACCCGCTGATCTGCACCGTGATTTGCAGCGAGCTCGCGCGGAACATTCTGCCCGGCGTGCCCTATTGGGCGCTGGCCATCGCGTTCGCCGGGCTTTTCACCGCGCTCAACCTGCGCGCGATTCAAACCTCGGCGCGGATCAACGAAGCGCTCGCGGCGGGAATGATGATCGTCGTGGTGATCTTTTTCGCGTTCGTGATTCGCTCGCTCTGGGGCCTGCATGAGTACGGAGCGGCTTTTTTCACGCAGCCGTTCTACGATCCCCGCACCTTCAGCTTTCACGGCGTCTTCCGCGGCACTTCCATCGCCGTGCTCACCTACATTGGTTTCGACGCCATCTCGACATTTTCCGAAGAAGCCGACAATCCCAGGCGAGATATTCTGCTCGCGACCGTGCTGGTGTGCGTAATCACCGGCATCCTTTCGTCGCTCGAAGTCTATGCGGCGCAGCTCATCTGGGGAGGAAAACCGTTTCCGCAGGACATGGTGGAATCGGCCTTTCCGCTGGTGGCGCGGCAGGTCGGCGGTTTTTTTCTGTTCCATCTCCTGAATTTCACGATTCTGATCGCGAATGTGGGATCGGGCATGGGCGCGCAATTGGCCGCAGCGCGATTGCTCTACGGCATGGGGCGCAGCGACGCGCTGCCGCGCGGATTTTTCGGCGCGATCGAGCCGAAGCGGCGGATACCGATGAACAATGTCCTGCTGGTCGGAGCCATCGCGCTCACGGGGGCATTTTTCGTCAGCTACGAGCGGGGAGTCGAGCTGTTGAACTTCGGCGCCTTCATCGCGTTCATGGGCGTCAACGCGGCGGCCTTCGTCCGATATTTCCTGCGCGCAGCCGAGAAGCGCTGGACGAATCTCGTGTTTCCACTCCTCGGATTCGCGATTTGCTTTTTCATTTGGCTGAACCTGAGCCGGCCCGCGAAGATCGGCGGCGGAGCGTGGATTCTCGTCGGGATCATTTACGGTGCCGTGAAAACGAAGGGATTTCAATCGGGCCTCGTGCGCTTCGACATGCCCGCCGATGAATCGTGACTCGTGAGGCCCAAGACAGCGTGCTTTGGCACCCTCAATTGTGTGTCGAGTAATTGATGCACCCATCGTTTGTTTTCTATAAGTTACGCGTGAAATTACTCGGCAGGGTGTGTCGAGTAATTCTGCAGAAGAAACGGAGAAGTCGGTGGAGCGGGGCCCGGATCCGTGTCGATTAGAAAATGTTTCGCCGTTTGATTTCAATGGGTTGGAGGCGTTTCTAATCGCCGCAGTGTCGATTAGAAAGCGGGTGCTTTGGCCGTCCGAAACGGATTCCGGACAAGCGAGTGCCTCAACCACAACAACCGAACCGCACGAACGAGCGCGCGCACCACTCCCCGCTCTTGCGAGAGCAGCCAACCGCGCCCCGTTAACCCATCCGGGACCCAAACAACATTCCACGACTTCGGTCTTGTGGACCATGCGTTCATGGTTCTAGAGCGGAGGCGGCGCGTCAAGCATGAGCGCCTGTGGACTTTTGTAGAGATTGCGGCGCAAAGCCCCACCCTCGCAAACCGAGGATGGGGCACCCGAAAAATTAAAAGCGAATCGTCAATCGGGTTCTTGCGTGACGATGTGCACGTCCACGGCGGGGGCGTCGCGCAGGAAGCGGCTGATGGCGTTCATGTAGAGGAGCTTCTGCCAGCCCTCGTTGGCTGTTCTTCCGAAAATCATTTGCGTGACGTGTTTTTCGCGCACGAATTGCGCGGCCGCGTCGGGCACACTCGTGCCCTTCAGGCGCACCGCCTTCGCGCCCAGGCTTTCCGCGAATTGCAGGTTTGCGGCGAGCGATTTTTCGTCGCGCGCGTCCAGGCGATCGCCGATATCCACATGCACGGCGTACAGCTCCGCATCCATGCGCCGCGCCATGCGGGCCGCGCGCGCCAGCAGATATTGCGCGCGCGGATTGGCGCTGATGCATACGGCGATCCGTTCGCGGACCGCCCAGTTTTCCTGGATTTCCTTTTCGTCCATGTAGGACGAAAGGCTGCGGTCCACCTGCTCGGCCACCTGCCGCAGCGCCAGTTCGCGCAGCGCGATCAGGTTCCCGCGCCGGAAAAAATTCTTCAGCGATTGCTCGACTTTGTTCTGGTTGTAAACGTCGCCGCGCTTCATCCGGTTGTGGAGCGCTTCAGGCGTCAGGTCCACCATCACCGTTTCGTCGGAAAGCTGCAGTACCCAGTCCGGCACGGTTTCGCGCACCACGATGCCGGTGATGGCGTTCACCGTAGGAGCGATGCTTTCGATGTGCTGGATATTTACGGTGGAGAGGACGTCAATATTCGCGCTGAGAATCTCGAGGACATCTTCGTACCGCTTGCGGTGTTTGCTGCCGGGAATATTGGTGTGCGCGAGCTCGTCCACCAGCGCCACCTGCGGGCGCCGCGCGATGATCGCGTCCACGTCCATCTCCTCGAAAAGCGTCCCTTTGTACTCGATTTTCCTGCGCGGGACGGCTTCGAGCTGCGGCACCAGCTCGGCGATGCCCTTGCGCCCGTGCGTTTCGACCACGCCGACGACGACATCCTCGCCGCGGCTGTGGCGGCGAATCGCCTCGGTCAACATGCTGTAGGTCTTGCCCACTCCCGGCGCGTAGCCGAGGAACAGTTTCAGCACGCCCTTCGTTTTCTCGGGGGGCGTGGTGACTGCCAGCCACTCTTCGGGGGTCTTCGGCACGGGTTTATTCTCTTTTACCGAGCGTCGGAAAGCTACGATAGAATGACGCAGTGCGCCTGCGCATTCTGATTCGCATCCTGCAATTTCCGGCCGCGTTCGGCATCGTCCTCGGGATCGCACTTTTGTACCACAAGGTGCTTCCCGTCAATGCCACCACGGTCGCGCTTACGTTTCTCCTCGCCATTTTAGCCGTTTCCACCGTATGGGGCATGGCCGTCGCGGTGGCGATGTCCGTGGCGGCCATGCTGGCGTTCAACTATTTCTTCCTGCCGCCCACGGGTACGTTCAGGGTCGCCGACCCCGAAAACTGGGTGGCGCTGCTTGCCTTCCTGGTCGTCGCGGTAATCTCGAGCCATCTCTCCACACGCGCGCGCCAGAAGGCCGCGGACGCTTCCGCGCGCCAGCGCGACGTCGAAAAGCTGTATGCATTCAGCCAGGGCCTGCTTGAATCCCGCAACGTGATGGAGCTCGTCAACCGTATCCCAGGCCAGATCGTGCGGGCCTTCGAAGTCGGCGCGACCGCGCTTTTTCTGGCCGACAAGCAAAAGGTCTATCGCTCCGGCCCCGTGATGCCGCAGCTCGATACCGAAAGCCTGAAAGCCATTTTGGCACGAGACGAGCCGGTGATTGACGTAGCCAACAGCGTTTGCTTTCTGCCCGTGCGCATGGGCTTGCATCCAGTGGGCAGCCTCGGCATATCCGGAACCGTGCTTTCGCGGCAGACGCTCGAAGCCATCGCGACGCTCATCGCCGTCGCCATGGAGCACGCCCGCGCGGTCGAGCAGGTGGGGCAGACCGAAGCGGCCCGCGAGGCGGAAAAGCTTCGCACTGCGCTGCTCGACGCCGTCACGCACGCGCTGCGCACGCCGCTCACCTCCATCAAAGCTTCGGTGACAAATCTGATCTCGAACCCCAACTTGGCCGCCGGGCAGAGGCAGGAGCTCCTGACGATCATCAACGAAGAAAGCGACCGCCTGAATCGCCTGGTCGGTGAAGCGGGAGAAATGGCGCGCCTGGACGCGGGAGAAGTGGAATTGAATGTCGCGCCCCATCCGATCGAGCACGTGATCACGGCCGCTCTTGAGCGGTGCCGGCCGTCACTTGGGAATCGCATGGTGCGTGTGAATGTGGCCGAGGGATTGCCGCGGGTTCGCGTGGATGTGGCGCGCGCGGGCGAAGTGCTCGTACACCTGATCGAGAACGCCAATCAGTATTCGCCTGCGGATCAGCCGATCACGATCACGGCCGAGGTCAGCGGGGATTGCGTGGTGACCAGCGTCGCCGATCGGGGCAGCGGAATTGACGATCCCGAGCGGGCGCTGGTCTTCGAAAAATTCTACCGGGGCAAGGATCAGCGCTATAGTGTCGAGGGCACGGGCATGGGTTTGCCCATTGCCAAGGCAATCGTCGAAGCGCACGGCGGTACGATCCACCTGACCAGCCAGCGCGGCCACGGTTCGGTCTTCTCGTTCACTTTGCCCACCGATCGCGGCCGGCCTTCGCCGGCACCTCTGCACACATGACCTCAGCCAAGATTCTTATTGTTGACGACGAGCCACAGATTCGGCGCGTCCTGCGCACGACTTTGACCTCGCAGGGCTACACCGTGGCCGAAGCGCGCACCGGCGACGAAGCGCTCGAGCAAATCCGCGTCGAACGCCCCGATCTGATTCTGCTCGACGTCAACATGCCGGGAATTTCCGGGCTGGAGACCTGCCGCGAAATTCGCGCCTCAAGCGACATTCCCATCATCATGCTCACCGTGCGCGGCACCGAAAAGGACAAAGTGCAGGCGCTCGATGCCGGCGCCGACGATTACGTAACGAAACCATTTAGCTCCGAGGAGCTGATGGCGCGCATCCGGGCCGGATTGCGCCGCGCGGGGCCGGCGGAATCGATGCCGGCGTTCGTATCGAACGATTTGAAGATTGATTTCGAGAAGCGCGCCGTAACCGTTAAAGGGCAGCTCGTCCGCCTGACGCCGAAGGAATTCGAGCTGTTGCGCCACCTGGTCGCCAACCAGGGAAAAGCGCAGGGGCACCGGCGCCTCCTGCAAGCCGTCTGGGGACCGGACTACGGCGAAGAAACCGAATATCTGCGCGTGTTCATCAACCAGCTCCGGAAGAAAATCGAGCCAGACCCGAAACATCCCCGTTACCTTCACACCGAGCCTTGGGTCGGATACCGCTTCGATCCGCCGGCGGAGAAACCGCGCCCGGTCCGCTCGGAAAAATAAACGCCGCGAGACGAACGCAAGGAAGGGCTGAATCCATGCCGCCACCGGTTATCAAGCCACCATTTACTTTTGAGACTGCGAAGGCCAAAGTGCAGGCGGCTGAGGACGCGTGGAATTCGCGCGATCCCGAGCGCGTGGCGTTGGCCTACACGGAAGACTCCGACTGGCGCAACCGCGACGAGTTCATTCAAGGCCGCGAAGCGATCAAGGCGTTTCTGCGCCGCAAGTGGGCCAAGGAGCTGGATTATCGCCTGCGTAAGGAGCTGTGGTGCTGGACCGAGAACCGCATCGCCGTGACATTCCAATACGAATGGCACAATCCGGTGGGCCATTGGTTCCGGTCGTACGGTAACGAGCTGTGGGAATTCGACGAGCAAGGATTGATGCGCCGGCGGATCGCCAGCATCAATGACGTTCCGATCGCGGAGAACGAGCGAAAGATTCGCTAGCTACCTCGG
>Ga0182018_10000485_pt1 | contig 52227 bp, 43 predicted proteins | sample 812P2MmetaG_FD_120490 | JGI IMG/M metagenome (GOLD analysis project Ga0182018, IMG submission 120490) | Permafrost microbial communities from Stordalen Mire, Sweden - 812P2M metaG | ecosystem: Environmental > Terrestrial > Soil > Wetlands > Permafrost | place: Sweden: Stordalen | collected... | reverse complement strand
GTCGGACGTCCCCCAAATGTCTCCACCACCACCGCTGATCGACCAGGTCGAGCCGGTCAGCGTCTGCTGGCCAAGGGGAAGGGCGCCCCCGATGTCCGAGCAGGTCCAGCCGGTCGGGCAGCCCGAACCGGATGCTTGGTAGTGGGTAAGCACCTGGCCGGCGGACAGCTCCGAGTTGTAGAAGGCCGCGTCGGAGATCGTGCCCGCGAAGTAGTTGCTGGAAGGTGCGTTGGGCCAGCCGGAGAGGTTTTCGGCGCCGACTCGCCAATAGCCCAGATAGCTCTGTGCCTGACTGGTGTCGTTGCTGCTCACCAGCTGTCCGTCGACGTACAGGTTCATACCGTCGGAGCCCTGGGTGGCGACGACGTAGTGCCATTGTCCGTCGTTGTAGGACTGGGCTGACTGGGCGACCGCGGTCTGTTCGGCCTGGGCGTTGTAGACCCCGAAGTTGAGCTGGCCGTCGTTCGACATCCATACCAGCCGGTCCCGTTCGTCCGACATCCCGCTTGGTGAGCTGCCGAAGCCCATGAGGAGGCCGCCGTTGTCGGTGGTGGTTTTGAACCACATCTCCTCGGAGTAGGTGGTGGGGTTGGTGATGGGCTGTGACGCCACGATCTGGCCACTGGACCCATCCAGGGTGACGCCGCTGCCCGAGGTGCCCTCCACCGGGCTGGGAGCTCCGTAGGTGATCCCACCGCCGCTGTAGACGCCGGTGTCGCCGTTGCCGCTCAGATCAGCGGCCGTCGTCGACCCGTTGGCGTCGTTGAGTGGCCAGTAGAGCGACGGGCCAGAGCCGAAGACCGCCTGCCCGTAGTTGTCGGCCGGTGGCTGGGTGGCAACGTTGGTGATGGAGATGGTGGTCGACACACTGGGGGTGCCGGTGGCGTTGAGGGCGAAGAGCATGTAGGGGCCAGGCAGGGCGATCCCGGGATCGGAGGGGATGGCCAACTGGTAGGTGTCGCCACTCGAGGACACGATCGAAAGCGGGATGCGTCGCTGATCATTGTCCATTGTGTGGGTCACCACTCCGTAGCGAACCATGGAGAACTGCGACACCGGCCCACCGGTGGTGACGCTGATCGTCTGGCCGGTAGCCGCCGAGGTGGGAGCGGAGGTGATGGTCGGGCGGGTGGCGGGGGTGCCATCGGCGTTGAACAGGTAGGGCGGGCTCCATATCTGCCCGTCGGTATGATTGGTCGAGCAGGTTCCGCACAGCCCACCGCCCCCGGAGAACACAGTGCCGTCGGGCAGAAGAAGGCCTACGGAGTGATAGTTGCGGGGCTCCGCCTCGGGCGCCATGACGGTGAAGTTGCCGGTGCTCGGGTCCCACAGTTCCGCGTTAAGAATCGAGTTCTCGTCGCTGAACGGCACCGCGTAGGTCTGCCCGCCCATGGTCACCACTTGGCCGTTGGGCAGCACCACGCTGTTGGCAAAGGCGCGGGCGTAGTTCATCGAGCCGACCTGGGTTACCTGTGGGGTCGGGGAGCTGTTGTTCGGAGGGCTCCCGATCTGGATCTCGTAGGCACTGTTGGTGGCGTTTGAATCCTGATAGCTGGGCGAGCCGCCCATGGTGATGACCTTGTCGATGTCGTAGTAGACGGCGTCGCCGTTCATGGCGTCTGGGCTGTTGCCCCGCGTCCCGGCCGGGGTGATGCTGCCCGTGCCGCTCGTCGTGATCCAGTTCATCTGACTCGATGGCCCGGCCTGGAGGACTTTGCCGCCCGAGGTGGCGATGAACCATCCTTCGTTGTCGGCCCGGTAGACCCCCTGGGCATCCTGGGTGTACATCGGTGTCGCCGGGACACCGGTCAGCTCCCGCCAGCCGCCGGTGGGCGACCATACCTCGCCCAGTTTTCCGTCGGGTGCGGTGCCCAGTCCGCCCGACCACGAGCCACCGAGGGTGAACGCCTGCCCGTTCGACAGCAACGTCATGCCCTGGTAGCCGCGGCCGATGTTCATTTGCGGCCCCGCACTCCACGAGTTCGTCGTCGGGTCGTAGATGCTGGTCTGTTGGTCGCTGAGACCACCGGTGACCATGACGTCCCCATTGGGCAAGATGACCACACCGGGACAGAACATGTTGTGGTCCGTGTTGGTGACCGTGTCTTCGCTGACCACCCCGGTCGTCAGGTTCAAGATGGCGGTCTGGGTCCAGTCGTCGGGGTCGCTCGCCCCGAAGGCCAAGTCCTGGTCTGCCGACCACACCAACATTTCGTTGTTGGGCAGCAACGCCGCCGCCACAGGAACCAGGGGGAAGCCGATCGTCGGCCCCCACTCGCCGACGACCGCCGGGTTCGTGCTCAAGGCGTCCGACTGGACGGCATCAGATCCCGATGTGCTCAAGGCGTCCGACTTGACGGCATCAGATCCCGATGTGCTCAAGGCGTCCGACTTGACGGCGTCTGATCCCGATGTGCTCAAGGCGTCCGACTTGACGGCGTCTGATCCCGATGTGCTCAAGGCGTCCGCCTTGACGGCGTCTGATCCCGATGGAGCCACGTGCGGGGTGCCCCGCAGGTAGATCTCGGCCGCGGCGATATCGGAACCAGAGCCTGAGGCGGTGGACAGGGCGGTGAGCCTTACGAAGCGGGTTGTCACCGCAGCGATGCCAATTTGCTTGATCGCGGTGGTGTTGGCCCACGTCCCGGTTGAGACGGTCTCGAAGTGGATGCCGTCGGTACTGACGCTGACCTCGAACCGGCCGATCGCACCGACCGGGCTGGCACCCTGGCGGGGCTCATAAGTAAGGCTCGACACGACCTGGGGTGTCCCCATATCGATGGTGATCCACTGCGAGGGCCCCGTCTGGGACAACAAGCCCTGGCTGTCCCAGTAGGTGAAGGCATTGGAGTCGAGCACAGCGTCCGCGGAGTGGCCCGCAGATTGGTCGCTGGCCGAGGCGGTCCACCCTTGCCGCGACAGGATGGAGGCGTCGGGAATGTAGGCCGCCGGCGGGACCGTCACCTGGCCGGACAAGGCGGATGGCGTGGGGCTTGCCGAGGCCGAGTGGCCCAGAAACGATCTCGCCACGAGCAGCAATCCAAAGAGCGAAATGATCCCCGCAGCCACGATCACCAAGGATGGGCTGACACGCGGGAGGTGGCTACGCGTGCTCATAGGTTGGCTCCTTTCAGAAGGCCGACATGGAGGTAAAGATCGTGCAAGGTGCGCATCGGCTACTCCCGACCCCGACCGGTGACTGGGCCGGACGCTGCGTTTGTCGTCCCTCCGTGGGAGCCTGTCCCTGTCACCTTCGCGGCCAGCGGCATCGTCCCCGAAGGCATGCGCCCGAAGATCTTGATCTGCCCTTCAGTGAACTTGATCCGGAAGTCGCGAAAACGGTCGGGATGGACCGTCATATCCGATGTGACTGCATCCCCGGGATAGGAGACGACCCATGCCACGTTTCTCGCCGGCGATCTGATCGCCCATTCCCAGAACGGGCGGGACCCGACGGTGACGAACTGCCTCAGGTCGAGATTGGAGGCGAATATCAAGGAGGAGGCGGCAGAGTCGTCTGCCAGGATCTCACCGCCGCGGTAGTGGTGCGATAGGTAGGCAGCCGCGGTCTCGGGATGCCCTCCCGCAGCACTGGAGGTTCCTGTCCGCCCATCGGCGATGGCCAAAGGAGTGCCCAAGGCCATGATCAGAAAGGCTGCAGCTATGGCGGGGGCGGCTAGGGCCAACGTCCAGCGCCAACGATCGACGAGCACTCCGATGGCCACCGCGCAGAATGGCAGCGCCATGATGCCGTAACGATCGTTCCACATCCCATAAGGAAAGAGTTGAGGGACTCGGATCGTGGTCTGTCCCAGGTACAGAGACACGAACTCGAACAGAACGGGCGCGCCCAGTAGGGCCAACGTGAAGATCGTCCTCCTCCGATCGGGGTGCCGGATGGCCAGGAGCATGATCGACGACACGGCTCCGGCGATGAGCACTGGAACACCGAGGATGCCGATCATGTCCCACCCGTAGGTGAGGATGCTCGTCCACGCGTGTCCCTTTGTGCCCGCGAACTGTGCCTGCGCCTCGTTGATGGCCTGGGCGCTGTACGCGCTGTGCAGGAAGTAGAGCGGGTCGTGGAAGATAATCAGGTTGTACAGAAACCACAGGACGATTCCATAGCTGCCGATGACTCCGAACAGGACCACGTTGGCCTGTGGTGAGTTTTGGCGCCTGTCGTTCAGGTGGGCCCACACGCCCACCACCGGCACGGCGGCGGCGAGCAGCGCCCATCCCTCGTACCGGGTCAGGGTGGCGCAAAAGATGAAGAGGGCCCCCCACAACAGGTCCCGAACCCCAAGAGTTCGCATCCATCGGGCCAGGTGGTACACAGCGCCTATCGAGAAGGCGAGGAGAACTGGTTCGGTCAGTGCGGTGGACTGGAGGTACAAGATGTTGAGGTTGAGGACGAAGACGGCAAAGCCGCACCACGCGGCCAATCGGCTCCGCGACAACTCTTCCACCAGGGAGAACACCCGCAGGGCGGCGTAAACGAAGCAGGCGCCCCCAACGATGGCCCCTGCTGCTCCGTTGTGCCACAGGGGTGTGATGGCCACGAGGGGGACCAACAGGATGTGGGGAAGTGGGAGCCAGACGCTTCCCAACTGAGCCAGACCGGGGGTCAATCCGTCGGTGACGCCGCGAGCCACATCGAGGTGGGCCCTGGCGTCACCGTACAGGAGCATCGAATGGTGGACGGCCGACCACTCCGTCGCAAGACCGGCCGCGGCCAGGGCGACCAGCCACGCCTCGGGCGGCGGAAACGCTCTCCGCACTCGCGCCAACTCCACCGGGGGCGCCCGGTACTCCCGCAGGGATGCAACCTGCGGTTTCCGTCGTTGCAGCCTGATGAATGGGATGAGCGTCATCGGGGATCCTCTACTCAGGAGGCCGAGAGGACGTCGACCGGGGCCAACTCGCTCGCCGTAGCCTGCCCGTCCTCATCCTGCTCGTACAGGCAGAACCCGTGTTCGGTCTTCTCCCAGTACGTCGGCTTATAGAAGAGTTGTACGACCGCCTTCCAGGCAGCCACCGACATCAGCACCCAGTAGACAGGCACCAAAAGCGCGTACTTCACATCTTCGTAGTTGCGCCGGCCGAAGCAACCGCTCACCATCGACAGCACGCAGGCGGCGTTGCCGATGAACAGTCCGATCATGGACAGGTACAGGACCGGACCAGGGAATGCGACTTGGATCAGGTGGAAGTGCGAGGCGAACCACAGGATGGTCAGTCCCCAGAACACGGGATTGAGGAGGAGGCAAAGCGTATTTGCCCCAAAGAAGAGCTGAAAGGCCACGAAAGCCTTGGGACCCATCTGCCCGGCCAGTCGGAATGGGCGGCGCATGTGGTAGAGGTAGGTCTGGACGTAACCCTTCACCCATCGGCTCCGCTGGCGAATCCAGTTCTGGTAGCGGCTGGTCGCCTCCTCGTAAGTGGTGGTCGCGAGGATGGCGGTCTTCCAACCGCGCAGGAAGATCCGAAGGCCGAGGTCGGCGTCCTCGGTCACATTGAATGCATTCCACCCTCCGATCTCGCGCAGTCTCGCCGTGATGAAGTGATTGGACGTGCCTCCCAACGGTATGACGACATCCAGCCCCTGAAGACCGGGAAGCAGTTGATCGAACCACACCGAGTATTCGGCAGTGAACCAGCGGGTCAGCAGGTTCCGTGTCCGGTTGAAATAGTTGAGCTGGGCTTGCAGGCAGACCACTTCGGGTGATGTTTCCCTGAAGGCGAGGACCGACCTGCGGAGCTGGTCCGCTTCGGGCCGGTCCTCTGCATCGAAGATCACCAGGTACTCACCGCGGGCGTTGGCGAGCCCGTGGTTGCACGCTCTTGGTTTACCGGTCGGACCCACCGCGGGCACCACCGACACGTCGAAGCAGTCGGGGAGGTCCATGTCGGCGGCCGCATCGCGAGTCTCGACGTCGTCTTCCTCCAAGAGGAGCTTCACGTCGAGACGGTGGTCTGGATAGTCCAGGGCCTGAATGCCGTCGACAAGTTGAGCAAGTAGGGCAGCCTCGCGGTACACGGGCAGCAGAATGGTGTAGACGGGAAGCTGGTCGTCGGGAATCCGGTCGCTCGCCGCGTGCACCCTCACCGTGCGCGGATCGTTGAGCGCCCGCGTGATTAGGAACACCTTCATGGAGTTGGATGCGATATAAAAGGCCACCACGACTCCATTGAGGGCCACGATGGTGATCACCGGCGCCACGGTGAAGCCGCCCGCCAGCGCCACCAGGCCGAGGAGGATCGCCACTTTCTGCCCCTTAGACAGCACGGTCGGAGCAACCGATGGGGGGGTGAACCGGTCCGGGTCGACGACCGATTCGGTGGTGAGATCGATCGCCGCGTCGGAGCGGTCGGAGTGGGCCGTTAGATCGGAGACCGCTCTCGGGTGAGCTCCGTTCGCCGGTTGGTCCGGGTCTGGCGTGCTCATCTCTACCCCGTGCCGCAGGGTCGGGGACCCGTCATCTTGCGATTCGTCGGATCCCATCCCGTCCTTCGGCTTCACCGGCCGCTTTGAATTGCTGGCCAAGACCATGATCCCTATGCCCGTCAGCAGCAGCCCGCCGATGATCCTTTGTCGACCTGTCATCTCGCGCTCTTATGGCGTTCAGCCACAGCGTGTTAGCTCCTCGTCACGGTCACCATGTTGAACCCCGCCGTGGCCAGCAAGAAGGAGCTGTGGGAACAGAGGGCGACGCCCGCCAGCAGCGCGCCGGCCAGGTTCGGGACGGACGGGGGCGAGCGGGGGGGCAGGCATGGCTTCCGGGCGCGGCCATGCCATTGGCGCGGGATTGAACTGTCGTCTCGAGTTCTTCGGTGAGTCGGCGACGCCAGGCTCCCGGCTCAAAGTGTGGCCTCCTGTCGACGCGGGTCGAGGCGCAGGTTGGGTTCGATCGTCGGTTCAGCGAATACCGGCGGTCGCCCGGGGTCAAGACGGCTCAGCTGGGGATACATGCGCCACACCTCACCCAGGGCTCTGAGGATGACCATCGGCTTGGCACCACGGGCGGTCCCCGCTGTGCGCGGCAGGTGGGTGACGCCCACCTCCATGATCGCCGACCCTCTCCGTGCCAGTTTGACTATCGTCTCGGTGTCGATCATGGCACCACGACTCTCGATCTCGATGGCAGCCAGTGGCTCACGGCGATAGAGCTTGAACGCGCAGTCGATGTCTCGGACGGGAACGAAGAAGAGGGCACGAACGAGCCGGTTCCAGCACCAGGCGTTGGCCCGCCGCATGGCGGAGTCATGGCGCACTCTGCGGTAACCGGCCACCACGTCCGCTTTGTCGGCCCACGCCAGAAGTAGGGGGAATTCGTCCATGTCGAACTGGTTGTCGGCGTCCGTGTAGAAGACGAAGTCCTGCGTCGCCTCCGAAAATCCAGAGCGCAGTGCCTCGCCGTATCCCAAGTTAGTGGCATGACGCACTAGGCGAACTTGCGGATGCCGAGCGGAACACGCATCCACCCGTTCTGCCGTCCGATCAGTCGACCCGTCGTCAACCACGATGACGTTGAATTCCGAGCAGTGGCGGTAGGCGACGGCGACCGTGTCCTCGATGGCCTTGGTGATGTTCTCCTCTTCGTTGTAGGCAGGAAGAACGAAGGAGACCGAATGGCGCTTAGCCCGGTCAAAGAGTACAGACGGTACGTCTTCAACAACCTGGCTCGTCATCACGTGCTCCGACATCGCTTGAGCCCGACTCCCCGGGCGGGCTGAGTGATCTTCAGGAGATGCCCAATGTCCCTCACGCCGGTCGCGGGCAACCGCCGATGTTTCACGTCCGGCCTAAGTGAGCATGAGACATCGCGATGGCCGATGCAAGAGGGACTGCACGTCTCATCCGTGAACGGTGTGTAAACCCAATCAAAAGACATTTTCGGCGGTTGGCATCGCCCTCTTATCGGACTTGGCAAATGCGCCGCGTCCATTGGACCGCGGAGCCGCTCTCCCATTTTCTGACTCAATGAGTCCCATTGCGCTCAGCGTGGGCCAGGCGCCAAGGACTACTCGAATGCTCACCGTTCGAGGGTGTCGGCCATTAGTGACGCCGGCCATCGGGAAGCTGCACATCCCCCGCTTTGCCGTTAGGCATCCGGGGACTGTGGAGTCATTGATTCATTACATGTGCCAAGACGGCAGCCCAGGATCGCATAATTCCTCGAATTGTCCTGCTCAAGAGGAGATGCTGTGGCGATGGGGACCATGGTGAGCGCAGGATTGCCGAGAATTGCCCCTCAGATGGATGCCAATGGGGCTCCACTAAGTGGGTCGGTTATCAGTCATGAAATGGGAAGAGAGGGGCCGAGAAGTGATCCCTATCCCATGACACTGGGTCGGTGGAGGTGCCTGCCCGATCGATCGGTCATGTGAGATAGCGACGAGTTGGTGGGCCAATGGAGTGCGTCCCACTCAAGCGATCAACGACGATTCTGACCAGGTGAATTCGTTCTTCCATCAACAGCGAAGAAGCGCAAACACCGGCTCGAGAGAGCCCCTTTGTTCGGCCCTCGGACCAATTACTTCCTGTTCACACAGCGTTGTCTCGTTGCCGCTAAGAGTGAGTGAAGCCGGAGTTGATGTCCCCCTGGGTGGTGTAGTTCGTGGGGTCCACCACTGAGTGACCGGGTCCCCTTGATCTGATCCATTCCTTGTGCGAGTCCGATGCTCGAGAATGGAGCAAGGAGGACTGCACCTTGAAGAAACGCCGGCATACGCCTGAACAGGTGATCCGGAAGCTGGCCGAAGGCGAGAAGCTCCTGGCCCAGGGCCAGACCCTGGCCGAGGTGGTCCGCCATCTGGAGATCACCGAGTCGACCTGGCACCGGTGGAAGAACCAGTACGGCGGCATGAAGGCTGACGATGCCAAACGCCTGAAGGAGCTCGAGAAGGAGAACTCGAGATTGAAGAAGCTCCTCGCCGAGGCCGAGCTTTGAGGGGACCCTACGAGACCAGATGGTCCAGCCCTGGCTGATTCTCGATGAGTGTCCTCTGCCCACTCGGTGCCGTGGAGATGGCGTAGCCGCCCCCCAGATCGCCTGTGCCTCAGGCGGGTCAACGCAACACCGGCTTGATTGGATCGAGGCTTAGAGCAACTCAATACCGGTGCTCACTGTGGGCCTTCGAATCGATGGCGGCAGTCGCTCAGTCATCATTCCGGTCCTGGAAGGTCCGCCGATAAGCCTGGGGGCTGATGTGCATGACCCGGTTGAAGTGCTTGCGTAGATTGCCCGCCGTGCTGAAGCCGCTGTTCGACGCCACTCCCTCAATCGACATATTGCTGACCTCGAGGAGTCGCTGGGCACGATGAACGCGCTGACGCTGCAGCCACTGATGCGGTGTCGTACCGGTAGCAGCGAGGAAACGACGAGCGAATGTCCGTGGGCTCATAGCGGAACGAACGGCAAGGTCGTTGACGGTCAACGGCTCATTCAAATGTTCCTGGGCCCATGTGACCGTGTCGCCGAACAGATTGGAACTCTCGAGCACGGGAAGTGGCGTAGTGATGAACTGGGCTTGGCCCCCGTCCCGCTGGGGCGGTACGACCAGCTCGCGAGCTAGCCGAGTGGCAATGTCGGCGCCGTAGTCCCGGCGCACGATATGAAGACAGAGGTCGATGCTAGCGGCACTACCCGCCGAGGTGAGGATGTCCTCTCCGTCGACGTACAGCACACCTGGGTCAACGGTGACGTTCGGGTAACGGCAGGCCAGAGCATCGCACTCGGACCAGTGAGTGGTGGCACGAATGCCGTCCAGTAGCCCGGCCTCAGCCAAGACAAAGGCGCCTGTACACAATGAAATCATGCGGCATCCACGAGCGTGCGCTCGCCGAAGCTCCACAAACACCTCGTCTGGAACTTGGTCCAGACGATCAGTCGGCGGAATCACGACCGAGTCGACGCGGCGCATTCTCTCCAGACCATAGGGAGCTTGCATATGGAAGCCGCCGTTGACAGACACAGGAGTCGGCCGGGCGCCACAGACGAAGAGCTTGTACCACGGGACATCCTTCATCACCGCACGGCTGCTCTCGCCGAATACATCGCACGCCACTCCGAGCTCGAATGGGCTGACCCCGTCGTAGACGACGATCGCCACCGTAGGAGATCTCGGAGCTCCCGCCCGACCTGTCTGAGGAGATGAAGGTTTGGCAGCTTTGTCGCGCATAGTGATTATTATGCCACTTTCAAACGACCGAAGATCGGTGCACGATGCCTTCATGGCTCCTCATGCAGATCGTTCCGTTATGTCGTATGACCTCGAGAGCGAACGCCGCCGGACACTCACCCCTGGACGCAGTCGGTCAGGAAGAAGGCGCAGCTACAACCGACTCGAGGCTCGCTCTACCAGGCTCCCAAGCAGTGGGCCGCTCGATCTCGACCAATTCGGTCAGAGGCCCGCCCCCATCTGGCTGCGACTGCAAGCGCGCTGCTTGGCCGCTTCACTGGACCGCCAACTGACGCGGGGACTTCACTCCGAAGCTGATCGCCTGCTCACGGTAAGGGCGGCACAGCTCGTCTCGCCACGTAACCGCGGTGCCCTGGCAAGAGGGTGGCTCAATCTGCTGAATCGGGCTCATCGGCTACCTGCGGCGCGCGATCCCCACGTACCTCTCTGCCGGGACAGAATCATCGCCGTCGAAGGCGAGGTTCGCGCCATGATCAGTGCGCTACGTTCCCCACTGGCTGTGCCGGCACGAGGCGTTGTACTAGCCAATCACTTACTCAGTGATGGCACGGGGCCTTTGTATAGCTGGCGTTGTAGTGAGGATTTAGGTGCCGTAGTAAGGGAGGTAACGGCGCAACTGGACCTAACCTACGTACTGACGGACCTCGGGTGAGGACACGTCTCTTGATTCGATATCCATACGAACTTGTTTCGCTATCGATACACCGGGTGTCGCTCATCTGACCTGCAGAATCATCAAGTGACGGGGGCTTCGAACGGTACGCCGGCGATTTCGACGATTCTCATCGGTAGCTTGCCTCGTACTGGTCGTGACGACGGAACCACGACAGGTCACCCTCGCTGCGGCCAAGGGGCGTGCGGTCGAGCCACTGCCACATGTTCCACAGAGCGTCGACTCCCCGGGAGTAGGCGGAGTAGGTGTGGTACACGACGCCGTCCTCGAGCGCGAACGCGCTCATGCCGGGGCCCTCGAACGGCAGGTTCGCGGGATCGAGCTGCCAACCTTCCAGCGTCCGGAAGTTGTACGACCCGCCGTTCGCAACCGACTCCTCGGTGAACGACACGTTGAAGTCGAAATTGAAGTCGCTCCGTCCCGAGGACGCCCACGGGAAGCTCCATCCCATCCTGTCTCGATACGCGTGCAGCTTCTTGAGCGGCGCACGGGAGACGGCGGTGAACGCGACGTCGTGGTTCTGGAAATGGAGGTGCGTCTCGTCGAACCCGTCGGCGACCGACGAGCAGCTCGGACAACCCTCGTCCCAGTCGGGGCCGAACATGAAGTGGTACACGAGCAGCTGCGGGCGGCCACGGAACAGGTCGGCGAATGTGGCTTCGCCGACCTCGGTGTCGAAGAGGTAGGGCTTGTCGATGCGCACCCACGGCAGCTCTCGCCGCTGGTGAGCGAGGTCGTCGTTCAGTCGGGTCAGCTCCTTTTCGGCCTTGAGCAACCCGAGCCGGGCTTCGAGCCACTCGTCAGGGGTTCCGGTGCGGTGATTCGTCATCGATCAATCCTCCCGTCATTCCACGTACACATATGTTTTCCCAACGATGTGGGCGTAAACCCGACCGGTCCACACGGCATCGGGCCCAGACAACGGTCGGTCCCGATGGGGATGGCCACATCATCACCGTCCGTCCGGCCCCGGTCCTGGCTCACCGTCGGGGCCGGCATCACCCCCGGACGAGGCGATAGCCAGGCGGTCGAGATAGTGGGCCCATCCTGAGCCGTGGTCGCTCACGGCGTCGTCGGGTAGCCCTCGATGCACCAGGCGTACCCTGGTCTTCTCACCGTCGGGGATCAGGGTGATCTCCACCTCCGTCGAACCGGCCGGGATGGGATGGTCCGGCTCGTCCCACCCGAAGGTGAACACCACTTTCGCGTCGGGCACCACCTCCAAGAACTTGCCGACACCCGGATGCTTCCCTTGGACCAGCACGCGGTAGTCGCCACCGCTCCGGGGATCGAGCTCGGCTTCGGTGCCCATCCACCGGACGTGCTGGGCCGGATCGGTCAGGAAGGGAAAGATGGTTGCTGGGCTGGCATCCATCACTACCTCCCGCATCAGTTCAGCCATGACTGGCCCCTTTCTTTTCGTTCCGCTGATTCGGCAAGATCCTGCAGGCGCCGCAAGCTTCCGCTCCAGTACTCGTCGAGGTACCGCCGGAGCCGGTCCATCTGGGTGTGATTGGCCCGATAGAGGCGGCGCGTACCGTCTCGCCGCTCGATCACCAGCTCCGCCTCACGTAGGACTCCGAGGTGCTGCGAGACGGCGGAGCGCGTGACATCGTCGAACCGGGCGGCGATCTGGGTCGCCGGCAGCTCCTCGGTCCACACCAGCCGGAGGATCTCCCTCCGCCGAGGCTCAGCGAGGGCCTTGAACGCCGTGTCCATGCATCAAAGATTAGCAATTACTTACGCAAGTGTCAACTAACGTATATGCGCCACCGTCTCTCCGACGCTGACACTCGTTGCCATCGCGGGTTCGTACACGGTGCCTCCTTTCGTTCTCAGAGTCACAACGATTCCGCCGATCAGGAGCCATCCCGCGATGTTCGGAACCCGATGGGCACGGCCTCCAGGCGAGGGATCGGGCTTGCTCGGCCGGGCGGGCCCACTGTCATCGTGCGGATCGGTCGTGGAAATAGTGGCCTTGGTCGAGATCGTCGATGAGCCCGGGCTGGGTGGGCTGCCACCCCAGCAGCCCGCGGGTCAGTGCGCTGGACGCCGGGCTGTCGATCCCGATGAAGGCCGCCAGAAACCCGAAGTGCTCGCCAGCATCCGCGGGGGAGACGGCAGCCACAGGGAGGTCGAGATGCCGTGCGATCACCTCGGCAACCTGGCGGATCGGTACGCCTTCCTCCGCGACCGCGTGAACGGTCGATCCCGCCGGTGCCTTCTCCAGCGCCAGGCGGAAGACGTGGGCGGCATCGAGGCGGTGGGTGGCGGGCCAGCGATTGGACCCGTCGCCGACGTAACCGGACACCCCCTTGTCGCGGGCGATGCCGACCAGCGTCGCCATGAAGCCGTTGTCTCCGTCTCCGTGACACGTCGGTGGAAGTCGCACGACGGACGAGCGAACGCGGCGCGGCGCGAGGGAGAGCATGATCTGCGCAGTGACCAACCGGCTCTGGGGACCGCCGCCCAGAGTGGCCACAGCCGGGTCCGGACTGCGGCCGTCACCCTCGGTAGCGATGCGACCTGGCGCCAGCCCGACCGTCCCGGAGGCGATGAGGAACGGTCGATCGGAGCCCGCCAGCACCTCGCCGAAGGCCTCAACGGCGCGGCGATCCGCATCGGCTGCTCCTTGGAAGTCCCCTGAGAAGGCGATGTCGTGCTGGAACGCCAGGTGGATGACGCCGTCCGACGCGGCGGCTGCACCCCGAAGGATGTCGAGATCATCGAGAGTCCCGCGATGCACCTCTGCCCCGGCGGCGACCAGAACGTCGGCCGAGGTGTCCGACCGTGCCAGCCCGACGACCGCGTGGCCGGCGGCGATGAGCTCGGGAACGACGGCGGAGCCGATCCAGCCGGATGCACCGGTGACGAAGATACGCATGAGAAAACCTCCAGTTCATTGACCGTTCTCGGCGGTTCGCCCAAACGGTCATGTCAGTTACTGTCATCAGACTGCCAAGGATGACAGCCGCTGTCATCACTGGCCACTACGATCGGGGGATGGCGCGTTGGGAGCCGGACAGCCGCGGCAGGCTCGAGCGCGCAGCTCTCGCGCTCTACGGCGAGCGCGGGTTCGAGAACACCACCGTTGCCGAGATCGCCGAGCGCGCCGGACTGACGGAGCGAACCTTCTTCCGGCACTTCGCCGACAAGCGCGAGGTCCTGTTCGGAGGCGCGAGCGCCCTACAAGAGCTCCTCGTGAGCTGCGTGGCCAGTGCACCAGAATCCGCGGCGCCGATCGACGCGGTCGCCGCGGCTCTCCAGGCCGCCGGCACCCTCCTGCAGGAGCGACGCCAATTCTCCCTGCAGCGCCAGTCCGTCATTGCTGCGAACGCTGAGCTTCAAGAGCGCGAGCTGATCAAGCTCGCATCCCTCGCGGCAGCGCTCGCCGACGCGTTGCGCCAGCGCGGCGTCAAAGACGCAGCCGCCAGTCTGACCGCCGAGGCGGGGATCGCTGTCTTCAGAGTCGCGTTCGGACGCTGGGTGGCGGAGACCAACCAGCGTCGACTTGCCGCGGCTCATGCGAGAGTCACTTGACGAGCTGAAGGCGGTGACCGCCGGCGAATGATCGCCGGCGATCTCCGTGTAACACCAACCACACGTTGACTCTTCCTCGTCATTCGCCGTCAGTTGTCTACGACCGAGGGGGCCATTAGGTTGATCAGGGCGGCAAAAGGGGGTCCAATGGGATTTACGCTCACGCAAGGGCACTTCACGACCGAAGCCGAGGCATTCGCCGAGATCGCCGATCGGGGCTGGTACGCCATCGCCGTCGATGTCCGGGCGGAGGAGAACGACCTGCACTGGCATGACTTCGATTCGGTGAACTTCGTCGTTGACGGCACCCACCGTGTGCAATTCGAAGACGACAGAGTGATGGAGTGCAGCGCCGGGGCCCGGATCGAAGCACCGGCGCGGGTGCTGCATCGAGAATGCAGTCCGGCCTACCGGGCGGTCTTCGGGTTCAGCGTGGACCCGGCCAACTTCTCCCAACCGGTCAACAAGCGGCCAGCCGCACTGGACGAGTAGCCGGCGGCGGCTGCCGGTTCAGAGCGCAGTCGTGACGTGGCGTCGTCGGACGATGACCAACTCCAACTCGGCCAGAAACTGAGGGATCCGTCTCACCGTGTCGCGATCGAGGTCGCGGACCTCCTCGGTCAGTTTCTCCCAGGGAACCAGGTACGGCGACCGCTTCGCTTCGACATCCTTGGCGGGTCCGAGCGTCCACCCCGATTTGATCCGCTCGCGCACCCAGCGGTCGTGCTCCAGACAGGCCAACTGCTCAACCTCGTCCGGGCTGAACTCGGTCACGCTGTCGGCTCCCTCGACATTCTTGACCGCCTCATAGGAAATGGCCGCCAGCTTGGCCTCGATGTCGGCGGCCTGGTCCCGATTGGACTGGCGAAGGTCTTCGGGTAGGTCCACCCACGGCAGCAATGAGGGATCATCGGCCGAGGACATGTTTTCGGCCTGGTGGCGACGGAGATAGTCGTCGTGAATGGCCCGCGCCAACAGCTCCGTGTCGTGCGTGGGAACGGGGCACGACCAGGTGGATGGGAGTTGCCACGTCTTGTCGGCGTCATCTGGATCGGGAGGTCCCTTGAGCGTGCCGATGATGTAGTCCTCGGCCCTCAAGAGAGCGGGGTACTCCTTCATTGCATTTCGATCAAAGTCCTGCATCTCTTTTGTCAGACAGTTCCAGCACACCAGAGACGGGCTCGTCTTGTCAGCGATGTCCTTCTCGCCGTACGTCCAACCGCCGGCCAGTCGCTCCGCGATCCAGCGGTCGTGCTCCATCTCGGCCAGCCGTTCGACCTGATCGGCAGGAAGAACGTACGGCTCGGACACTTCACCGAACGCAGGGATGTACGTGAGACCGATGCATCGGAGCTTTCGCTTGAAGTCCACCACCTGGTCGCGATTCGACTGCCGAAGGTCCGCGGGAAGAGAGTCCCAGGTGGCCAGGGACGGGTCACCACTCAGCCTTGCCTCTGGATCCTCGAATCGGTGGCTCAAGTAGGCCTCGTGAACCTTCCGGGCCAGCACTTCGATTTCATTCGGGGTACCGATGACCAGATCCACCCAGCTCCTGCACACCCGGTCCAGTATCGGGAAGCCTTCGACGTTGTGCATCAACTGCACCGACGCCAACTGCAGCAAGGGGGCGGTGTCCATGCGTCCAGTGGTGCACACGACAACCGGGACGTCCCCGGGTAGCCGGTTCCACAGTTTGATGCTGGCGCGAAGGCCGGCCGCATCGTCCAGTGGACAGACGATGGCTGCGGTGGGTGTCGGCAGGTTGCCGGCGTGATCAAGAGCGAAGGGATTGACATATGGGTCCCACGGATTCAGCACCAAGGGGACCAGATCGCAGACCATGTGCAGGTCCTTCGAGCGTTGGTGCACACCCTGCACGAGCGCTTCGGCGTCAGTATCGGCGACGGTGATCCGAAGCTTGACACTGGTCGTGCTTGTCTTCTGCCACTGACGCGCCGCCTCAACGACCAATCCGATGGCAATGGGTCCTCCGCCCACCACCAACAGGGACGGGTCCACTCCATCACCCGGGTGCAATAGGTACTCTCGTTCCCGCAGCAGCGTTTCAGGACCTTGCTGGAGAATATTGAAGAACCGATACACGATGGTCGCCCCCGAACTCGCCGACAAGTGAATCGCGTCGAATCGTGCTGTCTCGTCCAACAACAGGCTGAGCTCCTGGTCATCGACGTTGACGTAGCAGGTGAGGTGGTGGTTCTTCCTGGTTGCCACCGTGGCTACCTGCAGGGCGATTTCGGCATTCACCCCGTTGTCCCCGCTCACCGCAATGAGGTGTTCGGCTCTATTGACTCGTGCCCGCTTGAGCATGACCGGATCGGTCGCATCACCGGTGAGCACGGGGACGCCGAGTCGTCGGCATTCCTCGAGGTCGGCGATCAACGGGTGGTGGTCGATCACCACCACACGATTGCGCCTCTCCCCTCGGCGCGGCTCCCGGAAGGAGGCGGTGAGCCGCATCCCAACTCTGCCGGCACCGCAGATGACCAGATGGTTGCGAAACAGGAAGTAGACGCGGACCTGGGTGAACTGCTCGTTGAAGATGGCCGAGATGGCACCCAGTCCGGCCAGTATCAGCGTGAACGGGGCCAGCCACCTGGCCACCTCCAGGGCCCACGGCAGCGTGAAGGTGTAGGTCGGCGTCGAGAAGTGGAACAGGTTGACGATGTCGTAAGCACGGTCCAGGTAGGGGGGCCGGCTCGATTTCGGGTGCACTTGACCCAACCCGTACAACCCCAGACCGACGGTGATCACGGCCATGGCGCCGATGATGAACCAGCGTTTCTGACGGTAGCCCTCCCGCCACCAGGCCCACGTCCGCCATTCCGGCCGCGCCGGCGCCTCCTCGGTGGCTTCAGATGTCGAGTCCATGGCTCCCATCACGCCCGCGGTCGGTTCCGATGTGTCGGGTCCAGAGGAATGATACGCAGGGAGAACGAAGGAACGCCACGGTGAGGTTGGTGAGTCCACGGTGGCGGATCAGGAGGGCCGGGGTCAATCGACCAAGGCCACCATCATCGGGTATCTTGAGGCATCGTCCGCGGGCAGGTGGACCAACGGCAATGCCTCGGTGGAACGCCAGTCGACCCTGTCGTCGAGCACGTCCCGGCATCGCACCGGTGGATTGCAGACCGCATGGAGGACGGCAATGACCACGTCGAAACGGACCTCGCTCCGCTGTTCCGCCTCGCTCGGAGCCGCCGCCCTGATCGTGGTGGCGGCCCTCGCCGGCGGGTGCGGATCAAGCAGCTCCAATGGGAACGGGAACAACTCCTCGTCGACGTCGACAACCGGATCGTCCGACACCCTGTCGCCCCACTTCTTCGACGGCAACCCCGAGCCCGGACCGGGAAACACCAAGTAACTCCCCGCCGAAGGTGATGGTCGAGGTTCTCCGGTCTCGGTCAGGCGATGCCCGCGCACTCCTCTCATCACGCCTCCGTGCACAAGGTTGCTCTCAGTTGGCGGTACGTCCGATGCCGGAGCACTCTCGCCGCGCCCTCGCTGATGCCCAATGTCGTAGCGAGGTCACGCAGATCGCGCCTTCCCTCCAGTTCGAGGTCGATGAGCCGGCGGCGGCGGCCTGTGAGCCCGTCGACGGCACGAAGCAGATCGTGGAGCTGCTCGTCCGACCATCGCTCCCGATGACCACCGGGGGGCTTGATCTCGAGCCATGCTCGAATCGCTCGCCGCTCAGCTGACTCACGCCGTTGGCGATCCCGCCTGGCATTCCGCGATGCCGAGTACCAATAGCCCATCGGATTGTCGAGCCCTCGGAGGTCACCACGCTGGACGACCCTCAGATAGCCATCTTGGACGGCGTCATCGTCGCCCACCGTCCTTCGTTGAGCGGCCAGGCCCTCGGCCATGACTCCCAGTGTGTCCACACGTTCCTCCTTGCTCCGGGCGCGCCAAGGCAGCACGCGGCGAAGCGGGGAACGTATGGAGTTAGGTCACCTCCTCACTATGGCATACGGGAGGTGTAACAAAACGTCGGGCCGTTCGTCTCACCGGTGGAACCGAAATCGAACGAGAGGAGCAGTCCGTGGGATCAGTCGTCTGCAATTGGACAGGTCGGTGCCTCGATCGGGAGCGCCAAGAGGACCTCTGCCGGAGGATCGAGCCGCTGGCGGTCCTGTCGCACAGCTACTTCGATGAAGCACCCCCTATCCGCCGGTATGACCAGGCCCTGGAGGGAACCATCCTGGTCAGTGATCGGATTTTCCGGGATACCCCCACCAGCGTGCCGACCATCGACGAGCCGCCCGATCCGGCTCTTCCGTCGATGGAGCTGCGGGTGGTCGGTCGGCCACAGACTCCGGAGCTTCGCTTGACCCAGGCCTTCGCCGTTTCGAAGGCCGCTCTGTTTGGAACGGCCTTCCGGCTGTACGACGGGCGGAACCTCTACCCCGGCGAGGATGAGGTCAGCCTGGTCTTCGCCAACTGCGACGAGCTCCCCGAGCTCACCGGCCAGCTAGTCGAGGTGCATGACCGGGCCGATTGCCTCACGTCGGAGAACGAGACGGTGCGAACTGCCGACTGGTACTTGACCCGGCCCCGGATCCACCTTCGGTACTACCTGGAGGAATGGTCGGACCTCCTCTTCGGGTCGATCAAGTACTTTCACATACCCGATCTCGAGTTCTGGAGGTACGGGAGCAATCCCAGCTTCGACGAACTGGACAAGATCTTCGAGGAGAACCGACGCCCTTCACTGGTCGACGACGCCTACGGGGCACTGGTCGATCGTTTTCGGGCCGAAGTCGGCCGGTGGAGTGAGACCGCGACCTCAGTTCGGATCTTTTGGGAGGAGGCCCGTGCGAGCGCTGGCGGCGGGCCGGCGTGAATCCGGATCCGGGCAGGACCATGCCGCCGCCGGTCCGAAATGCCAGAATGGCCACCGTTCGATGAGGACCCGGGCACGACCGATACGGAGAACGTTCATGGACTGGCCAGCGTGGGCCGAGAGATTGGAAGCCGCACTTGGGCCCGAAGGGGACTTCCCCTCCTTCTTCGCACCCCGCGCACTCTTCAGCGATCCGGTCAATGCTCCCACCGCGGACATCGCCGCCATCGAGGAGATGACCAAGGCGTCGTTCCCCGATTGGCGCCAGGAGATCACCTCCGTCCAGGGAGACGGGTCGGCCGGGGCCTTCGAGTGGATAGGGAGGGGAACGCTCGGTGGGACCATGCCGATCGAGATCCACGGATGCACCGTCGTAGACGTGGATGAGGACGGCTTGGTCACCCGATGGCGCGACTACTTCGACCTGAAGGAGATCGACGCCCAGGTCGCCGCGCCACCAGGTTGACGGGCCTCACCCGTCGCCAGGCGGCGGCCGGCTCAGGTCGGGACGGGAGCGGGCGCCACCAACTCGATGGCGATCCCGTCGGGATCGTGCAGCTGCAGGGTCGGGTTCCCATTCTCGAGGGTCACCCCCGGGTGGGCGATGCCTGCCTCGGTGAGATGGTCGGCCCACGCCTGAAGAGCCGTGCCGTCCGGCACGGCAAAGGCCAGATGGTCGAGGACCCCGCCAGACTCGGATCCCATCTCGCTCCCCGCCGCCCCGTTGGTTCTCCCATGCTCACCGTCTCCCGACCCCCTCGTCAGGACGAACACTGTCTTGGCGGCGCGGTGGCGCAGGGCGACGTACCCGATATCGAGGTCTTCGGCATACGGCTCGAGTCCGAGCGCCGCGCTGTACCACGCCGCACTGGCGCCCACATCGGACACGAGTAGCTGGACATGGGACAGACCCGTCATCGGGGCGCTCGGGCGTGAGGAGTGGTGGCCGGTCACGGCATGAACGCTAGCGACCCCGCCGTCGCCAGGCGACATGTCCGTGCCGGGCGCTCGTTGGCATACTGGAGCATGGGCGACTCCCCCGACGACAGCACCACGCGGTTCGCCATACGGGTGGACCGATCGTTCCGGGCGCTGTTCGCCGCCCTCGGCGCCGGCGCCCGACAAGACTTCGTCGAGCTCAGGGGCGAGACGGTCCGGGTACGGCTCGGGTGGATGTTCAAGGTCAGCATCCCCCGGACCGCCGTGACCTCGGCGCAGCATCACGCCGACATGTTCGGCGGCTGGGGTGCTCACGGTTGGCGCGGTAGGTGGCTGGTCAACGGCTCGTCGGCCGGCATCGTCCAGCTCGATCTCGAACCTCGCCAACGGGCGTGGCTCCTCAGCATCTGGCCGCTCACCCTGCGCGTGCTGTACGTGAGCCTCGACGACCCCCACGGGTTTCTGGCGGCCATCGGCTCGGGTGTGGCCTGAAGCCGAACCGTGTTGGCATCCAGGCCGTTGCCCTCGACACCACCCTGAGGGAAGCTGGCCTCATGACCGCGACACTCAACCACACCATCGTCTGGTGCCGCCACAAGCAGGTTTCAGCACGATTTCTCACCGAGGTGCTGGGGCTGCCGAAACCGGAGGCGTTCGGGCCGTTCCTGGTCGTCGAGCTGTCAAATGGCGTCTCGCTCGACTTCCACGAGGTCGAAGGGGCCATCGCCCCACAGCACTACGCCTTTCTCATCAGCGAGCCTGAGTTCGATCTCATCTTCGCGAGAATCTGCGACCGGAACCTCGCCTATTGGGCCGATCCCGGCCTCCAGCGGTCGGGCGAGATCAATCGATCGGACGGCGGGCGCGGTGTCTACTTCAATGACCCCGATGCGCACCTCCTCGAGATCATTACGCGGCCATACGGAAGCGGCTGAGGGCGTCGTCCACCACCTCATCGAGTTCGCCTCCGCTCTGTTAGCGCTGGCCGACCACCGTCAGCCGGGACGGCGATCGGATCGGTTCGCCGGTGAGGCGCCGGTCCCGATGACGCGTGTGACCGGCAAGGGCGGCCGGTGCCCACGCACCGAGGCCGTGCCAACCGGGTCGTGCACCCTCCGTCGGTCCCCTGGCCCGTGCTATACCAGCCATGCGTGTGCGGCGCCGAGTGGTGCTGAACGGTCACTCAGCCGGAGGGGGCGACCTGGTGAGCGGAACTCCGATGGCTCTTCGTGTCGACCGTCCGGTGATTCGTGGATCGGCCACAGAGAAGATGGCGGCGGCAGCCGGCTCCCTGCTCCCCATCGCCTTGGTGGTGGTGGCCCAGATCATCGTCTTTCCCGTACCGGTCGGCGTATGGGTCCAGGGCATCGTGCTGGGAATGCTGGGCGCGTTGATGGCGGTCGGCCTGGGCTTGGTGTACCGCTTGAACCGAGTGGTGAACTTCGCTCAGGGTGACCTCGGCAGCGCCCCCGCCGTCCTGGCTGTCGGGCTGGTCGGCTTCTCGGGTGTCAACTACTTCGTGGGACTGGCGACCGGCGTGGTGGCGGTGGTGGTGCTCACCGTCGCCGCCGAGATCCTGGTGGTCAGGCGCTTCGCCCGATCCCCCCGACTGATGCTCACCGTGGCCACCATCGGACTGTCCCAGGCCCTGATCGTCCTGAGCCTGCTGATCCCCAACATCTGGGGCGAGACCCCCATCGGAAATGCCGTAGTGCGCTTTCCCTGGCACCTGTCACTGCACCTGTCCCCCATCGTGTTCAGTGCAGACGATCTGGTGGGGGTCGTCGTGTCGGCCCTCGCACTGGCCGGCGTGGCCCTCTGGTTCCAGCTCACCGACCTCGGCATCGCCACCCGGGCCACCGGCGACCGCCGGGACCGGGCCGCCATGCTCGGCATTCCGGTAAACCGTCTGCAGACGGTGACCTGGGTGGTGGCTGGAGTGCTGTCCTTCCTAAGCGTCTTCATGAAGGCGGCCATACTTGGGTTGCCACTCGATCCCACCTTCAGCCTCACCGCGTTGGTCACCGCACTGGGCGCTCTCGCCCTCGGCGGATTCACCAATCTCCCGTTGGTGGCGCTGGCCGCGGTCGCCATCGGCACCATCGAAGAGGGAGTGGCGTGGAACCAACCGGCCCGGCCGACCTTGGTGCTGGCGGTGATCGCCGCCGTGGTCGTGCTGGGGATGTTCTTCCAGCAGGTGACCCGACGGTCGGTCGCCCGGGACAGCAGCAGTCAGTGGGCCCTGGCCTCGGGAGTGCGGGACATGCCGGCCCTTCTCCGTCGACTGCCGGAGGTACGTGCCGCATCGGTGGGAACGACCGGCGTGCTGGTGGCATTCGTGGTGACGCTGCCTCTGTGGATGGGCCCGGGAAGCCTCCTCGAGCTCTCCAACCTACTGGTGCTGGGCATCGTGGGCTGTTCCATCGTGGTGCTCACCGGCTGGTCCGGCCAGGTGAGCCTGGGCCAGATGTCCTTCGCCGCGGTCGGGGCCGTGGCCGGCGCCGTGGCCATGATCGACTGGAACTGGGACCTCAGTCTGGCCCTGCTGATGGCGGGGGCGGCAGGCGGTGTCGCTGCCCTCCTCGTCGGGATCCCCACCCTCCGCCTCGACGGGATCTTCGTGGCCGTGACCACCCTGGCCTTCGGGCTGGCCGTGTCGGGGTACCTGCTCGACCGGGCCGAGTTCTCGTGGATACCGAGCGGGCAGCTTCCTACTCCTCGGCTGTTCGGCGTGGCCATCGTCTCCCAGACCGCCGTCTTCGCCACCTGCCTCGGGGTGGGGGTGGTGGTAGTCGTGGCGTTGCACGGTTTGCGACACAGCCGCTTCGGTCGGGTCCTGCGGGCCGTCAGCACCAACGAGCGGGCCGTCGCCAGCTACGGCGTCTCCGTGAACCGGGCCAAGCTCGGTGCCTTCGCCGTCTCCGGGTTCATCGCCGGGCTGGCGGGATGCCTCTTGGTGGTGGCCAACCAGCAGTACGTCGAGTCCCCGTTCACCGTAACGGCCAGCCTGGCCGTGTTCACCGCCACCGCCGTCGGTGGTCTGGGCTCGGCGCTGGGAGCCGTCGCCGGTGCGGCCCTGGTGGAGGGAAGTGCGGTCTTCCTGCCTCCCAGCTGGCAGCTGTTCCCCTCCGCGTTCGGCGTCCTCCTCGTGCTGCTGGCGTTCCCCGGCGGGGTGTCGAGCCTGCTGTTCCGCGGCCGCGACCGCTTCGTTGCCGTAATCGCCCGGCGACACGGGATCGACATGGACACCGGTGCCGACATTGGAGCCCCATCGGCGGCCGGGGTGGAGCCATGAGGGCTTGGCGCCTGGCCTCGCTTAGCGGTGGTGCGCCCTTGTTCCCGCTGGCCATCCTGTTCACCCTGCAGCTGCTCGACCAGGCCACCCAGAGCGCCTTCAACGTGCTGATCCCCAACGTGCGAGACGCATTCCACCTTTCCAACGCCGAGATCCTCCTGATCGTGGCCCTGGCCGGCGCTGCCGCGCTGGTGGGGACGATTCCCGTGGCCTGGTTGGCCGACCGCACCGTGCGCGTCCGCATCGCCCTGGTCGGTGCCGGGATCGGTGCCGCCTTCTCCGTCGCCCTCGGGCTCGCTCCCACCGCGGTGGTGCTGACGATCACCCTCTGTGGGGTGTACCTCGGTCAGGCGGTGATCTTCCCCACCCACAACTCCCTCATCGCCGACTACTTCCCGGTGGAGGCACGACCTCGAGTCTACTCGACCCACCGGGCCGGCCTCTCCCTGGGGGCGGTGAGCGGCGTGCTCATCGGCGCCGGTCTCACCGCCGCATTCAGCTGGCGAGTCCCCTTCGTCGTCTTCGCCATACCCATCGCCGCGGTCGTGCTCCTCGGGCTGCGGCTGCGCGAGCCACCTCGGGGTCGGTACGAGCGGGACGCACTGGACGGATCACCCGGGGCCGCACTGACCGAAGCGGTTGTCGAGGCCGAAGCGGCCACCCCCGGACCTCTTCCCACTCCGGTCGTCCCCTCCCACCCGCTGGAGCCTCCCCCCTCCTTCGGGGAGGCATGGCGGATGGTCTGGAAGATCGGCGTGTTGCGGCGGATCTTCTTCGCCCTGCCCTTCTTGGCCGCCGCCATCGCCGGCTTCACCTCCCTGGCCTCCCTCCAGTATCAGGAGACGTTCCACCTCGATGTGGTCCAGCGAGCCTTTCTGGTCGCACCGGTGCAGGTGTTCGTCCTCATCGGGTTGGTGATCGGGGCGGCCGTCGCCACCCGCCTGGCCGGCCGCGGCATGCATCTCGTGTTCCGGATGCTGGCGGTGGCATCCGTCACTGCCTCCGTGTTCGCGGCCCTGTTCGCCCTGGCACCGAATGTCCCGGTGGCCTTCTTCGCCGATGCCGGCATCGAGGCGTCGCTGGCCATCGTCGGGCCCGGTGTGCTGGCCGCGCTCTCGCTGGCCATCCCGTCGCGGGCCCGCTCGATCGGGTTCTCCATCGGCGCCCTCTTCGTGCTTCCCGGGCTGGTGGTCATCCCGGTGGTGGGTGCCATCGGCGATGCTGTGGGCTTCCGCTACGGCATGCTCATCCTGGTGCCGGTCTTCCTGGTCGGAGGGCTGATCGTGGCCAGCGCCGGCTCGCTCGTCGACGCCGACATCAAGGATGTCTGGCTCTCGATGCGAACCCGAGAGGAGATGCTGACGGCACGGGCGCGGGGCGAGTTACCCCTACTCAGGGTGCGGGACCTCTGCGCCGGCTACGACGGCGTGCCCGTCCTGCGCCACGTCGACATCGACATCGGCGAAGGGGAGATCGTCGCCCTCATCGGTACCAACGGCGCCGGGAAGTCGACCCTCCTGCGGGCCATCGGCGGAGTGACGGAAGCCGACAGCGGCGCCATCATCTTGAATGGGAGGGACATCACCCACGCCCCTCCCGACGAGATCGCGCACTGGGGAGTGGGCCAGATGCCCGGAGGTTCCGGGGTGTTCCCCACCCTGACGGTGGAAGAGAACCTCCGGGCTGCGTCCTGGCAGGATCGCCGGCATCGGCACCGGGCCGAAGCCCGGGTCGACGACGTCCTCGGCCACTACGGTGACTTGGACGACCGTCGGGCCGATCGGGCGGGCGACCTCTCCGGAGGTCAACAGCAGATGTTGGCGGTGGCCATGGCCCTGCTGTCAGGTCCCCAGCTGCTCATGATCGATGAGCTCTCCCTCGGATTGGCCCCCATCGTGGTAGAACGACTCCTCGATTCGGTGCGCGCCCTCCGGGACGCGGGGACAGCGGTGCTCCTCGTCGAGCAGTCGGTGAACGTGGCCGTGTCGGTGGCAGACCGGGTCTATGTGATGGACTCGGGAGCCATCCGATACTCGGGTCCCGCCGCCGACGTGCGGGACCACCCCGAGCTCTTGTGGTCGATCTTCCTTCACCGGGCGGCAGCCGGGGTGACGCCCGTTCCGGTCGACGATCACCGACACCGCCGCGCTCCCTCCAATGGCATCCCGCAGACCACCGTGCCGGCCGTCGAGGTGTCCGGCCTGAGTGTGGCCTTTGGGGGGATCGCCGCCCTCGACGACGTGACCCTGGCCGCCGACCATGGCGAAGTCGTGGGGATCATCGGGCCGAACGGAGCGGGCAAGACCACACTGCTCGACGTGATCTCCGGTTTCATGCGCCCCCGTGCGGGGCGGCTGGCGCTCGAGGGTACCGACATCACGACCCTTTCGGCAGCCAGGCGAGCACGGCTCGGTCTGGGCCGGTCGTTCCAGAACTCGACCCTGTTCAGCGGACTGTCGGTCCGCGACACCCTGGCCGTGGCACTCGAGCGGTTCATCGACACCGGTGATCCGCTGAACGCCTCGCTGCGAATGCCCAGCCTCGTCTACACGGAGGCAGCGGTCGAGGCCCGGGTCGACGAGTTGATCGAGCTCTTCGGACTGCAGCGGTTCGCCTTCAAGTTCGTGAGCGAGCTGTCCACCGGCACCAGGCGCCTGGTGGACCTGGCTGCGGTGGTGGCCCACGCCCCCACCGTGGTGCTGCTCGACGAGCCGTCGTCGGGTGTGGCCCAGCGCGAGGTGGAGGCGATGGGCGAACTGCTCCGGCGAGTGCAGCGGAGCCTGGGGGCCACCTTGGTGGTGGTCGAGCACGACATCGCCTTCGTGGCCGAACTGGCCGACCGCCTGGTCGCCCTCGATCGTGGCATGGTGCTGGCCGTGGGTGAACCGGAAGAGCTGTTGGCTCGCACCGAAGTGATGGAGACCTTCCTCGGCAGTGATCCGCTCACCCGGGCCCGGTCCGGTGCGCTGTCCCCGCCCACCGGTGGAGCGGCCCTCACCGGTGCGGTGCCGCCGACGAGGGACGACCGGTGAGCGACGACGCCCGTCCGCCGGTGCCGGCCGGCAATCTCCCCGACCTCCCCGACCTCGCCGGGCCCTCGGACGGCTCGGGCCAGGCTGGGACGGCCCGCCCGTGGCCCAGGGTCGGCCGGGTGCGCCGGCTCGGCCCGGTGGTGGCGGTGGTGGTGGCCCTGGTCGCGGCCGGGGTAGTGGCCACCACCCAGTCCCACACCTCCGGTGCCGGCCCCGCCTCGACCGCCGGGACCGGGAGGTCATCCAGCCCCTCTCAAGTGGCCAACAATCCTCTCCTCCCCGTGACCTACCAGATGGCCAAGAAGGCGGGACGGACCGCTGACTATCACTGGGCGGCCGGCTGCGACTTCTCGACCGGGCGCCTGTCCATCCCCACCGTCTACGCGCCGCCGTGCGTCCCCGCCTTCCAGGGGAGCAACGGAGGGGCGACGACACCCGGGGTGTCCGGCAAGGTGATCACGGTGGTCTACTACATCCCTCCCCCCGGCGACCTGGCGTCGGCCATCGAGGGGGCTACCGGCACGCCGGCCACCAACCTGGCCACCGCCGAGAACTACGTGACCATGCTCAATCACGTCATCCCCCTCTACGGGCGCCGAGTGGTGCTCGTGCCCTACGACGCCACCGGCGTCAGCACGGACGCGGTGGCCGCCCGGGCCGACGCCATCAGGGTCGCCCAGCAGATCCACGCCTTCGCCTCCATCAACGGCCCGGCCCAGACCCCGGTGTACCAAGACGAGCTGGCGCGACTCCACGTGCTGTGCCTCGCATGCGGGCTCGGGTCCACCAACCAGGAGTACCAACAAGACGCCCCCTACTTGTGGGGAACCCTCCCGACCGACGACACCGTGTTGACCGAGGCGCTCAAGTACGTGACCACCCAGCTCATGCACCACGACGCCGTCTACGCCGGAGAGGCGAGTCTCCGTGACCATCCCCGGAAGTTCGCACTGGTGAGCTACACGCAGAGCCCACCCATCTACACCGACCTCACCGCCGAGCTCGACAAGGAGTTCGCCGCGTCCCACCTCACCTTCGTCCTCAACGAGAGCTACCTCCTCGATCTCAGCGAGCTGCCGTCGGAGGCGGCCACGCTCGCCGAGCACCTCAAACACGCCGGTGCCTCCACCGTCATCTTCGCCGGGGACCCGATCATGCCCATCTACCTGACCAAGGCCTGCGCCGCCATTGGCTACTTCCCCGAATGGGTGATCACCGGCACCGTACTGACCTATACCTCCACCCTGGGTCGCTACTACAACCAGCAGGAGTGGTCCCACGCCTTCGGGATTACCCCCCTGGCCGTGCCCACCCCCATCCAGCTCGGCGATGCCCACCGCCTCTATCAGTGGTACTACGGCACCCTTCCGCCGGCCCCCACCACCGCCGGAGTCATCCTGCCCCCGCTCGAGCAGGTCTTCGAGGGCATCGAGATGGCCGGACCCCACCTCACACCGACCACCTTCGAGGGAGGGATGTTCCGGCTACCCCCGGCCGGTGGCGGCCCGACCACGCCACTGGCGAGCTACGGGTACCAGGGCGCGCCCCCTCTTCCGAGCTACGCCACCCCGTCCGACTACACATTCACCTGGTACGACGCCACGGCCAAGGGCCCCGATGAGGAGGGCACATTCGGCACCGGTCTGATGCAGTACGTCGACGGGGGCCGTCGGTACCCGGCCACCGGCGTGCCGAGCAGCCAGGTCCCGATGTTCCAGAAGGCCGGAGCGGTCACCAGCTACCAATCGCTCCCTCGGGTGGACCAGCCACCCAACTACCCACCGTGGCCCGGCTCTCCGGCAGCCGGCAAGCAGAGCTGACACGTAGGGCTGCGACATCACCGCCGAGTCGGGCCACGCGCAACCCGGGGCGGCTCAGGTGGCCGGAACCGCCACCGCTGTCTCGCGCATCCACTCCTGGTACACCTGATAGCGATCGCCGCCGCCACTTCGTGCCGAGAACATGGCGATGTCGGCGTCGATCATCACCTGCTCGGCCGACCGGCGGGATCCTTGCAGGGCGATGCCGATGCTCGCGGACACCCGGTCTTCGGGCCAGCGGACGCACATGAGCATCTGCTCGGCCAGTTCCGTGGCCCTCCGCAGGTCGCAGATCCCCTCAGCCAGGACGGCGAATTCGTCGCCCGCGATCCGACCGGTCACACAGGTGTGGTGCAAGCAGCCGATCAGGCGCCCGGCTGAGACCATGTGGACCTCTTCGCGCCGGTCCCAGGCCGAGCCGGAGTCGGCGACGACGAACGGGTCCAACTTCATCACCAGGAGGGCAAGCCCTCCTCCGGCACCCTGGTTGCGGACCATGGCTCGCTGGAGGCGATCAAAGAACATGGGCCGATCGAGCAACCTGGTCACACGCCATGAAGGAAGCTCCCGAGCCCGCTGGTCGGGACGCTCGACGACGATCGGAGGCACCTGGGTTCCATCGGCAAACCGCTCGCACAACTTGAGTCAGGGGCACACCCGGTGCGGCCGTATGACCGGTCCGCCAATTCCCGGTCGGCCCCCTGCCATCTGGTCAGCGACGCGCTGTCTCAATCGACGGACGTGCGCTCACGGCGAAGCACCTGTGCCACCGAACGCATGAAGAGCACCGAGGCAAATACCAGACCGATGAAGCCGATGGCCTGCAGGGAGAGCCGCACGTCCCGGGACGGTGCCAACTCCGCTGCCACCAGGATCACGCCCGAGGCCAGCAGGCCCACACACCCGAACATCGCGGTGAGGAAGCGGTCGATCCACGCACTCACCACCCGCTCATCCCGATCGGCGAAGCGCTCTACTCGGAGGCTCAGGCGGCCGGCACGCAACTGCGTGGCCAGCTCATCGACGTGCTCGGGGAGCGTGCGGAGTGCGGGAAGTGATCGCCGCAGCTCCTGTTGGAGGAGGTCCCCGGCCAGCTCCTGATCCGGCGGGCGCAGCTCCTCGGCCGCCGCGGTGGCTTCGGTGGCCAGCTCGAACGTGGGGTCGATCACCTGCAGGGTGCCGTCCAAGGTGAGCAACGCCCTGGAGAGCGACGTCATCGATCGGGGAACGCGCAGCCCGTGCCGGGTCATGATGGTAAGCACCTGGTGGATCAGGGCAGGATCGAACCCGCCCGCCGTCTCCACCATCAACATGCCGATGTCGGACTCGAGGGATTGCAGGTCCGCAGTGGCATCGGCGCCAGCCAAGTGCCGGACGGCGCGCGCCACCATCATCGGTTCTCCCGAGCTCATGCCGATTGCCATGTCCTGGAGGGCGCGGCGCGTCGCCGGGTCGAGGAGACCGACGGCACCGAAGTCGAGCAACCACAGTCGCCCCCATTGGTCGACCAGGATGTTGCCCGGATGAGGGTCCGCATGGAACACCCCGCCGCGGAGTATCTGCTCGAGGAAGGTGCTGAGGAGGGCAGCAGCGAGATAGCGAGGTGGTGCACCACTCGCCTGGACGGCCCCGGGCGAATCGACGGTCACGCCATCGGCTTGCTCCATGACCAAGAACCGGTCAGTGCACAGCTCGTGGTAGACGAGCGGGACGCGGATGACGTCGTCGGCGGGGTCGTCGTGCTGGATGGCGAGGCGGAGCCGGTCGCACATGACCGCCTCACGCAGGTAGTCGAGCTCGTGCTCCATGACGCTGATCAGCTCGTCCGCCAATTGTTGAATGCCGAACTGCCGAGCCTCGGGCATCCGTCGCTCGGCCATGCCGGCGACCAGTCGCATCACCGTGGCATCACGTCGTACCAGGTCGTCGAGGCCTGGACGTTGGATCTTGACGACCACCGACTCACCGGTCTTGAGCACCGCCCGGTGGGCTTGACCGATCGAGGCCGAGGCCAGTGGCACGAAGTCGAATGAGGTGAACACCTCCTCGACCGGACGGCGCAGCTCCTCCTCGATCAGCGGTCGGACCTGGTCCTCCGGTATGGGCCGGACGTCGGCCCGCAGATGCGAGAGCTCTTCGACGACAGGAGCGGCGAGCAGGTCACTGCGGGTGGAGGCGATCTGACCGAACTTGACGAACATCCCGCCAACGTCCTCGAGCGCGAGGCGCAGGCGCAGTCCGAACTCGGGGGTGGTCACCCCGGCAGAGGACAGGTACTGGGGACGGGCCAGGCCGCGGCGACGGGCGGCCCGCAACACCTCCACCGAACGGGACACCGGGGCGAACGTGCGTCGGAGCCAGCGAAGAGGATGCAACCACATCCGCCGCGTCCGTCGTCCCCTCGATGCCGCCCGGGTCCGGAGCAGCGCTTCGGGGACGATCAGAAGGAGCATGGTGGCCAGCACCCCGAAGACCGCGGTGAGGGCGTAGGCCACGTCGAGGTCGGACGACCGCCCGTGGACCACGGCCTCGGCCCCGGCCAGGCCGATCAGGGTGCCGACCAGCGCGGTGACGATCGATCGCCAGCGACCGAGCTTGATGCCGACGAGACGTCCGCTCACCAGGGCGAGGACGATGACGAAGGCCACCGCCGCCAGCAGCGATGCCAGGCTTCGGAAGTTGACCCGAACGACCAACGATCCGGTCACCACCGCCAGCATCATGATCGGCGAGCCCGCATGGGTACGCGATACGACGCGCTCGCCCCGCGCCGCGGCCCGGCGAGCATCGGCTCGTGCCGGGACAACCGATCAGGATTCGACAGCCAACGCACCGCCACATGTTTGCGTGCCGACGATCCGGCGTCCACCCGGACCATCGGGACGGGAGGCGCCGCCGATGGAGCGAGGCGCCATGGCTATGATTTCTCCGCAATGGGGCAGAACCAGTCGGATATGCGTCGGACCCTCGGTGGCGCGGCTCGCCTGTGGGCTGCGCCGGAGCATCACGAGGTCCACGACGAGTGGTGGGTGGCGTGCAGCGGCGAGCTGAACGTCAACTACAACGTGGCCTGCTGCCAATCGTCGGCGCCCGATGCGCTGGTCGAGCATTGCCTGCAGCCCCTGCTCGACCTGGGCCGGCCGGCCATCGTCATGCTGGCCGGGGCCGGCCTGGCCAGCGCACAGAGGCTGGCGGAGATCGGTTGGGTGACAGTGGGTGCACTGCCCCTGATGGTGTTGACCCCGCCGACCGGGTCGTTCAGCAGCCTGACCGGGGCCCGGGCGCTGTCGCCAGAGGAGCTGCCCGCGGCCAGGGAGCTGCTCATCGACACCTACGGGCTCGATGACTCCTCGGCCGTCGCCGCCGTCCCTGACGGTATCGTCACCAGCCAGGACATGGAGGCCTGGGGGTTGTATGACGGCGATCGACTGGTCTCGTTCTTCACCAGTGTCGTCGAGGATGGGCTAGCCGTCGTCTGGTCGATGGCCACCCGGGCCGACAGCCAGGGGCACGGCTACGGGCGAGCCCTTCTCGGGTCGGCACTGGGCCAGCTGTTCGAGCGAGGTGCCACCGGCTCCCTCCTGCAATCGTCGGCGGTGGGCCAGAAGCTCTACGGCGGTCTCGGCTACTCGAGCGTGGAGCACTGGCAGCTCTGGTCACGTCCGCGCTGGGTGATGGGCAACGCCTAGCGCGCCGGACCGATCCCGATCACGGTGTCGAGTGTGTCGACGTTGTCGGCGGTGCTGATCCGAATCCAACGAGGCCGGCCTCGGCCAGCAGCCGGCGCTCGTCGAGCTTGCTCGACGGGGTGAGCGGGAGGGTATCGACCAGCTCGATCCGATCGGGCAGCATGGAGTCGGGAAGGCGCGCCGTCGCAGCCTGCCGCAGCTCGAGCGGCGTCGTCGGCCTGTCGGCGACCACGAAGGCAACGATCCCCCGCTGGCCGTCGTCGTCGAAGCACATGCACGCCGCGGCCGACACGCCCGACAGGGTACGCATTGCCTCGCCCAGCTCGACCAGTGAGATCCGGATGCCCAGACGCTTGATCACCCGGTCGGCGCGGTCGACATAGACATACTCCCCGGCAACGGTGCGGTACATGAGGTCGCCGGTGCGATAGACCGTCTCTCCTTGGACCACGTCGGTCCGGAGCACCTCGGCGGTGAGCTCGGGAGCACCCCAATAGCCGGACATCAGCTGCGACCCCCCGATGTACAGCTCGCCGATGCGATCGGCGTCGGCGATCAGGTGCCCCGAGTCGTCGACCAGGTGGAAGGTCACCTCGGGGTGGGGTCGCCCGATCGGCACCGTGCCATCGGCGATCAATGCCGGCGTGAGCTCCTCGTGAGTGACGGCGATGGTGGTCTCGGTGGGACCGTATCGGTTGAACACCCGGACCTGAGGGGCTGCGCTCCACAACGACCTCACATCGGCAGCGGAGCAGGCCTCGCCGCCGAGCGCCACCACCTCGAGGGTGGTCCCGGCCAGCCGGTCCATCTGCGGACTGGAGAGCAACAGCCGCAAGTAGCTGGGCGAGAACCCCGAGTAGGTGATGGCCTCCCGGGCCACCGCGTTGAAGAATGTCCGAGGGAACAACAGCGCCTCTCGGGGGCGGATGACGATCGCGCCTCCACGGAACAGCGTGGGGAACAGGGTGCCGAAGGACCCGTCGAAGTGGAACGGCGACACGCACAGGGTTCGGGTGTCCGCACTCAGGCCGAGGGCCACCGACGTCGCCTCCACTGCTGCCGCGAAGGCGGAGTTGCCGATCAGCACTCCTTTGGGTGCTCCGGTGGTACCGGAGGTGTAGATGGCATAGGCGACCTCACCGGGGGCGTCAGTGAGATCGGCCCGGTCCGCGCTCTCGGTACGCAACTCCGAGATGGTCACCACGGGTGCCACGTCACCCGGCGCCGGTGCCATCCCGTCGCCCAGCGCATCGCTGGTCACAATCACCGCCGGTGCGCAGTCGCCGATGATCACCTCCAGTCGGGCGGGCGGATCGGTGATGGCCAGCGGGACGAAGATGGCTCCGACCCGGAGGCAGGCCAGGGCGGCGACCACGAAGTCGACCGAGTTGGGGAAGTGGAGCGCCACCCGGTCACCGACGCCCACCCCCCGCGTCCGCAGCCCGGCGGCGACCCGATCGACCTCGAGGACGAGGTCACCGTAGCTGAGGTCGCGTTCGGCGTCCTTCACCGCCGGGCGGCCAGGTCCGGAGTGGGCTCGTTCGAGGATGGTCGCCAGCACGTCGGGTGAGGTCAAGCTCGGTCCCTCACCGGGTGGCTCCGGACCCCGCGCAGGAGGGTCCCGGGCAGCGCCCCGGTGTGGACCCCGTCCTCGAAGGTCACCTCGCCCCGCTTCAGCGTCCAGCGGTAGCCGGTCGCCGCCTGCAGTAGACGGCGACCCCCGGCCGGCAGGTCGGCGGTGATCTCCGGCGGTGTGCATTCCAGCCGGTCGAGGTCGATGACGTTGAGATCGGCCAGGTACCCGGGGGCCACCACGCCCCGGTCGAGCCATCCGAAGTGGGCGGCGGGGCGTTGGGAGATCTGGTGCACCACCGATTCCACCGGCAGGCCGTCCTGGTCGCGGCGGTCGCGAGCCCACAGGGAGAGATAGGTGGTGGTCATGCTCCCGTCGCAGATCTGGCCGCAGTGGGCACCGGCGTCGGACAGGCCGAACATGGCCACCGGCGACGTGATCATCTCGCGGACAGCATCGAGGTTGCCGTGGGCGAAGTTGAACAGGGGCGTGTAGATGAGTTGGTCGCCGCCGCGTTGCAATTGCACGTCGTAGGCGTACTCGGCGGGATCGATGCCGGCTCGGCCGGCGACGGCGGCAAGGGAGCGGCTGCGGTCCAGGTTGTAATCGACCGGGTCGTCGAGGACGTACATCTCGTCGAAGCGACCGAAGAAGGCGTACCCAGCGAAGGCGTCGGGGCCCGACGTCCGTTGGGCGTGGCCCTCGAGGATCTGTCGGCGCCGTTCAGGATCGCGCATCGCCTCGATGCGCTCGTCGATGGGGAGATTGGCGATCCGCATGTAGGCCCGGGCCGGCGTGAACACGTTGGCGGACGCCTGCAGCCCGAGCAGGACACCGATCGGCCGGGGAGCGACCTGCGCCTTGACGTCGAGGCCCTCGGTGCTGAGCGCCTCGGCCAGTGCCATCAGGTCCCTCCACCGCTCGGGCGCCTCGATGTCCTGCTGCACGGTGTAGCTGACCGGCCGTCGGCTGGTGCGGGCGAACGCGGTGACCAGCTCGAACTCCGATCGAGCGAACTGGTCATCGGTGGTCCGGTAGCTGTCCGACAGGAACTGGAAGACCCCACTCCCGCGTGCGCGCAACACCGAGGCCAGGGTCAGCAGCTCCGGCTCTCGGGCCCGCAGGGTCCCGAGATTGTCCCCCCTGCTCGTGCGATGGCGCTCGGTCCGTGACGTCGACACACCGACGGCTCCGGCATCGAGCCCCTGCTCAAGCACCTTGGCCATCTGCTCGAGCTCACCGGCGTCAGGATGCTCGGCCGGATCGGCGCCGCGCTCCCCCATCACGAACGCACGAAGGGCGGCGTGGGGAACGTGGGTGCCCACGTCGATGGCGCGGGGCTGGCGCTCGAGGGCATCGAGGTACTCCGGAAACGACTCCCAGTCCCATCGCAGGCCCTCATGCAGGGCGGTGCCGGGGATGTCCTCGACACCTTCCATCATCTCGATCAGCCAGTCGTGGCGATCCGGCGCCACCGGTGCGAAGCCCACGCCGCAGTTGCCCATGGCTACCGTGGTCACCCCGTGATGGGAGGAGGGTGCCAGGACCGGGTCCCAGGTGGCCTGGCCGTCGTAGTGGGTATGGGGATCGACGAAGCCCGGGGTCACCAACAGGCCCTCGGCGTCGAGCTCACGACGTCCCCGGCCCAGCTTCTTCCCCACCTCGCTGATCGTGTCCCCGACGATGGCGATGTCCACCCGGCGCACCGGCCCACCGGTGCCGTCGACCAGCGTGCCGTTCCGGATCACCAGATCGGCGGTCATCGTCGGTACTCCATCAGCCGGTCAGTGCCCACCGGCGAAGGGACTTTTGGGCGCCGGCCAGCACCTCGAACTGCGCGTCCGACAGGGTGAGCGCCGCCGCTGCGCAGTTCTCTTCGAGGTGATCGACCGAGGAGGTGCCGGGGATGGGGAGCATGACCGGAGAACGACGGAGGAGCCAGGCCAGGCACACCTGGGAGGCGGTCGCACCCGACTGCTGGGCCACCCGGTCGACCGGTCCGCCCGGACGCGACAGCTTTCCGCTGGCCAGCGGAAACCAGGGGATGAACCCGATGCTCCGTTGCTCGCAGAACTCGATCACATCGTCGGCGCCGCGGTGGGCGATGTTGTACTGGTTCTGCACGCTGACCACCGGCACCACCTGCAGGGCGCTCTCCAGGTCGGCGATGCCCACCTCTGACAACCCCACCTCGGACACCTTGCCCTCCTGGCGGAGGTCCCGGAGCACCCCGAACTGCTCGTCGGCGGGAACCTCGGGGTCCACCCGGTGCAGCTGGAACAGGTCGATACAATCCACCCCGAGCCGGCGAAGGCTGCCTTCGCACTGGGTACGCAGGTACTCGGGGCGACCGTCTGGGGCCCACTGGTTGGGGCCGGAGCGGGTGAGGCCGGCCTTGGTGGCGATGCGGACCCCCTCGGGATAGGGGTGGAGCGCCTCGCGGACCAGATCCTCGGCCACATTCGGGCCGTAGGAGTCCGCCGTGTCGATGAGGTCGACCCCCAGCTCAACGGCCCGCTGGAGCACCCGGATGGCACCCTGGTGGTCTGCGGGTGGGCCCCACACGCCGGGGCCGGGGAGCTGCATGGTCCCGAACCCCAGCCGGTACACGGTGAACCCACCCACCTGCAGTGTCCCCGAGCCGTCGACCATCGTCCCCACACCCTTCTCTTTTCGGCCACCACGAGCGCTGTTGCAGCCACGACGTCTCCGCGTGCGGGCGCCCACCGAGCTTACCCGGCGGCATGGCCGTATCGACAGGGATGCTTGTCCTACAGGCTGTCGGCGGCGTAGCGTGGTTGAGCGGCAAAGCCGACGAAGGGGCCGGCGTGAGCATGACATCGAGGTGTCTATCCCTCCCTACGCGCTCGGCGGCCACACACCGGGCCCAAGTGCGCTGCCCACGGGCGGGACGATGATCGAGTTCGCCATCGTCGGACTCGGATCGTGGGGCCTGTGCGTCCTCGAGCGAACGGTGGTCCGGGCCCGCCAGTCGAGCTCCGCCATCCGCGTGCACCTGGTGGAGCCGGGGCAGCTCGGGGGGGGCGTGTACTCCCTGAGCCAACCCGACTACCTGGTCCTCAACAACGCCTGTGGGCAGCTCTCCCTCTATGCGTCTCCCAACAGCGACGAGCACCCCCCTTATGCGGTCGGGTTGTACGAATGGGCGGTGGTCCGGGGCTACCGCTGGGTGGGATACGAGTGCCGAATCGGCACCGAGGGAGCGCCGATTCGTCCGACCGACTATCTGCCCCGTCGGCTCATGGGTGAGTACCTGGTCTGGTTCTACGACACCCTGCTGGCCGACGCCCCCCAGAATCTGGAGATCGTCCGCCACTTCGCCAGCGCCGTCGACATCTCACCAGAGATCGGGGGCCGCGAGTCGGTGCTGCTCGACGACGGCTCGTCCGTGAGCGTCGACCATGTGGTCCTGACCTCCGGCCACACCTTCAACGACGAGCCCGGCGGCGACCCTTCCAGCGTGCGCTTCCTGCGTCCCTATCCGGTCGACTACTTCGACGAGCCCCTTCCCGCCGGCGCTCCCATCGCCGTGGCCGGCATGGGCCTGGTGGCCTTCGACGTGCTCACCGCCCTCACCGTCGGACGCGGGGGCACCTTCGAGGACGTGGGCGCCCGCAAGCGCTACCTGCCCAGCGGCCGCGAGCCGACCATCTACCTCTACTCCCGCTCCGGGGTGCCCTACTGCGCCAAGTCGGCGCACGGCGTGGACCCCTACGGGGAGTACGAGCCGGTCGTGTGCACACCCGAGGAGTTCGCCGAGCTGACCCACCCGGGGGGGACGCCGATACGACGACAGGTGGACTTCCGGACCGAGCTCCTGCCCCTGCTCCTGGCCGAGATGCAGGCCCGCTACCACACCCACGCCGCCTACCTCAAGGGCGGGATCGAGGAGTCGGGCGCGGCACGGGCGCTCCTGCGGTCGGCGTGGGTCGACGGAACCTACGAGGTGGCCATCGGCGCGCTCGAGCCGCTCTATGGCCGCTTCGACCCGGCGAGCCACATCTTCGCCGGCGCCGATCGCCACTACACGTCGAGTGCCGACTACCAGTCACAGGTCTACGAGATGATCGAGACGGACCTGGACGAGGCGCTGGCGGAGGGGGGGAGCCCGGTCAAGGCCGCCCAGGAGGTGCTGAGGATCCTGCGGGACCAGCTCCGTTCGGTCATCGAGTTCGGTGGCCTCTCCCTCGAGTCCTACATCGACTTCCAGTCCAACGTGCGGGGCCGGATCAACCGGCTCGAGGCCGGTCCACCGCCCCTGCGCTCCCAGCAGCTGCTCGGGCTCCTCGACGCCGGCATCGTGCGCATCCCCTTGGGACCGAATCCGGAGGTTGCCGTCGGGAGGGACGGTTGCGTGGCATTGCGCTCCACGCAACTCGATCAGTCGTCCGACGCTGTCGTGAACGGCGTGGTGCGAGGCCACCTCGATCTTCCGTCGCTGGCCCGCTCGGGCTCGCCCCTGCTGAGCCGGCTGTACGGCAAGGGTCGCCTGACCCAGCTGAGCTACGGGGACACCGCCGTGGGCAGCGTGGCCATCAGCGAGGACTTCCATCCCTACGACGCCGAAGGCAGGCTCCAGCCGAACCTCTCGTTGCTCGGCGTGCTCACCGAGGGGGTGCGCTACTTCACCCACTACCTACCTTCACCCAGGAGCCGGCTCCGGGCCGTGCTCGACGCCCAGGACTGCGTGGAGGGCATCATCGGCTGAGGGACGGCCGGCTGCTGTTGCTCCTCAGCTGGTCGCCGCCTGCAGCGCCTGGTCGATGTCGTCGATCAGGTCATCGATGTGCTCCAGGCCGATGGACAGCCGGATGGTCTCCGGCCGGATTCCCGCCGCCATCAGTTCGTCGGCGGAGAGCTGGCGGTGGGTGGTCGACGCCGGGTGGATGGCAAGCGACTTGGCATCCCCGAGGTTGAGCAGGCGCTTGAACAGTTGCAGCGAGTCGAAGAATGCCAACCCGGCGTCGTAGCCGCCTGCCGCTCCGAAGGTGATGATGGACGGCACCCGTCCGTGGAGGTAGCGCTGTACCAGTTGATGGTGCGGGTGGTCCGGAAAGCCGGCAAAGCTGACCCACTCGACACGGGGATCGGCGGCCAGATAGGCGGCCACCGCCCGGGCGTTGGCTTCGTGCCGCTCCAACCGGACCGCCATCGTCTCCAGGCCTTGCAGGAGCAAGAAGGCGTTGAACGGCGACAGTGTGGCACCGGTGTTCCGGAGCTGGGTGGAGCGGGCCCGCACCACAAAGGCCCGGTCGGGGAAGTCCCGGGCGAAGACCACCTGGTGGAAGGCGGGCTCTGGCTGGTTGAACATCGGGAAGCGTTCGGCGTTCTCGGACCAGGGGAAGCGGCCGCTGTCGACGATCGCCCCCCCGGTGGTGGTGCCGTGCCCACCGACGAACTTGGTCAGCGAGTGCACGACCACATCGGCGCCGTGCTCGATCGGTTTGAGCATCAGGGGCGTGGCCACCGTGTTGTCGACGATCAGGGGAACCCCCGCCCCGTGGGCCACCGCGGCCACCGCCTCCAGGTCCACGACGTTGCCCGCCGGATTTCCGATCGTCTCGCAGAACACCGCGCAGGTGTTGGCATCGATGAGCGGGGCGATGGACTCGGCCCGGTCGTCGGCCGCGAAGCGCGCCTCGATCCCGAGCGTCGGCAGTACGTGGGCGAAGTAGGTGAAGGTGGCACCGTAGAGCTGGGGTGCCACCACGAAGTTGGAGCCGGCACGGGCCACGGTGAGGATCGAGTAGCTCACCGCCGCCATCCCCGATGCCAGCACCAAGGCGGCCGTTCCACCCTCGAGGGCGGCGATGCGCCGCTCGAGGACGTCGTTGGTGGGATTGTTGATCCGGTTGTAGTGGAAGCCCGGTACTTCCAGATCGAGCACCGCACCGGCGTGCTCGGCGTCGACGAAGTCGTGGGCGACCGTCTGATAGATGGGGACCGCCACCGCCCGGGTGCCGTCGGCGGTGTAGCCACCGTGAATGGCGATGGTCTCGTCGTGCATGACTTCACTCGCTCCTGTCGGGGACGCCGGCCATCCAGTTGGTGTACAGGCCGATGGCCACCCCGCGCCATGGCCAGGGTGCCCGCTCCCCCATCTGGTCGAAGGGGATGTCCTCGATGAGCGCCGGGTCCCGTTCGCCCCCGACGATGCGTCGCTGCAGCTCGGAGAGCCGATCCCTGTCTTCGGAGGCGACGCAGTCGAGGGGGAGGCAGGGGAGGTCGTCGCGCTCGAGGTGCAGGTAGCGCCTGGCGTCGCGGTGGTACTCGCGCAGCAGGCTGGAGGGGTCGTACTCGGGGTGGCCCTGGACCACGACGACCCGGGACCGGCCGACGTCCTTGGTCCCGACGCTCCACCCGACGACGTCGGACTGCAGCGCCACCCGGTAGCCGGCGCTGACCACCGCGTCGATGGGCACCGTGTTGAGCCGCGAGTGGGGAAGGACGATCGATCCGCCGAGGTCGGCCACCAGCGGGTGGTCGGGGTCGGCCCGTTGTGGGAAGACGCCGGTGCACTTGGCCGACAGCCGCTCGCGGGAAAGGCCGTCGAAGACGGTCAGTGCGGCGTGGGCGGCCAGGCAGGAGAGCAACATGGAGCTGACCTGCTCCGTGCCCCAGGTCAGCAGCTCGACCAGCTCGGCCCAGTACGGTTCGTCCTCGATCTGCGGTTCCAGCGGATTCGACCCGGTCACGATCAACAGGTCGGGCGGGCTCGACCACCGCTCCTCCAACGACGAGTACCGCTCGGCGATCGGGGCTGCGGCGCGCTCACCCCTCGGGACACCGGCCAAGGTGTGGAGGGTAACCTCGACGGCCTCAGAACCCGAGGCCGCATCGAGGAGGTCCAGGTACTGCCGCTCGGTTGCTTCGAACGCACTGTCGGGCATGTTGTTGACCAACGCACAGGTCCACCGCGGGGGCTGAGGGGTCGTCGCCTGCCGGCCGGCGGGATCACCGTCGGCAACCCGGGCCAGGCGCACGGCCACTAGTGCCTCACATCGGCGTAGGTGACGGTCACCTCTTGGTGGAGGAGCCGGTAGACAGCGTGCAGCTCGTCGTAGTCCTCGGTTGATCCGACCACCGCCATGATGTGGGTCCGGGACCCGTCCTTCCAGTCGAGGTTCGCGCCCGGGCCCTGGTGCACGCTGATGGTGTCCACATCGGGGTGGTCGCTCACCCGGTTGATCCCCTCGATGGTCGCCACCGTCGCCGACACGGCCGGGGGCTGGAGGAAGAAGCGGTAGCCGATGCGTTCGGTGGCCACCGGCCCGTCGATTCGGATCGGCTCCCCGAGGGCCACCCGGAGCGTGAGCTCCAGCAGGGGGATGCCGGCGGCGCGGTCGAGCATCTCCGGCACGCCGCCGCCGACCCGACCGTTGACCTCGATGAGCCGAAGCCCGTCGGGCGTGAACTTGATCTCGGTGTGCAGGCATCCGACGTGCACCCCGAGTGCCTCGATCGCCGCCGTGGCCAGTGACAGCACGTCGGCCCGCTCGGCCTCGCCGAGGGCGGCCGGGATGAAGAAGCCGGTCTCCCGGAAATTCTCGGCCAGGGGGAAGCGGCCGGTGAGGGCCAGATGGCTGATCACCCCGGATGCCACCACGCTCTCCACCGAGACATAGGCGGCGTAGGGCCCTTCGGCCCGAGCCGGGTCGTCGGCGAGGTAGCCCTCGAGGACCATGTCGGGGCGGCCCGGGCCCAGGGCCTCGAGCAGTCGGGCGAGCTCGGCCCGATCGGGGGCCAGGAACGTGTAGCGGCTCCCCTGGGCCGACCGGGGCTTGAGGATGGCCGGCCAGCCCACCTCGTTTTCGATGGATGCCAGATCGCCCTCGGCTTGCTCCGGCCGGATCACCTGGCAGGCGGGCATGGGCAGGCCGGATGCGGCCAGGTCCCGCCGTTGGCGCCACTTGTCGGTGAGGGCGGCGGCGGTGGATGACGAATGGAACGGCAGACCCAGGGCGTCGGCCACTTGGGCGAATTCGACCATTCCTGCGTCGAGGTAGGTCACCAGCCCGCTGGGTCGGTAGGCGGACAGGGCCTTGGTCATCTGCTCGACTCCGAGACCGCCGATGTCGACCACCGGTCCGAACCGGTTCAGGAGGTCGGCCATCTGGATCATCTCCGGAATCGAGGCTTCGATCATCCAGAGCAGGTCGCACACGCCCGCGGCCGCCTCGGCCAGCTGCATGATGGGCACGCAGCGTGGCCCGTACCCCACTGCGACCAGCGGTCGCGCCTGATTGGAAGTGGATGCTTCAGTGCCCCTGTCCACGCGCCGATGTTAGCGTCTAACTGGGTCTTCACTGGGAGAATGGGCGTCGGATCCACCCCGTGGGCGGACACAGGTGTCAGGGTTGAGGCCACAGATTGCGGCCACGGACAGTGGAGGGATCAGGGGCATGCCAGTCGAGATCATCGGGATGGTGGGGACAAGAGACGCATCGGAGATCAAGGGGCCACTGGTCGACGGACCGGTGGTGGACTGGATGGACGGACCGGTCATCGATCCCGACTATCTGATCGACATCTCCCGCGCCCACGACGAAAGCGGCTTCGATCGGGTGCTCATCGGCTACGGGGCGGTGGCCCCGGAGGGATGGGCGGTGGCGGCATCCGTGCTGCAGAACACCAGGAACCTGAAGGTGATGGTCGCCCACCGACCCGGCTTCGTCCAACCGGTGCTGCTGGCTCGCATGGCCGCCACCCTGGACAATCTGACCGGGGGCGGGAGGGTCGCCATCCACTTCATCACCGGCGGTGACGAGGCGGATCAGCGGCGGGAGGGGGACTTCGTCCCCCACGACACCCGCTATGCCCGGACCGGCGAGGTCATGTCCATCGTGCGCCGAATCTGGTCCGAGGACACCCCGTTCGATTTCGACGGCCAGTTCTTCCGCTACGAGGGAGCGTTCAGCTCGGTCAAACCGGCCACTCCGGGCGGCATCCCCCTCTACTTCGGTGGGGCCTCCCCGCCGGCTATCGAGGTAGGAGCAGCCAACGCCGACGTGTACGCATTCTGGGGCGAGCCCCGGGAGGCGGTGGTGGCCCGAAAGGAGACCATTGATGCGGCCGCGGCCAAGGTCGGCCGGAAGCTCCGTTACAGCATCTCCCTCCGGCCGATCATCGCCGACACCGAGCACGAGGCCTGGGAGAAGGCCGAATGGATCGCCGAGACCACCGCGGACCGGATCGCCCTGGCCAAGGAACGGATGGCGGACCACAAGGACAGCTATCGAGGCCTCGGGGGGGCGAAGAACGCGACCTTCTCGGTCGATCGGGATACCGGGGGCACCACCTCGGTGGGACGCAAGCGCCTGATCGAGATGTCGGCCGACCGTGACGTCTTCGACGAGCGCCTGTGGATGAAGGTGGCCAACCTGACCGGGGCGGCGGGGAACTCGACGGCCCTGGTGGGCACGCCCGAGCAAGTGGCCGAGGCCATGCTCCGCTACTACGACCTCGGGATCGCCGCCCTGCTGTTGAAGGGGTTCGACCCCCTGGCCGACGCCGTCGACTTCGGGAAGCAACTGGTGCCCCTCCTCCGGGAGGGCGCCGCCAAGCGAGACGCCGCCGGCGTGGGGTGACCCGCCGCTGAGGCTCCCGGGTCGGGGGCCCCGACCGGTGACCCCGGCGAGCCACGGCCGGAGCCGCGAAGTAGGGTTCGCCAGGTGAGCGGCATGGATGAATCGTTCGACCTCGAACTGGCGGCGGCCTCCCTCCGCGCCGATCACTCCGACGTGCGCATCCTGGTGACGGTGCTGGCCGACAAGCTGGCCGGGGCCCTCGGCTCCCGGCTCGAGGTGAAGCGGTCCGGTGGCCGGTTCCGCAAGTCCGACGAGATCCGATCGATACGCATCACGCTGGATGACGACCAGTTCGACGCTTTGGTGGACGGCAGCTCGCTCCAGTGCACCGTCGGCCACACGTCGGGAGGGATCCGCATCCGCACCGAAAAGGTTGACGTCGACGCATGGTTGGCCCGCCTGCTCGCCGTGCTCAGGACGGAAGCGGCCAACAGCCAGGCAGTCCGCCTGGCGCTCGAGAGCATGGTCATCGGAGGAACCGGATGAGTGACACCCCGCAGGACCTGCCCCAAGACCTACCCAAAGAGGCCGGGCACCGGCTCGAGGAACTGGAGCACGGCCTCTTCACCTCGGACCTCTCGGTCAACGAGTTCCTCCTGATCAAGGAGGTGGGGTTCCATCCCGTGGGATTCGTGATGGGCTCGTCGATCTATCACACCGGCATCCAGACCCGGAAGTGGAGGCAGAGCCAGGAGCTGACCAAGCTCACCGGAGCCATGTACGAGGCCCGTGAGTTGGCGATGACCCGGATGGAGGAGGAGGCCGCCGAGCTGGGAGCCGACGGGGTGGTCGGGGTGAGGCTCGACGTCAACTACTACGAGTGGGGCAAAGACGCCGCCGAGTTCATCGCCGTGGGAACCGCGGTCAAGGCGGAGAGCGGCGTGTCCCACCGCAACAAGCTCGGGAAGCCATTCACCTCCGACCTCTCGGGCCAGGACTTCTGGACCCTGATGCAGACCGGTCACATCCCCCAGGGCCTGGTGATGGGGACGTGCGTTTACCACATCGCCCATCGCGGGCTCGGCCAGACCTTGGGATCAGCCGGGCAGAACGTGGAGCTCCCGAACTTCACCCAGGCCCTGTACGAGGCCAGGGAGCTGGCCATGACCCGGATGCAGGACGAAGCCAACCAGTTGGGTGCCTCGGGCATCGTGGGTGTCCGACTCGAGGAGAAGTCCCATCAGTGGGGTAGCCACACCATCGAGTTCCTCTCGCTCGGCACCGCGGTGTTGAAGACCTCGGACCAGGTGACGCTGCCCAAGCCCACCACCATCATCTCCCTCGACAACTGATGGCCGACACTGCCGCCGACCTACCGGAGGCTGCCGGCCGGCGCTTCGCCGACGGGGCGTTCACCTCGGGATTGACGGTTCCCGACTTCGCCGCCTGCCTGCAGATGGGCCTGGAGCCGGTCGGGTTCGTCCAGGGGTTCTGCGTGATGCAATGGCAGTGGTACGGGATGGGCTCCCCCTACGGCACATTCGGCGTTCCCTACCGTGGCGGCACCAGCGGCTATTCCGAGACCTGGCAGTGTCCCCACGGGTTCGTCTCGGCCGAGCACCGGGGATGGGGACAGAACTACGAGCAATCGTGGATCGAGGATGCGTGGACGACCGGGTTCGCGTCTGCCTGCGGGCGCATGGTCGAGGAGGCATCGGCGGTCGGCGCCCACGGCGTCGTTGGCGTGGTGGACACCACCGAGCCGCTGGCCGGACAGGGGGTACTCGAATTCCGCGTCCAGGGCACCGCGGTGAAGGTGGCCGGCGGCCCTACACCGGCCGAGGGCCGACCATGGACCACCTACCTGGCCGGGCAGCGACTGGCCAAGCTGATCGAGGCCGGCTACGCGCCGGTGTCGATCGCCGCCTCGGTGGCGTCGGTCCGGGTCTGGGCCTACTGCATCACCGCCTACCTCACCGGGGGCACCGGTCAGAGCTGGTCGCGCCAGGTCACCGGCGCCGAGATCGAGCAGACCTCCAAGGCCCACATGGCGGTCCGCCAGATCGCCCGCGAGCACGTGCGGGCCCAGTTGGCTGGCGACACCCTCCACGGTGCCGCCATGGCCACCAGCGACCGCGAGCTCGGGGAAGGGGACGTCGAGCTCCAGTGCATCCTGCGGGGCAACAGAGTGCGGCGGTTCAAGGAGTTCGACCCGATGCCGGCCCCGCGGCCCACGGTGCGGTTGCTATGAGCGAGGCCGGTCACCTGGATACCCCCGGCGCCGCTCCGGTGGACATGAAGAAGGAGATGCTCGACGCCGCCACCGTTCTCAGCGGAACGGCCCCGGCCCGCTCGGGTCCCAAGGGCCGGTCCACCTCGACCACCTCCGATCTCTCCATCGACGAGGAGATCGCGCTCCACTCCATCGGGTGGGAACCGATCGAGTTGGTCTGCGGGGTCTCGCTCCACTCGATCCCGATGGGAGTGTGGAACTGGGGCCAGGGTGAGATCACCTGGGCATCGAACGCCTACGCCTCGGCCTTCGCAGCCGCCACCGACCGCATCCACCGCCAATGCGCCAAGGCCGGCGGCCACGGGGTGGTGGGCGTTCACGTCGAGCCCACCGTGCATCGAAACCATGTGGACATCGCCTTGACCGGGACGGCAGTCCGGCCGGTCAGCTCGAAGGCGCTGTCCGCCGAGGCGGTCTTCGTCTCGGACCTCTCCGGCCGGGACTTCGCCCTGCTCACCACCTCGGGATGGGCACCGGTGGGCCTGGCGGTGGGAGCCAGCTTCGTCTACGCCCCCCGCCGAACGGCGGGCGTGGCCATCAAGCAGAAGTCGCAGAACGTCGAGCTCACCAACTTCACCGAGGCCATGTACTCGGCGCGCGAATCGGCCATGGAACGCATGCAGCGAACAGCCATCGCTATGCGGGGCTCGGGGGTGGTGGAGGTCAAGGTGACCGAGGGCCCGATGGACTTTGCCCACCATGCCATCGGCTTCGCCGCCTACGGCACGGTGGTGCGACTGGTGGCCGACGCACACCAGCCGCTGGAGGTCCGGATGGTCCTCCCCCTCGACGACCCGGTACTCGCCTTCGACGCCACCTCCCTGCGGGGCGGGTGAGCGGGCAGGGCGCTGCCGTAGCATGACGCCCGTGCCCACCGACCTGATGACGGCGGCCGTCTACGTGGGCGACGGACGGATCGAGGTCGAACAGGTACCGGTGCCCGAACCCCGACCCGGCGAGCTGCTGGTCAACGTGTCCGAGTGCGGGATCTGTGGATCCGACCTGCACCTCGTCTTGGAACGGTACGCCAGGCCCGGGGCCATCCTCGGGCACGAATGGTCGGGCACGGTGGCCTCGGCGGCGGATGCCGGCGGCGGATGGACCGGCGGGGAACGGGTGGTGTTCAACCCGTCACCGGGCTGCGGCGCGTGCCGACCCTGTCGGCGGGGACGGCCCTCGGTGTGCGTCCACCGGGCCATCGGGGACATGCGCGACATGCGTGGTGCCTTCGCCCAGTTCATCACCGTGCCGGCCACCAACACCCTCCGTATCCCCGACTCGCTCGGCTCCCGGGCCGCGGCCCTGGTCGAGCCCACCGCCATCGCCCTCCACGCCGTCGAGCTGGCCGACGTCGAGTCCGAGGATCGGGTCCTGATCACCGGGGGCGGTCCCGTCGGTCTCATCATCGTGGCCGTGCTCCGGGCCCGGGGAGTGGCCGACATCACCGTCAGCGAGCCGGTCGCCGTGCGCCGCGCCCAGGCACTCCTGGTCGGGGCCTCCCGGGCCATCGTCCCCGACCAGCTGGAGGATCCGCCGTCGGGCAGAGCGGCGGCCGCCCCCTATGCGGTGGCCTTCGAGTGCTCGGGCCGGGCCGGTGCCGCCGAGCAGGCGTTGGGCCAGCTTGACTACGCCGGTGCCCTGGTGTTCGTGGGCACCGGTGCCGAGCCGACCCGGGTGAACCACAACCGGATGATCATCCTCGAGCTCACCGCACTCGGCACCTTCAACTACAGCGCAGACGGCTTTCAGCCGGCGCTCGATCTGCTCGACAGCGGGATGATGCCGGTCGAGGCGCTGATCGAGGACGGCGACGTGCCGCTCAGCAGCGTGATGGAGACGATGGAGCAGCTGGCGCGGGGCGACATCCCCGCCAAGGTGCTGGTGAAACCGGAGGCGTCATGACCGACCCTGCTCCCGTGCGACCCGTCCTCAACCACGTGGCCATCAGTGTGGACGCCGCCGTGCTCGACGAGAAGGGGCGGGCGGCGCTGATCGATTTCTACGGTGAGGTGTTCGGGTGGGTCGAGGGTGACAACAGCACCGAAAAGGGCAACCCCCTGATCATGTACACCGGCGCGCTGCGCCAGTTCCTCTACCTACTGCCCGCCACCGCCGAATTCCTCCGGGCCCCGCCGCTCGATCACTTCGGGCTGGAGGTGCCCACGCTCGACGAACTGGTAGCAATCCTGAACCGGGCCAAGGCGTACAAGGAACGGGACGACCGGGTAGCCATCATCGACCTCGACGAGATGGTCACCCACGGGACCACCTCCGACTTCACCCTGACCAACGCCTACATCGGGTTCCTGATCCCCCTGATGATCGAGCTCCAGCACATCACCGAGCGCCCCATCGGCTGACGCCAAACCGGGTCAGCGGAAGTCGAACGCCACCTTGATGGCGTTGGACTCGGTTTGGGTGGCCAACGCGGTGAATGCCTCCCGCCACTCGTCGAGGCGGAAGGTGTGGGTGAGCATGCCGGACAAGTCGATACGGCCATCCGATACCAGCTGGAGGAAGTGTTCCATGGCGTGCATGCGAACACCGTCCACCTCCTCGGTTCCGAAGGCGTTCGACCCCACCCACGAGATCTCCTTGAAGTAGAGGGGCGACCACTCCCAGCGCGCCGGGGGATTCACCCCGCTCTTGACCAGGGTGCCACGGCTGCGCAGCAACCGCACCGCCACTTCCGAGGTCTCCGTGGTGCCGACCGTGTCGTAGACGACGTCGATCCCCCCCGGGTGGGCCATCGGCAACCGGTAGGGCGTCGGCTGGAGCACGCCGCCCGACCAGGCCGCGGCCTGCTCGATGACCGTCTCGGCCGGCTCCGAGTCCACCACCACGGCGCCCATGGCGCGGGCCAGGTCGGCCTGGGCCGGGTGCCGGGCCACCACCATCACCTCCACGTCCGGGTAGAGGGCCCGCAAGATGGCGGTGGCGGTGGTGCCCAGCGCCCCAGCGCCGTAGACCAGGGCACGGCCACTCGGGGGCGGAGGATTTCGGGTGACGGAGTGCAGCGAGACGGCGAACGGATCGGCCAGCACCGCGATCTCGTCGGGTACCCCGTCCGGCACCGGTATCAGCATGGAGTCGTGCGCCGGGAGATAGTCGGCGAAGCCACCCGGGGCGTCCTTGCAGGTACCGGTGTGGATGCCCGCGGCCAGCGGGCCCTCGGCGAAGTGCCAGCAGATGCTCAGGTCGCCGTCGCCACAGGATCCGCACGGTGGGTCGATGCCCCTCGGCGCACAGGACAACCACGGATTGAGGACGACCCGCTGGCCGATCTCCAACCCCTCGGCGTCCGGTCCCAGCTCGCTGACCTCGGCGACCACCTCGTGGCCCATCACCACGGGGAAGGAGAAGAAGGTGGCCAAGGCGCTGTCCTGGTACTTGTCGTTGAACTCCCCGAATACCTGCTTGGCCTCGGAGCCACAGATACCGGCCAACCGGGTTCTGGCCACCGCCCAGTCGTCGCGGACAGGTCGCGGCTCGTCGCGCTCGACCAATCGCATCGGCACCTGGGCCAGCCCCTCGAGCAAGGGGTTGGACGGATCCGGCGACTCCCACCGGTCGGACTGCACACCCCACAGCAACGCCTGCATCCTCGCCCCCTTGTTCCGGAGTTTCTGCGCCACGGTAGCCGTCGCGGCCCCCGGAGTGCCGGGGGACGAGCCGGCATCGCCCGTGCGGTTGGGATGGTTCGGTCAGGACATCACCGGCAGCACCGATGCCAGCTCACTCGGGCCGGCACGTCGGCCGGTGGCCGCGTCGATCCACACCGCGGGAGGGAGTCGCCGTGCCGCCGCCACCCGCTCCGGCGCATTTCCGGCCAGAACGGCCAATAGCGCGTCGGCAGTGACTGCCTGGGCCTCGGGGTCGGGGTCCACCGGATCGACCAGGTCGCCACCGTGCACCACCGCCTCCACACACCTGGTGACCAGATAGTCGGCGAGTCGGATCGGACCCTGCACGGTCACGATGGTGGCCTCCAGTGGTGCCGCCATGAGCTCCGGGATGATCCGATCGACCGACGCGGTGACGTCCACCTTCCCCATCGCCGCCCCCTCCCGTGCCGATGCGTCGATCAGCGTCCGGTACCCGACGGTGCCGGACAGGTTCGTGGTCAGGTCGAGCGGAGGACTCGTTGTTGTGGCCGTCCGGAGAAAGCGACCGAGCAGGAGCGGTTGGACGTAGAGGTGGGCGAGAACCTCTCGGTTCCGCCATCCAGGGATCCGGCTCCACCGATCGAGGTCCCTTCCGGGGACCGAGGAGCCGATCCGTTGCCACTGGCGCACCAGGGCGGTCCGGATCTGGTCGGCTTCGATCAACAGTCCTCGATGCCGAGGGCTACCGGAACGGCGACCAGCTGCTGGTGCGCAGCAGCTTGCTCTCCCACTGGTCGCGCACCTCCAACCCCTTGGCCATGTAGGAGCCCGGCCACGTGGTCGGGTCGTGCTTCTCCACGCTGGTGAGCAGGCCGCCGAGGGTCGAGAAGTTCATCACCTTCTGCAGGAGGATCGCCTCGGGACGGATGCCCGAACCGTGCGCCACCTGGAAGCAGGCGGTGATGTCGAGGAGCTTCCGCTCCTCGGGGACCTCGCGCATGTACTGCCAGTAGTCGAGGTCCCATAGCTCGATGTACTCGTCGAGGGGGGCATCGGGCCAGCCGGTGTCCTGCATGTAGACCGACAGCTCGTGGTGGCGTCCGTCCGTGGGCACCGCGGTCAGGTCGACCTCTTGCAGCGCCGACCAGTACACCGGGGCGATCATCTTTCCCTCGACCTCGTAACGGTAGGCATCCAGCCGCGAGGCGAGGTCGCTCAGGTCGCCGTGGAGCATCCGGCGGGCCAGCGCCTCCCACGCCGCTCCGTCGGCGACCGCGGTGATGGTCACCACCTGGTAGGCGGGCCCGCTGCCCATCGCGTGGTTGAGATACCACAGGAGGCGCGCGTCGTCGCTGCGGGACAGCGCGTCCATCCACTCGTCCCGGTACAGGTCCTCGAAGGCCGAGGCGTGCCGGCCGATCACCTTGTGGGTCTCGTGCATGAACAACACCGGTCAGCTCACTCCCGGGAACGGCATGGCGGATTGCGGATGCGTCTTCATGACAACGGAGACCACACCGCGGCCCTCAGCAGCCTGCTCCGCCACTGATCCCTGAGCTCGAGGGCCTCGTGCATCCACGACCCGGGCCCGGTTACTTCCGGGGGGATGTCGGTGGTCAGCAACCGGATGAGCGGGGGGAGGCTCGACAGCTTCTGCATGAGGGTCACCTCCGGTGTCCTGCCTGCCCCCGGCATGGCCTGGATGGCCAGCTCGATGCTCATGTGCATCTGAGCGGTCTCGGCGCCGAGGGCGCGCCGGTAGACGTCGCCGGCGGCCCGGATGTAGTCGCCGATCTTGCCGGGGAACGGCCACATGGTGTCCTCCATGTACATGGTCGGCTCGTGCTCCACCGGTTCGGTGGGGACGTCGTCCAGCGAGCCGATCGACGGCGACCACTCGAGTGGGATCATGATCCGACCCCGGGACTCGTGTTGGAGGCCGTCGAGGTGTCGGGCCCAGGCTCGCAGGTCGCCACCCGCCACCCTTTCGGCGAGGCGGGCCCACGAGGCTCCGTCCCGCACCGCGGTCACCGTCACCACCCGATAGGCGAGCCCACTGCCGTGGGCGAGGTCGAAATACCACAAGAGCCTGGCGTCGCTCCCCCGAGCGAGCTCGGGCATCCACCCACTCCGGTAGGCGTCCTCGAACTCGGCGGCGCGCTTCCCCACCACCTTGTGGACTTCGTGGACGAAGAGCACACTCCCCCTCTCGGACCCGGATCACCCTGCCCGCGTCCACGTCACCGTGGAACCGGTGCCGGCGGACAGTCGAGGTGCGTGGATGGTAATGCTCGACCGATGGACCGTCAACGGGTGGGCGTCGCTGTCGGGAGCATAAAGTTGCCGCCATGTCCGACTACGTCATCCCCGAGCCCGAGCCCAAAGAGATCGACGAGACCCTGTCGATGGAGCTCCGCCACCTGGCCTCCAACGCTGTGCTCAAGGGGAAGCCCTCCGGCAACGAGAAGTGTGAGAACTGCCGCTACTACCTCGAGCCGTACAACGAGATCTCGTACTGCTGGCACCCCAAGCTACGGGTGCTGGTCGGGGCCGAGTGGTGGTGCCAGTGGTGGGACGCCATCCCCGAGGACGAGCAGTAGGCCGAACCCAGGTCGATGCCGGCGGCTCACTCGTGATCACTGGTCGGGCGGTGGCGCCGTTCCAGCAGTTCGGTGGGGGCCGGCTCCCCGCCTCCGCCAGAGGATCCAACCGACGGCGGCGAGAACCACCAGGGCGTCCACGATGATCCCGGCCAGGGCCGCCGCCGAGAGCCCGTTGGCCGCCGCCGCGGGTGTCCCCGAGCGAGGTGTGCTGGCGGTGGTCGGTGGCCGCGTCGTCGGGACCGTTGCGCCCGAAGGGGGGCGGGGGCAGCGAAGGCGGTCACCTGATCCGCGGACGGGGCCAGTAGGAGACCGTCGCCCACGCTGGGGCGAGACCAACCAGCACGTGGGCCGGCACCCCGTTCACCAGTTCGTCGGCCACGGCGAAGATCTCGCCGCGCACCGGGTCAATCACCGGTGTCCCGGTGATCCCCACCGTGGGTTGGATGTCCCCGCACGGGAGCTCGTTGGAGGGTACCGGTCTGGCCAGGTGGGTGGACCACTCCACGGCCCCGGTGGCGGCGGACAGGGCGTACACGGTGTCGTTCTC
>Ga0182018_10000484_pt1 | contig 52354 bp, 52 predicted proteins | sample 812P2MmetaG_FD_120490 | JGI IMG/M metagenome (GOLD analysis project Ga0182018, IMG submission 120490) | Permafrost microbial communities from Stordalen Mire, Sweden - 812P2M metaG | ecosystem: Environmental > Terrestrial > Soil > Wetlands > Permafrost | place: Sweden: Stordalen | collected... | reverse complement strand
GTGACTTGCGGAAGACGGAACCAGATGGCTTCGCCGTCTTGCTGGATGCTGAGCAGGTCGCGGAGATCCGGCGAGGCGGTGGTGAAGAGGCGGCGCAGCTCGGCGACTCGCTCGGGCGGGGTTTTGGATCGGCGCACCCAGCTGTCGAAGTCCATGCCGCGTGGGCTTTCACTGTAATGGTCGGTGACTTCGCGCTGGATTTTCAGGCCGGCAGCCTCCAGGAATTTTCTCCAGGAACTAAGGCGGTGGGCGCGGACGTGCGATGCGTCGCGCAGCTTTTCGATGTTGTGCAACTGGGCGTCGAGGGATCCGTCTTCGGAACTGTAGTTGTCGACCACCACGACTTTGCCGCCGGGCTTTGTAACGCGGGCCATCTCACGAACGGCTGCGGCGTTGTCGGCGAAGTGGTGTGAGGCGAGACGGACGGAGACGATGTCGAACTCGGCGTCGGCGAAGGGAAGTTTTTCTGCTGGACCTTGTCTTGTGACGACGTTGGTGAGTCCGCGCTGCGCAGCGTTCTTCGCGGTCTCGGCGAGCATGGCTTCGGTGAGGTCGTAGGCGACGACTTTCGCGACGTGGGGTGCGAAGGCGAGAGCGGTGTGTCCAGCGCCGGTGGCGATGTCGAGGACGGTATCGGTGGGGCGAGGAGCGGCGAGAGCGACGAGCGTGCGCAGTGCCGTCTGGTCGCCGTGGCCGGCGCTGGTGGAGTAGGCTGCGGCGGTTGAGCCGAACTGGGCCTGGACGGCTTCGTGCACTGAGTCGGCAGTGGATCTCGTCGTCATCGTTCCATGGTATCGCGCGGTGTGATGGCGCTCACATCGAAGCCTGATTTGGGGCGGCTAGAGTTCGGGTAGTTTCCGGGCGGGATATATAAGGATGCGGATTTTCCCAGCGCCCGGTGCGAGGTTCCCGTCAGGATGGCGATCCAGAGGATGATTGCGGGTGGCTTGGCGTTCGTCCTGCTCGGGGTGGGGGCGCCGCGCTAATTGCGCGGGGAGCGAGCCATGGCGGAGGAAATCCAAAGTCGGCAGCTCGATAGCCCGGAAGCCAGGGCGCATGGTTCGGATTCGTCGGGCCGCGCATCTGGGCACGCATTCGGGCGCGGCGGGGTAAGCCAAGAGCACAGCGAAATTCAATCTTTCGATGGAGGCGGTGCGAGGCCGCCGGGTTTAGGCTCACCTGTTCCCCAGAGAAGTGGAGCCCAGGTGGGCGGAGGTTGGATCGAGCAGTTTGCGGACGCGCCGGATGTTCTGAAAAGCGCGCCCGACCAGAAGACCGTGGTGTGGGTGCGGGGGGTGGCCATTGGCGGCGGCGAATTTGTCACCATGGCTGGTCCTTGTTCGGTGGAAACCGAGCGCCAGCTGATGGAGACCGCGGAGCGCGTGGCGGCGGCAGGTGCGCGAGTGCTCCGTGGCGGAGCGTTTAAGCCGCGGAGTTCTCCCTACGCGTTTCAGGGGCTGGGGCTCGAAGGGCTGAAGCTCCTGGCTGCGGCGCGCGAGGCCACGGGTCTGGCCATCGTGACCGAGGTGATGGCGGCAGCGGACGCACCGCTGGTCGCCGAATACGCGGACATTCTGCAGATCGGCTCGCGGAGCATGGAGAACTACGCTCTGTTGGAAGCCGCTGCGAAGACGGGGCGGCCGATTCTGCTGAAGCGGGGCATGGTGGCGACGGTGGCTGACCTGCTGCGGTCGGCGCAATGCGTTGTCAGCTACGGCAATCCCAACGTCATTTTGTGCGAGCGGGGCATTCGCACTTTTGAAACCGCGACGCGGAACACCTTCGATGTGACCGCGATCGTGATGCTCAAGGAGATTGCGCGCCTGCCGGTGATTGCCGATCCCAGCCACGCGGCGGGACGGCGGTCGTTGGTTCCGGCACTGGCGCGTAGCGCGGTGGCTGCAGGCGCCGACGGGCTGCTTGTCGAGGTGCACCCGCATCCGGACGAGGCGTGGAGCGACGGGGAACAGTCGCTGACGTTTGCTGAGTTCGACGCGATGATGGCGGAGCTCGCTCCGTGGTGCGAGCTGCGAGGCGCACGGAGCTGCGTGCCGGAGACGGTTGCATGAGGCGTGGCGCGGCAGTTGCGGTCGCGATGGGCGCGGCTTCTCTGCCGGCGCTGCTGTGCGGATTGCCGCCGCAGCCGGCGAGCCACGTAGTCCATCAACAGACTCAGGCCGTTTCGGTGATCTTCACCGCTGCGCCGATGTATGAATCGCTGGCCGCGTTGCATGGCGACGAGCGGTTTCCGCAGGGCGCGCAGCTGATGGTTTTGCGGGACGGGCGGACGCAGGCGCTCGTTCCGGAGTTGGCCGCGAGCGCCGATGCCAGCGTTTCTTTCGATGCGAAGTCGGTGCTGTTCGCCGGAAAGAAACACGCGAGCGATCCCTGGGGAATTTGGGAGGTTTCGGCTCAGGGCGGCGCGCCGCGGTTGGTGCTGGCTGGAGCGACGGATTTGATTCGTCCGCTGTGGATGCCGCAGGGGCGGATGGTGTACGCGCGGCGTGGGCCGGGGGGATTTGCGCTGGAGTCGGCGGCGCTCGATGGTTCGGGTGCGCTGAAGCTCAGCTATCTGCCAGGGAACTTTGTTCCGGACGATGTGCTGCGCGACGGGCGGGTGCTGTTTGAGTCGGGCTTTCCGCTGGGTGCGGGGGCTGCGCCAGAGATGTTCCTGGTCTATGCGGATGGAAGCGGCGTGGAGTCGGTTCGCTGCGACCATGGTGCTGGATCCGCAAACCAGGGTCGGGAGCATGGTCGGCAGATGAGCCTGGACTCGAAGGCCGCAGGCGCGGGAGACATTGTATTCGCGCAGGGAGGGCGGCTGGCGCGGTTTACTTCGGCGCTTGCGGCGGAGGCTTCGATTGCGGCTCCGGCGGGGGAGTATGCCGGGGATGTGACGGAAATGCCGGATGGGCACTGGTTGCTGGCTGTGCGCGGGTCTGGGCGGAAGCGATTTGCGCTGGCCGCGTGGAAGCCGGGTGCGGGACCTGTGGCAATTGTTGCGCAGGATGTTTCGCGGGATTTGATCGAGCCAGTGGTGGTGGCGCCACGCGCAGTGCCGAACAGGCATCCTTCGGGGCTGCACGACTGGGCGTTCGGGAATTTGTTGGCGCTCGATGCACGGCAATCGCGGAGCGGAGCGCTCTCGGGCGTGCCTGCGTCGGTGCGAGCGGAAACGCTGGGGACGGATGGACGTGTCTTGTCGCTGGGGACGGCTCCGGTGGAAAAGGATGGATCGTTCTTCGTGCAGGCGACAGGCGATCGGCCACTGCGATTCATCCTGCTGGACGCGGAGGGTAAAACATTGCGCCAGGAGCAGGGGTGGTTCTGGGTGCGGCGTGGCGAACAGCGTATTTGCGTGGGTTGCCACACAGGGCCGGAGCGCGCGCCGGAGAACAGAGTGCCGCAGGTGCTGCTGCGAACGACTATGCCGGCGGATATGACGGGCGGGCCGGCTTCTGCGGCGATGGGAGGTGGTCACTAAATGCAACTGCGGCTGTTACTTGTTCTGGGATTGGCCTCCACTGCGATGGGGCAGGTGGCGCCGCCGCCTTCGCATCCGCGCGGTGTACCGGCATCGCGGACGCCGGCAGCGAAGTCGGCGATTCGGTTTGAGGATGCGACGGCGAAGGTGGGGATCGATTTCACACACAGCTTCGGGTCGGCAAAACTGGGATCGCTGGTCGAGGGCACAGGTTCGGGATGCGTTTGGTTCGACTACAACAATGATGGTCTGCCGGACTTGTACGTGCTGAGTGGCCGTTCGCTCGACGATTCGATGCACCCGTATCCGCTGAAAAACAAGCCGCAGCCTCCGCCGCACAATCATCTTTATCGCAACAATGGGGATGGGACTTTCACGGACGTAACGGAAAAGGCTGGACTGGATCCCGACATGTATGCCGTGGCCGTAACGGCTGCGGATTACGACAACGATGGTTATGTCGATCTGCTGGTGACGGGTTATGGGAAGACGATCCTTTATCACAACAATGGCGATGGCACGTTTACCAATGTTACGGCGAAGGCCGGGATCAAAGTGGAGGGGTGGGCGATCAGCTCGACGTGGCTGGACTACGATCGCGACGGATGCGTGGATTTGTTTGTTGGCCGCTATGTAAAGTTCGATCCGAAGTACCACAATTACTATGCCGCGGATAACTATCCGGGGCCGCTGGATTACGAAGGTGAAACGAACAAGTTATTTCACAATAACTGCGATGGGACATTTACCGATCTGACGGATAAGTCAGGCATCGGGGCGTATATCGGGCGAACCATGGGAGTGACGGCGGCGGACTTCGATGGCGACGGATGGCCTGACATATATGTTGCCAATGACAGGACGGAGAATTTTCTCTTCCGTAACAAGCACGATGGCACGTTCGAGGAGATCGCAAACGACGCCGGCGTGGCCTACGGTCAGAACGGCGAGGCGACGTCGTCGATGGGGCCGGTGTTTGCGGACATTACCAGGAGCGGGTTACTCGACCTGTGGGTGAGTGACGCGCACTACAACCGGCTGCTGAAGAACAACGGCAAGGGCGGGTTCGACGACATCGGAATTGCGTCGGGATTGTCGCAGGCGAATGCGCAGTACGTGAGCTGGGGGACGGGCGTCTACGACTTCGACAACGATGGGTGGCTCGACATCATGGTGTTTCATGGCGGGCTGATTCAGATGATCCCGCAGGAGCATTCCGTGTTTCGTGGTCTGGGGGAGGGACGGTTCGAGGATGTTTCGGAGCTGTCGGGCAGCGTGCTGGGGACGAAGACAGTGGCGCGCGGGGCGTGCTTCGCGGACTACGACAATGACGGCAAGGTCGATGCGTTTGTCGTGAACCTGGGCGGGCGGGGCGTGCTGCTGCACAATGTTTCGACGGGAACGGGGCACTGGATTGCGATTCGGCTAAAGGGCGCCAGAGGCGGCAAGAGCATCGGCGGAAGCAATCGCGACGGAATTGGCGCACGTGTTGAGGTGTGGGCCGGCGGGCGAGAGCATCTGGCGGAGCGCGTGGCGTCGTCGGGGTATCTTTCGCAGGATGATGCGCGGCTGCACTTCGGGTTGGGAGCCGCGGCGAAGGTCGACAAGATTGTTGTGCACTGGCCGAGTGGACGGGAGCAGACGCTCGAGAGCCAGGCGGTTGACCGTGTGCTTACGGTCGAGGAGCCCCAATGAGGCGGCGTCTTGTGATGGCCGCAGTGTGTGCGGCGGTTGTGAGTATGGCTGCGCTGTGGCAGCCAGAGCTGGCGTGGGTTGCTGCGCAGCCCTCAGCTTCGGCAGAAGAGCGGTATGCTTCGCCGCTGGAGGTGCTGCTTTCGCCGGATGGGGCGCGGCTGTATGTGCTGTGCCAGGGGACGGACGAGGTGCGGGTGCTGAACGCGGCTACGGGACGGGTTTTGCGGACGATTGCGGTTGGACACCTGCCGCGTGGGTTCTCGTTGTCGCCGGATGGCGGACGGCTGTTTGTGGCGAATTCCTGGGACGATACTGTCACCGTGATTGATACAGAATCGGGGCGGGTGAAGGCTACGTGGGCGGCGGGATTTGAGCCTTCGAGTGTGGTGGAGGATCGGGCCGGCAAGCTGCTCTATGTCGCCGACAGGATCGGGAACAACATTGCGGTGCTCGATGCGGTCACGGGAGAAGAGAAGACGACGCTGGCGGCCGGACGTGGGGCCAGTTATCTGGCGATGAGCGCGGATGGCAGCAGACTGTACGCGACACACGTATATCCGAATCCGTCTTCGCGCCAGGAAGGAAATCGGACTCCGCCGCAATCGGAAATCACGATCATCGATCCTGTGCGGGCGCGGGTGGTCGATCGGATGATGCTGCCGGATATCGCTGGAGTGTTTCATTTGGCGCTTTCGCGGGATGGACGGCTGGGCATGGTGGCGCAAGTGCATCCGAAGAATCTGGTGCCGCTGGCTCACGTGGAACATGGATGGGCGTTTGCCGATACGCTGACGGTGTTTGGTGCGGATGTGGGGCGCAAGTCGGTGGAGGTGCCGCTGGACGAGCTGGATCGCTATTATGCGATGCCTTTCGGCGTGGCTATTGCTCCGGATAAGTCGCGCATCTACGTGACGCATGGCGGTTCGGATTGTGTAACGGTCATTGATACAAAGAAGCTGCTGGCTTATATCCACGCTCATCCGGAACCGTTCGCCGAGAACCTTGCTGCGAGCGCGAACTATGTGGTTGCGCGCATCGCGGTCGGGAAGAATCCGCGTGGGCTGGTGCTGAGTCGCGATGGCGCTCGGCTCTATGTTGCGAATCGACTGGACGACACAATCAGCGTGATTTCCACGCGGGCGATGAGTGTGGTGCAGACGACTCGCCTGGCCGGACCGGAGAAAGTCTCAGCGCTGCGGCGTGGCGAGCAGACTTTCTATACCGCGAAATATGCGTTTCAGGGGCAGTTCGGTTGCTCGAATTGCCATATCGATTCGACGTTTGACGGGTTGCGCTGGGACCTGGAGCCGGATGGGTTTGGGAAGGACATCGTCGACAACCGGCTGATCGAGGACCTGGTCGGGACAGAGCCGTTCAAGTGGAACGGGGGCAATCCCACGCTGGGGATGGAGTGCGGGCCGCGGACTGAGAAGTACTTCTACCGGTCGCAGAGCTTCGATGATCGGACGCTGGTGGATTTGGTGACGTACATCCGGAGTTTGCCGTCGCGGCCGAATCGATTCCGCGCGGCGAACGGAGAGCTGACGCCGGCGCAGGATCGCGGACGCGTCATCTTCAACCGCACGGTCGACAAGCTGGGGCAGGCGATTCCGGAAGGCAACCGTTGTGCGTATTGCCACAGCGGGCCGAAGGGGACGAGTCAAAGATCGTTTGACGTTGGGACGGGCAAGACGGTGGATAACAGCAGCCTGTTCGATACGCCACAGCTGATGAGCGTGGCGCTGACGGCTCCATATCTGCACGATGGGTCGGCTAAGTCGCTCGAGGAGATCTGGACGGTCTACAACCCGCATGACCGGCACGGACGGACCAACGATCTGACGAAGGATGAGCTGAACGATCTGGTCGAGTATTTGAGGACGCGATGAGAAATTTGACGATCATCGGTGTATTGGTTGCGACGGGCGCGCTGGGGGTGGCTGGGCAAACGGCCGCGCGACCAGCGCGGAAGGTTCATGCCCTGGCGCAGTCGCAGAGTGCGCCGGCGATGCCGCGGTTCCGGTTCGAGAATTTCACGACGGCCAACGGGTTGCCGGATAACCATGTGTTCTCGGTGCTGGTGGATGGGGATCGGGTTTGGGCGGGGACTGAGGACGGGCTGGCTGTCTACGAGAACGGAGCCTGGAAGACATATACGACGGCCGATGGACTGGCGCATCGCGCGGTGTTGTCGCTGGCGCTCGATCAGCGCACGCGCGATGTTTGGGCGGGGACGATGGGCGGGCTGAGCCGGGTTTCGGGGGGACGGATTGACACGTATACGCAGCTGAATTCCGGGCTGAGCAACGATGTGGTCTATGGAGTGTCGGTTGAAGGCGAGAACGTCTGGGTGGCGACGGCGGCGGGCGCTTGCCGGCTGAACACGCGGACCGGACAGTGGTCGCTTTACAACGAGCGCAACACGCCGATGGCGGAAATCTGGGCTTATGCGGTGTCCGCTGCTCCGGACAAGGTGTATTACGCGGTGTGGGGCAGCGGGTTACTCGAATACAACCAGAAGACGGGTGTATGGGATAAGTGGGACGATCCGGACGGCGAGAACGAGATGGTGGTGCTGAAGGATCAGGGGCTGATCCACGAAATTACTACGTCAGTGAGTTACATCGACAACGTCGTCTGGGTGGCGACTTATTTCGGGGACAGCCACTACGACGGAAGGTACTGGCATAACTTCCTGACCAAGGACAGCGGTTTGCCGAGTAACTTCACGAACGCAGTGAGAGGGCTTGATCGCAACCGGGCATGGTTTGGCACGGACAAGGGGCTGGCTTATTACGACGGGACGAACTGGGCTGTGTATCGGCCGGCGCTCGACACAGGCAAGCCGGAGATGACGGTGCGGGATGCCGCGGGGCACGTCACGCAGATTCCGGTCGATACGGCACCGGCGCATAACTACATTCTTGGAATCGATTTTCAGGGGCGCGATCTGTGGGTCGCGACTGCCAAGGGACTAAGTCACGGAATTTATCAACCATGAGGAGCCATTTATGAGTGCTGTCGCTGAATTACTTGCGGGACTCGCGCACACGCCAATCGAAAAGCGCGCGATCACCAACCATGGGGTTCTGAACGAGGCGTATGCCTATGCGAAGCCAAGCTCATTTTCGCGGGGGATGCGGATCGACCTGAATGGCCTGACTATTCTGCTTATTTCGGGGACGGCGAGCATCGATGAGGCCGGGAAGAGCGTGCACGTTGGAGATTTTCGCCTGCAGATGCGGCGGATCTTCGCCAATATTACGGGTCTGCTGGCCGCTGAGGGGGCGACGTGGAAGGACATCGTGCGGACGACGTGCTATCTGCGGGATATCGAGCGCGACTATGAAGCATTTAACGAGGAGCGGACGGCGTTCTTCGGGGAGCAGGGGCTCGATCCGCTGCCGGCCTCGACTGGGATACAGGCGATTCTTTGCCGGCCGGAGTTACTGATCGAGGTTGAGGCGATTGCGATGTTCCGCACGCCGAAGACCGAGGAGCAGTAGCTGTGACGAGTGGGAGGAAGGCAAATGCAGGTGCCGTTCGACTCGCCGTTTGCGACGGCTCGCTCAGGCCAGGCTCTTCGACTTCGCTCAGGATGACCGCGGCGGTGCTGGCTGCTGTGTTAGCGCTGGCGGTGAGTGTGCGTGCGCAGAATGGCGGCGGGCCTGGTGCGCCTGCGCCGGGTGCGGGATGCGAATGCGGGAAGCATCCGCCGGGGCAGACGCCGGATCGGACGGTTGCGCCATATGCTGGAGAGCCCCGGGATTTGCAGCCTTATGCGAAGTTCTCGCAGCCGTATGACGTGAACTACGTGCAGCCGAACCGGTATTTTGGGGCCGGGCGGGATATTCCTGAGCCGACGGACATCAGCGAAGTGCGGATCGGGTTTATCGGGCCGATCGCGAAGCAAGCTGACCAGGTGTTTGGGTTGCGCATGCTGCATGGGGCGCAGCTGGCGATCGATGAGGCGAACGCGCGGGGCGGGTATGGCGGGAAGCCGTTCAAGCTGATGGTGCACGACGACTACAACAACTGGCAGCGGGGATCGGAGTATGGGCCGGAGCGGCCGACGGATTCGCAGATCTGGGGATCGACGTCGAATGAGACGGTGAAGATGGCCTACGACGAGGGGGATTGGGCGATCTTCGGGTCGATCAGTTCGGAAACGACGCACATCATTTTGCGGGTGGCGCTGCGGGCGGAGATTCCGATTGTGAATTCGGCGTCGACCGATCCGACGATTCCGGAGACTTACATTCCCTGGTACTTCACCGACATTCAGGACGATCGCGTGCAGGACTTAACGCTGGCGCGGCATATCTTCACGGAGGTCGGACTGAAGCGGGTGGCGCTGCTGCGGGTGAACAACCGCTACGGGCGGTTTGGCGTTCCGAAGTTTCGCGATGCGGCGCGGCGGCTGGGGCATCCGGTGGTGATCGAACAGAAGTTTTTGCCGGGAGACACGGATTTTCGGCGGGCGCTCAAAATTATTCAGGATTCGCGCGCGGATGGCATCGTGGTGTGGGCGGATGAGGCGCAGGCGGCGGGGATTCTGCTGCAGATGCGCGAGCTGGGGATGAAGCAGCGGGTGTTCGGGAGTTATCGAACGCTGGGGGATGAACTGTTGAAGGAGGCGGGACCGGCGGCGGAGGGGTTTGAGGCGGTGTTCCCGTACGATCCGACGCGGACGGATCCGAAGTGGACGGGATTTGAGCAACGGTACTCGGCGAAGTTTGGAGAACGGCCGGAGCAGTTTGCGGCGCTGGCGTATGACGCGATGAATGCGCTGCTGGAGTCGATTTGCAGGGCGGGGCTGAACCGGGCTCGGATCCACGATGCTCTCTCGCAGATTTATGAGTACGACGGCGTGACGGGGCACATGGTGTTCGATCCGAATAACAAGAATGTTAGCCCGATGTATTTGGGGACGGTGCGGGACGGGAAGATTACTTATCGAGTGGCGGGGATGAATGCCAGCGCTCAGCGCTCAGCGTTCAGCGATCAGAAAACGCCCGGCACACGGTTGCCCTACGCGAGGGTGGGAGAGGATGGGGTGAGCTTCTCGGGACCGCACATGGCGGATATTCCTTCTGGGCAGGCGACGATTGTTTTGTTTGGGCCGCATGCAACGGAGGTTGCGGAGGCGCTCAGGAACACCCCCACCCTACTGCGCGAAAACCGCGCACACCAGGATGGGGCACCCGCATCTGCGGAAGCCTGGGGTCTGGTCGCCGTTGAGAGCGGGCAGAACTGGGGTGCGGCGTCGACGGAGCTGGTGCATGCGCTGATGGACGAACACGCGCTGGCGGTTGTGGCGCTCGATCGCAACTCGGCGCATTTGGCGGAGCAACTGGGGCTGAAGGTGTTTGTGCCGGTGGTTGCGCTTTCCGACGACAAAACGCTCACGTCGACAAATGTGGCGTGGATTTTTCGGCTGCCGGCGGATGCTGGTGTGGCTGAGGCGCTGCGTCTGGTGACGGAGGCGGCAAAGACGAGCGGGGACAATCCCGAGAGGCTGCGGGATGTGCTGGCTTCGGGGACGATGCTGGCTGGGGTGCGGTTTCTGGAGACCGGCGAGCCGGCGAACTGAGGAAAAGGAAACGGGCTAAACGGTCGCCAGACTGGGGCGGGCCGTGGCCGTAGCGCGTTTCGATTTCGGTTTTTCGGTTCCAAGCGTCACTAATTCCCAGGCGGAACGGTCGCGGAGGAGACGCGAGACGAGCGCGGTGTGCATGGCGTGTCCGGCGCGCTCGGCTACGACGTGGCCGAGGATGTGGTGGCCGGCGAGGGCCAGGTCGCCGATGAGGTCGAGGACTTTATGGCGGGCGAATTCATCGGGGAAGCGGAGGTTGCCGTTGAGCACTCCCTGGCGCGAGAGCACGATGACGCTTTCTTCGGTTGCGCCGCGGATGAGGCCCATGTCGCGCAGCTTCTTTTCGTCTTCGCGCCAGCCGAAGGTGCGGGCCGGGGCGATCTCGCGCTCATAGGCGCCGGTGGCGAGGTCGACGGTGTATCCCTGACGGCCGATGGGTGCGGGGAAATCAATTTTGTAGGAGACCGAGTAGCCGTCGCCGGGGTAGACTCCGATGAATTTGTCGCTCTCGCGCACCTCGACACTCTTCAGGATGCGCAGGTACTCGCGGCGGCGACGCTGGCTTTTGAGGCCGACTTCGCGAAAGGCCTGGGTGTAGGGCAGGGCGCTGCCGTCGAGGATGGGGAGCTCGAGGTTGTCGAGTTCGGCGACGACGTTGTCGACACCTGCGCCGAGCAGCGCGGAGAGGAGATGCTCCGTGGTAGAGATGAGGACACCCTGGCGCATGAGGCTGGTGGCGTAGCTGACTTTGGCGACGTTGCGTCCGGTCGCGGGGATTTCGAATCCGTCGAGGTCGGTGCGGCGAAAGACGACGCCGGATCCGGCCGGGGCGGGCAGCAGACGCATGCGCACGGGTGCTCCGCTATGGAGACCAACGCCGGAGAACTCAATCGGGGAGGAAATCGTATTTTCCAGGTGGGACGATTCGGGCAAGCGTTTTCCTCAATGAAGACATAGACTACAGCGGGAAGATAAAAGTTGTAGTGTGGCAAAATCGCCACACCAGGAGTGTCGAAAGTCACAGTACCAGAGACGATTATTTCCATGAAAAAGCACTCAGAGTCAGAAACTTACGGGCTGAATTTGGATCGAGCCGCGCTCGCTTCGGTTGAACCGCAGTTGCTCAATCGGGTACGTCAGATGGTAGAGGTTGAGTCGCCCAGCGACGACAAAGCCGCCGTCGACCGCTGCATCGAGGCTGTGGCAGAAATGGCTGCGGCGATCGGAGGGCGAGCGCGGCGGCATCGCCAGCGGGATTTTGGGGACGTGGTGGAGCTGCGGTTTGGGCCTTCGCGGGGAGGGTCCCGAAAAGCGGCAACGGCGCGCGAACCTTTAATGCTGTTGGGGCACCTCGATACAGTGTGGCCGCTGGGGACACTCGCGAAGATGCCGTTTCGTATTGCCGATGGAAGAGCATGGGGACCGGGCGTGCTCGATATGAAGGCGGGTGTCGCGATGGGATTGACGGCTGTCGAGAGGCTGCAGGAGAAAGACGAGCTGCAGCGGCCGGTGATTTTTCTTCTGAACAGCGATGAGGAAGTGGGCAGCACGGTTTCGCGTCCGATTACGGAGAAGCTGGCGCGGGGGTGCGCGGCGGTTTTTGTGCTGGAGCCGGCGCAGGGGCTCGCGGGCGCATACAAGACGGCGCGCAAGGGTGTGGGCGGATACACGGTGCGCGTGAGGGGCGTCGCGGCTCATGCCGGGGTCGATTTTGAGCGTGGGCACAGCGCGGTCCACGAGCTGGCGTGGCAGCTGGAAAAGGTGCGGGGATTCACGGATCTGGATCGGGGGCTGACGGTGAATGCCGGAGTGATTCGCGGGGGGACGCGGACGAATGTGATTGCGGCGGAGGCTGAGGCGGAGATCGATGTGCGGATCGCGCGGGCGAAGGACGCGGTTCGGATCGAGAGGCGGTTTCGAGGGCTGCGCGTTCGGGACCGGGGCTGCGTCCTCGAGGTGGAGGGCGGGATGAATCGCCCGCCGATGGAACGGAGCCGGGCCACTGTAGGGCTTTTCCACCGCGCCGCGACATTCGCAGCACAGATCGGGTTCGAACTGGCGGAAGCTTCCACAGGTGGAGGTTCCGACGGTAACTTTACAGCGGCGATGGGAGTGCCCACTCTTGACGGAATGGGTGCAGTCGGCGAAGGGGCTCACGCATCTCACGAGTCGGTGGTGCTGAAGGAACTGATTCCGAGAACGGCGTTGCTGGCGGAGATGATTCGAACGATTTGAGGCTGGGAAGACGGGACGCGAAAGGACATTACCGATGCTGAAGCTGATGGAAATCGGGCTGCTGGCTGTGACGCTGATGATTGTCCTTGGATTGGTGATGGCGGGTCAACCGGAAGCGCCGCCGTTATCGGACCATGCTTTCGGCGCGCGGGAGCCTGGCGACGAGGTGGAGGAGTCGAAGGCGAGCTAGCGGAGGCAGCCTGTAGCCTGTAGGAGGCAGCCGGTAGCCCATAGCGTGAAGAACTGAGAAGGGGCCAGATGGAAAAGCGGTTAGCTAAGAGGCGGTTAGCGTGGTGCTTTGAGGAGTTCTTCCTTCATTGCGCTGATGCGTGATGCGACCCCTTCGATCATGCTGGCCACGAGGGCCAGCGGTAATCCCACAACATTGAAATAGCAGCCGTGGATGCGGGGAATCCAGCGGGCGGCCTGGCCCTGGATGGCGTAGGCGCCCGCCTTGCCGCGGGGCTCGCCGGTGGCGATGTAGAGGGCGATGTCTTCTTCAGAGGGCGTGAGCATGGTCACCCACGTGACTTCGGCGGCGACTTCGGTGATGGCGCTGTTTTCGCGTGGGGCGAGGAGCGCGACGCCGGTAATGACCTGGTGAGTTGCGCCGGAAAGCAGGCGGAGCATGCGTGCGGCGTCGGCATCGTCCGCGGGTTTGCCGAGGATTTCGCCGTTGGGGGCGACGACTGTGGTGTCCGCGCCGAGGATCAGCGAGGGTTCCTGCTGGGTTTGGGTGAAGGCCTTGAATGCCGGTGACTCGGCGACGGCTTCGGCCTTTTCGCGGGCGAGGCGGAGAACGTAGCCGATGGGTGTTTCGTTGGGGTGCGGATCTTCGGGGACTTCGGAAGGAATGATCTGGAAGGTATAACGCGCCTGCGCCAGGAGATCGCGGCGTCGTGGGGACGCGGAGGCCAGGATGAGCATGGGGAGATTATTTCAGAGGGGGTTCTTCCAACGAAGACCGCGGAAGCGGGCGAAGTCACGATCTGAAGAGTACAACTCCGCTTCGTATTCGATAGCGAGTGCGGCCAGGTGAGCATCGGTTGTCAGATCGCCGGCTGTTCCCACGTGGCCCAGGAGCCGCTGCAGGATGCGCAGATGCTCCGGCCCCGGATGAGCGATCGACACAGCTGGATGATCGAGCCAGCCCTTTACAACGGAGAAAGCAGATTCGACAGTTATCGGGTGGGCAAATGCCCCTTTTCTGGTGGTGATGCGCAGGAACCCCAGGATCGTGACCCACGGTAGAAGTAATTGCTCGCCGCTGGAAAATGCGGTTTCGAGCCATTGACGAGCGGCGTCGTGGTGAGGTGAATCGCGATCGACGGCATAAATGAGGAGATTGACATCGGGCAGGATCACTTGTCCCGCGCGATCTTCCGCATTATTTCCTCGTCCTCGAGCGCCGCTGCAAACTGCAGGGACTTGTCCACATTGAAAGAAGGCTTGCCGAGAGAGACGGTCTTTTGACGGAAGCGGGGCACTTTGTGCGCACGCAGGCCGGAACGGATGGCTTCGTTGACGGTATCGCGAAAGGTGGCGCCACGGTCGCGCATGGCGCGGCGGAGGAGCTGGTCGACGTCGGGATCGAGGGTGATGGTGGTGCGCATAACGGCACTATCTTAGCATCAAAGCATCAAAAACATGATGCCTTGATGCACGCTGTCAATTGTTACCGGCCGGGTCTTCGATAGATGGTGGGGCCGCGGAGAAAGTCGGTGGGACCGCCGATTGCGCCGCCCGCAATCAGGCCAATTGCGCCGCCAATGCCCGTGATGACTTCGCGGCCGAGTCCGGAGAAATCGAAGGACGAGCTGGTTTTGGGTGAGACGGCCTGACCTACGGCAGCGCCGATGCCGAGACCGGCGCCTGCTCCAATGCCAAGACCCGCCACTGTAGAAAGTGTGTAGCGAGTGAGCTTCACCGTCCGCACTTCTGAGCGCGCGAAGATGTAACTTGTCGACGCCCCATGTCTTCGTGAGCAGATCAGCGTTGCGTCGTTGACCGATGTGAAGAAGCATGTTCGGCTCTTGTTATCGGAGGAGACGTGTAGGCGCGTGCCGGGCTGCAAGGCGGAGAGCTGATGCCATGAATCGGCGAGGGCGGGCGCCTGGGCCCGAACGGTTGGCGCGACGCCGATGGCCGCGATAGCAGTCGAAAGAACAATGACTAGCCGCAGGTAGTTTGGCAGAATCGGAAAACCGGGAAGTCGCAAGTGATATCGTCCGGGTGCACAGAGGTGACTGCAGGTGCCCGATGATAGCAGCGAGGACGGTGAACCCACCAAGCCGATCGCTCAGTTTGGTCGATGGTCAGAGCGGTGTGGGCTCAGGCTCAAGAATGTTCGGGGCTGGAGCCTGGTTCGGGGAAGTCCGAGTCGTTGTCCTTGATCTCTTCGTCGGTTTCGCGGTGGGGGAGTTGGTTGGCCATGCGATCGTGGGCTTCGCCGGGCCGTTCCTGAGCCTCGGGGGCTGTATCTTCGATCGCCCCCTTTTGCGCATCCGCGTCCGGCTGCGATTTTTCTGTGAGTTTCATCTTTCCTCCGATACGCCGTACCCGTGGTGGATGCGCGATACTCCGATTCGCGATGCTTTCAGTGGTCCTGCCGGGGGCGCCGGGCCTGCTATCCCAACCTGCTATCCCGACCTGTTATTTTGGACCGAATGGAGTCAGGGTTCAACTCAGTCGAACTGCTTGCCGTGGCTCTTGCGGAAGCGCGCAAAGGGCGCGACGAAGGCGGGCTCCCTATCGGGGCGGCGATTTTCACGCGTGAGGGGCAACTGGTTGGCGCGGGTCACAATCGGCGGGTGCAGGATGGCGATCCTTCGGCGCATGGGGAGACGGACGCGTTTCGCAATGCGGGGCGGCAGCGTTCATATCGGGAGCTGATCATGGTGACGACGCTGGCTCCGTGCTGGTACTGCAGCGGGCTGGTGCGGCAGTTTGGGTTTCGCACGCTGATCGTGGGAGAGAGCAGGACGTTTCAGGGTGGGCTCGACTGGTTGCGTTCGCTGGGGGTTGAGGTGATCGATCTCGATGCGCAGGAGTGCGTGGATCTGATGAGCGAGTTCATCGGTAAGCATCCCGAGGTTTGGTATGAGGATATTGGTGAGTGAAAACTCAGAGCACAGAGCTCAGGGCCCAGAGCGCAAGCCAAGTGGCTCCCGTCAGGATGCTCCGCGTTTTGCGCGATTGGAGTAAATCAGCGATCGGCGGGAGGGCTGAGAGAAGCGTGGTTCAGCTTGCCGGGTTCGCAGACACATCGATACGCGAGGTCGCCGGGGCGCATCCGTTTGGAAAATGGCTGAACATATCCGTTGTAGGTGATGTAGCAGGCTTGATTGTCGTCGATTTCGTTGCGGTCCACCAATAGATGATGGGCGAATGAACCTTCCACAGCGGGGAATCCTTGTCGGGGGTGACTTTAAAGTTGGCTCGATGGAGAATCGGGTCCCATGTGCCGCTGGCGTTGCCTCCGCGAAAATTGAGAGAGCGAACGGCTTCGTCGACGGTGGGCAGGCGCCAGATATTCTGCGGCTGATCGGCGAGAGAGTGGCCGTCGAGAGTGAGCCTTGCGCAGCTTTGGTTCGCCCAGACCCATGAAGAGCCGTGGAGGGGCCAGCCTGGACCGAGGGGCGCCCAGCCTGGACCCAGGGGCGCCCAGATGAGAGCGACGCCGTTGCCAGCGATCTGGCGCTTGCCGTAGTTGCCATCGTCGAAGCGATGCGTGGCGAGCCACGCTGGATAGATGGCGAAGCCGATTGCGGTGATCAGGGGAAGGCCGAGCAGGATGCTCCATGCCCATCTGCGGGGGTGGGGGCGACCGAAGTGGTAGAGCGCTGCCATGGCGAACAGCGGGACAACGAGCAAAATGATGCCGGTGACGCGTCCGTGCCGAAAGAACCAGGCGATGAAGAGCGCGCAGGCTCCCATGAGAGGAAACGCAAGCCGCGGCCAGCGAAAGGCAACCACGCTGAGGAGCAGGACGATCAGCATGGGGCTGAGATACTGTACGAGCATCAGCCCGAGGTTTTTTAGGAGGCTGGGGTCAAACCAGCCTTCGTGGAAGTTCTCGTTAACGCCCCAGAATGCCCAGAAGCAGGCTAAGACTGTGGAAAAGGAAATCGCTGTCCAACCGAGAATCTGGCGTCGCATCTTGCCTCCGCCTTTTTTCGGGAACAGAGGGTAGCATTTGGCAGTGCTTGCAGCCCGTGACGGTTATCACCGACAGTTGTGCACCCTGGACTGCAATCTGTCCTGTACCCCGCGTTGGTTGCAGGAGGGTTGGCGGCCGGCGAGGGAGGAAAAATCTCCGCCTGATGCGACTGTAGAATCGTCTGCACCGGTCCGGTGGAATTGGGAACCCTGGCCTGCGATTGCCGCTGGCAGTCGGGGAGATCGAAATGCCGCTCTATGCAGAACGCCCGCCTCTGCCTTCCGATGACAAGCGATGGAGAATTGTTAACGGCACGATGCGCAAGCATGGCTACTCGCGCAACGCGCTGATTGAGACGCTGCACACGGTGCAGTCGTCGTTTGGATTTCTCGACGAGCCGTCGATCAGGTTTGTCGCGAAGTCACTGCGCGTTCCGCTGAGCCAGGCGTATGGGGTGGTGACTTTTTATCACTTCTTCAGCCTGAAGCCGCCGGGCAAGCACACCTGTACCGTCTGCACGGGCACTGCCTGCTACATCAAGGGCTCGGACAAGCTTGTTGCGCAGACGGAGAAGCTGCTGCACATTCATCCAGGGATGACGACGCCGGACGGTGAAGTGTCGTTCACGACGGCTCGTTGTGTGGGTGCATGCGGACGCGCGCCGGTGGCTCTGTTCGACGGGGAACTTTCCGGACAGATGGAAGCCGCCGAGCTGACCCAGCAGCTGGAAAGGTGGACGATGCAATGAACGTCGAAGAACTGCACGAGATTGCCGCCACCGCCCAGGAAGAGCGGGCGAAATTCGACTACGAGATCAATGTGTGCATGGGCACGGGCTGCCTTTCGCAGCACAGCGACAAGGTGAAGGCAGCGATTGAAAAAGAGGCCGCGGGCTGCGGGAAGAAGTGCCACGTTCGCCGGACCGGCTGTATGGGGTTGTGCGCGGCGGGTCCTCTGGTGCTAATGGAGCCGGCGGAGACGCGTTACGGCCATGTGCATGCGGGCGACGCGAAAGAGATTGTTGCGTCGCTGGGCGGCGAGGGCGTGGCGCAGCTCGACCCGCGGCTCGATCCTCATTTGGGCGGGTATTTTGACGGCCAGACGCATGTGGTGCTGGAAAATTCGGGGCACATCGATCCGGAGAAGATTGACGAATACATCGCGCGTGGCGGATACGAGGCGCTGGTGAAGGCGCTGACGGATATGAATCCCGCGTCGGTGATCGAGCAGATCTCGAAGAGCGGTTTGCGTGGGCGCGGAGGCGGCGGCTACCCCACGGGACTGAAGTGGGACACGGTCGCGAAGGTGAAGGGCGCGCAGAAATACGTGATCTGCAATGGCGACGAGGGCGATCCTGGGGCGTTTATGGATCGCAGCGTGCTCGAGAGCGATCCGCAGCGAGTGATTGAGGGGATGGCGATTGCGGCGTATGCCGTTGGCGCGTCGAAGGGCTACATCTATGTGCGCGCCGAGTATCCGCTGGCGGTGCAGCGGCTGACCGTTGCGCTGCGCGAGGCGCGACGACGCGGTTTTCTGGGCAACGGGATCTGCGAGACGACATTTAGTTTCGACATTGATATTCGTCTCGGCGCCGGCGCGTTTGTCTGCGGCGAGGAGACGGCGCTGATTGCTTCGATTGAAGGCAAGCGCGGCACACCGCGGCCACGGCCGCCGTATCCGGCGGTGTCGGGGTTGTGGGGCGATCCGACGCTGATCAACAACGTCGAGACTTTCGCCAACGTGGCGCCGATTATTCGCCATGGCGGCGAGTGGTTCTCATCGATGGGGACGGAGCGTAGTAAGGGGACGAAAGTCTTTGCGCTCACGGGGAAGATTCAGCGGACGGGTCTCGTCGAAGTGCCGATGGGGATGACGCTGCGGCAGATCATCTTCGGCATCGGCGGCGGGGTTCCGGACGGAAGGAAATTCAAGGCGGTCCAAACTGGCGGACCCTCGGGCGGTTGTTTGCCTGAGGAGCACCTTGATTTGTCCATCAGCTACGACGCTCTTATCAGCGCCGGTTCCATGATGGGTTCGGGCGGCATGATTGTCATGGACGATACCTCGTGCATGGTGTCTGTCGCCCGCTTCTTTATGGAGTTCTGCATGACCGAGTCGTGCGGCAAGTGCGTTCCGTGCCGCGCGGGGACGGTGCAGATGTACGAGCTGCTGACAAAGATCACGAAAGGCGAGGCGACGCACCGCGATCTGGATCGGCTGACGGAGCTGTGCGAGGTGGTCGGCGCGACCAGCCTTTGCGGGCTGGGACAGACGGCGCCTAATCCGGTGCTGAGCACGCTGCGTTATTTCAAGCACGAATACCTGGCGCACATCGAGGAGAAGCGATGTCCGGCGGGGGTTTGCGAGTTCAGTCCGGCCGCGGTGGATGCTCCCCGCGGGGAGGTGCACGCATGAGCGCGGAACCGAATGTTCGGACACTGACCATCAATGGGGAGGAAATCAGCGCTCGCTCCGACCAGACAATCCTCGAAGCCGCGCGCGAGCACAATGTCGGGATTCCGACGCTCTGCCACCTGGAAGGGCTGTCGGAAGTGGGCGCCTGCCGTATCTGCCTCGTTGAAGTGAAAGGCGCACGGCGGCTGTTGCCGGCGTGCGTGACGCAGGTTGCGGAGGGGATGGAGGTCACGACCCATTCTCCGAAGATCGACCGCTATCGGACGATGATCCTTGAGTTGTTTTTCGCGGAGCGGAACCACGTTTGTTCTGTGTGCGTGGCCAACGGCAATTGCGAACTGCAGAGTCTGGCGGCAACGCTGGGTATGACGCATGTCGAGATGCCGTACCAGTATCCGCAGCTGCCAGTGGATGCTTCGCATCCAAGGTTCACCGTCGATCACAACCGCTGCGTGTTGTGCACACGGTGCGTGCGGGTGTGCTCCGAAATTGAGGGCGCGAATACGTGGGGGGTGATGGGCCGCGGCGCAACGTCGCTGGTGATCACCGACCTGAAGGAGCCGTGGGGCGACTCGGAGACCTGCACCAGTTGCGGGAAATGTGTGCAGGTGTGCCCAACGGGCGCGCTGTTTGAGAAGAGCCGCGCGGGAACGAAAGTGCGCAAGCATCCGGAATTTTTGCCGTATCTGCGCATCATGCGGGAAGGGGATCAGCCATGAGCGAAATCAAAACCCTGGCCACGGTCTGGCTCGATGGCTGCTCCGGCTGCCACATGTCGCTACTCGATATGGATGAGCGGCTGATCGAGCTGAGCAGCCAGTTTCAGCTGGTCTACAGCCCGCTGGTAGATCGCAAGACGTTTCCCGACCACGTGGACGTGACCCTGGTGGAAGGCGCGGTGGCGAGCGTGGATGACCTGAAGAAGATCCGCAAGATTCGCGAGCACACGCGCGTCCTGGTTTCGCTGGGCGACTGCGCGCTGACGGGAAACGTTTCCGCGATGCGTAACAGCTGCGGAGTGCAGCCGGTGCTGCTGCGGGTCTACGAGCAACTTGTCGATCTGCAGCCGCAGGTGCCGACGATTGGCGTACCGGCGTTGCTGGATCGCGTGTGCCCGGTACACGAGGTGGTGCCTGTCGATGTCTTCGTGCCGGGATGCCCACCGTCGGCGGACACGATCTACCAGGTGTTGTCGGAGCTGCTGGCGGGCCATGTACCGACGCTCGCCGGCATCGTCCACTTCGGCTGAGCTGAAGGAAAGGGAAAGCAGGGGATTATGTCTCGTACCATCGTCATCGACCCGGTCACGCGGCTGGAAGGGCATGGCAAAATCACGCTTCAGCTCGACGATGCGGGGGTCGTGCAGGATGCGACCTTTCACGTAACCCAGCTGCGCGGGTTTGAGAAGTTCTGCGAGGGACGGCCGTTTTACGAGATGCCGAACATCACGGCGCGCACCTGCGGCATCTGCCCGGTGAGCCATCTGATTGCATCGTCGAAGGCCTGCGATGCGATTCTCGCGGTGCGGATTCCGCCGGTGGCGGCCAATCTGCGGCGCATCATGAACCTCGCGCAGCTGGTGCAGTCGCACGCGCTGAGCTTCTTCTATTTGTCGTCGCCCGATCTGCTGTTGGGGATGGATGCGCCGCCCGATGAACGCAGCATTCTGCATATCGCACATTCGCATCCGTCGATCGGCGCGGACGGCGTGGCGTTGCGGCAGTTTGGGCAGCGCATCATCGAGTTGCTGGCGGGGCGGAGGATTCATCCGGGGTGGACGATCCCGGGAGGCGTGAATGAGCCGCTGAGCGCGGAGAAGCGGGACCAGATCCTCGGCATGATTCCCGCCGCGACGGCTGCGATTCAACGAACGCTCACCTGGTTCCGGGGAAGTATCGAGAAGTTCTCGGCGGAGATCGAGGTCTTCGCGAATTTTCCGACGCTCTTTATGGGCCTGGTCGACGACAACGGGCTGGCCGAGTACTACGATGGCGCGCTGCGCTTCATCGACTCGGAAGGAAACATCATTGCCGGTGAGCTGAACCCGGCGCACTACTCCGAATTTATCGGCGAGGCGGTCGAGCCTTACACGTACATGAAGTTTCCGTACTACAAGCCGCTGGGCTATCCGGGCGGCACGTATCGCGTAGGTCCGCTGGCGAGGCTGAACCTGGCGGACCGCTGCGATACGCCGCTGGCCGACGTGGAATGGCGGGATTTTCGCGCGATGTCGCCGAAGCCGCTGCTCAGCTCGTTCCACTACCACTACGCGCGGCTGATCGAGATGCTGCACGCGACGGAGAAGATTGAGGCGTTGCTGGCCGATCAGTCGATTCTCGACAAGCATGTGCGGGCTACAGCGTCGGTGAACAACCTTGAAGGCGTGGGCGTGGCGGAGGCGCCGCGGGGCACGCTGATCCATCATTACAAGGTCGACGAAAACGGGCTGATCGTGTGGGTGAATCTGATCATCGCGACCGGCCACAATAATGCTGCGATGAACCGCGGCATTCTGCAAACGGCGCGGCATTACGTGCAGGGCAAGCACATCGCGGAGGGCATGCTGAACCGCGTGGAAGCGGTGGTCCGCACCTTTGATCCGTGCCTGAGCTGCTCCACGCATGCGATGGGCAGCATGCCTCTGGCGGTTGAACTGAGGGCGCCGGATGGATCGCTGATTCGGGAAGTGCGGCGGGGCTGAGGTCGGGCTCGATGAATATCACGCCACAGCGTCCGGCGGTCGGTCCAGAGTCTGCGAAGAGCGGGGCTCCAGCGTTGCTGTTGGCGTGCGGTAATTCTCTGCGTCAGGACGACGGCGTGGGTCTCAGGATCGCCGAGGCGGCTGAACACCTTTTTCCTGCGTCGCGTCTGCGCATTGTGGCGGCGCAGCAATTCACACCGGAAATGGCTGCCGACCTGGCGGCGACCGAGCTGGTCATCTTTGTCGATGCCTGCGCGAACGATGAGCCGGGGGCGATTCGGGTTGTCACGGTTACCGCTCACGGCGAAGCGCCTGAGACGCATCGGCTCGATCCACCGGCTCTGCTGGCGATGGCGCAGTCGGTGTGCGGGCATGCTCCGGCGCGGGCCTTTGCGCTGACCATCGGCGCCGGGTGCTTCGGGTATGGTGAGGAAGTTTCCGGACCGCTGCGCCAGGCGGTTCCCCGCGCGCTGCGGTTGTTGACCGACCTGGTCACTGCATATTCGGGACAAGCCTGATTCACTACCAACGAGGCCGCCCGATCGAGCGGAACATCCGCATTCCCATTATTCTGCCTGGCGGAACGCCATGGGCTGTACCTGCGGAGCGGGTCCTCCGGGCGGCACGGAGTATTGCGGCGGCTGGTTTGGATCCTGCGGCGGCGCACCAGGCTGCTGACCCTGATCTGGCGGCGGCGCGGAACCGCGGGGCGGCGTGTAATGCGGGCGGGCCGTGAGCTTGAAGTCGTCGCGGATCACATAAAAATTCTGCTCGGGCAGATCGGCTTCGAGCAGGGCTCCTTCGCTCGTGTAGTAGAGCTCGACCGTGATGCCATTCTGTTCGCTCACAACCACGCTGGTGTGGTGCGCGTCCACGGGCTGGCCGTGGAAGGTGGCATGCACGTCCGGTTTCGCCGTGTACTGGGCGGGCACCAGGAGGCCATTCTCCTTGGGGATGACGATCCAGGTGGTGGAGGGATTTTCGATCGCGAAGTGCGCCATCTCGACATAGGCGGCTGGGTCGAGGTCGGGGAGCAGGACCGTGTGCTGATGGCGGTCGAAGCTGTTGGTGGTCTTCTTTCCGCTGGCGTCGATGTTGACCTGGTACTGGCGGCCAGTGGGATCGGATGCGAGATTGAAGGTGACCTCAGCGCCGTTGACCGTCCCAGTGAGCTGGTCGTGGACGATGTTGAGCCGGCTGTCGAGGCGGTTGCTGTTCGAGAACGAATAGCTGAATTTGGCCATCTTCAGGTCGCCGTGGGAGTCGATTTGATAGCCGGCGGGAGTGGTCAGGACCGAACAGTCCGCTGAGCCGGCGGTTTTGCCGTCGCTCGCCTGAACGATGCTGAAATGGGCCTGGCCGGCGGGGACGGGCGCAACGCTGGGCGCGCCGACAGCCGGGGCCTGAGCCTGGGCTTGGGCAAGGGTGAGAGCGGGGATCGCGGCAATGAGGAGAGCAAGCAGGGGTAGACGCATGGTTCGAGCAGGACCTTCCTGCTCCATTAGACACAGGTTTTCGCCAAAAGCTGCGGGACTCGCCGTCCATGGGCGTTTCCGGCTCTGACGAAAGTTGTTCGAGGCTCTTGCCTTTCGTTTCTGGCAGCAGAGACAGCGTCGTCGCGAGACCCAGGACGGTGACGCTAAGAAGCCAGTAGCGAGTAGCCAGTGGCGAAGCGCTACCGGCGACTCGCTACAGACTACCGGCTGCTGGTTTACTTCTTCGCCTGTTCGAAGCGCTTGCCAATCTCAGCCCAGTTGACGGTGTTCCACCAGGCGGCGAGGTATTCGGGGCGCCGGTTCTGATACTTCAGGTAGTAGGCATGCTCCCAGACATCGTTGCCGAGGATGGGGAAATGGCCCTGGCTCAGCGGGCTGTCCTGATTCGGGGTGGTGACGATTTTCAGTTTGCCGTCCCAGATCAGCCAGCCCCAACCGGAGCCGAACTGTTTGGCGGTGGTTTCGTTGAATTGTTTTTTGAAGTCCTCGAAGCTGCCGAAGTCTTTTTTGATCTGGTCGCCGATGGCGCCGGTGGGCTCACCGCCGCCGCCAGGCTTCATGATCGTCCAGAACATGGAGTGGTTCACGTGGCCGCCACCGTTGTTGCGCACGACGGTGCGGACGTCTTCCGGCACGCTGTTCAGGTTGCGCAGCAGGTCTTCAGCGGAGTGTTTGGCGAGGTCGGGATGCTTTTCGATGGCTCCGTTCAGATTGGTGACGTAGGCCTGGTGATGCTTGTCGTGGTGCAGCTTCATCGTCTCGGTGTCGATATAGGGCTCCAGAGCCGAGTAATCGTAGGGAAGAGGTGGAACTTCGAATGCCAAAGGATTACCTCCTTGCGGACTGTGGGTGGTGGGATTTCCGAGGGGTCGCGCGGGCCGGATTTGCGGATACGGAAGGCCCGTGCCGTTTGCGCCCTCCGATCATACTGGATGCGGCAGGGTGGGCGCAGGGTGCACGGGGTGGCGAGGTTCAGCGTCGTGCAGACCTTTGGCTAAGGCGATGCGTGATCCGATTACGCATCATTGTGCGCAGATTGCATCAATTTAGCTGGAGGCGTATCATTTTCCCGTATGAGAACCACAGTGACATTATCTGATGAAGCAGCCGAGTTGGTGAATCAGTATGCGGAGAGCGCCCGGGTTTCGCTCAGCCGGGCTGTGTCCGAGCTGATTTTGCGTGGCAGCCGCACCAAATCGCGAATCAAGCTGGTGAATGGCCTCGCGGTATTCGATATACCGGGCGGGCGCCGTGTGACGACGGAAGATGTGAAGCGGTTCGAGGCGGATGAGTTTTGAGACCGTACCTGCTGGATGTGAATGTACTGCTCGCACTTCACTGGCCAGGCCACGATTCGCACCGTACGGCGATGGAATGGTTTGAGCGGGAGGGGGAGAAGTCCTTCGCACTTTGCCCGATCACGGAGGCGGGGTTCGTACGAATCCTGACCAATGTGGCTTTTACCGGGAAAAAGTTGGAGATGCTCGAAGCAAAGGAGGCGCTTGCTCGTCTGGGGCAGGTCAAGGGGTACCGGTTCTGGCCGATGACACGGGGCTTTCTGGAGGTGGTCATGCCACTCGAACGTCGCCTTTTCTCGCACCGTCAGGTAACGGACGCGTGCCTGCTGGGCCTGGCCATTGAGCGAAAGGGATCGCTGGCAACACTCGACCACGCGGTTCGACACCTTGGGGGCAGCGAATTCGCGCAGCACATCACTCTAATTGACGGCTGAAAGCCCAAACCCACGTTTGAGGCATTGCTTTTGTCCCGTCTGTCTCCGGTACATTGTGAAGAGGATCGACGCCTGCCGATGGCAACTACAGGATTGGCAGCGGCGTCTACGTCCTGACGGGCCCTCATTCGTTTGAATTTCAGAGAGAAGAACCCACCCGCGTTGGCTCCATCGTCGATAACCCGAAGAGAGCTGTTGCGGCGAGCGGGAGCCACGGGCGCGCTGGCTCTGGGATCCTCGGTCTTTGCGCAGAACCAGACGCAGGCGCCGAAGGTAAAGCCGGGGCAGGAACCGAAGTCCGAATCCCAGGCGGCGCAGGCGTACCCGCACCCGTCCGGCGTTTTCATCAATCGCCCGTTCACCCAGATCACCACGGCCGGAGAGGCTCTGATGGACGATCTGGAGGGGCGGGCCAGCGATTTTTTCTATAACGAGGCCAGCCCGCGCACCGGGATGGTGCGTGATCGCGCGCCAGCCGCGGGGCTTTCTCTCAGTCGCGTCTCCAGCATCGCGGCTACTGGATTTGGGCTGACGGGGCTTTGCATTGCGCACAAGCGCAACTATCTGCGCGCCTATGACTGCGAGCAGCGCGTCGAGAAAACTCTGGCCTTCCTGCTGGAAGACTGTCCGCACGAGCACGGTTTTCTTTATCACTTCATCGATATGGAGAGCGGCCAGCGCATGTTCGGCAGCGAGCTATCCTCGATCGACACCGCTCTGCTGCTGTGCGGCGTGCTGACCTGCCGCCAGTACTTTGCCGGTAATTCGCGCATCGAGGGACTGGCGACGACGTTTTATCGCCGCGTGGACTGGGACTGGATGCTGAACGGCGGCCAGACGCTTTCGATGGGCTGGTTGCCGGACCAGGGATTTCTGAAGCATCGCTGGGACATCTACTCCGAGCTGCTGACCATGTATCTGCTGGCCATCGGGTCGCCGACGCATCCGATTCCCGCCACTACGTGGAACGATCTGCAGCGGCCGGTGGTGCAATTTGGCGGCCTCGACTTCATCAGCGGCGTTGCGCCGCTGTTCATTCACCAGTACGCGCACGCGTGGTGCGACTTCCGCAACGTTGCCGACCTCCACGCGAACTATTTCACCAATTCGACTGCGGCCACGCGAGCACATCAGTTGTGGTGCCTGACCGAGAGCCGGAAGTTTCCCTGGTTCGATCAGAATTTGTGGGGGATCACCGCCTCCGACTCGCGGGATGGCTACCGCGTATGGGGAGGGCCGCCGGCCATGGGCCCATTGGACGGCACGCTCGTGCCCTGTGCGACGGGGGGATCGCTGATTTTCCTGCCGGCGGAATGCTCCCACGTGTTGCTGAGCATGCGGGAGCAGTTCAACGACAAGGTCTATACGCGCTATGGATTCGTCGATGCGTTCCAGCCGAAGGCCAACTGGTTTGCGCCCGATATTCTCGGCATCGACCAGGGAATCACCATGCTGATGGCCGAGAATCTGCGCACCGGCTTCGTGTGGCAGCAATTTATGAAGAACCACGAGATTGGCCACGCGATGAACGAGGTGCAGTTCCATCCGGATCAGGAAGCGATGTCGCAGGTGGTGTGAGGGGAAACTCCTCGCGTCCCGTAGCCAAATGGCTATAATAGCCATGTGGAGGACCGCTCATGCGAAGCGTCAATATTGCCGAACTAAAAAACCGGTTGAGCGCATACATCGCCTTCGCCAGGAACGGCGAGGAGATTGTGATTCGAGACAGGAAACTGCCCGTGGCGCGCCTTGTGCCCTATGTGCCAATGACTGCGAACGAGGAAGAAGAGCAACTGATCGCTGAGGGGAAACTGCGGCCGGCAAAGGTGGAGATGACGCCCGAGTGGATCGAGGAGTTTCTGAAAATGCCGAGGCCAGGCGTTCCCGGCAATGCCGGAACTCAGGCGTTGCTGGATGAGCGGGAAGAGGGATGGTAGCGCGCGAGTTTGCGTTCTGGGACGCAAGTGCGCTTGTCCCCGCGTGCGTTCGGCAAGCGGGAACTCCACAGGCGGATATTAATCTGACCCTCTACACCCCGGTAGTATGGTGGGGAAGCTATGTCGAAGTGCGCAGTGCGATTGCGCGCCTTCGCCGTGTCGCGATCCTCGATAACCGGGGGGTGCTGAAGGCGGTCGCCTCATTGGACAGGCTACGATCGATCTGGAAGACAATTGTCCCGGACGACTCGCTGGTGGATGAAGCGTGTCGGCTACTGGATGTCTACCCATTGCGTGCTGCCGACAGCCTGCAACTGGCCGCCGCGATGGTCTGGTGCCACCAGCGGCCCGCGGGGCGTTCTTTCATTGGTGGCGACAAGCGATTGAATGAGGCTGCAAACAGGGCAGGATTCGCGGTCGTCGAAATTTAGCAACCCTCGAACCCTCCCATTCATTCCCTCGTAACGCACAAATCCTCCTTTTCATAGAGAATAGCTGACGCGATGACAGACTCTTCTCAACGATACCGATGGCTCGACGGCCAGGGGCTGGCCTTCGGCGCGCCGGGCCTCTCGCCGCGCTGGAGTTCGAGCGCCAAGGACGCGGTCAGCACCGCCTACGCCGCTTCCAGCAAGGTCTGGTTCACCGTCTCGCACGGCATCCACACCGAGATTTACTGCCCGACCATCGATCGCCCCCAGATTCGCGACATGCAGTTCCTCATCACGGATGGGGAGACGTTCTTCCACGAGGAGCGCCGCAATCTGATTCATGAGTTCGAGTACATCGACTCCGACGCGCTGGCGATTCGTGTGCGCAATCGCGACCCCCAGGGCCGCTACACCGTGGTGCGCGAGATGATCAGCGATCCACACTCCCCCGTGGTGCTGATTCGCGTGCGGCTGGAGGGGGACGAAGATCTCCTGCGGCGACTGCACGTATATGCGCTTCTCGCACCGCATCTGGAGGGCGGGGGGATGGGCAACTCCGCGCGTGTTGTGGACGTGGCCGGCAAAATAGTGTTGGTCGCATGGAAAGAAAACGTGTCGCTGGCCGTGACCGCGGACTGCAGTTTCAGCCGCGCCAGCTGCGGATACGTGGGTGCGAGCGACGGATGGCAGGATCTGAAGCAGAACTTCAAAATGGACTGGGAATTCGGGTCGGCGCTGGACGGCAACGTCGCGATGATGGGGGAAATTCCCCAGGCCAGCACGCGCGAGTTCACGGTGGCGATTGGATTCGGCGACGGGCATCACGCGGCACTCTCCGCTGCGGCAGGATCGCTGGCGGTGCCGTTTGAGCAACACCTGTCGCGCTTCATCGAACAATGGCATCGCGCCGCGTCACCGCGCGAGTGGGCGCGGCATTCGGGAGACGGCGGACGACTGCTGCAGATCAGCCATAATGTGGTGCTGGCGCACGAGGACAAGACATTTGGCGGCGCGTTTATTGCGTCCGCGTCGATCCCGTGGGGCTATGCCATGGGCGACGACGATCTGGGCGGGTACCACCTGGTGTGGACGCGCGATATGGTGCAGACCGCGACCGCGCTGCTGGCTTGCGGAGCACGAGAGACGGCGCTGCGCGCACTGGTTTATCTGGCCTGCACGCAGAAGCCGGACGGCGGCTTCTCTCAGAATTTCTGGGTGAACGGCGACCCATACTGGACCGGGATTCAGCTGGACGAAGTGGCGTTCCCGATCATCCTGGCATGGCGCCTTTGGAAGCTGGATGCGCTGGGCGTTTTCCCCGTCTTCCCATTTGTGGAGCGCGCGGCCGGATTTCTGGTGCGTTACGCGCCGGTGACGCAGCAGGAAAGATGGGAGGAGGCCGCAGGGTATTCGCCGTCGACGCTGGCGGCGGTTATCTCCGGGCTCATCTGCGCCGCCGATCTGGCGCGGGCGCACGATGCGCCTGAGCTGGCGCAATTTCTCGAAGAGCACGCGGACTGGATTGAGAACCACCTGGAAGACTGGACCGTGACTAACAGTGGCGTGCTGCTTCCGGAAGTCAAGCGGCATTACATGCGCATTCGTCCGCCGGAATGCGGCGAACCTTACGCGCACGAGGAATGCGGGCGCGAGATCGTCCACCTGAACAACATTCCGCCCGGGGAAAAGGCGGACTTTGAGGCGCGGGAGATTGTCGATGCTGGTTTTTTGGAGTTGGTGCGGTACGGAGTGCGGGCGGCGGACGATCCGCTGATCGTCGATTCGCTGAAAGTGGTCGACCATGTGCTGAAAGTCGAGACTCCCAAGGGTCCCTGCTGGCTGCGCTACAACCACGACGGCTACGGCCAACGCAGCGATGGCGGCCCGTTCCTGGGATGGGGACAAGGCCGCCCATGGCCTCTGCTGGTGGGCGAACGCGCACATTACGAACTGGCCGCGGGGGGTGATATTCGCCCTCTGGTTGAAACCATTGAGAGGTACGCCTCGAGCGGAGGTATGCTGCCCGAGCAGATCTGGGACGAGCCGGACAGGTACGGTCTGGTCCTTGGCGGTCCGGCCGGCTCGGCCATGCCGCTGGTATGGGCACATTCCGAGTATCTGAAGCTGTTGCGTTCGAGTCACGATGGGCAGGTCTTCGACCGCATTCCCATCGTCGAGGAGCGCTACGCCAGGGGCAATCATCCACCCAGCCAGATCGAAGTCTTCAAAGTGTCGCGTCGTCAGATTCGACAGATTCCAGCGGGGAAGAGCCTGCGCATCACCTCTGCGGCGCGTTTTCAGGTGATCTGGACGGCGGACAACTGGCAGACCACCCACTGCCTGGACAGCACGCAGGTGGGCTACGCCGGATCGTATGCGGATCTGCCGACCAGCCCGGAGCAGACCGGCGCGCTTTCCTTTACTCTGTTCTGGCCGGAAGAACACCGCTGGGAGGGCCGCAACTTCGAAGTCGCGATCGAGCCGCCTTCCTGAGACCGCCGACGCATTTGCGTCATCCAACCAACCAGAGCGAAAATCAGGATCGCGTCAGGATTTGATTGTCCGGCCAATCGAACCGCCCCCAGGGCAGCAAACAAAGAGGAGAGACGAGGATTATGAGCGAACTCGATCAGTTGTCGATTAATGCCCTGCGGTTTCTTGCCGTTGACGCGGTGGAAAAGGCGAACAGCGGGCACCCCGGAGCGCCGCTGGGCGACTCGCCGATGGTGTATCTCCTCTTTCACAAATACATGCGGCATAATCCGAAGCACTCGAAGTGGACCAATCGCGACCGCTTCGTGCTCTCTAACGGGCATGCCTCCGCGATGCTCTACGGCGTTCTGCACCTGACGGGATACGACCTCTCGATCGCGGACCTGGAACAATTCCGCCAGTATGGATCGAAGACTCCGGGGCATCCGGAATACGGGGACACGGACGGAGTGGAAGTCACGACCGGCCCGCTCGGTCAGGGATTCGCGATGGCCGTGGGCATGGCGATGGCGGAGAAGCATCTGGCTGCGATTTATAACCGGTCCGGTTTCGACGTTATCGACCACTACACCTACGGCATGTGCGGTGACGGCGATCTGATGGAGGGCGTCTCGCACGAGGCGGCCTCGCTCGCGGGAACGCTGGGCCTCGGTAAACTGATCTTCCTCTACGACGACAACCACATCTCCCTCGATGGGCCGACGGATCTTTCCTTCACCGAGGATGTGCTGGAGCGCTTCGAGGCTTACCACTGGCACGTGCAGCGCGTGGCCGACGGCAACGACCTCGATGGAATTTCGAAAGCGATTGAAGCCGCGCAGGCCGTGAAGGATAAGCCTTCGCTGATTGCGGCGCGGACCATCATTGGCTACGGCAGTCCCAAGGCAGGCACGAGCAAGGCGCACGGCGAAGCATTGGGTGCGGAGGCCGTGAAGGCGACGAAAAAGTTTTTCGACTGGCCTGAAGACAAGACCTTCTACGTGCCCGACGAAGCTGCGAAGAACTGGCTGCAGGCGGTGGATAAAGGCGCGAAGGAAGAATCCGACTGGAACGCGGTCTTCGCGAGCTACAGGAAGTCGTTTCCTGAACTGGCCGCCGAATACGAGCGCGTGCAGGAGGGGCGCCTGAAGGACGGGTGGGAGCAGAGTCTGCCGCAATTCCCCGCGGACGGCAAGCCGGTGGCGACGCGCACCGCTGGCAACACAGTCATGAACGCTTTCGTGAAGTATGTTCCCGAGCTGCTGGGTGGTGCGGCGGATCTTTCCACGTCGACGAAAACGGTGATCAAAAACAGCGGCAATTTCCATCTCGATCCGACCGGACAGAACATCTATTTCGGCGTGCGCGAGTTCGGCATGTGCGCGATCGTAAATGGAATGGCTATGCACGGCGGCATCATTCCGTACGGCTCGACGTTCTTCAACTTTTCGGACTACGCGAAGCCCGCGATACGGCTGGCCGCGATCATGCAGTCGCATTCCATTTTCGTTTTCACACACGATTCCATCGGCCTCGGGGAGGACGGACCGACGCATCAGCCCGTCGAGCAGCTCACCATGCTGCGCGCCATTCCCCACCTCACGGATTTCCGTCCTGCCGATGCTAACGAAACCTCCGCGGTCTGGGGGCTGGCGCTCGAGCGCAGAGGCGCGTGCTTTATGGCGCTGTCCCGGCAGGATCTGCCTCTGCTCGATCCGGTAAGGCAGCGTGTATTTGAGGGGGTGCGTCGCGGCGCTTATATCGTGGAGCAGGGCAGCGACTCGCCCGATCTGCTCATCGTCGGCACCGGCTCGGAATTGTGGCCCGCCGTTCGCGCCGCCGAACAACTGAAGAAGGATGGCATCGTGACACGGGTCGTCTCCATGCCCAGTACGCATATCTTCGACGAGCAGTCCGAAAGCTACAAAGCCTCCATTTTCCCGGATCACCTGCCGAAGCTGGCCATTGAGGCGGGCTCCACATTGGGCTGGTGGAAGTACGTCGGCCGCGATGGCGACGTTATCGGCCTCGATCGCTTCGGCGCTTCGGGTCCGGGGGCCACGGTCCTTGAAAAGCTGGGCTTCGGGACCGACAATGTCGTTGCGCGCGCAAAGGCACTGGTGGAGCGTGCGCGCAAAACCGAGCCGGCTCTGGCGGGGAAATAACCATGAAGCTGGCGATTGCGGCAGATCACGCTGGTTATCTTCTCAAGGAGGAGGTTCGGGGCTATCTGGAACGGCTGGGGCATGAGGTCATCGACCTGGGCGCGTACAACACGGATCCATCGGACTACCCGGATTTTGCCGAGGCCGTGGGCCGTGCGCTGCATGCGGGACGCGCCGAGCGTGGCATTCTGATTTGCGGCAGCGGAGTAGGGGTTTGTGTCGCCGCCAACAAAATGCCGGGGATTCGCGCCTGCATGTGCCACGACCACTATTCCGCGCATCAGGGCGTCGAGCACGACAACATGAACGTACTCGTCCTGGGCGCGCGCATCATCGGCCAGGAGCTGGCGTTCGACCTGGTCGCCGCTTTTCTCGGCGCGCGCTTCCAGTCGCAGGAGGAGCGGTTCGTCCGCCGGCTGAACAAGGTATTGGCCATCGAAGCTCGTAACATGCCGGAAACAGCAAGACCGTAGAATCATCCGAAGTCTAAGGCCCCCGGACTCATTTTTCCGCACGATCAGGTTCTCAGGTCAGATCCTCAAAGTCAGGAGATGCCATGGAAGGCATCAGCACCATTCTGTGGGACGTGGGCGGCGTGCTGCTCACCAACGGCTGGGATCGGCAGCAGCGCGAGGCCGTGCTCACGCGTTTTGGGCTGGCCCAGGGCGACTTTGAGCGGCGTCACGCCGAGGTCGACCAGGCGTGGGAGAAGGATGAGATTGGCGCGGACGAATATCTGCGCGCCACGGTTTTTTTTGAGCCGCGCAATTTCACCCAGGCGGAATTTCTCGACGCCATGTGCGCGCAGTCCGCGCTTCTTGCTGACAGCGGCATTGGAATCCTTCGCCAGATTTCGGCATCGGAAGAATATGTGCTGGCCACGGTTAACAATGAGTCCCGCGCCATGAACGATTTTCGCCTGACGAAGTTCGATCTCCTCGATGATTTCGACGCTTTCTTCAGCTCGTGTTATCTGGGATTGCGCAAGCCTGACCGGAGGATCTATCAGGTGGCGCTCGATGTGCTGCAGCGCGATCCGGAAGAGGTGATCTTTATCGACGACCGTGCCGAGAACGTCGCGGCGGCCGCTTCGCTCGGCATTCATGGCATCCGTTACGAAGGCTCGTCAAAATTAGCCGATGAACTGGCGCGGCTCGGTGTTTCTCTCACGCAGGATCGCTTTCGCGGGTTGAGCGTGAGAGAAGCTTAAGCGGGTTTGCGAAAATTCGAACAGATTGCAGGAGGAAAGACCATGGAACTGGGAATCATCGGACTGGGCAAAATGGGCGGCAACATGGCCGAGCGTCTTCGCCTCGGAGGACACAAGATCGTCGGTTTCGATTTCAGCGCCGATGCCGTCAAGCGGCTCACCGACTCTGGCTCGACAGGCGTCTCCACGCTCGAAGACCTGGTGAAGAACCTCGCCGCGCCACGGGCCATCTGGATCATGGTCCCGCAGGGCAAACCGGTCGACGATACGATCGCGAAACTAAAGCCGCTGATGCAGAAGGGCGACACCTTCATCGATGGCGGCAACTCAAACTACCAGGACAGTCAGCGTCGCTACCACGAGCTCAAACCCCAGGGATTCAACTTCGTCGACGTTGGCACATCGGGCGGCGTCTGGGGGCTGAAGGAGGGCTATAGCATGATGATTGGCGGCGATGACGACGTTGTCGAGCGCCTTTTTCCCATCTTCGAGACACTGGCGCCCGCGAAGGACAAAGGCTGGGGGCACGCGGGTCCTGCCGGTTCCGGCCACTTCGTCAAGATGATTCACAACGGCATCGAGTACGGCATGATGCAGGCGTATGCCGAGGGCTTTTCCATAATGGAAAGGAAGACGGAGATGAGCCTCGACCTGCCGCAGATCGCTCAGATATGGCGCTACGGCAGCGTCGTTCGCTCATGGCTGCTCGATCTGACCGCCGACGCGCTGGAGAAAAATCCGGAGCTGAAGGGACTGGAACCCTACGTCGAAGACTCGGGCGAGGGCCGCTGGACGGTCTTCGAGGCGATCAACCTCAACGTCGCCGCGCCGGTCATTACGGAATCGTTGCTGCGCAGGATTCGCAGCCGCGAAGAGTACAACTTTACCGACCGAATGCTTGCGGTTATGCGCAATGAGTTCGGCGGCCACGCGGTGAAGACCGAAAAGGAAGCAGCGGCGTAAAGGATTGCGGCGCATCATGCGCACGCCGGCCTCATCGCCGAAAGGGGAACATTCATGGCAACGACCGAAGTGAGAGTCTCTCCGGAGGACGTGAAGCAGGCCGCGTCCCAGGTGCACGAACGCATTCCCGAACCGAGCGTGGTGGTGATCTTCGGCGCGTCCGGCGATCTGACCAAGCGCAAACTGCTCCCTGCGCTCTTCCATCTGGAGCAGGCAAAGCTGCTGCCCGATCACTTTCGCATCGTGGGCGTGGCGCGCCGCGACCTCGGCAAAGGCTTCGCCGAGGATATGCGGGAGGGCATCATCGAGTTTGGCGGCGTCGAGAAGGGCGCCGACAGGCTCGATGAGTTTGCCGGAAAAATTGGCTACTTCGCCATGAATTTCGACGATGATAACGGCTATGCCGGACTCAGGACGCTGCTCGAGCAGTATGACCACGACTACGGTACGCGTGGCAATCGACTCTTTTACCTCGCAACCGCTCCAGACTACTTTGCGGACATCGTGCACCGCCTGGGCACGCACGGGATGGCCAAGCCCGAGGTCGGTACGGTGCGCGTGATCATCGAGAAGCCGTTCGGTCACGATCTGGAGAGCGCCAAAGAGCTGAATGACGACGTCGACACGGTCTTCGCCGAGAGTCAGATTTTTCGCATCGATCACTACCTGGGCAAGGAAACTGTGCAGAACGAGCTTGTCTTTCGTTTTGCGAACGGCATTTTCGAGCCCATCTGGAACCGTAATTTCGTCGATCACGTGCAGATCACCGCTGCGGAAAGCATCGGCATCGAGGGCCGCGGCCCGTTCTACGAGAAGGCCGGCGCGCTGCGCGACGTGGTGCAGAACCACATGATGGAGCTGCTCTCCTTTGTCACCATGGAGCCGCCCGCCAGCTTTGCCGCCGATGCGGTGCGCCAGGAGAAGATCAAGCTCTGGACCTCCATCAAGCCCATCAACATTTTCGATTGCGTCCGCGGGCAGTACGGCCCCGGCATCGTCGGCGACCAGATGGTGAAGGGTTATCGCGAAGAGGATCGCGTCGATCCCAAATCGCAGACCGAGACGTACGCCGCGATTCGCCTGGAAATCGACAACTGGCGCTGGGCGGGCGTTCCGTTCTATCTTCGCGCGGGCAAACGCCTGGCCAGCCGCGTCACCGAGATTACCGTGCAGTTCAAGTTACCGCCGATGTTACTTTTTGGTGCGCACATGCCTGGCGCATGCGACGAGATTCAGCCCAACATCATTACCATGCGCATTCAGCCCGACGAGGGCATCTCGCTGCGTTTCGGCGCGAAGATGCCGGGTCCGCAGATGGCGGTTTGTCCGGTGGTTATGGACTTCGGCTACGCTCAGGCGTTCGGCGCATCGTCGGCGAATGGATACGAGCGGCTGCTGCTGGACGCGATGCTGGGCGATGCGACGCTGTTTGCTCATCGCGATGGCGTAGAGGCGACCTGGGCGCTCTACACGCCGGTGCTCGATGCATGGGCAAAGAAGTATCCGCAGACCTTTCCGAACTACGCGGCGGGCACCTGGGGTCCGGAATGCGGCGACGAGCTGATCGGACGCGACGGCCACACGTGGCACAGCGTGCGGGTGCCGTCGAAGCCGTGAGCGGTCTGATTGTCGCGGACTTCGGGTGCCGGGGTAGAATGCCGCGTTGTGGCGCGACACCAGCATTCAGCCGTCAGGAAGCCAACCGCGTTTCGAGTCGAGAATGGCAAACAAAATCCACGTTGAGTATCGCGTTTTCGAGCAGCAGGACGCGCTTTCCCGCGCGACGGCGGAGCGATTTGTCGAGGGCATCCAGTCGGCGGTCGCCGCGCGTGGCGCAGCGCGCATCGCCATCTCCGGCGGAGGTAGCCCGAAGCCGGTCTTCGCTCTCCTTGCCGATCCGGCCGAACCCTACCGTAACGCCATTGCCTGGGATCGCCTCTGGATTTTCTGGGTCGATGAGCGTTGCGTGCCGCCGGACCATCCCGACAGCAATTACGGGGTGGCGCGCGAGCTTCTGCTCAGCAAAGTCCCGTTGCCCGCGGATCACGTGATTCGCATCGAGGGCGAGCTCGATCCGGAACAAGCCGCCGCCCGCTATGAGTCCGCAATTCGCGGTCACTTCCGTCTGGAGGGCGCTGAGGGCCCGGTCTTCGATGTGCTCCAACTCGGCATGGGCGACGATGGCCACTGTGCATCGCTGTTTCCGCACACTGCCGCTCTGCATGAAACAGGGCGCGTCGCCATTGCCAATCATGTCCCGCAGCAGAAGCAGAGCTGGCGGGTCACGCTCACCTGGCCCGTTATCAATGCTGCACGCGATGTTTTCTTCCTTATCGATGGACCGGCGAAGGCCGATCCGCTGGGTCGCGTTCTTGAGGGCCCGTACGATCCAGAGACGCTGCCCTCCCAGCTCATCCAGCCGCAGAATGGCAGGCTGCTATTCTTGCTGGACACGGCTGCCGCGGCGCATCTGCCCCCACCTGGCGCCGATGGCTCGGGGACGTTGGAGATTGCAAGATGATTCTCGCCGGGGACGTGGGCGGCACCAAGGTTCACCTCGCACTCTACGGATTCGAGCACGGCCAGCTGGTTCATGTGCGCGACGAGCGCTTCCCGGCGCACGAATTCTCCGGCCTTCAGGAGATCGTTGTTCGCTTTCTTGCGGAAAGCGGGAACCCGGAAATCACGGCTGCGTGCTTTGGTGTGCCCGGGCCGGTTCGCGGAGGCCGCCTGCGTCTTACCAATCTTCCGTGGGTCCTCGACAGCCGCGAGCTTTCCGCGGGCCTGAACATTACGCACCTTTTCCTCATCAACGATCTCGAGGCCAATGGCTACGGGATCCCGGAGCTTACTCCGGATCAGATCTTCACGCTCAACGAGGGCGATCCATCGGGCGTGGGCAATCGCGCGCTGGTCTCCGCTGGCACCGGTCTCGGTGAGGGTGTACTCCTGTGGAACGGTAAGAGCCACGTGCCGATAGCTTCTGAGGGCGGACACTGCGATTTTGCCGCGCGCAACGCCCTCGAAATCGAGTTGCTTACCTGGCTCATGCAGAAATACAACGGCCGCGTCAGCTTCGAGCGCGTCGTCTCCGGCCCGGGCCTGACGAACATCTATACGTTCCTGCGCGATCAGAAGCATATGGAAGAGCCTGACTGGCTGCGGCAGAAGATGGAGGCCGAGGATCCCAACGCGGTCATCGGAGAAGTCGGCGAGGAGCCGGGGAAGAGCGAACTCTGCGCGAAGAGTCTTGAAATGTTTGCTGCTGCGTACGGCGCTGAGTCCGGCAACATGGTGCTGAAAGTGCTCGCCACCGGCGGAATGTATCTGGGCGGCGGCATCGCGCCGAAAATGTTGAAGACCATGCGCGGAGGCGCATTCATGCAGGCTTTCACCGACAAAGGACGCCTGAGCGAATTACTGATTCACACGCCGGTCCGCATCATTCTGGAGAGCCGCGCCGCGCTCATGGGCGCCGCGGCCTACGCCGAAGCACGCGCCGCGGAGGTCAGCGGCAAATCGGTGCGGGCCGCCTCGCGATAGACTACGAGAATCATGCAGATGAAACGAATCTCCGTTGTGGCCCTGGTGGCGTGCGTTGTACTGCTGCTGCCGCGCATTGCGCTGGCGCACGCTCATCTTTTGTCGAGCACGCCCGAGGCCAACGCCACGGTGCAGGGCCCGAATGTTCCCATTGAGCTGCGATTTAACTCGCGCGTCGATGGGGGACATTCCGCGCTGTCGCTTGTGACGCGCGACGGCGGCGTGAAACTGGTGATTGACAAACAGAGTGCAGACAACAATCTGAACGCGCATGCCACGCTCAAGCCGGGTAGCTACACGCTACGCTGGCAGGCGCTGGCTCCTGACGGACATATTACGCGCGGCGAAATTCCGTTCACCGTACGTTAGAACGATCTTGATCTGGTTTGTCCGCGATTTCGATTTGCTCTCGCTTCTGCTGCGCGCGCTTTCCTTCGCGCTGGAGGCCCTGGCTTTCGGCGGCGTTTTTTTCCTGATGTTCTCGGGGCGTCCTGCTGGTCTGGCTTCTGAAACACAGACACGGCTGCGGCGAATTGCCGCTGGATTTGCGCTGGGACTTGCCATCACGCAGATCGCCCTGATGGGCACGACTTCGGCGGTGCTGATGGGCAGCGGCTCGGGCATGGGGATGCGCGATGTGGCTTCCGCGGCGTTCTTCATTTCCGGAGTCATTTTTACGGCAGCTGCTTTGGCCGTGTCGTTGTTGCTTCGTTGGACATCGAAGATGTCTTTGACTCTTATTGCTGTGGTGATCGCGCTTGCCGCGTCGGTTTCGCTGAGTCACGCCGCTTCACGCATGGATCACCGCCCGCTGCTGCTGGTTCTCACGGCGGGGCATCACCTGGGAATGGCCGCCTGGATCGGGGCGCTGCCGTTTTTGCTGATCGCTCTGCAACTGAGCAACGACGCGGAGGTCTCGCGACAGATGGCGAGGCGCTTTTCCGCGATGGCTCTTTACAGCGTGGCGATTCTGGTATTCGCCGGCGCCGGGCTCTCGTGGTTTTACGCGGGCTCCTGGCAGGGGATGTACGGAACGTCCTACGGAATTCTGCTTTCGGCGAAGATTGTGCTGACGGGCCTGATGCTCACCCTCGGGGCCGGAAACTATTTCCTGCTCCGCCGCGTGAATGTCGATCCGGCGCCGCTCCTCTTCCGCCTGCGCCGGTTCAGCGAAGCCGAAATCGGTCTGGGATTCACCGTCATCCTTGCTGCTGCTTCGCTCACCGCGCAGTCGCCATCGGTCGATGAGACGCCGCAGGACACGATCACAGGCCATCAGGCAGTTGAGCGCATGGAGTGGCGCTGGCCCAGCTTCCACACGCCTGCGGTCGCGCAACTCGCACCGCCGACGCCGCTCAGCGTTGCCGTCCGCGAGGCGACGTACACGGGGGGCAGCGCCAGCGACGCGAATGATCGCGCCTGGTCCGAGTACAACCACCACTGGGCAGGATTGATCGTGCTCGCCGCTGGTGCGCTGGCTCTTATCTCGCGTCTGCCGCGGCAGCGCTGGGCACGGCACTGGCCGCTGCTTTTTCTGGGCCTCTCGATTTTCATCCTGCTGCGCGCCGATCCAGAATGCTGGCCGCTAGGCCCGCGGCCTTTCTGGGCCAGTTTCACCGCACCCGATGTGCTCGAACACCGCGCCTACGCTGTGCTGGTTGCGGCGTTCGCACTCTTTGAGTGGGGAGTGCAGACACAGCGCCTGCACTGGCCGCGGGCTCGCTTCATTTTCCCTGTGCTCTGCGCCGCGGGAGGCGCGCTGCTGCTGACCCACACGCACGCGCTGGGCGATGGAAACAGCGAAGTTTTTGCGGAACTCAGCCACACGCCCATCGCGCTGCTGGGAGCGGTAGCCGGGTGCGGGCGATGGCTGGAATTGCGGCTCGACGATGGTTCCGGATCTATTCGGGAGACAGGCCACAGGCGAATTGCCGCGTGGATCTGGCCGGCGTGTCTCATCCTGATCGGACTGCTGTTGCTGAATTATCGCGAATCGTGAACCCGAGCGATCCCGGCCAGCGTGAACCTGGTTGAATACTGATGGCGGCGTGCCGCTTCTTCGATAATCGAGGGGTGGCTCGCGCGCGCAATGCCGGACTGGGCAATTCAACTCTGTTGCGGGAATACGTCACATACCTGCGGGTCGAGAAGGGCCTGCGTCCGCTCTCCTGCGAGGCGTACGAAAGCGATCTCCTCCAGTTTGCCGAGTACCTGGAGAAACAATCATCGACCCTGCTCGAAGCGACGCAGGTGCTTATCACCGGATTCCTGGAGCATCTGGCGAAGCACAGCGTCGAGTCGCGTTCGGCGGCGCGCAAGCTCTCCTGCCTGCGTGGCTTCTATCGCTGGCTGCTGATCGACAAGCGAATTCATCGCGACCCCACGCTGAATCTCGAATCGCCGGCAACCTGGAAGGTGCTGCCGAAATCGCTCGCCGTGACGGAAGTCAACTCCATGCTTGAACGAGCCGCTGTGGCCGCGGATCACCCGCAGGCCGACGCTATTGCTCTGCGCGATCGCGCCATATTAGAGCTGCTCTACGCGGCGGGGCTGCGCGTTTCGGAGCTCACCGGGCTCAACGTTGCCGATCTCTCGCTTGATGCTGGGCGCGCGCTGGTTCGCGGCAAGGGTGACAAGGAGCGCATCGTTCCGCTGGGCCGCGCGTCGATTGATGCGATCGAACAGTATCTGAAGAATGGCCGGCCGGCGCTCGAGAAGAAGCCGTCGCCCCGCCTTTTTCTATCTGCGCGTGGGGTGCCGCTGAGCCGCGGGTGGGTGTGGCATCTGGTGAAGCATAGCGAGCATGCCGCGAGCCCGCACATGCTGCGCCACAGCTGCGCCACGCATATGGTGGAGCGCGGCGCGGACCTGCGGACGGTTCAGACCTTATTGGGCCACGCCGACATTGCCACGACGCAGGTCTATACACATCTGGCTTTGGGACGCCTGAAGGCGGTGCATCGCGAGCATCATCCGCGCGCTAAACGAGTGGTGGTATGACGATGGCGAGGAATATGAGCCGGGCGAAGAGCGCGGCCAGGCCGGTCATCGTTCGCCAGGTCGAGGAGTTTCTCGCGATGCTGGCCCACGAACGCAATGCCAGTCCGCACACGGTTCGTGCGTATGAGCGCGAGCTGCACAGCTTCGCGGATTTTGTGGTTGAGAAGTTCGGGGCGAAGTTTCAGGTGCCCGCGATCGAGCATCAGCACATTCGCGCGTATCTGGGTGAGCTATACGCGCGCGGTCTGGGGAAGGCTTCCGTCGCGCGGGCGCTGGCGGCGATTCGCTCGTGGTTCAAGTGGCTGGCGCGCCAGGGGCTGGTGGAGCAGAGCCCTGCTGCGCTGGTCGCCACGCCAAAGTTGCCGAAACATCTGCCGCGTGTGCCCACCATTGAGGAGATGAATCGCGTGGTGGAGAGATCTGCCGACGATGCGGCGGCCTGGCCGGAGCGCGATCGCGTCATCTTCGAATTGCTCTATGGCTGCGGCATCCGCAACGCCGAGCTGGTGGGCATCGATCTCGCCGATATTCACTGGGCCAACGATGCGATCCTGGTGCGCGGCAAGGGGCGCAAGGAACGCTACGTCCCGCTGGGGGATGCGGCGGCGCAGGCGCTGCGAGCCTATCTGCCGGTTCGGGAGGCGAAGCTGGCCGCAGTTGGGAAATCGTCACCGGCATTGTTACTTAATTTGCGGCTGCGTGGCAACGCCCGCCTGACGACTCGCAGCGTTGGGCGCATCGTGAAACACATTGCGCTGGCGCATGGGCTCGCGGCCGATGTTCACCCGCACACCCTGCGGCACGCCTTCGGTACGCACATGTTGGAAGAGGGTGCGGACCTGCGCGCGATCCAGGAGCTGCTGGGCCACGAGCGGCTTTCGACGACCCAACGCTACACTCAACTCACCATCGGCCAGGTAGCCGCGGTCTACGATCGCACGCATCCAAGAGCCAAGTAAGAAGCTAAGCAGGAGCACGGCAGCACCTCCGGGGAGGCGAAGAGACGGCGAAATGGGGAGTTATCGCCCCGATTCCTGCCGAGTTTTTCGTTTTCCTGGCGATTTTCTCTGCGATATTCTTAGGTCCCTATGGCTTCGACCGTCTGGAAAGGCTACATTTCGTTCGGGCTGATCTCGGTCCCGATCCGTTTGTTTGTTGCGGCGCGAGAGCAACACATCAGCTTCAACCAGGTTCACCAGGTTTGCGGCACGCGCATTAAGCAGCAGCTCTTTTGCCCGCATTGCGAACGCGTGGTGGAGCGCAACGAGATCGCCAAGGGCTATCCCATCGACAAAGAGAATTTCGTTCTCGTCTCGAGCGAGGAACTCAAGGCGCTTGAGGCGTCCTCGTCGGAGACGATGGAGATCGTCCAGTTCGTGAAATTGGCTGAAGTCGACCCGCTCTACTACCAGACGTCCTACTTCAGCGTTGCCGAAGATCCGGGCCGCCGCGCCTATTCGCTGATCCACAAGGGCATGCAACAGCTCAACCTCGGCGCCATCGCGAAAATCACGCTGCACCAGCGCGAGCAGATCGTGATGATCCGGCCTTTTGAAAAGGGCCTGGTGCTGCACACGCTGTATTACCCGGAGGAGATTCGCGCGGTCGCCGAGTACGACAACCAGCCTGAAGTCGAGGTGCAGAAGGCTGAGGTCCAGCTCGCTGAGCAGTTCATGAAACAACTCACGAGCGACTTTCATCCCGAGAACTTCAAGGATGAATATGAGAACCGCGTCGAGCAGCTGATCGAAAGCAAGCAGGGCGAGGCGCCTGCTCCGTCGACACAGCCAAAGCGGAAGCTGGCGCCGGTGATCGATCTGATGGATGCACTGCGCAAGAGCATGGCGCAGGCTCCCGAAGCGAAGGAAACGGTGGCGAAGGAAATAGTGCCACCCAAAAAGGCGCCACAGCGGGCCACGGCGCAGCGCAGGAAGAAGGCTGGCTAAAAGGGCAATTCGTAATAACGGGTTGCTTACTCAGCGCCTGGCCGCGCGGTTGATGCGCTCTGCCGATCCGCCGCCAGCGCCTTCTCGATCGCGGCCGATACCTCTGCTGCTTTTCGCCCACGCACGAGTATCGTTTTGGTGCGCGCGTGTTGTCCGCCGGCAATTTCGATCGCCGAGCGCGACGACCCCAGCAGATCGGCCAGAAACTCGATCAACGCTGCATTTGCGCGCCCTTCCACAGCCGGAGCCTGCAGTGCGATTTTCAGCGCCGCATCCTTGCCCTCGCCGAACAGACCGGCAATCGCCGTGCGGCTGGAGCGTGGCACGACGCGAACCGTGAAGCTCGCGCCGGCACTTGTGTCGCGGATGGGCACCATCATCTTGTCGTTGGGCGCTCGCCGAACAACGCGGTCCCGATGCGGACGAGAGTCGACCCCTCTTCAATCGCGATTTCGAAATCCCCGGACATGCCCATCGAAAGCTCGCGAAAATCGAGCTGCGGATACTCATGCGCAAGGGTATCGCGCAGCTCACGCAGTTCGCGGAAACAGGCACGCGCTGCTGCCGGATTTTCGCCCAACGGCGCAATCGTCATCAGACCATGCATCGCCACGTGCTCCAGATTGGGCAGGCGCTCCAGCAGCGACCGCAACTCGGCGCTGTCCGGTGGGAGGCCCGTCTTGGTCGGCTCCGCACTGAGCTTGATCTCGAGCAGCACCGGGAGCTTCGTTCGCACCTTGTTTGCCGCTTCGTTCAGGCGTTCCGCCAGTCGCAGAGAATCGACGCTGTCGATCCCGGAGAAGATCTCCGCAGCCCTGACCGACTTGTTCGACTGCAGATGACCGATCAGGTGGACCTCGGCGTCCGAGACTCCCAGCTGGCGTAGCCGGTCGTGCTTGGCTTCAAATGCCTGGACGCGATTCTCGCCGAACAGGGTCACTCCCGCGACTGCAGCTTCTGCCACAGCCTCTGCGGGATGCATCTTGGAAACCCCCATCAGCCGCACTCCTTCCCGGGAGCGTCGCGCGCGATGGCACGCAGCGGCGATGCGCTCTTCCACGCGACCCAATCGTTCAGCAAAGGAACTCACGCTGCTATTCACGCTTGCTATCCACGCCTCTATGGTAGGCGAAGGCGCAGTCAGGCTGGTGTCCACAGTAACCGTGATGTTCTTCGAATTCTCGTAACCCCGAGCCATCTAACTGGAGGGCCACGGGCATCCTCGCTTTTAGCCTCAAAGAGAAGCTCCGGGAAGGGGCCTGCTAAAGATGCGCTCGCTTGCCTGCATTAACGGGTTGCTCAAAGGGATGGGACGCGAAGTCCCCTGCGTGATGCTGGCGATCAAAGAGGTGAGTTCAGAGGCGGGTCCGCCCGTTTTCTCCCGTTGCAGCGTCATCGAGACAGCCGAGGATCTTCCAGACGGCACCTACACGCTTGCGTTCGAGGGCTATGTTGTTTCTGCCAGGAAAGAAGGCGGCCTGTGGATCCCTGAGGACGCAATCGTTGCCGAGCCGATGGAGGAGCGTTCCGCCGAGTCGCATCAGACCTCCAGAAATGACGAAGTAATCGAGATAACGTCGTTCCGGAAGCATCACGTCGCGTGACGGCCAGAGTTGCTCAACAGCGCTGAAGCTTGCACGATCCTATCCTCGCCCGCGCCATCGTTGCGAACTCTGCCAACCAAATCCAGAAAATCTCACGACACGGCGTCCACCAGCAGGAGGTTCAGCTGCTCCAGCAGCGCGTCACGGACGCGGTGCAGTTCGCGCACCTCGACTTCGACTTCGGGACTCGGACCGACTATCTCGTGAGCCGATGCCTTTTCGGCGCGTTCGTGAATCTGCATGTGGAGCTGGTCGACCCTCTGAAACGCGAGCTCTTCGCCCATGGAATTCTGGCGTTCGCCGTCGAGCCAGCGGCCAAATCGGCAGCGATGCGGATCGAGCGCGGGGGGCACGCGGCGAGCTCCAATCAGGAAAGATTCCATCGCGGTGACCCACGCCCGGTGGGCGACAGCCGCATGTACCAGGGTTCGCTTGCGCGGCGCCACGAATACCGCATTGATCCATGTGGGATCGGGAATCCAGGTGGCAGACCATGCCTGCAATTCCTCTCCGGGCATAGGACGGGCAATGCCGTTCCCCTGCCCGTAGATACAGCCTAACTGCAGCAGCAACCGGCCGTGGTCGACCGTCTCGACGCCTTCGGCGATGGCCATGCGATCGAACGCCGTTGCCAGCCCCAGAACTCCTTCGAGGATGCTCAGATCTTCCGGGTCATCGAGCACATCGCGCACGAAGCTGCGGTCGATCTTGAGCATGTTAACGGGAAGGCGCTTGAAATAGGTGAGCGAGGAGTAGCCAGTGCCGAAGTCGTCGAGGGCGATGGATACGCCAATCTCCCGGCAAGCGGCGAGGACATGGGACACTTCCGCGACATCATGCAGCGCGCTGCTTTCGAGGATCTCCAGTTCCAGCCAGCCCGGCCGAATGTTCAGGTGCGCGGCGAGAAGCGATCGCAGAACGTCGACGAAATGCGGCTGCTGTAAATGATGGGCGGCAATGTTCACGCTGACCGGTATATTCAGTCCTGCGGCGTGCCAGCTTTCCAGTTGCGACATCGCCTGTTCGAGCACCCACTCGCCGATGTGGTCGATGAGCGGATGGTTTTCGATGACGGGCAGAAACATGGCCGGCAGCAGGCGCCCACGGGTGGGATGCTGCCAGCGAATCAGTGCTTCCGCGCCGACCACCTCGCCGGTCCTCATGTTCACGCGCGGTTGGTAGTAAAGAACGAACTCCCCCGCCACGAGGGCCTGACGGATTTGTTTCAGGTCTTCATGGAAGGTGCGAATGCTGATGTCGCGTTCCGGATCGAGGATCTGATAGCGATTTTTTCCCGCCAGTTTGGACTGATACATGGCCTGACCCGCCTGGCGCAGCAGCTGATCGGCGTCGATTTGCTCCCGTTGGGGATAGAAGACAACTCCGATACTGGCCGAGACCCGGATGCTGGTATCGCCGCATAACTCGGGCCGGGTTGCACAGTCGAGCAGACAGTCGAGAACAGGTCGGGCCGCGTCCACATCGGGCAAATCGAGCAGGACGGCCACAAACTCATCTCCGCCGATGCGGGCCAGGGTGTCCGCTTCGCGCAGCACCCGCTTCATGCGGCGCGCGACGCCCATCAGCACCTGGTCTCCGGCATCCTGCCCGTAGTTGTCATTCACGGTGCGGAAACCGTCCAGATCTACATAAGCCACGGCCAGCGTTCGTCCGCGGCCCTTGGCCGAAGCCATGGCCTGCTGCAGACGATCGGTGAGCAGAACGCGATTGGGCAGATTCGTCAGAGCATCGAAATGAGCCATGTGCTCCAGCTGCCGCTCCTGCTCCTTCGTCTCCGTCACATCGGAAAAGAGAGCCACGTAGTGTTGGACTCTCGATGCGCGATCATAGACGGCGTTGATCGTCAGCATCTCCGGAAAGACTCTGCCGTCTTTCGTTTTGTTCCATATCTCGCCGGACCACTGGCCGTTTTCGAGCAGTGACCGCCACATATCGCTGTAGAACTCTTCGCTTTGGCGGCCTGACTTCAACATGCGGGGATTGCGGCCCAGCACTTCGGCCCGGCTGTACCCAGTGATGTTCGTGAACATCTCGTTCACGTCGAGAATCGCTCCCTGGGGGTCGCAGATGAGGATCCCTTCGCGGGCGTTGGTGAAGACGCTGGCCGCCAGAAGCAGCTTCTCCCTGTCCTTCTTTTGTTGCGTAATATCCTCGGTAAAGATCAGAATGCCCCCGACCATTCCCTCCGCGGTTCGCCACGGATGCAGCTCCCAGCGCAGCCATTGCATGGAGAAGTCCTGGCGCACAAAGCGATCTTCGTCGCAGTACAAAACTTCGCCCGCCAGAGCACGGCGGTGCAGCACCTTCCACCGCTCCGGGATTTCCGGGAATATTTCGTAGTGGGAGCGCCCGACGACCTGTTCGGATCTGAGGCTGAAGTCCTCCCGCCAACGGCGGCTGACCGCGAGGTAGTGCATGTCGCGGTCGAGCATGGCGAGGGCTGCGGGCGCATGTTCAATGAAAAGCTCGAGCAGCTCTCTGCTTTCGTTGAGCTTGTGTTTCGCGTCGATGGCCTCCGTGATATCCGGGCAGATGCCGAACAGGCCGATGATCTCGCCATTACTGGCTTTCAGGGGATACTTCCGGTTGTCGATCCACCGATGCGAGCCGTCTGCCATTTGCAGGCGCTGAATTTCATGCGTGCTGCGGCCAGCTGCCATCACCTGCTCATCCCTCTGGTAGAGCATGTCGGCCGTCGCTTCCGGATATACGTCATAGCCGGTCTTTCCCACGAAGTCGACCTTCCGGTTCTCGTCTCCCAGAAGTTCCGGCATCGCTTTCGTAGTCGCGACGTAAACATGATCGCGATTCTTGAGGTACATGTAATCGCCGGTGTGGTCCATCAGGGCCCTGAAGCTGTCCAGGACAGGGTTCAGAGCCGGGCTGGGATTGGTTCGCACGTACTCCAGAACGAGGTCGAGAATCACCTGGCCGCGCTCCTCGCCTGGCTCTTTTGTGAAATTCACATGAAAGCGGCGAAACCGTCCGTCTGCGTGGCGGATGCGGAGGGCGGCCGATCCGGCAGGGTCCGATAAGTCAGGAGAAAGGAGACCATTGAAGACCTCCCGATCCTCGCTGTGGATGCATTCCTGGAGAGAAACGCTTGACGATAGCCAGTCAGAGACGGGAAATCCAGTCAGAGCGCCGATTGCATCGGAAACCGACAGGACCCGCACAGATTCGCCGAGCGACAGTCGCATTTGTCCCCGGATACCGTCGCTCTGCATAGTTGGCCTGCTGGAGAATACCTACGCCGCATATCCGGCCGTCAAGAAATCTCGGCGATGGGAGCGCGCGAAGCGATTCCACGGTAACTTACTTTTTAGGAATAGTTATCGACAGTTGTTATGAACCTCTGCTTCGCCCGACTAATAGTGCTCACCCGTTCCATTTCGGGAAAGTCAACCGTCGATTTATTTCTGTGGAAATATGCCAGGCCTGGCAAATCCAGCCCGACATGCAACGCCCTGATTTTCAAACGCCCTGCTTTTCAATTGATTGCAATGTTGACACCTGATACCGGAAAACGGACCGCGCTGATTCACGCGGCCGTTACGAAAGTTGGTAGGGTAGAGGTGGGGTCCACGTTGACGTCTTTGCAGGCCAGTCCGATTGTTCGCTTCACCCATGAGGAATTCCGCCGCTCCGTATTCTCTCGCACGCCGCGGATTGCGGTTTTCGACTGCGATGGCACGCTGTGGAGCGGTGACGCAGGTCTCGGCTTCATGACCTGGTCGATGGATGCGGGGGTACTCTCGCGGGACGCCAGCGCATGGATCGACGCACGGCATCGTCTCTATCGGCACGACGAGGTTTCCGAGCTGGAGATTTGCGGTGAGATGGTGCAGATCTACGCCGGTCTTCGGGATGAGGAGTTGCGCCGTGCAGCCGCGCGCTTCTTTGCCGCGCACATCGAGGCGGAGATTTTCCCCGAGATGAAGACTCTGGTGGCCGATCTGCGCGCTGCCGGGACGGACATCTGGGCGGTCAGTTCCACCAATGACTGGGTCATCGAGGAGGGCGTGGGGCGTTTCGGCATCGGACCCGAGCGCGTGCTCGCCGCACGTGTGCGTGTGCAGGACGGCCTGATCACCAGCGACCTGCTCGACGTGCCCACCGGCGAGGGCAAGGCCGAGGCATTGCGGCGCGCTGGCATTCCCTCGCCCGATGTGGTGTTCGGCAATTCCGTCCATGATGTAGCCATGCTGGAGATGGCCGAGCGCGCGTTTCCTGTCGACCCATCGCCGGCTTTGGCGGAAATGGCCGCCCGACGCGGCTGGAAGGTCTTCTATCCGGCAGCGGTGCTGGCCGACCACACCAAATAACGTGAGAATCGCATCGCTGCAGCCGAGCATCAGTATCATCCTCGACAGGCTGGGCCGCCTCGAATGCCTTGTAGCCTGCACCCGCTACTGCATCGCAGCGGTTCCGTCTCTGCGGGAAAGCCGGCTCACCATCGTGCACGATTCCTGGTCCACGACCGCGGACGAACTGCTCGCGACGCACCCTGACCTGGTCATCGCGTCTGTCCCCTATAGAAACGAATCGCTCGCGGCCATCCTGAAAACCGGCTGCCCCGTACTTGCGCTTGCACCCCATTCCCTGGCGGACATCGAACAGGACATTCGCCTGATCGCCGCCATCACCGAAGCGACCGCGCAGGGAGAGCAGGTCATCGCCGAGATGCGCTCTGCCATCGATGAGGTGCGCCGGCAAACTGCCGGCCTCCGCGAGAAGCCGCTGGTCTATTGCGAGGAGTGGGGCAAGCCGCTGATCCACTCGCAGCTCTGGGTGAAAGAGCTGGTCGAGGCTGCGGGAGGCGTTTTTCTGGGCGAACCCGGCGCGGTCACTACACCCGAGGCCATCGCAGCCGCCGATCCGGATGTCATTATCGCCGCCTGGTGTGGCGCGGGAGACCGGGTCCCCCTTGAAAAGCTCGCCGGCCGCCCTGGCTGGGAGCCGATCAGCGCCGTGCGCAATAGGCGGCTCTACTGCATCCAGGACGAGTTGCTCAACACCCCCGCTCCCACGCTGGTCGATGGCCTGCGCGCCATTGCCTCCGCCCTTCATCCTGACCTTTTCGGTACCAGCGGTGGGATTCGCGCACTCGAACGGAGTCGAACCCCGTCGGGCTGCGTCTAAACTGTGAGCGCATATGGGGGATACAGCGCAAAACGGCAGGGATCCCAAAACCCTCCGCCTGGTGGCGGCTGCGCTGATCCTGCGCGGCGATGAGGTGCTGATCTGCCAGCGCAAAGCCGGTTCGCCCATGGGCCTCAAGTGGGAGTTTCCCGGCGGCAAGATCGAGGCGGGTGAGTCGCCGGAACAGGCACTGCGCCGCGAACTGGACGAAGAGCTGGGCATCCAGGCCTCGATCGGCACTCGCATAGCGCATCTGCGCCACACTTATCGCAGCGGCGGGGCCGTCGATCTGCAGTTTTTCGCGGTCCACAGCTTTGAGGGCGAACTGGTCAACCACATCTTTGAAGATGTGCGGTGGGCTCCGTTGCGGGATCTGCCCGGCTACGATTTTCTCGCGGCCGATCGCGACTTGATCCGCGATCTGGCGGCGGGCAAGCTGCTCTAGCTCTCAGAATTTCCGCTGGCTGGTTTCGCAGAGTATTCCTCGTCCGAAACGTGCTCCAGCCAAACCACAGCCGAGCCGGTGTCGTCGGCTTCCTGAATGGCCAGATGCACCATGGTTCGCCCGGGAGCAGCGCCGTGCCAGTGAACCTCTCCGGCTTCAATCCAGACCGAATCGCCTGAACGAATCTCATGTGGCGGCTCGCCTTTGAGCTGGACGCGTCCTACCCCCGACAACACATGCAGCGCCTGGCCCCGAGGATGCGTATGCCACGCGGTGCGCGCTCCCGGGGAAAAAGAAACGCGAGCGGAGTTGAAGCGGGCTGGAGGTGTAGAGGCGACGACTTCGTCGATCCACACGGTTCCGGTGAACCAGTCGGCGGGTCCTTGGCGGGTCCCGCGCATTGTTTCAGTCAGGATTTTCATTGCGTCTCTCCTGGGTTAAACGTGCCGGGTTAAACCTGCCGGGTTCGCGTGTCAGGTTAGCCCGCCGCGGTCACTTCTCCGGTGATGACGGTTTGCTTTTCAATCTTTGCCGGATCGAGTTCGATGTTGAAGCCGGTCCCGGTGGGCAGCGGGAAATGCGCTCTGACCGGCGCGGGCGGATGTTTCTCAAAGTAGTAGAAGGTCGGCATCTTCGGCGGCGCCAGCAGATATTCCGCGAAGGGAAAATTCGCCGGCGACTGGCTCAGGATGGTGTGCAGCGCTGCGTGGACTCCGTGACCGTGCGGGACCACGGGAATTTCGTAGATCGAGGCCAGGGTGCCGATCTTCACCAGCTCTGAGATGCCGCCGCACCACTCGGGATCGCACTGGAGTACAGAGATGGCGCCCGCTTCGAGAAATTTCTCCGCTTCCCATCGACCGAAAAAGTGCTCACCGGTGGCGACGGGGATCTTTGTCGTCTGCAGAAACGTGACGAACGCATGCAGCTTGTCCGTCGTGACGATCTCTTCGATCCAGCGTGGGCGAAATTGCTGGACGCGCTGCGCCCATTCGAGCGCATAGCTCAGCGTCCAGCCGTTGAAAGCGTCAAACATAATTTCGTCGTCTTCGCCCAGGGTTTCGCGCAGGATTCGGACCATCTCGATGTTCTTCTTCATGCCGTCGGGGCCGGAACCGGGGCCGTAGGGGATGAACCACTTCTGCATCGTGTAGCCGTTCTGCTTGTTGAGGAGCGCTTGTTTGCGCAGGGCGTCCGGCTGAATGGAATACTGCAGGTTGCTGGCGTAGGCCTCGACCGTCTGCCGGCCCGGACCGCCGAGCAGTTGGTAGACGGGGACGCCGTAGTATTTCGCGCGCAGATCCCAGAGCGCATTGTCGATGGAGCTGATGGCCATGCACTGCGCGCCGTTGCGGCCGAAGGGCGCCTGCCGGTACATCTCATCCCACAGGGTCTCCTGCGCGAGCGCGTCGTGTCCCAGGAGAAAGTGGCGGAAGTCGCGGCGCAGAACTACCGGAGCATCGCCATCGATGGGGCCGTAGATGCCGTCGAGGCCCTGTTTCGTCCGCAGACGCAGATAGGAGGTGTGGACCGGCACATTCTGCATCTGGCCTGGATGCTCGATGTACTCGGGCGGCCGAATGTCGTCGTAGATGTATTCGCCTTTGACCTGGTACTGCTGCTCGATGCCGGTGTCCACCATGTGATGGCCTTCGACCTGAATCAGCTCGACCTCATCGATGACCACCGGGCCGCTGCTGCGCTGGAAGTCGAAGAGCATCGCGCCGGGCCTCGTGAGGTGCTGGGCGAAGAGCGGGGCGCGGGCGACCAGGGTCGTGACCGCTCCAGCGGCCGTACCCAGCAGGAATTCACGTCGTTTCATTGGCAAGAAAACTCCTGGCTCGCAATCTTAACTCTGAAGCGCAAGCCCTAGCAGGCTGCTGAAAAACCGTGCATCGCAGTACTGCTTCTCTGGTTTTGGGCCGTTTTCGGGTGTTTTTGCATTCGGCCACGTGGGTGTTG
>Ga0182018_10000483_pt1 | contig 52369 bp, 43 predicted proteins | sample 812P2MmetaG_FD_120490 | JGI IMG/M metagenome (GOLD analysis project Ga0182018, IMG submission 120490) | Permafrost microbial communities from Stordalen Mire, Sweden - 812P2M metaG | ecosystem: Environmental > Terrestrial > Soil > Wetlands > Permafrost | place: Sweden: Stordalen | collected... | reverse complement strand
CCGTCGCATTGACGAAGACGAGATAAAACTCGGAGGCAAAAATGGTCTCTAATTATGCAACCAACACGGGATCGACATCTTATAATGTTGCGTCAAACATACCAGAGTCTCCTCCGATATTAGGCGAATACCCCATAGCAGGCTCCCCAACGCCTTGCTACATTCGGGCCATGAACCTCCTAGTCCTGATAGTCGTGTTACTCCTCCTATTCGGCGGCGGCGGCTTTTATTTTGGCGGACCTGCAATCGGCGGAGGCGGAGTCGGGCTAATCCTATTGGTATGCCTCATCATCTTCTTGATGGGTGGATTTCGCGCGAGAAGCTGACCGTGCTAGCGGACCGTCGACGATGGCTGGCGCCGAACCTGGCGATTCCACGGCGACAATGAAAACCAAGGCAGCTCGCAACGATTTTCCCGTTGTCTGCGTCGGCGGGTCTGCCGGTGCCCTTGACGCATATATCCGGCTGCTAAGTCATCTGCCGGCCGATTTGGGCATTGCGATCGTCATCGTCAATCATCTGAGAACGGTCGCCACGAGGCTCCATGAGATCCTCCCGCGTTTCACCACGATGCCTGTTGAGTTGATCACGGAGCGACTTTTGATCCAGCCGAACCACGTGTTCATTATCCCGGAACAGCGGGATCTGCATGTGCTAAACGGGGAATTCCGCCTCAAGGCAATTTCGAAGCCGCGAGGATGGCCTGACGTCATAACAGTCTTTCTGAAATCCCTGACCCGGCATTGGAACGGCAAGCTGGTCGCCGTCATTGTCTCCGGCTACGACGGTGATGGCGCTGCCGCGCTGTGCGGCATTAAAAAAGCGGGGGGAATTACCATTGCGCAAAAACTAGACACAGCGGGACAGCCGGATATGCCGGAGAGCGCGATTGCAAGCGGGTGCGTTGATTTTGTCCTTTCGCCTGAGGACATCGCCAAAGAACTCGCCAAGATTGCCCGACCGCAGAAGGCTGCATAGGGATTGAACTGGATGCGGCGTCGGCCGCGACGGCGATCGGATGAGCTGGCAGCTAACGGATTTTGTGCCGCCTTTGCCTCGGAAAGTGAGGTGAGGCCCCCTTCCTTTCCTCCAGATCCCCTGCCCTCAGCCAGCCACTTCCGCCCTACTTGGCCCTTGGTTCAGGAAAACCGCCGGGATGGCACCTACTACCATCTTGTCTTCGGCTGTGATTTGGCTGAACAAAAGCAGTCCGTTTTTCCGCATTCGTTCCGTGACGCTCGGGGATAGAATCCAATCGATAAATCTTATGAACACAGAACATAGATCCTTCACCCGTTATTTTCCCGCCGTCGCCCGGATCCTGATGGGGCTGCCGCTGATCGTTTTTGGACTCAACGCATTCTTCAATTTCCTCCCCCAACCCTCGACCCCGCTACCCGAAGGCGCCGTTGCGTTCATTGGCGCGCTCATGAAGACCGGATACATGATGCAGCTGATCGGGGCCACCCAACTGATCGTCGGGGTGTTCCTCGTCTCGAACCGGTTCGTGCCGCTGGCCCTGGTCCTTTTTGCCCCGTTCATCGTGAACAGCATCGCGTTCCACGCCGTTCTCGCGCGCTCCGGACTGATCATGGCGGTGATCTTCCTGGCGCTGGAACTTTATCTGGCGGGGGTCTACCGCAGGGCGTTCGGCCCCCTGCTTTCGGCTCGGTTCAGCCAGTGACTTCTGCCGGAGGACAATGCGCGGCGCCGGCACGCGCTGTTTCCAGAGTCGAAATCCTCGATCGGACCAGCAATCTGTCCACGCCATGCACCTTTTCCGAAGAGTATTCATAGTCGCGGGCGTACTCCTCTCCGCCGCCGGCGGCGCCTCTGCACAACTTGCCGACCAGGTCGGCAGCAATCACCCCGCCTCGGGCGCCTATTCCGAGGTTGGCCCATCCACCTGGGGCGCGTCGACGTGGCCCCGGGGCGCTGCATTCACCTCCGGAGCCGGCAGCACACTGGAGGTAGGGGTGTATTCCGCGAACGCCACCAACGTCATCCTTGAGATCTACATGTCGGACACCGGGGCGGATTTCACCTACGACTACGCCATGGTGAAAGGCGGCGACAACGTCTGGCGCGCTGCCGTGGCAGACGTTCCCAATCTGGCGCTCTACGCCTTCCGCGCGTGGGGTCCGAACTGGCCCTTCGCCAGCGGCTGGGCCCGCGGCAACTCCGACGCCGGGTACATCAGTGACTGTGATGCCTCGGGGAACCGGTTCAATCCCAACAAAGTTCTCTACGACCCCTATTCGCTGGAAATTTCGCACAATCTGGCCAAAGCAGCCCTTTTTGCCGCTGGCGAGGGATATGGAATGTTTCTTTCCGGGGGAGGTCCGGGCGAGACCTACACCGGGCCCAGCACCGGCAATGTCGCCATCGACCAACGGGACGTGGACTCGGGCCGCTGGGCTCCCAAATCGGTCGCCCTTGTCGACACGACAGCCACCGGGGCCAAGCCGAACCTGGACCAGGCGAACGCGATCATCTACGAGGCCCACCTCAAGGGACTCACGGCCCACCCTTCGAGCGTGAACCTCACGTCGCTGCTCAGCCCATACTCGGGCTTTCAGGACGCGGCGAATGTGCCCAATGCCCTGCTGGGGACCTACGCGGGGGCCGCATACATGGCCGGCTACCTGAAGGATCTCGGAATCAACACCGTGGAGTTCATGCCCATCCAGGAGACAAACAACGCGGACAATTCCACCACCGGCCCGACCCCGAGCACTAACGGGGCAGGCTTTTGGGGCTATTGGACCTATGGGTTCTTTGCCCCGGACCGGCGCTATGCCAGCAACAAAGCCTTCGGCGGTCCAACCGCCGAGTTCAAGAAGATGGTGGCCGCCTTCCACAAGGCGGGCATCGAGGTGTACCTGGACGTGGTCTATAACCACCTTGGCGAGGGGGGAACCCAGGATGCTTCCTTCAATCAGGCCGAGATCGATTGCTTCCGGGGGCTGGACAATGCGTCCTATTACACCCTTAAGACGGGCCTCCCCAACCAGTACTATGACTCGACGGGCTGCGGGAGCAATTTGAACGCCGGCTCCGCTTCCGCAGAGCAGCTGGTGACCGATTCGCTGACCTACTGGGCCACCACCATGGGTGTCGACGGATTCCGTTTCGACGAGGCCGCTGAGCTGGGGCGCCCGGGAGACGCCGCGTTCTCAAGCACCGCGCCCCTCCTCGCGTCCATCGCATCGCTGGCCAGCACCCATGGTTTCAAGATCATTGCCGAGCCCGACGACAGCAACGGCCCCCAGATCGGCCAATTCCCCGCAGGTTGGGCGAATTGGAACTTCAATTTCCGCGACCCGGTCCGCTTGGCGATGACCGGGAACCTCGCCGGTTCGAACGGCGTCGGTTACTGCGACGCATTCAACGGGGACTACAGCGATTTCAACAGGGAAGGCGGCCCCCAGAAATCCGTTAACGTGGTGACGTGCCACGACGGGTTCAACATGACGGACCTTGTGAGCTACGGATCTCCCAATACCGCCACCGTAAGCTGGCCATTCGGGCCCTCAATCGGCGGCAATACCAACAGCAACTACAGTTCGAACTGGAACCTCAACCAAACGCTGCGGCGCCAGGTGATCCGGTCCTTCTGGGCATTCATGGTCCTGAGCCGCGGAGTCCCGATGATCGAATACGGCGACGAGTTCGGACGCACCGTCAACGGGAACAACAATCCCTATGACGTCGATTCAGTGGCCACATGGAACAACTACAGCATGATCGGGAGCAATAGCCCGGACACGGTTCCCACTGGCGACACGTCGGGCGGCACTATGCCCTACGACAACAACCTGGGAACCTTTGCCGGCGCCACCAATGGAAATTTTGCCTTCCTCCGGTACCTGCTCCACCTGCGGGCCGCCCACCCCGCATTCAGGCAGTCAAACTATTCCTCCGCGGCCATCACCTTCACCAATCCCAACCTTTCGAGCGGTTTCAGCGAGTGGAGCGACCCGGCTGTTCAGATATTTGTCACCGGAACCCAAGTGGGAGATCACGACTTCCTGATCCTGGCAAACCTCTCGAATTCAAACGTCGGTTTCACGCTTCCCACCCCGCCGCAGGGAACCCACTGGGTGCGGCTCATAGACACGAATAGCTGGGCCGAGAACGCCACCAACTGCTGGAGCGCCTCTGTCGGCAGCGTGATCAACGGCAATTACGGAGTGGGCAACAATTCCATCGTCGTCCTGGAAGCGCACCCCTGACGCCTCTCGAGGGGCCTTTTCAGGGCAGAGCGTCCTTGAGGATGCCCGGGCTCCAAACCAAAACGAGGAAGACAGTCCCGGAGACCGTTCGCGGCAATCAGCGGCGATTTCCGCCGCCACCCTTGTCGCCACCGCCGCCTTTATCGCCACCACCCTTGTCGCCGCCGGCAGGCTTTTCGCCGCCGCCGCCTCGATTGCCACCGCTAGGATGGACGTAGGCGTTGCCGCCGTGACCGCCGTACCAGCCACGGCCACCGCCATCGACCCAAGTGTCGTCGTGAACCCAGACGTCGCCGCCGCCGTAACCCCCGCCCCCGTCGTCGCCTCCACCGCCAACGCAACCGGTCCAGGCCAGCGGCAAGCCGATCAAAAGGAGCGAGCCTAGGACGATCTTGGGTATGTGTTTCATTGGCAGTTGCTGGGACTAACGGTCTTGTGTGTTACGTTACTTTGCACCAGGCGCACCCGTTCGGAAATGGGGTGTTACCCACCTGAATTGATGTTTTTCGATCCTCATATCTCCTTTGGCATTTACGCGGCCGCCGGGAGCAGCGCACGCGCGTGGCGTGTCAGGGTGTGGGAGTGTATGAAGTCCGCGAGGCTCGCAATGCTGGCGAAGGCCCTGTTCGACTCCTCGCCGCGGCGAATCGCTATGCCAAACTCTTCTTCGACGCAGATGGCGAACTCGACGGCGTCAAGCGAATCACAGTCAAGGATGCCGCCGATCAGCGCTTCGTCGTCGTCAATCATATCCGGCTCAATGATGTCGAGCCTGAACATGTCGGCGACGAGATGCTTCAGTTGAGAGAGCAGCAAGTGGTGATCTAGGCTGCGATTCTTCATCCGACGAGTGTACCGTCAAACCCAGGGGATTGTAATGGGGTGTACAACCCTCGACGCGGCACCTAAAATTCGGACTCAAGCCAACTTGTGCCGCTCAAGCGTGCGCGACGACGCCAAAGCGGAAGCAGGCATCCCGCACTCGTGCGAGGTCAGTCATTCAGCTTGGGATTGTCGATTCCCAGGGCGTCCGCCAAATCGGTGAGGTGATCCTGCTCCTCGGCGATTATTTTCCGCAATACTTCACTTAATCCGAATTCTCCCATCTCCTCGGCCTGGCGAATCCGCTGCCGGTAGCTGAGGATCGTCGTTCGCTCGTTCTCGAGATCGAAACGGAGATTGTCGGCAGGCCTCTCCGAGAACTTCACCCCCTTCGGCGCCAGCACCGGCGTGCCGTTGAAATAGTCGATCTGCTTGGCGATCTGCAGTGCATGGCTAAGCTCCTGCGCGGCGTGCTTTTCCAACTCGCCGGCGATATGCAGATACTGGGCCCCCTTCATCGTCTGGCTGTAGACGACGTAGGCAATTATCGCCTGATATTCACGCGCCAGATCCCCATTTAGAAGCTGGATCATTTTCTTTCGGGTGATGGGAGATTTCTTCATAGGTAGTTCGGGTTGGGCCCGCAGTGGTTTTCAACAGCACGGGAGTGAATGGGCTTTCCTTAGGAAATGGCAGCCGGGCGCGCCGGCACCCGCATGGGTCCTAGAAATACCGCAACGCCTCGTTTCCGGTAATGGGGTGTTACCCGCCATAGTAGCTGCGCCTTGCGACGATTGGGCCGCCGAGTTGAAGGCAAATCTCCCAGAACGCCCCTTTTCATCTGTATTCAAAATGGGTCGGGTGAGTACCCCATATCATCATAACCACCAATCAGGTACTAATTAGTATCTGCTGCCACACGCCAATCCTTCACGACACCGGAAATCGTTCTTGAGTCGGCCATGGACGCAAAAAACGAGAGCCCTCCCACGGGCGAGAAAGCGTCGGCTGGCGCTATGAGAGCTCCGGATGATGCGGCCCGCCAGACGGTTTCGACGACCGAAACGCACTCAACCACCGAAACGCATTCGACAACACAAACGGGTGCGCCCACCCCTCCGGCCCAAGCATCGTCTCCTGCTGAGCCGTCCCCGCCCGCCCCGACGGCTGCAAGCATACAACCAGCTCCTCCCTCCCAATCGCCTCTGCCTGCCAAGCCGGCTGCGCCCACCCAGAATGCCCCGCCAGGAAAGCCCGCCCCGCCACCGCAGGCCGCCCCGAGCGGAACGAAAAAGGCCGTGGTCGCGGGAGTGCTGATCTTGATAATTCTGGCCGCCCTCGCGATCGGCTTCGGTCTAGGGCGGCTTGGGGGCAAGTCAAAGAAGGATCCGAACCGGTTGGTCCTTTATGGGAATGTCGACCTGCGCCAGGTCGAGCTCGCTTTCAACAATAGCGAGCGAATCGCCGAGGTGCTGGTCGAGGAAGGGGACAAGGTCACGCGCGGACAGGTGCTTGCCCGTCTGGACACGAGCCGGATCAAGGCACAGGCGGCGGCGGCGGAAGCCGAGGCGGAGGCCCAGCAAGCGGCGGTGCAAAGACTTCATCATGGCAGCCGCCCTGAGGAGATCGCTCAGGCCCAGGCCAACGTGGCGCTTGCAAAGGCCGACCACGTCAACGCCGAGCAGCAACGGAGGCGACTGACGGCCTTGTCAGCCATGACGACCGGCCGGGCCATCAGCCAGCAGGATCTTGACAGCGCCAAGGCGGCATTGGACACAGCACAGGCGCGGCTGGCGGTTGCGGAGAAATCACTCGATCTGTCCACGATCGGCCCTAGGGCGGAAGACATCGCCCAAGCGGAGGCGATGCTGCGCGCCAACCAGGCCCAACTCGACTTGGTTCGCCGGCAACTGGCCGACGCAGAGCTTGTCGCCCCATGCGATGCCATTGTGCGTTCCAGGCTATTGGAGCCCGGTGAGATGGTATCCCCGGAGAGGCCCGTTTTCGATCTGTCCATTGAGGATCCCAAGTGGATTAGGACCTACGTTTCCGAGCCCGATCTCGGAAGGATTCAAGCGGGGATGAAGGCGTCAATCAGCACCGACAGTTACCCGGGCCGCGCGCTTCCAGGCTGGATCGGTTTCATTTCGTCGGTCGCCGAGTTTACGCCGAAGGCTGTCCAGACCGAGGAGTTGCGGCCTGGTCTGATTTACGAGATTCGAGTCTTTTTCAAGGATCCTCAGGATGAAATGCGCTTGGGCATGCCGGCGACCGTCCGCCTCGAGCTAAGTCCGGCAGCCCCGAATCAACCATAGGAGCGGCGTCGATCCAATGCGTTGGGCTAAAATCCTCAAGGGCCTGGAGGCATCCGCAATCCTGGGTACCGCAGGCTGCGCCGTTGGGCCCGACTACCACCCCTCCCCTGCCCCTGTTCCGGCCGCCTGGAACTCGCCGTTGGCCGGCGGCCTGACCGACATCGCGGCAGCAGACTCGGCCTGGTGGACCGCGTTCAACGATGCGGAGCTCGATTCCCTCATTCAGCGCGCGGCGCAATCAAATTTGGATCTGCGCGTGGCCGAAGCCCGTTTGCGGCAAGCCCGTGCGGTCCGTGAAATGAGCTCGGCAGATTTCTGGCCCACCCTCGACGCCTCAGGCTCCTATGCCAGGGCGAGACAGAGCCAAAACCAGCCTCTCATTGGAGCGCTGCCGCTGCCCCCCAACTTCCCCTTCGAATACAGCGTCTATCAAGCCGGCTTTGACGCCTCTTGGGAGATCGATCTCTTCGGCGCCAAGCGACGCGCGCGCGAGGCATCCACCGCGGAATGGGAGGGAGCAGCCGAGGCGCGCAACGACGCGATGGTGAGCCTGCTGGCCGAGGTAGCCCGGAACTATGTCGAATTGCGGGGCGGCCAGCTGCGATTGGAAATCGCGCGGCGCAACGTCAAACTTCAGGGGGAGGCATTGGAACTCACCCGCGCCCGCTTTCAAAGCGGGGTCGCAAATGAACTTGATGTCACAAGAGCGGCGTCATTGCTCGCGGGAATGCAGGCGGCGATACCGCCGTTTGAAACCGACATGCGGGCGAGCATGTACGCATTGGCGGTCCTGCTCGGGCGCGAGCCGGGCGCCCTGATAGGCGAACTCTCGCCCACAAAACCGTTGCCGTCGGCTCCGCCGGAAGTTCCCATCGGCCTGCCTTCCGATCTGCTTCGCCGCCGCCCTGATGTCCGTCAGGCCGAGCGGCAGCTGGCGGCTGAAACCGCCCGCATCGGGCTGGCCAAGTCGGACTGGTTTCCCAAACTCTCGCTCACCGGGGACGCGGGGATGGAAAGCGTCACGCTCGGCAAGTTCTTCGAGCCTGGAAGCCGCTTCTGGTCGGTCGGCCCAAATCTACAATGGCGGGCGCTTGATTTCGGCCGTGTCCGCGCGGAAGTGGGCGCTCAGACCGCCGTGCAGGAGGCGGCCCTCGCGACTTACGAGAAGGCCGTGCTGACTTCCCTGCAGGAGGCTGAGGGCGCCATCGTGGCCTATGCACAGGACCAGAACCGCCACCTGGCGCTTGCCCAGGAGTTGGCCGAGGACCGGCGCTCGCTGGACATGTCCAAGGGTCTGTACGCCGAAGGGAGCGTCAACTATCTCGACGTCCTTGATGCGCAACGCTCGCTCTACCAATCTGAGGACCAAGTGGCGGCGAGCAATCAGGCGGTCGCGCTGGATCTCATCGCTCTCTACAAGGCGCTCGGCGGGGGATGGGAAACGCAGATGGGGAGCGCGTCGAAGGCGCCGTCAACCGCATCGTCGCCGTGATGGCGCCCGCGTCCTCTCCGGCCTTGCGCCTGGACGGCGTAAGCAAGTCCTTTCGCCGCGAGACCGGGGAATCGGTGCTGGCGCTCGACAACATCTCCTTTTCCGTCGAACAGGGCGGACTCGCGGCCCTCGTGGGGCCGGACGGGGCAGGCAAGACTACGCTGATTCGCCTTCTCACCGGCCTGGTGAGGCCGGATCACGGCAAAATCAGCGTGCTTGGGATGGATGCGGCCGACGACCCGCAGGCGATTCAGTCGAGGATCTCGTACATGCCGCAGCAATTTGGGCTATATGACGACCTGAGCGTTCGAGAAAACCTGGACCTCTACGCCGATTTGCACGGAGTCACGGCCGACGACAAGCGTACGCAGTACGGCCGCCTAATGGAAATGACTGGTCTCGGGCCGTTTCAGAAACGACTGGCCGGCAAACTTTCCGGCGGGATGAAGCAGAAGCTTGGTCTCGCCTGCACCCTCGTCCGGTCGCCTGAATTGCTGCTGTTGGATGAGCCGACCGTGGGTGTTGATCCGCTTTCTCGCCGGGAGCTGTGGGAGATTATTCGCAAACTTGTCAAAGAGGGCATGACGGTTTTGATCAGCAGCAGTTTCCTCGACGAGGCGGATGCATGCGAACACGTCCTGGTCCTGAACGAGGGAAAAAAGCTGGCGGAGGGGCCGCCGGCAGCGGTTTCCGGACTGGCGCTCGGCCGCACCTTCCTGGCACAGCCGCCGGCCGGGATGAAGCCGCGCGATTTTCAGGGCCGCCTTCTGGCTGAGCCCGACGTGGTCGACGCCGTGCCGGAAAGCGGACAGGTCCGGCTGGTTAGCCAAGCCGCTTTAGGGCGGCCCGGCACCGTGATGTTCGGCGGGGTCGCAGCCCATCCTACGGCGGCGCGGTTTGAGGATGGATTCATGGTTCTCCTGCAGAAGACGGGAGGGGCAAAGCCAAGCCCTCCGGAGGTTCTCCCGCCAGAGGAGCATCTAGCCGGTTCCCGGGACGACTCCGTGGTCGAGGTCCACGATCTTGAGCGGCGCTTCGGCACATTTGTAGCCGTTGACCATGCTTCATTTAACGTAAAGCGTGGGGAGATCTTTGGCCTGCTGGGGCCGAACGGAGCCGGCAAGACAACCACGTTCCGCATGCTCTGTGGACTCCTGCCACCCTCCGGAGGCATGCTGACGGTGGCAGGAGTCGATGTGCGACGCGCCAGCGCCTCGGCCAGGCAGCATTTGGGCTACGTTGCGCAGAAGTTTTCGCTCTATGGGCAACTGAGCGTCGGCGAAAACCTGGCTTTTTTCGCGCGAGCCTATGGCCTTGGCGGCGAAAAGGGACGCGAGAGGATTGCGTGGGCCCTGGGCCAATTCGGACTCGAACCCTTCCTCCGCCTTCCAAGCGCGCAGTTGCCTGGAGGGTTCAAGCAACGCCTGGCCATGGCCGCTGCCCTCCTTCATCGACCCGAGATTCTCTTCCTGGACGAGCCCACAAGCGGCGCCGATCCCTTCGCCCGCCGCGAATTCTGGCAGCGGATCACGGTGCTTGCCGCTGGCGGGGTTACGGTGATCGTGACCACCCACTTCATGGCGGAGGCTGAGTATTGCGATCGGGCCGCCATCCTCGACAACGGCAAGGTGCTGGCCCAAGGCACGCCCGCCGAGCTCCGGGCGCGGGCTCCGGCGACGCCGGGCCGTACGGCGACGATGGAGGACGCCTTCATCGCCATTGTGCTCGAGGCGCGCGGCAGCCCTGCCTGCAAATCGGGAGGGAGTCCGCCATGAACGATTTGTCGGCGAAATTGCGGCGAGTCCGGGCCCTGACGCTAAAGGAGACGATGCAGATCGTCCGCGATCCGAGCAGCGTGGCGATCGGGATAGTCTTCCCACTGATGATGATATTGCTCTTTGGGTATGGACTCTCGCTCGATGTCACCCGTGTCTCCGTCGCCATGGTCGACGAGGACGACTCCTCTGACAGCGCGGCGCTTGTAGCAGCTTTCCAGCATTCGCCTTATTTTGCCGTGACGTCGGTTCATTCGATGGCCGAAGCGAAAGAGCTGGTGTTGAACCGGAAGGCGGACGGTGCGGTGCTGATCCAGTCCGACTTCAGCAGGCGCTGGCATAGGGGTGAGGCGGAGATCCAGATTCTGGTTAATGGCACGGATCCCAACCAGGCGCGCATCATGCAAGCCTACGCCCAGGGACCGGTCGCCCAGTGGGGGGCGGCGCAGGCCGGATCAGGCTCGTCGCTCGCGGCGGGTCCGGTGGTCGTCGTCGACCGGATGTGGTTCAACGAAAGCAACAACAGCCATTTTTTCCTGATTCCCGGACTGATTGTCTTGGTGATGACCATCATCGGGGCGTTCCTCACCGCCATGGTCGTCGCAAGGGAATGGGAGCGGGGCACGCTCGAGTCTCTCTTTGTGACCCCCATGCGAGCTGGCGAATTTCTCATAAGCAAGATCCTCCCCTATTTTGGACTGGGCATGATCGGTTTCGTGCTCTGCCTCCTGTCCGGCAAATTTCTCTTCCACGTCCCCCTTCGCGGCTCCCTCCTCCTCCTCTGCCTGGCATCAATGATATATCTTCTGGTCGCCCTGGGAATAGGGCTGCTCGTGTCCACGTTGGTCAAGAGCCAGTTCCTCGCGAGCCAGCTGGCCATGCTGCTGACCTTTCTGCCGGCAATGATGCTCTCAGGGTTCCTCTACGACCTGCGCAGCATGCCGGCCTTCATCCGGGGAATCACATATGCCCTTCCGGCGAGATACGCGGTGGCGCTCATGCAGACGCTTTACCTCGCCGGCGACGTCGGAAGCGTCATCTGGCCGAACCTGTGCATTCTTGCGGCGATGGCCACGGTGCTGTTGGTCCTGACCCGGCTTGCGACGAGGAAGCAGCTTTCCTGACCCGATCAAATGAGCGCATCCCTCCTTCGAATTCTTGCCCTGGTCCGAAAGGAGTTCCTCGCCGTCCTGAAGGATCCCCGCAGCCGGTTTATCATCTTTCTGCCACCGATCCTGCAGTGCCTGATCTTCGGCTATGCCGCCAGCTTCGACCTCAAATCCGTCCCCTATGCTGTACTTGACCTGGACCATAGCAAGGCCTCGGCGGATCTCCTCTCGCATCTGGACGGATCCGGCGTGTTTCGGCGCCAGGCCGATCTCGCGAGAACCAAGGACATTGCCGACTGGATCGACAGCAGCCGTGCGCTCCTGGTCATCCAGATCGACCAGGACTTCGGGAGGCGCCTATTCGCCGGAGAAAGCGCTCCTGTCCAGGTGACCGCCGACGGCCGAAATTCCAACACCGCCGGCACAGCCCTGGGTTATTTCGGGAGCATCGTTGACGATTTCAATGCCGACTGGCGGTCCGCCCACGGTCAGGCCGGACCGCCGATCCTGATCGTCACCCGCTCGTGGTACAATCCCAATCTTGATTCGAGCTGGAACATGATCCCAAGCCTCGTCGGCACGCTGACAATGATGGGGACATTGATGCTCACAGCCTTGTCCGTCGCTCGTGAGCGTGAACAGGGAACCTTCGATCAGCTGCTTGTCACTCCGTTTCGACCAGCTGAGATCATGGCGGGAAAGGCCATTCCCAATATGGTCATCGGCTTGACCCAATCGACGACGATTTTGCTGATCGCGCAGTTTTGGTTTCACATTCCCTTTGTGGGGTCGTTTCTCGTTCTTTATGCCGGTCTCGGGCTATTTCTCATGGCCGCAGTCGGACTGGGCCTGTTCGTCTCGTCCATCGCGAAGACCATGCAGCAGGCAATGCTATACGCATTCCTCCTCGTGATGCCATTCGCCCTCCTTTCAGGCCTGACAACGCCGGTCAGCAGCATGCCGGAGTTCCTGCAATCAGTGATGGTGATCAATCCCCTTCGCTACGCCCTCGATCTCACCAAGCGGGTCTATTTGGAGGACGCCGGTTTCGCCCAGCTCTTCTCCGATTTTCTGCCGCTCACTGTCATCGGCCTGGTGACACTTTCCGGCGCCGCGTGGCTCTTCAGCCGGCGCTTGACCTAGGCTTCTCGAGAGCACCTGCCGGCAATAGGGCCCTGGCCGGCGACATTCGCCCTCAGCCTCGCTGCCTCATCCGTCGCTCAATCTCCTCTAGAGATTGCCCTTTCGTCTCTGGCACGAATTTCCATGTGAACCATGCCTGCATCAGCGCGACGGTCGCCAGAAACCCGAAAGTCACGGTTTTCCCCGCATAATAAAATGCAATTGGAAAAAGCAAGACAACGCAGGCGTTGGCGATCCACTGGGTGATAACCGGCACTGCCATCGCCTCGCCGCGCACCCTGTTTGGAAAAATCTCCGGGATGAGGGTCCAGAACACCGGGCCAATGCACGAGGAGAAGAAGGCGATGTAGATTATCACCAGGGCGAACACCTTTCCACCGGCGAAACTGTTAGTCGCCGCTGCGACAGCCAGGCCCAGCAATGCCGTGGCCATGCCCAGGGATCCCACCACGTAGAGCGGCTTTCGCCCGTGGCGGTCTATGACCCAAAATGAAACGAACGTGAACAGAAACATCGTCAACCCGATGCCAAAGGTCGAAAACAGAGCTGCATCAATAGTCCAGCCCGCGGAAACAAGAATTCGGGGCGCATAGTCGACAACCGTGTTTATGCCGGAAAAATGCACCAAGATTGCCAGCGCAAACCCAATCCTTAGGGGCCGCCGAATGTCGGTCTTCAGCAGCTCGCGCCAGCCGACCGATGGTTTCCTCGTGCTTGCCTCGATCTCGGAGATCTCCGTCTCGACCCCATGCGCCGGCAGCCAGCGGTACAGGACAGCCGCAGCCTCCTCCCGCCTTCCCTTCAACATCAGGTAGCGGGGCGATTCTGGAATGCCCCATACCATAAACCAGAACAGCACGGCCGGTATGGCGCCGGTCAGGAACATGCACCGCCAGTTCCACGCCCCGAAATCCCTGAACCCGTAATTCACGCAATAGGAAACAAGTATGCCGACGACGATGGCCAGCTGGTAGAGCGTTCCCATGCGGCCTCGGAGCCGCCGGGGCGAGACCTCCGCCACGTACATCGGGGTCAATGCGGACTCGGCGCCCACCGCAAGTCCCCCCAGCACCCGGGCAATGATGAAAAAACTGAAACTGGGCGCCAGCCCTGCGGCAATCGAGCTCGCCGCAAAAAGGACGGCTACGCCAAGGAGCGGGCTCCGCCTCCCGAAGCGATCCGCCAGCCAGCCGGCGATTGCGGACCCCACAACGCAGCCGAAAAGCAACGAGCTGAACGCGCCTCCCAGCGCGAGCGGGCCAAGATTGAATCTTTGCTCGAGAAAGGTTCCCGCCCCTGTGATGATCCCAACATCGAACCCGAATAGCATACCGCCCAGGGCCGCGGTCGCGCCCACGATCAGGACTCGGGATTTTGGAACCATTTCTTGAATACACTCGTTCCGGACCCTTGACACGGGCTCCGGGCGTTTACCCAGCCCTTCGACGGGCGGCAAAATCAGTCATGGGGTAAGGGGTACTACCGGATTAGTTGAAGCCCGAACACACTGCTTCTCGCGTGATGGGAATCTGCTGCTCTTCTCCGTCCATATGCTCACGGACCTGAGGCTGCGGTGCAAGTTCAACGCGCGACATGGGGTTCCCCTCATCCGCCTGATTCCATAGTGGATTCGCCGCAATATGCGCGATTTGTGCTTCCTGTTCGCGCGGACTGCTGTTGAATGGTGCGGCAGCTATGTCCATTTGCATGAGAGGTTCATTTCGTCGGCGGCTTACATCCATTGGAGCCGGGCTTTCAGTCCATTTTCTGACCCTGATTCTCGCAAGCGCGCCGCCATGCGCCGCCGCTGATTCAACGGGTCCCGCCCTGCCGCAGACCGGCATGCTTGAGAAGGTATTCCCGGCCATCGTCCGCATCGAGGCCATCCTCCTGCGCCCGTACGACGGGCACATGACCAAGACATGGACTGCCGGCAGCGGAGTCATCATCAGCGCGGAGGGCCACGTGCTGACAAACTGCCATGTCACCGAGGATGTGGATACTTTTCGCTGCTATCTGTACGACGGGCAGCACGTCGATGCCCATCGCGTCGGCCAGGATCCGATGACGGATATCGCCGTCCTCCAGCTTGATCTGAGCCAGCTCAAGAAGGATTCCGGGCCCTTGCCGGTCGCCACCTTCGGCGACTCGGACCTGATGAAATCCGGCGATACTGTTTTTGCGCTGGGCAGCCCCGGCTTTCTCTCGCAATCGGTCACACGGGGAATCGTTTCAAACCCTTCTCTTGTCCTTCCCGAGCAAACCGTGGGGAAGATGCTCTTGCGCGGCGAAGACGTCGGCACCCTGGTTCGCTGGATCCTGCACGATGCAAGTATCTTTGGAGGCAACAGCGGCGGCCCGCTCGTCAACGACCGAGGAGAGGTCGTCGGGGTCAACGAGATCGGCGTCTTCAACCTGAGCGGCGCGATACCGGGGAATCTCGCCCATGCCGTCGCCGAGCAGCTCATAGCCCACGGGCTCGTCACCCGGGGCTGGTCCGGGCTCACGGTTCAGCCGCGCCTCGAGGCGGACGCCTCCGACGTTGGCGTCGTCGTCTCGGACGTGGAGGCCAACTCGCCCGCGAGCAAGGCCGGCCTTGCGCCCGGCGATGTGGTCCTCGCGTGCGATGGAATCGCGATCGAGGGCGCGCACGAGAAGGCGGTCACCCACTATTACCGGCTGGAGACGGGCAGGCTTCCCGGAGATGTCCTCAAGGTTGATTTTCTTCGCGCTGGCGCGCGCAGGGACGCGCAGATTGTGCTGGCCGTCCGCGAGGCCGCGGAAGCGGACGACGTCGAACTGCGCGAGTGGGGAGCGGTCGTCAGCGATCTGACGTCGACGGTGGTCCGGGAGGATCTTCTGCCGGACAACCGGGGAATCATGCTCGAGGACATTCGTCCGGGGGGCCCGAGCGGCCAGGCCGAGCCGGAACTGCGGCGCGGCGACGTCATCATAGCCGTCGACGGCAAGACGGTCGCCGATGTTGCCGGGCTGCGCAAAATGACACAGCAATATTTCCCCGACTCGGAGTCGGATACGACCCATCAGGCGGTTGTGAGCGTGCGGCGCAACGGCGCTGTGCTGAGCGCGGCGATAGACCTGCGCAACACCAACCCGCATCGTATCGCCCCGAGCGCCCTGAAAGCGTGGCTTGGAGTCGCGTCGCAGCCGCTCACCCCAAAGCTAAACAAGCGCCTGGGAGTGAATTCGGAGGATGGCGGCGCGAGGATAACGCGCATCTATCCGGGAACGGAGGCCGAAAAGGCGGGCCTGCGCGTCGGCGACATCCTGCTCGACCTCGATGGGGTACCGATCCCCGCGCAGCGACCCGAGGACAGCGAGGTCCTCGCCAGGCAGATTCGCCAGTATAAGATCGGAAGCAGCGCGGTCATTTCGCTCTGGCGCGAGGGCGCGAGGATCGACCTGCCGGTCACCCTTGAGGTTCAGCCAAAGCCCCCCGCCGAGATGCCCCTTTGGGAGGATGAGAAGCTTGAATTCGAGGTGCGCGACATTGCCTTCGACGATCGCACGCGCCTTCAACTCTCGCCCACCGCCACCGGCGCCCTCGTTTCCACCACCACGCCCGCAGGCTGGGCGGAATTGGCCGGCCTGCACGGCGATGACCTCGTGCTGACGGCGGGCGGCACGACCATAACAACCGTGGCGGACCTTCACCGCGCGCGCGATGAGGCTGTCAAGGCCGGGAAGCGCTGGTGGGTGTTGCAAGTGGAGCGCCGCGGTCAAACCCTCTTTGTCGAAATAAACCTCAAGCCAGCAAACGCATGAACCACGTCCGCAAATCGCTCCTCGTCCTGACGACGCTCGCCCTCACACTGCCGTCCGCTCACTTGCTTGCCATGACCGACGCTGAGGCCGCAAGCGGCCGCGCGCTCGTCAAGCGGTATGCCGATTCCATCGTCTCCATAGAGTTGGTTGTGACCATAAGGATGACGGTCGGCGACCGGGCAATGCCGCCCCGCGAGAACAAGGTCGATGTCAACGGTACGGTCATATCGGACTCCGGCCTGACTGTCGCGGCACTGAGCACGATCGACCCGCGCGGTTCCATGGAGGCGATGCGCGCGCAGCAGGCCGCCGGTGGGCAGAAAGTCGAGATCGGCGAGACCGAGTTCAAGGATGTGAAGCTGCGCCTTGCCAACGGCTCCGAGGTGCCGTCGGTCATCGTGCTGAAGGATCCCGACCTCAACCTGATATTCATCGCCCCGCTCCCCAGCGGATCGAACCCGCCCCGGACCTTCCCGAAGGTCGCGCTTGATAAGGCGGCAACGGCCACGGTGATGGGAAATTATTACATTGTTAATCGCGCCTCGAAGAACCTTCAGCGCGTACCGGTCGTGCATATGACGACCGTCGTGGGCATAATCGAGAAGCCGCGACGGATGTTTCTGGTGAGCGATCAGGCGGTCGGTGTCCCCGTTTTCGACGCATCGGGCCTCGCGCTGGGCGTGCTGACGCAATACCTCGACAACGGCCGTCCCATAGCGCTTGTCGTTTTGACGTCGGCCGACGTCGCCGACCTTGCAAAGCAGGCTGCGGCGATCAAGCCCGAGGAGAAGGTGGAGAAGGCCGAAACGCCCCAGGATGTCCAGCCAACGCCGGATAAACCCGTCGCAGCGCCGCCCAAGCCGGTCAAGCCACCCGGCCAGCCGTGAATCCGGCAGCCGGAGGCATCCTCGCCTCCGGCTCGCTAGTATAGCCAGGGAATCAGCCGCTTCGTCCGGGCGGCGTAGTCATTGTAATTGGCCCCCAACGCCTCGCTCAGGGCCGCCTCCTCAATCGCCATGCGGCGAAGAAACGCGAGCGTGATCGGCAGCACAAGCAGAAGCAGTGATCCAAGATTCTCCGAGCAGATCCCGAGGCCAAGGAAAGCGACGAGAGCGCCGGAATACGAGGGGTGCCGAATGAGCCTGTAGGGGCCGGTATCGACGACTTTCTGACCGACGGCCACCGCGACATTGACGGTGAAGGAACGCCCGAGATGGATTATCGAGTACCAGCGGAGCGAAAGGCCCGAGACAACCAGCACGATCCCCAGGGAGCGAATGCAGTGAAGGAGCGCGCTGTGGGCCTGGGGCATCAGGAAGACCAGCGCGTTCGCGAGTCCGACACTGAGCAAGATCACCGACCACAGCAGCCAAAGTGAACCGCGATCCTTCGACACCCGGTCCCCCTTGGAGCGCTTGGCCACCGCAAGCAGGAGCTCCGAAATCCCGAACAAGGAGCCAAGCAGCTGCATCGACAGCGGTATCATAGCAGATTGGCAGCCCGCGACGTTATGGCACAATCAACGAATCCGCCCGTTCGGGAGCTTCGTCCCCACTGCGCCTGGAGATGCGCCGAAAGCGAGCATCGCCAGCTCACCTCAGAAAACTGAAGGCGTGAACCCAGTCGTTCTTTTGGAATCCCGGGATGCACCAAAGGCCGCAAAGCGGCTCTATGAACCTGCTCGCCTCGACGCCTCCCATGTCCTCCGTGTCCCAGCCGAACTCCGTCAGGATCTCCGTGGCCGTCTTCTTCGCAGCGGCATCGTTGCCGGCGATGAACATCGTCGGCTTCCCCCCCTTGAACTGGGGGTTTACCATGCAGGCTGCCCCGACCGAGTTGAACGCCTTGACGAAACGAGCCGCCCGGAACTCCCCCTGAAGTCGTTCCATGAGCGACTCGTCAAGGTTGGTGAAGAACTTGAGCACGCCGTTCGCAGGCGGCGCGTCCGCGATGGGATTGGTGGCGTCGATGACCGGCTTTCCCGCGAGGTTCGCCTCCCCCGCTAGCCGCAGGGCATCGGCAGCCGCCGCGCCCTTGACCGCAAGCACGACCACGTGCGCAAACTTCGCGGCGTCGGCAAAGGTGCCGATTCTGGCCTTGGCGTTCGTCTTCGCCCATTCCGCCAGCTTGCCGGGATCGCGGGTGCCCATGGCGACCTCGTGGCCGTGCCTAAGGAACCCGCCACCCAATGTCCTAGCCACATCCCCAGAGCCGATGATGCCGATTTTCATGCTGGTAAAATCCCCCATGAACGAGCGAAGGCAAGTGACAACCGGGGATCCGCGGGGCCGCGACAGGAAACGCAACGCTCCGGATAGTTGAGAATTCGCATTCCGGCCGAATTTGTCTCTAATCGCGCAGGACAGGGCCCATGTTGCAATTCAGCAATCGGACGGGAGCCGGCGAGATCCTCGCCGGGAGGTTGGCCAAGTTCGCCGGGCACCCCGGCGGGCTGGTCCTTGCCCTGCCACGCGGCGGAGTTCCCGTGGCCCACGCCGTGGCGCAACGGTTGGGTCTCCCGCTGGACGTCTTCCTCGTGCGCAAGCTCGGAGTGCCTGGCCAAGAGGAGCTGGCCATGGGAGCCATCGCATCGGGGGGCGTGTGCGTCATGAACGAGCGGATAGTCGCCTCGCTTCAGATTCCCGAACAATCCGTCGCGATCGTCCGTGCGAGGGAGCTGCTCGAGCTGGAGCGCCGAGAGCGGCAATATCGTGCGGGTAGACCCGAGCTTCGCCCGACGGGCCGGACGGTAATCCTGGTGGATGACGGCATTGCAACCGGCGCCTCGATGCGCGCCGCGGCCCTCGCGCTCCGCGAGATGCGCGTTGGCCGCATCATCGTCGCCTCGCCGGTAGCCGCGCTTTCGGCCCGCGGGGAACTTGGCGACGCTGCGGACGAATTTGTCGCCGTCCTGCAGCCGGAGGACTTTCAGGGCGTCGGCCAATGGTACTCCGACTTCAGCCAGGTGACAGATGAGGAGGTGACCGCGATCCTGGCGGCTTCCCCAGGCAAAAGCGCGGACTAGCGCCGCCACCCGGCTGGCCCCGGCGCCCCCGCGGCACGGCCTGAAGGTCCCGGTCGATAACAAGTCGGGGCGAATTTTCTTGGCGAGCCGCGCGCCCTGTCTTCGACATGACCCCGGCCCGGCCCCAAAACATAAGAGTGGTGTTTTTCGCCGGACAAGGCCCACCATCGGGGCCTTGCGAAACCCCAGATTACGCGCGCAACGCCACCTCATGCTGGCACTAGCCGGCCTGATGCTTGCGGTCTCCTCACCCCTATGTCGGGCCAATCCGCTTGCGGTCGCATTCGCGCAGCCGAATGCGGAAATCGAAGCCTATGACTTCATCGAGGTCACCGCCAACATTGACCACCCCGACGCGCCCAACCCGTTCACGGATGCCACGCTAAGCGGGACATTTGCGAAGGCCGACGGAACCGAGCGCCACGAAGTCACCGGGTTCTGCGATTCGGCGGACGGCAGCGTGTTCCGGATACGGTTCATGCCCTCCTCGCCTGGGGATTGCAGCTATTCCCTGACTTATCGGCAGGGCGCATTCGAGGCCACCCATGCGGGCACCTTCCGGGCCTCGGACGGCCACCGTCGCGGCCCCATACGCGTCGACCCAAAGCATCCCTGGCATTTCATCTGGGAGGGAACGGGCGAGCACTATTTCTTCAACGGGACAACCGCCTATTTCCTGCTCGGCTGGAATGACGAGCGCATCATTCAGTATTCCATCGACAGGCTGCACCGCCTCAAGGTGAACCGGCTCCGCGTCACGATCGCCGGGCGGGAGAGTGAATTCTTCGGCGAGCCCGTGATGAACGGCGGCGGGTTCACCACGTATCCGACCCCGTGGCCCGCGCAGCAGGGCGACGACATGTATCATCCAGGCTTCGATTACACGAGATTCGACCTGGACTACTGGCGCAAGTTTGAGCGCGCGCTGCGCTTCGCCCGGGATCGAGACATGACCATGTCGCTCGTTCTGGACATGAACGACAACAAGGTGCACCCGAAGGCCGGCGGCGACGACGAGCGCCGATTCATTCGCTACGCCATCTCAAGGTTCGGAGCGTTCTCAAACATCACATGGGACCTTGGAGATGACCTGGAGCGCTTTCGCTCCGACGCGTGGACCCACGAGACGGGAACGCTGATCAAGCAATGGGACCCCTACAGGCACCTCGCAACGAGCCACCCGATAAGCGACCTGCACGAGGACAGGGCCTCGGAATGGTTCGACTTCACGTCGCTTCAGGAGTGGTCCCGAACGCAGCACGCGTACATTCTAAGCCAGCGCGCCGTGCAGGCGAAGACCGGCCGGATCATCCCGCAGGCGAACGAGGAGTACGGATACGAGGACCACTACCCCATGTGGGCCCCGGCGCCCGACCAGGAATCGGCGGACGTGCTGCGTCGAACCGCCTGGGGAATCTACATGGCCGGCGGCTATCAAACCGCGGGCGAGACCGCCAGGCGGGGCACGAACATCTGGCCCGACACGGGCGGCGGATGGCTGAACGGGCGCGGCGACGACACCATGACCATGTTCGTCGGTTTCGGGCACATCGTCGATTTTTTTGCAGGCTTCGAATGGTGGACGACGGACCCGCACGACGAGCTTGTCGACAACGGCGCCTTCTGCCTGGCCAAACCAGGCGAGATCTATGCCATTTACGTTCCCAAGGATGGGAACGTGACCGTCAGCCTTGAACCCGGCACATATGCGGCGCGCTGGTTCAGCGCGTCCTCCGGCCAGACAATACCGCTGCCTCCGGCCAGCGGCCCGAAGTGGACGTCGCCAAAGACGCCCGACCGGCTGGACTGGGCACTCCTCTTGCTCAGGCAGAAATGAGACGAATGACGGCCATTGCTCCCTATATCCAGCAACGCCGCGTCGCGAGGGTCCCGATTCACAATCCAACCACCGGATTGCATCCCGACCGCAATGGGCATGCCTGAACCAGCCAAGAGGCGAATCACGGCTGCGCCGGCAGCTTCGCGCGGGACGAGGGTCTTGCTATCGGCCATGACGCTGCCCTTTGCGATGGCCGCCGCCCTGCGCAGCGAGCCGCAGACTGCCACCCAGGCGCCGGCGCCGATCATCGCGCCCCTGAAGGCCCTTTCGGCCAACCATCACTACTTTACCGACGGAAGCGGCAACGCGGTCTACCTGACGGGCTCGCAAACATGGAACACCCTCCAGGATTGGGGAACGAATGACTCCGTCCAGCCGGTCGATTTCGCGGCGTTCGTGCGCATGCTTCTCGCGCACAATCATAATTTCACGCTGCTGTGGTCGACGGAGCTTCCGACATTCCACAACTTGCCGTCGACGGAAAAGTCGCCTCCCGATTTTAGCGTGACACCCCAGCCATGGCAGAGAACCGGTCCGGGCAACGCATCGGACGGGAAGCCCAAGTTTGATCTCACAAAATTCAACCAGACGTATTTCGACCGCCTTCGCGACCGCACCCGGCAACTGAACGCGGCCGGCATCTATGCAGGCGTTTATTTTTTCACCGGCGAATGGCTTAACATCTTCCGGTTTCCAAGTGACGGATATCCCCTCACGGGATCAAACAACGTGAACGGGATCGATGACGGCGGAGGGACCGGTTCGGTGACGATGAAGGCGCCCAACGCGGTAACGGCCGTGCAGGACGCGTACGTCAGAAAGGTCATCGATACGCTGAACGACCTGCCCAACGTGCTTTGGGTCGTGTCGGAGGAGGCTCCGGCAGATTCAAAATGGTGGAATAACCACCTGATCGCTCTCGCGCACGCCTATGAAGCAGGAAAGCCGCTTCAGCACCCGGTGGGCTATGCCGTGACGGTGGACTGGGACGACTCGAGCCTCGTCAACAGCGATGCCGACTGGATTGCGCCGGCTGCAAGGATCTCTCCGACCACCAGCTGCGGCAAAGGCAATCCCGCCTGCAAGGTCAACGTCAACGACTCGGACCACAGCTACTGGGGAATCTGGAAAGATTCACCGCAGGCGAATCGAAGCTACTTCTGGGTCAACTTTACCAACGGCAATCAGACGCTGTTCATGGATCCGTACGTCCTCTATTATCCGCGGCAGAATCGCAATCTCTGCCCGGCGCCCAAGAACGGGATCAGCCCTCAGCCGGACACGAGGTGGAATAACGTGCGCGACACCATGGGCTTTATCCGAGGCTACGCGGATCGCATGGACCTGGCCGCCATGACTCCCCAGGGAGACCTGGCCTCCACAGGCCACGCCCTCGCCAACACGAATCCCAGGAGTCCCGAGATCCTGGTATACGCTCCTTCGGGCAGCACCGTTGAGGTTAATCTCTCCGGCATTGAATCGTTGCTTGCGGTCGAATGGATGAACCCGGAGACAGGCGTCAAGACATCGGGCGCGGACGTGCGCGGCGGCGGGAGAAAAACATTTGCTGCGCCCTTTGGCGGAGATGCCGTCCTGTACCTTCGGATGCGGGTGGCTGGCGGCGGTCCGGCGCATTAGGCTCCGCCGGCCCGACGCAGCCGCGATAAGCCTTGAGGGGAAGTCCTCATTAAGTAACCATCGGGTTAATGGAGCGCGCATCCGGCATTGCAAATTTCGGAACGAACCTAAACAGACCATGGAATGACCGTGAAATCGAGCAGGCCCTTTCCGAGCCCACTCGGGGGGCAATCGACGCGGTCAGGCGACTGGAAGGGGATCACGTTGTCCTTGGGGCGTCGGGGAAGATGGGTGTGACCCTGGCGGCGATGATCCGCCGCGCGCTCGACGCGGCAGGGAAGAAAGGCGCGCGCGTGACAGGCGTCGCGCGGTTTCGCGACGGCGCCTCCCGCGCGACGCTGGAGGCATTCGGGGTCGAGACGGTTCAGTGCGACCTGGGCGAATACGAATCCGTGATGAAGCTGCCCGCCGCGGAGAACGTGCAGTACCTTGTGGGCCAGAAGTTCGGGACAGACAGCGCCCCTGAGGACACCTGGATCCAGAACACCGTCGTCCCGTCAAACGTCGCTCATCGCTTCCGGAACTCGCGCATCGTCGTCTTCTCCACCGGGTGCGTATACCCCCTTTCCCCCACCGACGGGCCGGGGGCCGATGAAAACAGCCCGTTTGGCTTCATCGGCGAGTATGCCAGCACCTGCATCGGGCGCGAGCGGGTCTTCACCTACTATTCCAGGAGGTTCGGGACGAAGGCCCTGCTTTTCAGGCTGAACTATTCCGTGGAGTTTCGCTACGGCGTGCTCGCGGACATAGGCCAGCGGGTCCTGCGAAAGGAGCCGGTGGATCTGAACGTGTCGGTGGCCAATGTGATCTGGCAGCGGGATGCGTGCGCCCGGGCGGTGCAGTCGCTTCTGCATGTGGAGTCGCCGCCGAAGAGGCTCAACGTGACCGGCGCCGAGAAGGTCGACCTGAGGCTGGTGGCGGAGAAGTTCGGGGCCGCCTTCGGACTGAGTCCGATTTTCATGGGAAAACCCCAGCCCAAGGCGTGGCATGCGGATTCAAGACTGTCCCTGGGTCTCTTCGGCCCGAACACCGTGCCGCTGGACGCGATGATAGAGGGGGTGGCCGCCTATCTCGCCGCGAACGGCAGGCTCCTCGGCAAGCCGACCCATTACGAGGCGCTGGACGGGCGGTTCTGAGACCACCCGGTCAATTGGGCAGCCGCCCGCGGATTCGCCCGAGGACCTTCTTCGCGTAGAGGATGGACCGCTCGCGCACGATTCCCCCGTCGATGTCGCCCGGGAGCCCCAGCTCGGGCATGCTTGCCGGCACCGTCCCGTCGTCGGGATGAAGCACGATCCACGCAAGGCTTTGCGTGAGCTGCTTTTCCTGAAAGTGCGCGAAGAGATGGTCGACCACGACCCGCGCGATCGAGCCCTCAAGGGGGTCCTCATTCAGGTCGGCGAACGCCGCGACGCAAAGCAGGTTGCGGATGGCCTGCGTGGCGTCCGGAACGCGCCCTGGGGCCCACGTCTCCAGTTTTCCCGACAAGTCGTTCAGGCGCGCCCTCTGGTCGGAATCGGCGCCGTCGATTGAACGCACGAGGGGCGTGACGACGCTGTCGTCCGGCGGCAGGCCCCGGTAGTCGATGGAGTCGATCTGCGCCGGCGTCAGGCCCATCGCTCGGTCCGAAGGCGACGCCGCCACCCGCCAACGTCCGCTCCCCAGCGCGCCCGCGCCGACCGCAACCCAGGGCAGCAACGCCACGGCGATCCAGACTGCCGAGCCCCTCGGGGGCCGATGGCCGGGATCCCATCGGAAGAGCTTGGCTCCAGCGAGGCCCGCGGCGCCGCCGATCGCGAGGAGCGCCGAGAGGTTATAGGCGAGGGAGAGCCCTCCCCCGTCCCCGCTGTAGCCAGCCTGCAGCGCGTCCACCGAGTACCGGCCCGGAAAAAAGCCGGCGAAGGCCTGGGCCCATGCAGGCAGGACCGCCAGCGGCACCCCCACCCCCCCGATCATGATCAACGGGAGGAACACGCACTGGCCCAGCGCCTGGACGGCCGGAACGTCGTTCGCAAGCGCCGCGACCAGGAGCCCCAGCCCGAGGAACGCGAACGCGACGAAGCAGTAGGCGCCGGCAAAGAGCGCCGGGTGCTGCGGAAAGGGTGTGCCATAGATCAGCCGCGCCAGGGCAATCTGAAGGACAGCCGCGGACGCGATGAGCACGAATCGCGCCGTCAGCGTGCTCGCGACCAAGGGAACGGTCGCGCGTGGCAGCAGACGAAAGCGGCGCCAAAGGCCGCGTTCGCGCTCCGCCACCAGCGCCGTGGGCATGCCGAAGCACGCCCCTCCAAGCGCGCTGATCGTGATGAGCTGGCTCATCTCGTGCAGAAGCGGCGGCGTTCCGGTCCGGAAGACGGTTCCAAACGCTATCAGGAAAAAAAGCGGCACCAGGTAGCCGTAGACCAGCGCCTGCTTGCTCGCAAAATTGAGGCGCAGCGTCAGCTGAAGGTGATAGAGGTAGCCGCGGAGCATCAGGGCGCCTATTTTTCGCCGGCGGCCGTCAGCTCGACGAACACGTCGTCGAGCGTGGGCCGGTGGATCTGCATGTCCAGGAGCTCGGCCCCCCGGGACTCGACAAGGGCCGCGAGGGCCGTGACCGTGCGGTTCACGGCCGCGGTCTCGATGCGCCACGCCTGGCCGTCGTAGGCGCAGCCGACGGCGCCGGGAAGGACTTTGACGTCGCCCTCGGCGAGCGAGGGCCGGGTCCTCACCTCGACGCGCGGGACAGCCGCGCACCTTGCCAGCAGCGCCTCGGGGGTGTCCACCGCAACCAGCACGCCCCGGTCGATAAGGGCGATGCGATCGCACAGGCTGCGCGCCTCCTCCAGGTAGTGCGTCGAGAAGACTATGGTGCGCCCCGCGGACCGCTGGGCGGCGATCAGCGCGTGCAGCTCGCGGCGCGCGGGGGGATCAAGGCCGGCCGTCGGCTCGTCCAGGATGACGATTTCCGGCTCGTTCACGAAGGCCATGGCCAGGGCCAGCCGCTGCCGCTGGCCGCCCGAAAGGGTCGAGTACCTTGCGTCCGCCTTTTCGCCGAGGAGGAAGCGCTCGATCAGGTCCTCGGGCCGGGCGGCGCGCCTGTAGAATGAGGCGCATAGCCTGAGGGCCTGCCTGGGGGTCATCGCGTCGGGCTGGCCCGAAGCCTGCAGCTGGGCCCCGATGACCGACTTTGCCTCCGACGCCGTTGCCCGGATGTCGGCGCCCTGTACAAGAACGGAGCCGGAATCGGGCGTGCAGAGCCCCAGGACGCATTCGAGGGTCGTGGTCTTGCCGGCGCCATTCGGCCCGATGAGCCCAAAGATCTCCCCCGTCGACACATTAAACGAGACATCCCGGACGGCCTCGACGGATTCGTAGCGCTTCGCCAGCGACCGAATGGAGAGGGCAAACTCAGCCATGATGGCCTGTTTGACGGGGCCCGCGCGCATGGGCGAGCCTAGAACGGGCAGCCATCCCGCGGGGCTTCACCTGCTGCGGACTCTCGGCTGATCCTCGCCCGTCCCCGCTTTTTCGCCCGTCGGCGGCGGCCACGGGATCGGACGGGTGGAACCGTCGCGAAGGCGGTTCGCCGTGTAGGCCACCAGGGGATTGACGAGCAGCGACCCGTCCGCCGACTTCAGCCCGTTGAGCGTGAACTCGTAGACGTAGCCGGCCCGCAGGGCGTCCACGTCGAAGCTGACGCGCAGCCCGTCCGGCGAGCGCGTGAGATGGCTGACGCCGAGTTTGTGAACGTCCACGCGCGGCGATCCGTAGTTCGCCTGGTAGAGGTAGTAGTAGCGCTTGCCCTCGTATGTCCCGGGGCGCAGCGCGCTCTCGGCGTCGACCGGCTTGGTGAATGTGAACTCAAATCCGGTCGAGGTGAGGTGGACGGACAGGACATCCATGGGCACGTCGCCCTTCCACGACAAGCGCTGTATTCCCTTGGCCGCGGGCCAGCCCATGCGGCGTTCGGCCTGCCCGACCCAGAGCGATCCGTCGGGTGCGAACGCCATGCGGATGTTGCCCGCCCGAAGCGGGGGTCCGTCGTAAAACGGCGTCACGGCACCCTGCAGCTCGCCGGCAACCTCCTCCAGCATCACCCGCAGGAGCCTGGGCACGTTGAACTCCGTCACGAACATCTGCCCCGCGAATGGCCCGAACTTTCCCTGGGTCAGGTCGAAGACCGGCTCGCCGGGGGAATTCGCGAGTATGGCGTGGGGAAAGAGGACCGTACCCTCGCGGCGCATCTGGTCCAGCTGCAGAACCGTGGGCGGCCCCTTCCAGTCGGAGCGCCACACAAGGCCGGAGGGATGGCCGTAGAAGCCGCCCTGCGCCACATTGTGCAGCTTGCTCGTCCCCACCCAATCCCCCTGGTTGTCGGTCACGAAGACCCTGCCCTCCGGGTCGAGGACAATGCCATTGGGTTGGCGGAAGCCGCACCCGATCGGGACCAAATCGCCGCCTGGCGCGATCCGGATAACCCATCCGCGATAGGGAACGACGGAAAACATCGCATGCGCCCCGAAGTCGCCGCCGTCAGCGTTGAACGTTCCCCTGACTTCGTAACGGGCCACACCGCCGCGGGACGCCGACCCGAGGGCCACGTAGAGATTTCCCTGGGAATCGCGCACCGGCCCATAGGCGAACTCATGATAGTTTCCGGAAAGCCCCCACCGGTCGGTGACGCACTCGTACAGGTCGGCCACGCCGTCTCCCGTGGTATCGACGAGCCGCGTCAGCTCGGGCCGCTGGCAGACCAGGATCTCCCTTGGGTTGAGCGCCAGCACGCCCAGGGGCGTGTGAAGTCCCTCGGCAAACTTGGTCCAGTGGCGGCTGGCAGGATTGTAAAAGCACACCTCGCCGTGGTCGAATACCGCCACCAGGCGCCCGTCCGGGAGAAAGCTGAGCCCTTCGCACGACGGCGTGACGCCTGGAGGTGCGGCTATGTCCTCAACCGTATAGTAGCGGCCGGGTGACTCCGCGGCGGGTGCGCCAGCGCCCGCAGGAATCGCGGCTGCCAGGGCCAGCAGCGCGGCCGCCCCGGCGCCCACGAATCTTCCGCCTGCGTCTTCGGGTTCCGCCCTCATTGCTGGAGAAGCTTTCCAATCTCAGCCTCGCGGCGGTAGGTCGCCGCGATTTCCTCCGGGGGCAGGACCCGGTCGTATATCCGCACCTCGTCGAGGAGTCCGGGGAGGAAGCGTCCCCCGGCGGATCCTATCTCGACGCTCGCGTTCCCGGCCGGCAGCCTGAGGCCGGAGGCGCCGCGATCCGATCCATCGACGAAGAGCCGGGCCTCCGCCCCGCCCGGGGCGAGCGTCACGACGATGTGATGCCAGCGGTTGTCAGCCACCGGGGCCAGAATGACAAAGGCGGCCCCCGCCGAAAATATCGGGGCAAACACGCGGTCGCCCGCCCCTGCGACCTTCGCCCAAGCCACGAGCGTCGCGCCCCCTGCCAATTCGGAGGTCCTTATGCCCGAGTCGAGGACGCGGGGCGATCCCTCGAGACCGCCCGGCGTGAAGGCCCTGCCCACGACTCCGGGCTCGGGGTCGACCTCGCTCGACCAGAGGGCGTCGTTCATGCTCCAATATCCAAGGGGCTCGACTCCCGGGCGCTCCGTCAGCGTGACCGTGAAGCGTACCGCCTCACCCGGGTCAAGCGTCAGCACCGGGCCGTTCCACTTGCCGACCGAGGAGCCGATGCTCGCGCCGCCGTCCTTGTCGACGACCAAGTATACCGGTCCGGGCGCCGCGGGAATCGCATAGGCAATCTCAAGGCCGCCGCCCCCGGGGCGCGGGCGGATCAGCTCGCTTACCTCGGCGCCGTCCAGCGTGTAGAGGAATTGCGGGTAGCCCTGCACGAGCCGGTAGCCGCGCCAACGCGATTCAGGAATATGGTCGGGCGTCCCGATGCGCAGCCACGGCGCCGGGGGGGCGCGGTAGTAGATCCTGCCCACGACCCTTGCCCAAAGATCCCCCTTTCCCGCCCATTGCTCGGTGTTGTCCACGAATCCCCCCTTCCACGCGTAGCGGAGGCGGCAGGATCCCGCGTCAAAGCAATAGGATTGACCGCCCGGAAGGCCCACGGCCACGGCCGCGGGGCCGCAATCCGGCAGGAAGGTCCTGCTGACCAAGGGCCGGTCCCCCACCGTGAGAAGCCCGTCCCTCAACTCCTGGGCCGGCGCCACGACCGGCGGTATGTTAGGGTCCGATTCAGCCGGGGGAAGGCCGCCGCGCGTCACGTACATCGCCCCGTACATGACGAAGCCGTGCCCGGGAAACGTGCACACGTAGGGATATACGCCTTCCTGCGAAGGCGCCGTGAACGCCAGAGTCACGGTTTCCCCGGGGCTCAGGGCGGGAGTCGAACAGAGCACCTCCTTCAGGCCAGGCACAAAATTGCGCCCCGGCCCCTCGGCGCCCAGTCCCAGCGCAGCCGAAACCACCTTGAGGCGGCTGCCAGGGGTCGTGACGACGAAATTGTGGATCATCTCGTCGCCATTGTGAAAGACGACCGTCACGTGGTCGCCGGGGGCGACCGCAAATCGCGCCGGATCGTATTTCAATCCAGGCGCAACGCTTATCTTCACCGTCACCTCGTCGGCGCATGCCGCGAGGGCTGCCGCCAGGAAAGCGAGGACGGTTGTTCCCGGGCGCATTTGAGGCAGGGTAACTGTGCGTATAGCCCCTACAACCAATCTTTTCCCCGGAGGTTCCGGTCTTGCGTCACGCCATCCAGTCCCTGAGTACGCGCAGGTCTCGCCGCATGTCGGCCACCATTTCCGCGCGGTCGGCCATGGGGTATTCCTGGTGCTGGCAGATGGGCCCGAAGAACCCGGAACGCGCCAGCTTCGCGATAAACGACCGGTTTATCATCCCCTGCCCAAGCGGGCACCAGACGGGGCGCCACCCCTCGGGTCCCTTGGCCCATGTGAAATCCTTGACGTAGACGGCGGTGTAGTAGGGCTCGGCGAGGCGAGCCTGGATCGGCCACGAAAGGCCTCCCTCGACCGTCGCATGCCCGATGTCGAAGCAGAGGCCCACGTTCTTGACCTGGTGATCCCTGAGCGCCCCCACGACATCCCAGACGGGCGCCGCGAATCGATCGGGCGCCGAGTGGTTCTGCACGGCGCCCTGGATTCCAAGCTCGCCGCAGGCCTGCCCTATGTCCCTAAGCGCGCCTCCAAACTCGTCGACCTGCTGCTCGAGCGAGCGGCCGGGACGGTAAAACCACGCCCCCAGCCTGATCCGCCTGATCCCAAGCTTTGCCGCCGCGCGCAACACCGACTCGGCATGCGGATCCCGGATCGAGGCGATTTCCGTGACGAGCACCGGGATGTCGAGGCCCCGCCGGCGAAACGCCTCGACGAAGCGAGGCAGGTCCTCCTCCACCCTCTCGGGCAGGATCTGTCCCTCGTCGGCACGCACGGGGCATTCGATGCCGCTCCAGCCAATTTCCTCCACGAGAGCCGCCGAGTCCTCCGCCCCCATGGAGCGGAAGGGCTTCGAAAAGCCGATGATCGGGCGCGCGGCGGCGGGGATGCTTTGTCCGCCCGTTTCCAGGCCGAGGGCGGCTCCGGATGCCGCGAGGACCGCGAGGCGCACAAAATCGCGGCGGGTCAGAGGGTAGGTTTCATTGCGGGTTGCGGGTTTCATATGATTGGATTCTGGGGTTCGCTGCGGCAAAGGGGAATTCAGACCGGGGGTGAAAGAAGGATCTGGAGGAACGCGCGGGCTCCGTCGAGGAGGTCCCGCTCCGCAATGTACTCGTCGGCCGTGTGCGCCTGCTCAATCTTTCCCGGGCCGAACGCGACCGCGGGGATGCCATGGCCGCTGAAGATGTTGGCGTCGCAGAACCAGTCGGCCGTGGCCCAACCCCTTGAGGCGCGCCGCATCCGAACGGGCCATTCGCCGACGCGGTCCGTCACGAATGCCGGACAATCGCGGAGGATCTCCATGCGGGCGCCGGGGCAATGCGACGCGATCGCCTTTCGAAGAATCTTCAGAATGGCGCGCCCGGTGCAGCGCGGATGGGTGCGGAATTCCAGCCCAAGGGCGCACCTGTCCGGCACGATGTTCAACTCGCCTCCCCCGCTGATGCTGCCCATGTTGACGGTCGCCCTCCCGAGAAGCGGGTGCCTGATCGATGCCAATCTTCGGGAGATCCCGCCGCGAATCTCCTGCATGATCGGCATCATCCCATAGATTGCGTTAATTCCCTTTTGCGGCGTCGACCCGTGCGCCGCCCGGCCCGCGACCGTGATCCTGACGCGAAGGACGCCCTTCGCCGCCGTGACGACCTCGAGGTTCGTCGGTTCCAGGGCGATGGCGAAGTCCGCCTTGAGTCTGCCTTCGCACAGGAATTCAGCGCCCAGGCTGCCCTGTTCCTCCCCGGCCGTCGCGACAACGGTCCATCTCACTCTCGTCCGCCGTCGCGCCTTGGACCGCGACCAATGGGCCAGCGCCGCAAAAAGGGCGGCGGTCGGCCCCTTTGTGTCGGACGTCCCCCGTCCGTACAGCCGTCCTCCCCTCGCCGAGAGCTGGAATGGGGGCACCGTCATTCCCTGCACGCCCACCGTGTCCAGGTGCGGGGCGAACACGACCGTCGCCGTCGCTTTTCCGACCGTGTCGAACACAGCGAGCACGTTGGGGCGCCCCTTGGACAGATCACGGAGCTCCACGTCGGCGCCGAGCTTTCCGAGATAGTCCGCCACCCAGGCGCCCATGAGCGCCTCCCCCTGCTTCGTGCCGCCGGAGTCGGCCTCGGGGTGAACGCTGGGCAGGGAGACAAGCTCTGAAAGGATCGTTCTCGCCAGCTTCGGATTCACCGCGGTCACCCTGCCCTCTTCGGAGTTCGCTTACGCGGCGTCCACGTTAATAGGCCCCCTTCAGGGAACCGTCGGCGGACCGCCTCGGATCTTGTCCTGCAGCACGCGGGTTTGCTCCGTTTCCTGGTCGATCTCGGGAAAGCCGAGGCTTCCGATCATCTTCCCGATATTCGTCGCGGGGTCATTTGACCAAAAAATGCCGACGTCCTGGTCGCTGTAGTAGTTGTATCCCACCTTGTCGCCAAACTTGCGCGTCACCCCTTTGCCCCCGTCCAGCCCGTCCTCCCAGCCCACGATCGCAAATGACAGGTCTATCTGGTGAACCAGGACTCCCTCCTGGGTGGTCTGGGCCTCAACCACCCCCAGCGGGCTGTAAACCGCGGCGTGGTCCCTGGGAGTGGCGCTCACGATGTAGTACCGATGCTGCAGCGCGTACATCGACGGCCGCACGGTCTCCGGCGTCTCCGACGCAAGCGCGACGATTTCCGCGCCCTGCTTGGACAGTGCGTCCCAGCCGTCCGCAAAAAAGATGTCGTAGCAAACCTGTATGCCCACCCGCCCGAAATCGCAGTCAAACACGGGGAAGCTCCGGCCCGGCGTCATGCCGTCCTCCAGCAGCACTTCCTTGAGGTCCGAGCACGGGTGCACCTTCCGGTAAATTCCCGTTATTCTCCCCTCCCGGTCCACCAGCACGGCGGCATTGCTGTAGGTGACGGGCGCGCCCTCCTCCCTCAGGATCATCGGCACAACAATGTAGCAGCCGTGGCGTTTCGCGCAGGCCGCAATCCGGGACTCCACATCCCCAAGGCGGACCGCCCGCTCCGCCAGCGTGTTGCCGGGCCGCGCCATGAAGTATTCCGTCAGCACGGCCAAGTCGAGCCGCTTGCCGGGGTAGTTCAGCTTCGCCTGGGCCGCCATCGAATCGACGAGCTCGTCCATGCGCTGCAGGCGCTGGTCCAGGGAAAACGTCAGGACTACGTCGTAACCGCTGACCTCGGTCCCGACCAGGACCTTTCTCGGCAGCCTGTCCCACGGATGCACCGCCGCGGCCGCACTCGCCGGCGCCGGGGTTTCCTCGGCCATCGCCCATCTTGGGCTCGCGGCAAGGGCGGCCAACCCGAATGCGACCGTGGGAGCGGCTGCCAGGCAGCGCTCCAAAAGCGCCCTGCCAATTGGAAATGTAGTGCTCACGGATGCCTCCTGTTTGTTGTTGAGAAAAGTCGCGGCGGTCGGGTTCTCGGGCGCCCCAAAGTCCGGGAAGTGTTTTGGCTTGCAGAGACGCCGGCATCTATACTGTTCGGTTACTTCCAATGGTCAAACCGAAATCCCCCTTGAAGGGCATCCTGGATGCCGGGTCTCAGCTTTGACGGAGGGGTGCCGATGAAATTTGACTGTCGCCAGCACTTGTTGGGGGGACAGGCGATCCCGGCCCTCCCGCTGGCGCTCAAGGCCAATCGGAAATGGGACGAAAGAAGCCAGGCCGCCGTCATTCGCTATTACGTCGATTGCGGCGCGGGGGGACTGGCGGTCGGGGTTCACTCGACGCAGTTCGCGATACGGGACCCGAAATTTGGCCTCTATGAGCCCGTCCTGTCGCTCGCGGCCGACGTGGCCCGTGAATGGGCGGGGGTCCTGCGCCCTCCATGCCTGATCGCCGGCCTTTGCGGGCTCACCAGGCAGGCGATAAGCGAGGCCGTGCTTGCGCGGAGCCTGGGCTATCACGCCGGGTTGCTCAGCCTCGGGGCGATGGCCGCCAGGTCCGAACGCGAGATGATCCAGCATTGCCGCGAGGTGGCGAGGGAGATTCCCCTGGTGGGATTTTATCTCCAGCCCGCGGCTGGCGGCCTGGTTCTCTCCCGCGGCTTCTGGTCGCGCTTTTGCGACATAGGGGAGGTCGTCGCCATCAAGATAGCGCCCTTCAACCGATACCGGACGGTCGACGTGATTCGCGCGGTCATGGAGACGGGGCGGGACGACATCGCCCTCTACACGGGAAATGACGACAACATCGTCGCCGACCTGATTACCCCATTCACCTTTGCCGGAAGGACCCGGTTCATCGACGGCGGCCTGCTCGGGCACTGGGGCATATGGACGCGGCGCGCCGTGGAGCTCCTTGGCGATATCAAGGCGGAGCGAAAACGGGCGCGCATCCGACGCCGGTGGCTGGACAAGGGCGCCGCAATAACCGACGCCAATGCGGCCATCTTCGACCCCGAGAACGATTTTTCCGGCTGCATTCCGGGAATCCACGAGGTTCTGCGGCGCCAGGGCCTCTTCCAAAGCGTCGCGTGCCTCGACGCTGGCGAGCGCCTCTCCCCTGGCCAGGCCGCGGCGATCAGCCGGGTGATCAAGGCCTATCCATGGATGATCGACGACGCGTTCGTGGAGCGAAACCTCTCCCGGTGGCGGGCATAGCCTTGCGTGCCAGGCGCCCTGCGTCGTCGGCGCGCCCCGGGGTCAGGCTTTCTTCTTGCCTCCCTCTTTCATTAACTTGTTAGTTACTTGAGAGGCCGCCCTCCCTCTTGAACACCCCCATTCCATGGCGTTGATTCACTTTTTGACCCTGGTCCGGTCCGATTTTGGGGCGATTGGGATTCTTCGGGGGGCGTTGGCGCAGGCGGCCGGAGGGGACTCGTCCCCGAGACCATATCCCGGGCCGGCCGGCGAAGCCGCTTACCCGCGCCTCCACGAGGTGGCCCGTGGCTGACGACTACGACGGCATCATCATTGGCGGGGGGCACAACGCCCTCGTCCTTCAGGCCTATCTGTGCAGGGCCGGGCTCGACGTCCTGCTCGTCGATCGCAAAAACGTCGTCGGCGGCGCCCTGAGCACCCTTGAGGACCCCGCATACCCCGGCTTTTACCACAATACCCACGCGTTCTTCCAGAGGGCGATCACGGCGATGCCCTGGTACCGGGACCTCGAGCTGGAGCGGCACGGCGCGACGTACATTGAGCCGGAGCTCAACGTCGTGCTCCTTGCCTCGGACGGAAGGGCGCTCGAATGGTGGACCGACTTTGAGAGGACCGTGAGGTCATTCGGGAGCTTCAGCGCGCGGGACGCGGCCACGCTGCGCCGCTGGCACGACGAGTTTGTCCCGATCGTCCGGGATATCCTCTCTGCCGAGGCTCTTTCCCCGCCGCTTCCCGCCGACGAACGCCGGGCGCTTCTCGGCCGCACCGCCGCCGGACGCCGGCTGCTGGAGGTGGGCGAGATGTCGCCGCTCGAGTTCGTGCTGAGCGAGTTCGAGCACCCGACCATCAAGGCGGGGCTCCTCTTCTTCAACGGCCTCAGGGAGGTCGATCTCAGGGCCAAGGGCTTCGGCCATCACATCGCCGCCCTGCTGGCCTCCCCGGTGAAGGCGCAGATGTCCCGCGGGGGAACCGCGGCCCTCGCGCGCGCCCTGGAATATGCCGTGCGCGAGGCGGGGGGGAAAATCCGGACCCTTGTGACGCCCTCGCGGATCGCCGTCGAAGGGGGGAAGGCAGCCGGCATTGTCACGAGCGAGGGGGAGCTGATAAGGGCCCGCCGGTTCGTCGTCTCCTCCCTCAATCCCCACCAGACGTTTCTCGAGCTGCTGGACGGCAGCGATGTTCCCGCCGCCGCCAGGGAGAAGGTCGCAAATTTCCGCTATAACCTGGTCGCCCCCCTTTTCAGCCTCAATGTGAACCTTCGCGAGGCCCCCCGCTACAAGGCCTCTGCCCAGTACCCCGAGCTCGATCGCGCCTTCATGGTCATCATGGGCCTGGACCACGTGGACCAATATTCGGACATCATTCGCCATCACGAAAATGGCACAATCCCGCGCACCGTCATGTGGGGCGCCTGCCCCACCGTGTTCGACCCGACGCAGGCTCCCCCCGGCAGCCACACCGCGTTCATGTGGGAGAAGCTCCCCTATCGCCTTCGCGGCGACGCGCGCAACTGGGATGCCGAGCGCGGGAAGCACGGGCGCGCCATGCTCCGGCTTTGGCGGAAACACGCCCCGAACCTCGAGGAGGCTGTTATCTCGTCATTCACACGGTCGGCACTCGACGTCGAAAGGTGCTTTCCTAACATGCGTGAAGGCGACCTGCTCGTGGGCGCATTCACCAACGGCCAAACCGGATGCAATCGACCCTTTCCAGGGGCGGGCCAATATCGGACCCACCTTCCCGGACTCTACCTCTGCGGAGCGAGCAGCCACCCCGGCGGAAACATCACCGGCCTCCCGGGCTTCAACGCAGCCCAGGTTATGTTCGCCGACCTTGGCCTGAAGGCCCCCTGGGCTCCAAGGCGACTCCAGGAACAATGGGCGTGAATCGCCTCCAGAAACATGACATCGACGGGCAAGAACGTTAGACGCGCCCTCGTCGTGACCCTGGTCGCGGCATTCCTCGGCTGGATGTTCGACGGCCTTGAGATGGGCATATTCCCGCTTGTCGCCAGGCCCGCCCTGCAGGAGTTCCAATCCGCCACGGCCGCCATGGACGAGCAGTTTGTCCAGCATTGGATGGGGGTCATCACGGCCACGTTTCTTCTCGGCGCGGCGGCGGGAGGGCTTGTTTTCGGATGGCTGGGCGACCGCATAGGGCGCGTAAGGGCGATGACGATGAGCGTTCTCGTCTACTCCGTGTTCACCGGGTTGAACTATTTCGCGCGCCAGCCGGCGGACCTTGCGCTGTTCCGGTTCATCTCGGCGCTCGGCATGGGCGGAGAGTGGTCGCTCGGCGTCGCGCTCGTGATGGAGGCGTGGCCCGATGGAAAGCGGCCGCTTATGGCGGGCCTGATCGGGGCCTCGTCGAACCTGGGGTTCGCCCTCGTCGCGGTCATCGGGATTTTCTTCCAGATCACAGTTCACTCCTGGCGCTGGGTGATGCTGATCGGAGCCCTTCCCGCGTTCCTGGCGCTGGCCATCATATGGTTTGTGCCGGAATCGGAGCGATGGAAGCATTCCGTAAGGACGGAGGGAATGGCCCGGCCTATGTCCGAGATATTCGGCCCGAAGCTGGCGGAGCGGACGCTGCTCGGGATCCTGATATCGTCGGTCCCCCTCATAGGCACCTGGGGGATCGTCCTTTGGATCCCGCTCTGGGCGGATCAAATGACCGGCGGGACCGAGCCTCGGGTCAAGGCCCTGAGCCTTCTGGCCATTGCGCTTGGGGGCTCCGCCGGAGCCATGGTGGCGCCGATATTCGGCAGGCACGTTCGGCGCCGAACAGTCTATGTTGTCCTGTGCCTTGTTTCCTTTGCCTCCTGCACTTTTCTCTTCAGGGCCTTCCACTCCTACAGCGGCTCGTTCCTGGCCGTGTCTGCGCTCGTCGGATTCTCCACCTCGTCGTTCTACGGCTGGCTGCCCCAGTACCTGCCGGAACTATTTCCGACACGGGTGCGCGCGACCGGCCAGGGGGTCTGCTACAATCTTGGGAGGATCCTCACCGCCGTCAGCGCCTGGAAGATGGGAAGCCTGATGGGATTCTTCGACAACAGTTATGCGCACGCCGGCGAGACGCTCGTATACGTCTATGCCATCGGAATCATCGGGATCTGGTTCCTGCCCGAGACGAGCGGCAACCCCCTGCCGGACTAGCTGCTGCTCGAGCGCAGGCGATGCCCGTCGGATGCAAGGCAGGCCGAGTCCCCAGCGCCCCTGGGCAAATCGAAATCCTCCGCTCAGCCGCCCGGTTCGCGGCTGATGGCCTGGGACTGCAGCCAGCTGCGGGGCGCCAGACCGGTGATGCGCTTGAACGCTCGGCTAAACGTGAACGGATCAGAAAACCCCACGTCGAGTCCGACCGATTTCACGCTGGCCAGGGGCTGCCTGAGCATTCGCTGGGCGAGGGCGATCCGCTCGGTCAGGATGAACCGCCCGAGGGAGACGCCGGTCTGCGAATGATAGAGCGACGTCAAATAGTTGGGCGACATGTGGACCGCCTTCGCAACGTCCGCCAGCGCCAGCGGCCGGGCCGAGTGCGCCCTGACAAAATCGGTCATCTTGCGCACAAGCTCCGCGCGGGCGTCGAAGGGGGTCTCGCCGCTCTTCAATATCTGCCGGTAGAGCTCAAGCGTCACCGAAAGGAGTGCCTCCCGCAGCACCTCGATCGGAGGCCGCTGACGTGTCGAGCGGGCCGCAAGCTCGCGAAGGACCCGTAGGCGCTCCTCCCCGTAGCCGCTAAGCTGCGTCAGCCAGATGATGTACTCCACGTCGTAGCCGCCCCGGCCCCGGTACCGGCGCACATGGAACATGGGCTCCTTTTCGAGCAGGATCCACCACGCAAGGCGATAGCTGCTCCGGCTGCTGAAAAAGGTCTCCGCATGGTGAACCCCGCCGGGGCAGGCCACCATGTCACCCGGCTTCAGCTCCGCGGTCCGATGCTCGAAGCTGAAGCGGCAACGCCCGGAAATCAGCTGGCAATACTCCTGATGAGGGTGGACGTGGTCCTCGCGGTAGAAGCCCCCGTTGAACCGGGTCCGCTTGCGCGCCTCGCTCGGATTGCCGCCTACCCAAGCCCCGAAAAGCTGCTTTGAATCAAGCCCTGCAAGGCTCGACACAAGCTCCCGTCCAAGAAAATCGGCAAGCGACATCCTCCCCAACAAGGAGGAAACTCGCGAAAAGGCAAAATCTCTATGCGGGCCTGGGCCCCCCGGGTTCCCCTTCGCTCACATCGGGGGCCGTGCAGACGCCGAACCTTTCCGCACGCGGAGCCTTCGGGGGCCCCTCTCCGAATGGGACGGAGATCGCAGCCTTCGGTGCTACTTGCCCGCCGCGGCTTGCAGCGTTTTCCTGCCCTTGTATCGCTTCCAGACTAAGTTGACCACGTAAACGAGGATGGCCGCGTTTATAAGGAGGATCGAGACCCTGAACCACGTGAAATGATGGGCCGTGGCGAGGCACTCCTCCGGGACAAATATCCCGGACGAGATGACGACGACGTACTCGGCCCACGCGGCGCCAAACCACAGGCCGAGCCCCTCTATCAGTAGGATCGAGGCATAGAGGGCCGAGAGCTCGCCGAGGCGCACGAGCGTGCGAGGGTCGACGAGCCCAAGCTTTCCAAGCATGAGGGCCACGTATCGGTTCTCGGGCGATATCTTGGCGATCTGGACGACATGGAGCGCGATCGCCGTGAGGTCCTTGTGGATCAAGTCAAACACGCCAAGCGACAGGCCCAGCAGTATGACGCCCTTCACGATCTTCGCGGCCGCTATGATCCTGAGTCCCAGTGGGGCGTTCTTGTCCATGGAGGGATGAAGATGCACGCTCGTTCACGTTGAGGCGATACAAAGACGCTCAGAAGCGTCGCCCCGGTTGGGAGAACGCCCCGAATACGACATTCAGGACCTGGCGGCTCGCTGCGGCGCATCGGGCCATTCGGCTGCCCACTGGAGCGCCCCGGGCGCTGGCACACTTCGCCCTGGCCTGTATGGCTCAAGCGGTGGCGCCGGTCGGCTCGTCGGCCGGGGCTGCCTCGGCGCCCGGCGATTGGTCAGCGCCCGGTGCCGGCTCGGCGGGAGCCTTCTCAAGTTTGTCGTACCAGTTGAATTTCATGAACGTCGACGTCACGGTGAATATCCCCAGGCAGAGCCAGAAGTACGGCCAGTTGCGAAGAACCAGGTAGATCGGCGTTGTGAAGATGCTCAGCTGCCAGACGATTCCCACAGCGACATTCACCCAGTTCCGGGCGCAGTCCTCGTTTGGCTGGAATGTCGGATCGTCCTTGAGGACCAGGTCGCGAACCCTCCCCCATGCACCCCACGGCCTCACGGTCTTGTAGAAATGGATCAGGATGGCGTCGTCCTCCGGCTTCGTGCACCACGTCCCGATGAAGCTGCTCGCCGCGCTTATCAGGAATATCACCGGAAAGGTGTAGAGCATGTTGATGTCGTCGCCGTACATTCGCTTGGCGAAAATCGGGATTATCATGGAGCTGACGATCCCCGAGACCATTCCCCAGAAGTAGCCGTACCCGTTGAACCGCCACCAGTACCATTTCAGCACGTTGGCGACGACAAAGCCGCCGTAGAGGGCGCCGACCAGCCACATCATGACGTCCGTGATCCGGGTTGTCATCAGACCGAGGACTATCCCCATCGCGAGCACGACAAACGAGGCGATGCGGGAAAGATTCACGGCGGCGCGGCCCGACACCCCTGGGTTGATGAAACGCTTGTAGATGTCGTTGACCAGGTAGGCGGGCGCGGCGTTCAGCGTGGAGGAGAAGTTCGACATGAAGGCCGCCATGAAACCCGCCAGCATGATCCCGAGCAGTCCCGTCGGAACGTATTTGCTCAGTACCATCGGGAGGATCTTCTCGAAATCGGGCGTGCTCATGGCGCGCAGCTCGGGCATGCAGAAGCCCAGGGCCAGGACCACGATGCCTGTGCCCATGACATAGGCGGGAAACCACATCACGATGTTGACCAGGCCGCTCATCAGGCAGGCCTCGCGCGGGTTTCGCGTCGCGAGTATGCGCTGCATGTCATAGTTCGGGGCGGGGCCGGCCAGGCTGGCGAGCACCCCCTTGGTCGTCATCATCAGGAAGATGATCATGAAGAACTCGTTGCCGTCGTGCCTGATGGCGTTGTTGGCCGAGTCCATGATCCCCGTCCAATCGAGGCCGAGCTTCCACCCGAAGAACGGATTCATCCACCCGGGGGGAATGGACTGCCTGATCATTTCGGGCGACACCCTCCACATGGCGATCGCGCCGATCGAAATCGCGCTGAAGACGAGGATGGAGAACTGGGTCACCTCCGTAATGACGATGCTGACCATCCCGCCCTTTATCACATAGAGCGACGTTATGCCCATGATGAGGACGGCATAGATGTTCTCGTCGCTCAAAATGCCGGTTGTGACGCCCGTGAAGTGCCAGGGCAGCATCACCGTCGCGAACTTCCCTATGCCCTTGAAGGCGTAGGCCAGGAGCCCGACGACATTCACGAGCGCGAACAGCACCACGCTCAGGTGGGCCAGGTTTGCGCCGGTGCCCCGGCCGAACCGGGTCTGGATCCACTCAGCTCCGGTCATGACATTCGAGCGCCGCGTCCACGCGCTCATGAACATCATCAGGAATATCTGGTTAAAGACGGGCCAGACGAACGGCAGCCAAATCGCCTTGGCCCCGTATATGAAGAAGACGTACGTGAGCCACATGGTGCCGCTGACGTCGAACATCCCGGAAGCGTTCGAGACGCCCAGGAGAAACCAGGGCAGCGCCCGTCCGCCGAGAAAGTACGAGCCCATGTTCTTGACTCCCCGCCGCGACACCCAGAATCCAACCGTGATGACGGTCAAAAAATAAACGATGATGATCGCGATGTCTAGGGTGTGGAGTTTCATGGCCGTTATTAAGCGCTGGCTTCAATGGGTGGAGGCTCCCCGCAGGCCGCCTCTCCTCGGTGCAACACGTCGATGTTTGGGGTTCGATGCAAGGTGTATTCGCGCTCAGCGCAAGCGGGTCCGCGCCGGTGGGTGCCTTACCGCAGCGCCTATGTGGCGCCCCACCGCCGATACCGTGTCCACCCAGATCTCCGGGCGACTCTTGAGGTTTTCACAGAGCTTCCGCAGCGCGCCGGCGGACGTTGTCTGACGGCCCCGGGCGCTGCCGACCTCGTGGCCAAATAGGATCAGCCAGCAGCCGTCGGTCACGGCGGCATCGAGCGTCAGCCTCAGTTCCTCGAACGTCTTGTTGTCGAACTTAATGGAGGGCACCTGGGCCAGATCGCAGCGCTCCGGACTTGCGTAGGTCTCGCTATACCCCGCCTGTCCGACCACGAAATGCTTGGCGATCAGGGGAACGTAGCTTCTCAGCCGGCGGCCCCTGCCGACGAAATTCTGGCCGCAGCAGTAGGCAAAGCTGGTGGGCCTCACCCCGACCGCCGCGCCGAGTATCCGGTTGGCCTCGAGAAGCTCCCTCTCCATCCGTGCCAGTGTGTAGTTCTCCAGCATCGTCCCAGGGGTCTGCCAGCCGATGAAGTTGCCGGTGCATGGGTGCCTCAGGGTGTGGTTGCCGATCTCATGGCCGCGGGCGGCCGCAGCCCGCCACTTCGCGACCTGCCGCTTCATGTTTCTCGGCAGGAGGTAGAAGGTGCCCTTGAATCCGAATCGGTCCAGGATCGGTATGCCCACATCGACCTGGGACGGCCTCGCATCATCCCAAGTCAGGCTCACGGCCGCGCGCCGGCCGTTGGGCCAGCGGAAGGTATTGGATGCCGGAACTCTCACATTCTTGGGGTTGCGAATGCTCTCAGGGGCCCGTCCACGGGTTGAGCGGGCCCGCGGTCAGCGAAAGCGAGCCGGTACCGGGAGATGCCTAACCGTGGCGCCGATGTGCCGCCCCACTGTCGTTATGGTGTCCACCCATATCTCGGGATGCTCGTTGAAGTAGGCGCAAAGCTGCTTCAGTGCCTTGGCAGACGTCGTCTGCTTGACGCGGCCGTCCCCGACCTCATGTCCGGTGAGGATGAGCCAGCATCCCTTTGACACGGCTGCATCGAGCGTCTCCCGGAGTTCCTCGAACGTCTTGTTGTCGGAGTCGATCGACGGGAGCTGGGCAAGATCGCAGCGCTCCGGGCTCGCGTAGGTCTCGCTGAAACCGGAGCGTCCGACTTCAAAATGCTTGGCCACGACGGGGATGTAGCTCCTGAGGCTGGTTCCCCTCCCGACATAGGTCTGGGCGCACGGGTAGGCGAAGCTCGTAGGCCTAACGCCAACCGTCGCATTGATGACCCTGCTGGCCTTTAGAAGCTCCTTTTCCATCCGCCGAAGCGTGTAGTTCTCCAGCATCGTCTCCGGGGTCTGCCACCCGATAAAATTGCCCATGCACGGGTGATTCAGGGAGTGGTTGCCCAATTCATGGCCGCGGGCGGCCGCCGCGCGCCACGCCTTGAGCTGCCGCGTCATGTTGCGGGGCAGGACATAGAATGTGCCCTTGATGCCGTAGCGGTCCAGGATGGGAACGCCGACCTCGACCGCCGATGGCCTTGCGTCATCCCAGCTCAGGCTCACGGCCGCGCGCCGGCCCTTTGGCCAGCGGAATGTTTTGGATTTGGTGTTTTTCATGATTTTGGGGTTGGAAGTCCGTCGCATGCGGTCGCAACGCGGGCGGCCGCCCAGCGGGCGCGGCTCAGTTGCTTGGGCGCCCTGCCCTCACCAATTCCGCGCCACCTTTTGAATCGCGCCGATCACCTCGTCTACGTACGCATCGGTCATAATTTGAGTGATGGGCAGCATGACGGCGCGCCCAAGGAGATCAATGGTTCGCGGGCACATCGGCGCCGCCTCCGTAATGGAGGTATGGCCGCCCCGGAGGGCCAGCACTTCCTTGCTTTCGATCATCACCGACCATATCAGGCGCCCTATACCCCCACAATAGCCGCACTTACGAACGCATGTTCAAACTTACGTCCGAATTGCCTAAGGCGACTAATATGGAGACGATCCGACCTCCAGCGTCTCCCCAGGAACCAGCCCCGATGCCGCGATGCGCCCCAATCTCCAACCGATCCCATTCCGCAGCCTAGGACGTCCGGGCGTCAATCCGGTCGCGCTTGCGGCGTCCCTGTGCGGGTCCCTCTGCGCGGCCCTTTGCCTCCATGCGCAGGTTGAGGACGCAGCCCAGCGATCGCAGCTGCCAAAATACCAGGTGATCGAGGCCGCCACGCCGGAGGAGCAGACCCCGACTAACGGGCTGCCCTCGGCGGAGTCGTTGCGAAGCTGGACCGTGTCGCATGGCGACGCCTTTGCGGACCGCTACTCCGCGCTTTCGCAGATCAATCGGCAAAACGTAGGAAAGCTGCGGGAGGCGTGGACCTATCACTCGCGGGATGCAAAGGGAAACATCCAGGCCAATCCGATTGTCGTCGACGGCGTGATGTTCGCGCCAACGCCGGGGCGGGCGATTGTCGCGATCGACGCTGCGGACGGGAACGAGCTGTGGCGCTTCCAGCTGGAACCCGCTCCCCACCCCAGGCAGCAGGATCCGCCGGCCCGCCGCGGCCTTGTCTTTTGGCCCGGCGCGGGGGCCCATCCCCCGAGGCTTGTCTTCGCCGCGGGCGACTGGGTGTATGCCCTCGACCCCAAGACAGGCCGGCCCATTGCCGAATTCGGCGCGAACGGGCGCACGCCGCTGCCGACCGGGGGAACCGCGGTCGGCGTGATCTGGGGAGGCACGTTCATCGTGCCCGGGCTGACGGGCGACATTTTCGCATACGACATCGCCACGGGTTCGCCCCTTTGGCGGTTCCATACGATCCCGCAGCCGGGAGAGCCCGGGGGCGACTCATGGAGGGGACCCGGCTATGGCAACGGGGCGCACTGCTGGGGCGGACTCGCGCTCGACGAGGCGCGGGGGATCGTCTATGCCGCGATCGGGAACGCATCGCCCGACTTCATCGGCGTCGACCGCCTCGGCAACAATCTCTACTCAGACTGCATCGTCGCGATCGACGCGCGCACGGGCGCGCGGCGGTGGTATTTTCAGAATGTCCGGCACGACATATGGGACCTCGACTGCCCCGCGCCGCCAAACCTGCTCACCATCACGCGCGACGGGCGCAAAATCGACGTCGTCGCGTGCCTGACCAAGGTGGGAGACACCCTGGTTCTCGACCGGGTGAGCGGGAAGACGATATTCCCGTTCCGCCTGCGCCGCGCCCCGACGTCAACCGTGCCCGGCGAGGTGACGTCGCCCTATCAGCCCGATCCCGAGCTTCCCGAGCCGATTGCCTCGCAGGACTTCAAGCTCGACGATGTCACGAACCGCACGCCGGCGTCGCACGACTTCGTCATGCGACAGCTGCAGCACGCGGTCTACGGCTGGTTCGAGCCTCCGAGCGAGGGGCGCCCGATGATTTATGCCGGATCGAGGGGCGGCGCCGAATGGACGGGCGCCTGCGTTGATGTCCCGACCGGCCGCATCTATCTCAACAGCAACCACCTCATGGGAATGGTGAAGGTTTTCCCCAACGACGAGCGCGAGCGCGATCCCTCGCTGCCGCCGAGCGGCGGCGAGAAGCTTTTCCTGCAGATGTGCTCCGGCTGCCACGGCCCGAACCGGGCGGGAATCGCGACCGCGCCCGCGCTGATCGGATTGCGGCACCGGATGACCGACGAGCAGGTGGTCGAGCTGCTGAGGACCGGCCGAAGCCCGATGCCACCGGCGCCCCCCATGACCCCCGAGCAGCGCAGGGACCTCCTCGATTACCTGATGCGCCGCAACCAGCCACCTCCGGCCCGCGGCGCCGCCGAGGGCCTCCCCTACTTCCAGGACGGCTGGAACTTCATCAAGGACCAGGACGGGTATCCGGGCTGCAAGCCGCCCTGGGGGCTGCTCAACTGCATCGACCTGAACACGGGCAGGATCGTCTGGCGGGTGCCCCTCGGGGAGTACGCGGAGCTCACCAGCCAGGGATTGCCGAAGACCGGCACCGCGAACTTCGGTGGGCCGACGGTCACGGCCGGCGGCCTGGTTTTCTGCGCAGGCACGATAGACTCCATGATTCGCGCCTTCGACAAGGATACCGGCGAGGAGCTTTGGTCGGCGAAACTCCCATGGACGGGGTCGGCGCCGCCCTCGGTCTACGAGGTGAACGGCCGGGAGTATGTCGTCATTTCGGCGACCGGAGGGGGAAAGATCGAAACCCCGACCGGCGACGCATACGTCGCGTTCGCGCTGCCTGCCGACTGATGGGACTGCGGCGCCCACGAACCGGATGCACCGCGCGACCAACATGGATATCGGGTTCCGAGTCCCCCGCGCGGCCGGGCTGAGCTAACCGAAACTCGACCCCAAGGCGGCTGCGCCCCAGGGCGGCCGATTCATTCATGCCCGAATCCCCGCTCTTCGATTTCCAGGTGAACGGATTTGGGGGCGTCGATTTTCAGCGCGACGGGCTTTCGACCGACGAATTTCGTCGGGCAACGTCCGCGCTTCGAAGCCGCGGGGTCGGGGCGATCTTCGCGACCCTGGTCACCGCCGACCTTGACCGCTTGTGCCTTCGCTTCGAGGCGCTGGAGCGGGCGCGAGCGAGCGATGCGGCCGTTGCGCGGATGGTCGCGGGCTATCACCTCGAGGGCCCCTGGCTCTCGCCGCTGCCGGGATTTCGGGGCGCCCATCCCGCCGGCCCGATGCACGCGCCCTCGCTGCGGGAGTTTGACCGCCTTCAGGGAGCGGCAGGCGGCCGGATTCGCCTGGTGACCCTTGCACCGGAATGGCCGCGATCCCCTGAGTTCATCGCCGAGATTGTCCGCCAGGGGGTGCATGTGTCGCTCGGCCACACCGACGCCAGCGAGGCCGAGATCGGCGCGGCCATCGCGGCGGGAGCCCGCTTTGCCACCCATCTGGGAAACGGGGCTCCGGCGACGCTTCCCCGCCACGACAACGTCATCCAGCGCCTCCTGTCCCGGGACGAGCTCACCGCCTGCCTTATTCCGGACGGCGTCCATCTGCCGCCGTTTGTCCTGCGCAACCTCTTCCGCGCAAAGCCGCCCGGCCGTGTCCTCTTCACCACCGACGCCATGGCAGGAGCCGGCGCGCCCCCCGGCACCTACACCCTTGGCGACCTGACGGTGTCGATCGGCGCAGACGGCATCGCGCGCCAACCCGGGGGAGAGGGCTTCGCGGGCTCGACCCTGTCGCCCGACGATGGCGTCCTGAAGACCGCGGAATACCTCGGCATTCGCCTTCCCGAGGCGCGCCGGCTCTGGTCCGAGGCTCCGGCTGCGGCGTTCGGAGTCACGCTGCCGACGGAAACGTGAATCCCTCGCCCCCCCGAGCCTTCACCATCGGACGGCTGGCGGTCGAGGTCCATCCGACCCGAGCCGACCTCGGGCGCGCGGCCGCAGCCGCGGCGGCCGAGCGCCTGCGGGGCGTCATCGCCTCGCAGGGCTATGCGAGCGTCGTGTTCGCGTGCGCCCCGTCGCAGGACGAATTCCTGGCGGAACTCGCCGACAAGGGGAGGAATCCGGTCGACTGGGGGCGCGTCACCGCATTCCACATGGACGAGTACGTCGGCCTCGGCGCCGACCACCCTCAAAGCTTCCGCCGATACCTGCGCGATCATTTTCTGTCCCGCGTGGACATCGGCGCCTTCCACCCCCTCTCGGCCGAAGGCGCCGACGGCGCCTCGGCGTGCGCACGCTACTCCGGGCTGCTCGCCGATCGGCCCATCGACCTCATATGCCTGGGAATCGGCGAGAACGGCCATATCGCCTTCAACGATCCCCCCGTCGCGGATTTCGACGACCCCGCCCTGGTCAAGGAGGTGAAACTGGACGACGCGTGCCGCCGGCAGCAGGTGGACGACGGCTGCTTCCCCTCGGTTGCGCAGGTTCCCAGCCATGCGCTCACGCTCACGGTGCCGGTGTTCCGCTCGGCCCGACGCCTCAGCATCCATGTTCCGGGTCCGCGCAAGGCGGCCGCAGTGCATGCGGCGCTCATGGGCCCGATCGAAACGAGCTGTCCCGCCTCGATCCTGCGCCTCCATCCCGGTGCGACGCTTTACCTGGACCAGGCCGCCGCGAGCGGTCTGCCGCCGTGAACGCCCACGGCGCGGCGGGCGGGCGCCGTTGACACCGGCAAACGCGGTACCAGCCTCAATGGGCAAAACGCCGCCGCGAGCCTCGAAAGCCAGATTCAATTGAACCGACGTGTTTTCATAAAGAACGCCGCCTTTGCGGCGGCCACCGCCGCCGTAGGGTACAATCGGTCGCAGGCCCAGGCCGCGGCGCCATCGGGTTCCGGCAGGCCCGCGCCGGGGGCCGGGACGGCGGACCTGATCGACACCCACGTCTATCTTTCCCGATGGCCCTATCGCCGCCTTCCGTGCGACGAGACATCGAAGCTGGTGGCTAAGCTGAGGTACTACGGCGTCGCGAGCGCGTGGACGGGGAGCTTTGACGCGCTCCTTCACCGGGACATCACGGCGGTCAACGTCCGGCTGGCGGAAGGGTGCGCCTCCGGGGGTCCGGGGCTTCTCGTTCCGTTCGGGGCCGTAAACCCGACCCTTCCCGACTGGGAGGAGGACCTCCGGCGGTGCCATGAGGTCCATCACATGCCCGGAATACGCCTTCATCCTGATTTTCACGGCTATGCCCTGGACGATCCTCGCTTCGGCCGCCTGATGGAGCAGGCGACCGCGCGCGGGCTGATCGTCCAGATCGCGCTCGGGATGGAGGACCCGAGGACCATGCCGATGACGGCGACGTTCGCGCCCGTGCATCCGGGCCCGCTGGTCGACCTTCTGCCCAAGTTGCCCAAGGCGAGGGTCGTGCTGCTGAATTTTTTCCGCAGCTTTGGCTACAACCGGGTCCTTCTTGTCCGGCTGAACGGCCTTCCCCAGGTCAGCTTTGACATGGGAACGGTCGAGGGAATGGCGGGCCTGGGCGAACTCCTGGACGCCGTCGGCTCAATCCGGCTCGTCTTTGGGTCCTACCTTCCGTTCTACATTTTCGAGTCCTCCCGGCTGAAGTTGCAGGAATCCAAGCTTTCGCCTGGGAGCCTCGAGGCGATCCGCCGCGGCAACGCCTCGGCCCTTCTCCAAACCGCCTGACAGGCCCACATCGGGTCGCCCCTTTCGCGCGCCGCTCAGGCCTTCAGGCCCTTGCTCCGCATGATCGGAAGCAGCAGGTTGCGCAGGTTGTCCCGAAGGATCATGCGTTTCTGCTCCTCGGTTATGTCGGCTCCAACCACCTTGGCGATCTGCGAGGCGAAACTGCGCCCCTCGACGTCGCTTCCATAGTGGATCCGATCGGCCCCGAGCTCGCGGACAGCCATCTCGACATAGCCTGCCGTGGGCTCGGAGCCCGCCAGCCCCGAGTGGATTTCGCGGCGCGGCCGGATCGTGCGGATCCCGAGCTCCCAGTTTCCGCCGGTGTGGCCGCAGATCATCGCCACCCCGGGGTGGCGGAGGGAGAGGTCAACCAGATCCTGGGGCGTTGATTCCGAGGGGTCGTTTCCGCCCGCCTTGAACCAGCAGTGCTGAAATATCGCCGCCTTGAGCTCCGCCGCCCGCTTCACGATCGGGTCGTACTCGGGCCTGGTGCAGTTCCAGCCCACCCACAGCTTGACACCGACCATCGGCCCATCCGCGACGCATCGCTCGAGCTCGTACAGGCTCTCCTTTAGGTAGTGGGGGTTCAGGTGGACGAAGCCGACGGTGCGCGAGCCCCATTCCTTGAGGATCGCGAGGATCTCGTCGTTGTTCTGGCGGAACTGCTCCGGCTTCGCGTCGATTGTGCTGGGAAACGGCCACGCCATGTAGATGCACATGCGCTCGACCCCCATGCGGTCGGCATACTCGACCATGTGCTCCATCCGCTTGTAGGGCGTGTCCCCTCCCTGAACAGGATGGCAGTGGAGGTCCCAGATGCCGTAGCCCTGCAGCCGGCTGTCGGCGAGCGTGACGGTCGGAAGCGGGGATGTGGGCGTCGGCATGTTCGTCGGGGGCTTGTCGAAAGCTCTAGAGCCTTTTCGATTTGGTTAGACTCGTCCGAGCTTCGTTCAAGGTGTGGAACGGCCTGAAGATGCTGGGCCAACCCAAATCGAAAACGCTTTAGTCCACTTCATAGAGCTCTAGGAGGGAAAGCCCTGTATCATTGCTCGCCCCCGCCACGCCGGCTGTGTAATTGCCGGGCGGCAGAGTGATGAGGATCGCCGAGTCGGCGCCGGTGAGGCTCCATTGGAAGGCTCCGACCGAGCCCGCCACGGAGTTGATTTCCGGGTCGCCGTTCCAGCCCGTGTTGACCGTGACAACCTTGTTCGGGGAGACGGAAGTGTTGGTAAGCGTCAGCTGGGGATCGGGCAATGTGCCAGAGAAGCTGAAGGGGACCGCCGCAAGCGCGGGTCCCGAAGCCCGAATCAGCACGGTCTTGGCCGAGTTCCCCCCGACGACGAAGCCCGCGAACACGACGTTTGCGCCAGAACCCACCTGGACAAGAGCGGACAGGTTGACGAGGCGCGGCGTCGAGACCGTATACGTCCCAGCGGTCGTTGCGTCGTAGACCTCCACCAGTGCCAGGCCCGTGTCCCCGCTCGCACCCGAAATCTGCGCGGTATAGTTGTCGGCCGGCAGCGTTACCAGGAGCGCCGAGTCGGGCGTCGCGGCCGTGCCCCACGAGAACGCCCCCAGCGCGGCCGCCTCGCTGGCGATCGAAGCATTGCCGCCCCAGCCGGTGTTCGTCGCGACGACCTCATTCGCGCTGCCGGACGTGTTGTTGAGCGTGAGCTTCGGGTCCGCTAGGAGGCCCGTCAGGCCGAAGAGGCTGAGCGTCGGGCCGGTGCCCCGCACGAGGACCGACTGCGAGCCCGAGGTGCCCGCGCCCCCGATCACAAACCCCGCGGTCATGATGTCCGCTCCGGTGCCCACCTGTGCGCGGCAGGAGAGATTGGTCAGGCGGCCCGGGTTTGATGTGGACATAGTGGCGACCGTCGCAGGATTGCTCGTCGCCGACCCCTGGGAATTGGTGGCGACGCAGGTGTAGCTTCCCACCCCGGAGGCCGCGTCGGCGATAACGAGGATCGGATCAGTCGCGCCGGCAACCATCGTTGTGCCGTTCAACCACCACTGGTAGGACGGCGAATTGGTGGCCACCACAGCAAGCGCTACGCGTCCGCCCGTCACGCTGACCGATATCGGCTGCGCCGCAAATGCAGGGGCATTGGCAATCGGGGTTGGTGTGCCTCCGGTTCCGGCAATCACCGTCACATCGCCTAAAACGAACGTCAGGTCAGTTGGGGTGTACCCAGCGGCTGCGACATAGGCCGTGTTTGTGGCCGAGTTCACGGCGATGGCTTCGGGGTAGATTCCCACGGAAACGGTGTCGGCCTCATTGGTGGCCCCTTCAATCACAGTCACAGTGTTGCTCTGTACGTTGACGACGTAGATCTGGTTCGTCACGGAATTAACTGCGATGCCTACGGGTTGTGTTCCAACCGCCAGTGTGGTGGTCGCATTGGTGGCCCCGTCAATCACCGTTACGGTGTTGCTCTCTTGGTTAGCGACGTAGATCTGATTCGTCACGGAATTGACGGCGATGCCTCCGGGCTCTGATCCAACCGTCACGGTGGTGGTCGCGTTCGTGACCCCGTCAATCACCGTTACGTTGCCACTTTCGGCGTTCGTGACGTAGATTTTATTTGTCACGGAATTAACCGCAATGCCGTCGAGCTCTGCTCCAACCGCTACGGTGGTGGTCGCATTTGTGATCCCGTCAATCACCGTCACAGTGTTGCTCACTTTGTTGGCGACGTAGATCTGATTCGTCACGGAATTAACTGCGACGACTGTGGGTTGTGTTCCAACCGTCACAGCGGTGGCTGCATTCGTGACCCCGTCGATCACCGTAACGCTGTTGCCGGGGGCGTTGTCCACCCCTGAGTTGGCGACGTAGATCTGGTTCGTCACCGAGTTCACCGCGATCGCTATGGGATCCATTCCCACATTCACGGTGGCGGTCGCATTGCTGACCCCGTTGATCACCGCAACAGTTCCGTCCGTTTGGGCGGTGACACTGGCGACGTAGATCTGGTTCGTCGCCGAGTTCACCGCGATCGCTACGGGAACCATTCCCACAATCACGGTGGCCGTCGCAACGGCGCCCCCGTTGATTACCGTCACAGTTCCGTCCTCTTGGTTGGCGACATAGATCGTGTTCGTCGCCGGGTTCACCGCGACGGCGGATGGCAGGTGTCCCACGGGCACGGTGGCAGTCACAGTCTGTGCGTGTGCCGGTGATCCAATGGCCGCGGCAATAAGGAAGATGACAGCCGCGAAAAATGAAAAACGTCGGCCGCAAAATTCGTGGGGCACGGTCCAAATATGATTCTTAGGTACTGCCCCGTACCGGCTCTTAGAATTCATTGGCAGAGCAAATTCAGAATCAGAGAAACTGGAACACAACCTAAATGCCGACGGGCAACTCAATACGGACAAACGCGCTCTTGGTTACTGACATTTCCAGGACTAAAAATAGCGACATGAATTCTTGCGCGTTACATCAGATTGTGCGAAGGCACTGAAGCCCACGATTTGGGCCATTCCAGGCCGCCCCCATCTATCACCGACGTCAACATCCCCGCACCATGAAGCGTGGACACCATCGACGGATCGAACGTTTTTCGGCGGCTGCGGGCTGCGTTGCACTGCTTTGCCTCGCCCCGCCCCTGAAGGGCCAGAATTGGAGCGGGATCCTGAGTCCCGAGCGCGCCGTGGATTGGTCGAACGCGGGCATCCCGGGCGGCATTCCGAAGCGGACCGTCGTCCATGCGACGCTCTCGCCCGGAGCAACCGCCGGGGAGATCAACAAGGCCATCGCATCCTGTCCCGGCGGCCAGGTGGTCTCGCTGGACGCGGGGACTTTCACCCTTGCGACGGGGATCGACTTCGCCAACCACAGTG